>Ga0075472_10000297_pt1 | contig 20395 bp, 23 predicted proteins | sample DEB19_08_DNA_3_FD_77014 | JGI IMG/M metagenome (GOLD analysis project Ga0075472, IMG submission 77014) | Aqueous microbial communities from the Delaware River and Bay under freshwater to marine salinity gradient to study organic matter... | ecosystem: Environmental > Aquatic > Marine > Coastal ...
AGGTAACATTTCGGTAGTCGCATTTAATTTCATCGTACAAGACCCAAGTGGAATCATGGTCCGATCCAAAGCTAGATCTCGATCCGATAAAGTCCGAATGTATCGAAGCATTCCAGTTTCTGAGTGGTTTGTATTGAAAACTGGATGCTGTAAATAAAGAGAGGAGCGACGCAGAGAGTGGTCAAAATGCATTGAATCTAGTATTTCTGGCACTTCAATATCGAAAATGGATGCCAATTTCTTCAACGAAATAGAATCAGTTGTTTCATCGAAGGAAACACCCACGTGCGCCGCATCAACAATCCTTAAATTGATTTGATTTTCATGGGCCTTCTTGTGCAACTTAGCCGCGTCTTGAACCTTAATAGTTAGAGTGTCAAAAAAAGTTTTGTTAATAATGTCAAAATTATTAGCTGTCAAAGCATCAGCAAACGCACTAGTCTGATTATGAATTCGTTGAGCAATGAGCTTTAGACCTACAGGTCCGTGCCACATCGTATAAAAAGCACTTATAACAGCGAGTAGAACTTGTGCTGTACATATATTGCTAGTCGCCTTATCGCGACGAATATGTTGTTCGCGAGTTTGTAAAGCCAATCTAAAGGCAGGATTGCCATGAACATCCACACTTTGACCAATCAAACGACCTGGAAGTGAACGTTCTAAACCATTGCGAACCGCCATAAAACCAGCATGAGGTCCGCCGAATCCCATTGGAACACCAAAACGTTGCGCTGAACCGATAGCAACATCTGCTCCCCACTCCCCTGGAGCTTTAAGAAGTGTGAGTGCTAAAAGATCTGTAGCCGCAATCAGAAATGCATCTTTTGAATGAACAGTTTCAGCCAACTTTGAGTAATCATGTACCGAACCTGTTGTATCAGGATATTGAACAAGTACTGCGAAAAATTCAGATTGAGTTGAAATACCTTCTGTTGCGTCAAACTCTTCGATAACAATATTAAGAGGCTTGGATCGGGTAGCGATAACTGCTTTGGTTTGTGGGTGCACATTTTTGTCAATGAGAAAAACAGCATCTTCGCCTCCCTTGTAACTTCGGCGTGTAAGGGTCATGGCTTCAGCAGCGGCTGTCCCCTCATCAAGCATTGATGCATTTGCTATTGGTAACGCTGTTAAATCACACACCGCTGTTTGGAAGGCGAAGAGAGCTTCAAGTCGTCCTTGTGAGATTTCAGGTTGATAAGGTGTATATGCGGTACACCACGCTGGATTTTCTAATACGTTTCTTAAAATGACTGGTGGAGTTATTGTTCCGTAATAGCCACAACCTATGTAAGAATCAAAAACTATGTTCTTGTCGGCCAATTTGCGAAGCTCTTTGATCGCTTGAACTTCATTGAGCGCATGTGGCAATGCATCACTTAATTTCTTTGTCATTGCTATGTTGCTCGGTACAACATCAGAAATAAAAGAAATCATATCTTTGTAGCCCAGAGCTTTGAGAAGTTCGTCTTCTTGTGAAGATGTAGGTCCAATATGACGACGCTCAAAAGATTCGTATTGAGAATATGAAGAAAATTGTTCTTCACGTGACATTATGTAAAACCCCTAATCTGCAAGCTCTTTTTTACTTCTTAGGGGAAGAATAAACCTCTTTAGGCGCCTTTGCGCTTTCTACGAAGGGACAATTCATCGTTACTTTCGCCACCTACAGTGTGACCGTCTAGTTCGCCGGAGAGCATTGAGAGCGAACCTTCGACTTCATGCCAAACTTTTCCGACAGCAATCCCAAATACTCCTTGACCGCCAGCGAGTAAATCTACGATCTCATCAGCACTGGCACACTCATAAATCGAAGCACCATCGCTCATAAGCGTTATGCGCTCTAATTCTGTGACGCCACGTTCACGCAGATGATTTACGGCAGTGCGGATATTTTGAAGAGATACGCCCGCATCTAATAAACGTTTAACAATTTTGAGCACCAAAATATCTCTGAAACCGTACAAACGTGTAGAACCCGATCCCCCAGCTGGTCTGATGCTTGGTTCAACTAAACCTGTGCGTGCCCAGTAATCAAGTTGGCGATAACTAATTCCAGCAGCTGAACATGCTGTAGCACCACGGTAGCCAATGAGCTCAAAATCAGGTGTGGAAGTCATGAGGGGAAACTCAATTCTCTTGGGGAGTGAGATAAGAATAGGCTCATGGGCGCCCTAAACTCCGTTGCGACACTCCCAAAACCTATACTTGAGGTTGAGAGTTTTGATGCCACCATTGACTACCCAGCAAAGTCTTCAGGGTTAATGTGGTCGAGAAATTCGCGAAATCGCTCCATCTCAGAGCTCTCCCCTGAGGCATTTCGAGCATCTTCTGCAACATCATCGGGTATTTCTATGCCGACATTATCGAGTAGATCTGAATCCGCCAAAATATTGCTATGGGTTCGAAGAGCCAGAGCGATGGCATCTGAAGGTCTGGCAGAAACGCTTATAGCTTTGCCATCTTGATCTCTTATCAGTAAAGAAGCCATGAAAACGCCCTCTTCAATCGCAGTAACTTGAATAGCTGTCAGAGTTGCATCGAGGGATTCAACGATATCTTGCATCAAATCATGAGTAAGTGGTCGTGGTGGTGTAACTCCTTGTTGGGCAAAAGCTATTGCTGTCGCCTCTACAGCTCCAACCCATATAGGAAGAAAACGAACCCCATCAATTTCTTTCAATAAAACGATTGGTTGGTTAGAAGGCATCTCGATACGAACTCCAACAACCTGCATAGCCACCATGGTCATAATTGTTTTTTGAATTTATCGAAGGCGATTTAATCCGCCACGCACTAACGATGCATGTAGACGAATTGAAAGCGAAGCAATTTCTTTTTGAACCTCTTGCGCTCGAGCCTTTGACTCAGCGCTTTTCTGCCTTGTTAAAGGAGTAATCACTTGCTCGATTAAACCTATTTCGCGATCAGCGGCAGATTTGAAAGAGCGAAGGTGGCGCGGCTCGATACCAAAGGAATTCATCTCGGTAACAGCTTTGCCAACAGCTAAAGCATCTCCGTCGTAATGACGACCTCGCGGTGTGATCAAACCAAAAGACTCTAATTCCACGAGTGCGCTTTCAGTAAGCCCACTTGCTTTAAGCAATTCTTCACGAGATAAACGCATTTCACTGGAGTCACCAAAAGCCGATGGAGCAAAGTCACCATCAATAGTCGCCAATGAAGGACGAGGTGCTGCCACGCCTCCAGATGGTGCTGGTTCTAATCCGCGATCTAACGCGTCTAAATTTTCTTTGATAACTCGAAGCGGTAGGTATTGATCCCTCTGAGCAAGAAGCACGTAACGTAAACGTTCAAGATCTGTCCCGGTAAATTTGCGATATCCGGAAGGAGTTCGCTGTGGATCTATCAAACCTTCAGATTCGAGAAAACGAATCTTAGAAATAGTGATATCTGGAAAATCGCCACGTAATTTGGTGAGTACTTCACCGATGCTCAAATATGCGCGTGCTGGAACGCTCATTTCTTTTCCCCCAGAGATTTAATATGTGAATTTCCGAAAAATAATGCATGAAATTTTCCTATTTGTAACTCATCACCCATACGTAGAGCCTGCGACGTAACAGATATTGAGTTCACATATGTTCCATTTAAACTATGCGAATCTGAAATCGAAAATCCATCAGTAGATCTACTTATGCGAGCGTGTTTTCGTGAAACTGTTACGTCATCCAAAAACACATCACTCTCGGGGGAACGTCCTATAGATACTTCATCGTCATCTAATAAGAAACGAGAACCTTGTGCTGGACCGCGATGAATGACAAGCATTGCTCTATGTGAATCAGGTAAACAAACTTCCTCGATCATTGATTTTATCGAAGGATCTATCTTCTGTAGAAACTTTTCTGCCGCAGATACAACTCCCGGTGATTGGATACTGCGAAGACCTAGGTTAAGTGTGGAAGTTAGTTCGCGTTCATTTTCCGCTGCGGACACGAGCTTCCTCCCTTGTTCCTCACTCTTTTTAGGCTCACCTTGAACTTAAGGGTGACACTAGGGGGATGCGGGCTTACGGGTCAAGCCGTAATTGCAGCGTAATCGGAGGCTGAAAGCAGGTTTTGAGGCTCTGAATCCACTGCAACTTCGAAAAGCCAACCTGCACCGTAAGGATCAGTGTTTATCGTTTCAGGAGATGAAGTTAAGTCTGCGTTAATCGCAGATACCTTGCCGGTAACTGGTGAATAAATTTCAGAGACACTCTTGGTTGATTCCACTTCGCCGCAAACCTTGTCAGCAGTAATTGATTCACCCACTTTAGGTAGCTGTACATAAACAATGTCACCTAATGCTGCCTGGGCGTAATCAGTAATGCCAACTCGGTAGGTTAATGGCGAAGTCGCATTTGCAACCCACTCATGTTCTTTTGTGTACTGAAGTGAATCTGGAATATGCGACATTGGGATCCTTGTCTGTGCCTTAGCTTAATCCTATAGGTGAGTTAACCTTAATCCTATTTATCCCAGTGAGTAAATACGTCAACCCCGTATACGTATAGAGGAGTATCCCCCACAGAGCAAAACCCCAACCCGCAGCAAATGCGATGTGACCTACACGGGAATCGTGAGTCGCCAGAAGCAAGAGAGGAAAGGCATAGAGAAGATTAAAGGTGGCAGCTTTACCAAGGTAATTCACTTCAAGGAGTTTTACCTTTCGTAATTTCATAATGAATGTAAGTATCGCAAGTGAGAGATCACGGCTAAGTAAAACCAGTAGAACCCATATAGGGATCGCGTCTCGGATAGAAAGAATTATGAGAGTTGCTAAAATGTAGATTCGATCGGCAGCCGGATCTAACATAGCTCCTAAAGCTGAGGTCTGATTCCAAGCTCTGGCCAATTTACCATCTAAATAATCTGAGGCACCTGCAAACATAAGAACAAGAATGGCTAACCCGTCTTGCTTGCTGACTAGTGCAAAATATATAAACAAAGGAATACCGAGTAGTCGCAAGATACTTAGAGCGTTAGGAATGTTAACGTTGTTATTCACAGTCACTCACACTAATTAATTCTTGTCTCGTTCTTTTACCCGTACTGCCACTTGAACTGGTGTACCCGGGAAAGTAAATTCCTCACGCAATCTGCGCTCAATAAAACGTCGATAAGAAGCTTCTATCCAACCGCTTGAGAACACAACAAATTTCGGTGGAGCAATACCTGCTTGAGTTGCATAATAAATCTTCGGTTGCTTTCCGCCTCGAACAGGCGGTGGTGTTGCTCCAATGAGGGCACCCAGAAAAGAATTGAGCTTCGAAGTAGGCACTCGTTTTTCCCACGAGTCAATTGCTGTGCGAAGAGCCGGGGCTAAGCGATCTCTATGCCATCCGGTCTTGGCAGCCACATTGACTCTCTGCGCCCATTCAACTTGATCTAAATGTCTATCGATTTCTCGATCCAATTGATCCCGTCGATCTTCATCAACTAGGTCCCATTTGTTCATGACTATAACCATGGCTTTTCCGGCTTCTTCAGCCATTGTAATAATTCGCAAATCTTGTTCTGAGATCGGTTCGCTGGCATCCAAAACAACAACTGCGATTTCGCAACGTTCTATGGCAGATTGCGTTCGAAGTGAAGCGTAATAATCTGTACCACTAGATTGATTTGCTCGCTTACGTAAACCAGCAGTATCAATAAATCTCCACGTAGAACCACCGAAGGTAATTAACTCATCTACTGGATCTCTTGTTGTACCTGCAACTTCAGAGACTATAGATCGTTCTTCTCCCGCTAAAGCATTTAAAAGCGATGACTTGCCAACATTTGGCCGACCAATGAGCGCCACGCGACGGTATCCGTCTTGCACTTGAGCTCTGCCAACTTCAGGAAGATGTGAAACAACTTTGTCAAGCAAATCACCGCTTCCACGTCCGTGTAGAGCAGAGACAAAGAATGGTTCACCCAAACCTAAATTCCATAGTGAGTGTGCGTCGGATTCTTCTCGTTCGCTATCTACTTTGTTTGCTATAAGTAAGATTGGTTTCTTGGCCTTGCGAAGTTCTTGCACTAAGACATCATCTTCATCTAATGCGCCAATTTGAGCATCAACTACAAAACAGAGTACATCTGATTGTTCCATTGCTATTTCTGCGCCAGCACTTACTTGTACAGATATACCATCAGGTTTAGATTCCCATCCTCCCGTATCCATAACGATGAATCGTCTTCCGCCCCATTCGCATTCATATTGAACACGATCGCGTGTGACACCGGGTGTATCTTCGACAATCGCTTCTCGCCTGCCTATAAATCGATTTATTAACGTTGATTTACCCACGTTAGGTCTTCCCAAAATGCCAACAATCGGTAAACCCAAAAGATTTCGTTCTCTTAAAAGTTCCCATACGCGCTCTACTGTCTCTTCTAAATTGAGTAGAGTGGAATCGATTAATACAGCATCTGGCGCCATAGATAATGGTGAGACTTTACGTGTTGAATCTATAAGGTCACGACCATCTAATGAATTTCTTACTTCATCGGTAGAAACCCCAGAAATTTCGGATTCTCGTCTCATCGCACGCGCTTCTAGATCAGCAGTTAAATAGAGCTTCAGCGGAGATTCTGGAGAAACAACTGATCCAATATCTCTGCCTTCAACAACTATTCCACGGGGAGCACTCTTTATATATTGTCGCTGGATATTCAAAAGCTCGTTTCTAATTTCAGGAATTGCAGCAATATGACTTACGCGTTCAGTAACCTCTAACGAGCGAATCGCATCATTAACATCTGTATCGCCAACTATCAAAATGGGATTTTCAGGATCGCAATTGAATTTCAAAGGAAAATGTTTAAGTAATTCGAGTAATTTATATGGATCCTGCTCATTCTTTTCTAAGCTCAGCCACGTAATGCCTCGGTAGAGGGCGCCTGTATCTAAATAATTCCAACCAGCTCGGTGCGCAACTATTTTTGCCGTACTCGATTTACCGGCTCCGCTGGGACCATCAATAGCTACAACGATTCCCATAAGATAATTCTACGGCCAATAAGGATCTTTATTTACTCGTTGAATGCACTTTCCAGTGCTTTGAAATCAAATATTCCTGAAGTATTTTCGCCCTCTTTTCATCAAGAATAGATAATGTAACCAATCCTGTATTTTGACCCGGAGTATGTTCGATTGAGACATCTTCGATATTTACATTGGCACTCGCGCAGTCGTTGAATATCGCTGCTAATTGACCAGCTTTGTCATCAATGACTACATGTAGATATATATACCTACGAGATGTACTTCCATGTTTTCCTGGCATCAATGAACGACCCTCGTTGCCATTCTCAATGAGAATCTGAGCTTGATTTGGATCCGCGAGAGCGCGTTCGAGCACCTCTATCTGAAGGCGAAGTTGCTTCAGGATCTGAGAAACATTGGAAGAATTTTCACTAAGAATCTCTCGCCATAAAATTGCATCAGAATCAGCTATACGTGTTAGATCTTTAAATCCTTGCCCAACCAGATTGAGCCAGGATCTATCTGCCTCTCTCAATTGTCCAGCGATAAGACTTGCGATTACTTGTGGTGCATGTGAGAGCAGCGCCATGGCTTGGTCATGCTCATCTGCATCCATTTCAAGCGCCTGAGCTCCGCATAGATCTATTAATTCAAGAGCTAATGCTCGAGATTGATTCGACGTGGAAGTCGATGGACAGAGAATCCATGTTCGACCAACGAATAAATCTCCTCGAGCGGATTGGGGGCCTGAAACTTCTCGACCTGCCATCGGATGTGTTCCTACGAAACGCGTTGAAATGTCAGCTAAAGCTTCAACTTCGAGTTGAGGTTTAGATTTTATACTCAGAATATCTACAAATGTGGATGAGGGATTCACCTCTTTCTCTCGCTCTAATACAGATTTGAATGCACTGGGTGGAGTTGCAAGAACAACTACATCAAATGTGTGCTTTTGATCAAAAGAACGGTCAGGATCGACCAAGGATTGAGCTAATGCTTGGGCTGAAGAGTCAGAATCCACCATCAAAACTGGGATATTTTTATTAGAAAGTGCCAAACCAATCGAAGTTCCTATTAAGCCCGAACCTATGATTTTGACGGAGTTAATTGCCATATAAAGGCCCTACTGAGCTAAATCTTTTCGCAATACGGCAGCACCATGAAGGTAAATATGTTCAATTTCTAAAGGTGATCGCTTGGTGGTGCAATGCAGCATTACTCGGATTGTTCGAGGAAGTGCGCCAGGAACGTCGATTTCTTGAGCGCACAGGAGCGGAACAGATTGAAAACCAATTTCACGAGCTGCACTGGCGGGAAAAGCGGCATTCAAATCAGCGGTCGATGTTAGAAAAACCGAAATAACATCGGTAATAGCTAGCTCATTTGCCCGAAGGATGGCGCTTAATAACTCCTTAGACCCTTCTCCTATGGAGATTGCATCATTAGTGGCAACTTGGGTAGCTCCCCTAATGGCGCGAATATTCATGGGGTAAGAGTAACGGGTGATTCATTCAGTGCGGTGGAGATTAAATGAGTGTTTATCTATTTCACTATTTATATTTAAGTAGTCTTTTGGTTTTATATATCAATCCAAACCTGATTTACGTTGCGATCAGTGTTAGATTAACTGGTGAATTCTTATCGATAAAGAGATTTTATCGAGCGTAAAACTCTTCCCTATTATCGATAAATGGCTAATTGGCGCAACAATATAGATATATCGGTTAATAGCTTTTTTGACGTACTAACGATTTATATATAAATGGTTATAAATGCAAAGCTTTTTGTAAATTAATTAATTCTCCCGAATTCAAATCGCGCCAGCGACCTTCGGTTGTTTCCCCCAGGGAGATGGGTCCAAATTTAGTTCGGATCAAACGAAGGACGTCGATACCAACAGCAGCCATCAATCTTCGTATGATGTGATAACGCCCTTCATGAATTGTCACTTCTAACCACGTTGGTGAAAGTTGCTTAAAATCCAATACCCGCCCGATGCCGTCCTCCAGCTCGACGCCTTTTAATAGAGTTTTTTCAATTCCCGGCGGTAATTTTCCTTCAAACTCAATAATGTAGGTTTTCTCTAAACCATAGGATGGGTGGGTTGCCCGAAAGGTTAATTCACCATCATTGGTAAGCAAAATCAACCCCTCAGAGTCCTTATCGAGACGACCAACATGAAATAGCCGCTCGGTTCTAAGGTCAATAAAGTCACTCAGAGAAGGTCTACCCTCTGGGTCAAACATCGTTGACAAGACACCCTTTGGTTTATGAAGTGCAAGATAAGTTTTGGTCAATGATTGTGTGATTGTCTCACCATCGACCATTACTTCATGGATTGCTGGATCAAATTTAGCGCCGAGCTCCCGAATGACTAATCCATCCACCATGACACGACCTGATGAGATGAGTTCATCTGCTCCCCTGCGGCTGGTTATGCCCGCATCGGCAATTATTTTATTCAAACGTGTTGCACTCATTATTGGCTATCCATTCCCGACAGTCAGTTAGGCAGCATTGTAAGCGCCTATCGCCAACTCTACAGGAGAAGTTGATGGTTTATTGACGAAGATCTAAAAATTAATCAACGAGTGAATCAAGTACTTCGTCTAAATGTTCGAGATCCGGCAAGTATGGGGCTAGAGCCGGCAAATCTTCTAGGGAACTTAATCCAAGACGTTCCAAGAAATAGTTCGTTGTTTTATACAAAATGGCCCCTGTCTCGGGTTCTAGGCCATATTCCTCGACCAGGCCGCGAGTAACCAACGTTTTCATCACCGCTTCCACATTGACCCCTCTGATCGCTGATACTCGGGCTCGTGAAACCGGTTGACGGTATGCGATCACAGCCAGGGTTTCCAAGGCTGCTTGAGTTAGACGTGATTGCTGGCCATCTAGAACGAATTTTTCCACCACAGATGAACTCTCAGGGTGACTATAAAAGCGCCATCCGCCTGCAACGCTTTTAAGGGCGAATCCACGCTCAGAATAGCTTTCAACGAGTTCGGCTAGGGCTTGAGCTACCTCTTCCTCGGGGACTTCTAAAACCGTTGCCAAGGTCAATTCACTAACAGGCTCGTCAACGACCATGAGTATGGCCTCAATATGCCTATGAATATCCTTGATCTGCACCCTTTTTACTCCTCTTCGCCCTGTGTAACAGTCGAATCATCTTCTATATTCACTGGAATATCGAACTCATCAGTGGTTTCAATCTCGCCGGTCTCGGCTCCCGTCCAACTGATCTGAAGATCTCCCAGAGCAACTACCTGGTTAAAACGCAAGGCGCCTTGTCGATAAAGATCCAAAAGCGCTAAAAATCGAGCAACGATGACCAACGTAGATGACGCATCTGAAATGAGAGCCCGGAAACTCAGGGTTCGCCCCCTTCGCAAAGCTTCAACCACTACTTTAGACTCCTCGGAGACGCTAACTAAAGCGCTATGCAAGTGTTCAACTGCCACTACTGGTGCGCTCTTGGGGGTTAACACTCTTTCAGCAATCGCTGCGAAACGAGCAGGTCCGACGCCTATCAGTACTTCAGGCAGTAGTGCTGAGAGCGCAGGATCCAAAGCAACTACTCGAGCAAAGGTCTTATCAAAGGCTTCAATACGTGCGCTAAATGTTGCGGCGATCTCCTTAAAGGCTCGGTATTGCAATAATCGGGCGAAAAGAAGGTCGCGAGCTTCAAGCAGTGCCAGGTCCTCTTCGTCTTCGACTTCTCCACTTGGTAGCAGTTTTGCCGCTTTTAAATCCAAGAGAGTGGCTGCAACAACTAGGAACTCCGTAGCCTGATCTAGGCGCCAACCTTCTCCAGATAACTCAAGACCACGAATAAAGGCGATGAATTCATCTGTAACGGCGCTGAGTGCAACCTCAGTAATGTCCATTTTGTGTCTAGAAATGAGCTGAAGCAAGAGATCAAAAGGACCATCAAAATTAGTGAGGTGAACGGAAAATCCTGGATTTTCAGGGGCAATTACCTCTTCGCCGCCGTTTATTTGGGTGTCCACGGTTGAACCGTACTTTATTTTCATCGGCAAAGAAGCAATGTGGCGCACTTGCCTAGAAGGTGGCTAATGCGTAGAGTCCCCGAAAAGGAAGAAAGAGGTTTCTCGCTTGAACGCTAAATCGACATTTGAAGAAGATGTGGCAACAACCTCCGCACTTTTAAATAAAGCTCCTTTAAGTTTCCCAACTCCAACGCCATTAACCGAACACGGCGGCGCAAAAGTCATCGCCATCTTTAACCAAAAGGGTGGAGTGGGTAAAACAACTTCAACAATTAACTTGGGTGCAAGCCTTGCAGAACTTGGTCGACGAGTACTGCTCGTAGATTTTGATCCTCAAGGCGGCCTGTCCCTTGGCCTAGGCGTAAATGCGCACTCTCTCCCACTAGAACAAACTGTTTATTACGCATTGATGACACCAACTGCCGATATTGATCAAATAGTTTTGAAATCAAGCGTTGCTGGTTTGGATTTCTTGCCCGCCAACAGAGATCTTGGAACTGCCGAAACAACTCTGGGCGCTGAAATTGGTGGCCAGCAATATCTCAAGCGAGCCTTGACTCCATTGAAAGAATTTTATGACGTGATTCTCATCGATTGCCAACCAACTATGGGTCAACTAACCATTAATGCCTTAGTTGCATCTGATGAAGTAATTGTGCCGTTGCAATGTGAATACTTTGCTTTACACGGTTTTATTGAATTAAAGGGAAATTTGGATAAAGTAAAGAACTTCCTCAACCCTGACCTTAAATTAATTGGGATTTTAGCAACGATGTATGACCGTAAAACTTTACATAACCGCGAAGTTCTTGGCGCAATATTAGAAAAGTATCCAGAAGATGTATTTGAAACCATTATTGCAAAAACAATTCGTTTCCCAGAAACTACAGTCGTTGGAGAACCAATCACTTCTTACGCTTCTTCTTCAGGAGGAGCGGCTTCATATCGACGTTTAGCACGTGAATTAATTGCCAGAGGAGGCGCACGATGACACGCAGAGCAAGTCTTCCAGGAGCAGATGAACTATTTCGTTCGACGTCTCCAGCACTCACCTCAGTAAAACAAGCAGATGTTGAACCTGCAAAGCCACTTGTTGCTCCAGCAATTGCAGCACCTACAACTTCACCATCTAAAAAAGGTGTGCGCGCAATTCAGCGTCGACGTGTCACAACGCTGGATAAATCTCCTTCTGGTCGAGAAAAACATGATGAAAAAATAACTGTCTACCTATCCCCTGATGAACTTTATGATCTCGACCAAGCTCGTTTGCAACTACGCGGTGATCTAGGTTTAGCCGTAGATCGCGGTCGAATCGTTCGTGAATCTATAGCCGTGATAATCGCTGACCTTGAAGCTAAAGGGGATCAAAGCATTCTTGCTCGCCGTTTACGCGGACAGTAATTTACGAATGAGCTCTTGGATGGGCCAATGAATACGACTCACGGATCTTATCTATAGTGATTAATGTATAAATCTGTGTTGTTGTTACAGAAGAATGACCAAGCAACTCCTGTACAACACGTATATCCGCACCACCATCTAATAAATGAGTAGCAAATGAATGTCGAAAAATATGCGGAGAAATTCCTTCTCCTAAGCCAGCCCGTTTGGCACTATCAACAACAATCTGCCAAGCACTTTGCCGCGAAATTCTAGTTCCACGCTGATTTAGAAAAAGAGCTTCGCTCTTACCCTTCTTGCTCTTGTTAATGAGCGAAGGGCGAACGCGAACCAGGTAATCATTTAACGCCTTTACTCCAAAACTTCCTATAGGGACAACTCTCTCCTTACTCCCTTTTCCCCGCAATTTAATAACATGAACTTTAGAATCACTAGAAGAGACTTCACTTAAGTCAACTAGGTTGATTCCTACAATCTCCGAAACGCGTCCACCGGTACTATATAAAAGTTCGAGAATAGCTTTATTCCGTATAGAAATAGCTTCATCTTCGATCACACTTGAATCAATCAAATGGGAAATTTGAGAGATCGTTAACGCTTTTGGCAAACGAAGGGGAATCTGTCGCGTCTGAATATCCTTCGTAGGATTTAACATGTTGTGCTCGCGTTCTAGATAGCGATAAAACGAGCGGAGAGTGGACACAATTCTATTTATCGAACTTGCGGCCAACCCACATGATTTTAGTTCCTCTATAAAATCCTCTGCTTCAGATTCAGTAAAGTCTTCGACAGTTCTTTTATTTGAAGATAAGAAAAAAAGAAATCGATTTAAATCCCTTGAATATGCCGCCAGTGAATTCGCAGACAATCCGCGTTCAATGCGCGAATAATTTAGAAATTGCTCAGAAAATTGGTGAGAATTCATAACCGTGTGCCTCAGCTACGGCTTTATAGGTAACTTTTCCATCATGTGTATTCAAACCTTTCGCCAAATCTGGATTGGCTGCGAGTGCTTTATGCCATCCAAGATTTGCTATCTGTAGAGCAAAAGGAAGTGTTACGTTGGTCAAGGCATACGTCGATGTAACGGGAACTGCTCCAGGCATGTTTGCAACACAGTAAAAAATAGATTCATGAACTTGATAAGTCGGGTTTTCATGGGTGGTTGGTTTGGAATCTTCGAAGCAACCTCCTTGATCAATAGCAATATCAACGAGAACAGACCCGCTTTTCATTTTGGCAACATCTTGATTGGTAACTACCTTTGGTGCCTTTGCGCCAGGAATGAGGACTGCTCCGATAACTAAATCTGCATCGTAAATGCTTTTTTGAATACTAACTGTGCTGGACATAAGAGTTTTAATTCGACCGCCGTAAACCTGGTCTATGTGCGCTAATCGTTTGGCAGATTTATCTAGGACTGTGATATCAGCGCCCATACCTAACGCAATTACTGCTGCATTCAAACCAGCAATTCCTGCACCAATAACTATCACTTTTCCGGGTGAAACTCCTGGTACACCGGCAAGTAGAACTCCTCGCCCACCTTTGGGTTTTAATAAAGCATCAGCTCCAACTTGTGTAGCCATACGACCCGCGACTTCACTCATGGGAATTAAGAGAGGAAGAGATCCATCGACTTCAACCGTTTCGTAGGCTATCGCCGTCGTTTTCGATTTTATCAGTGCATCAGTACACGCTTTTGAAGCTGCTAGATGCAAATACGTAAAGAGAATCTGATTTTCACGCATACGTGAATATTCAGCCGCGATAGGTTCTTTAACTTTTAAAATTAAGTCAGCTTGTTGCCACAATTGATCAGCGCTTTCAATAATCGTCGCACCAGCAGCTACGTACGACTCGTTTGAAATACTAGATCCGATGCCTGCATTACTTTCAACGATAACGGAGTGACCATTCTTGATAAACTCCGCAACACCTTCGGGTGTTAAGGCAACACGGTATTCTTGAACCTTAATCTCACGGGGAACTCCAACAATCATCTTTTACCTTTTAAAGCAATTGCTGCCGAAATCAATCCAGTAAAGAGTGGATGTGGACGAGTGGGTCTAGATCTCAACTCCGGGTGAGCCTGAGTTCCCACGTAAAATGGATGAACATTTGGAGGAAGTTCAACAAACTCTACAAGATTGTCTTTGGTGTACACGCCAGAAAAAACTAAACCAGAATCAGATATGCGATCTTTGAACGCATTATTAACTTCATATCTATGTCGATGTCGTTCAGATACTTCTTTTGAGCCATAACTTTGGGCCACAATTGAACCAGGTAATAAATCAGCCTTATATAAGCCCAAACGCATGGAACCTCCCATGTCCCCCACACCATCGACGATAGATTTTTGACCTTCCATCGTTGCGATGACATGCGAACCTGAATTCGGAGAAAATTCTGCAGAGTTGGCATCATCAATTCCAGCCATATTTCGGGCGGCTTCAATAACCATGCATTGCAAACCTAAACATAAACCTAAAGTAGGAATCTTATTTAAACGTGCAAAAGTAAGAGCTCCAAGTTTGCCTTCTATGCCTCTCACTCCGAAACCACCAGGTACACAGATTGCATCAACATCACCGAGCGAGCTCTGAGCACCTTCGATGGTTGCGCAATCATCACTAGCAACCCATTTCAACTCAACTCTTGCGTTGTTTGCGAAACCACCAGCTCTCAACGCTTCAGATACGGAAAGATAAGCATCAGGTAAATCAATATATTTGCCAACAAGAGCAACTCGCACGTGATGTTTTGGATTATGAACAATCTTCAGTAAATCATCCCATTCTCCCCATTTAACATCATGAGACTTTAAGCCCAATCTTCTGACCACATAGGAATCCAAGCCCTCTGCATATAGAACTTTTGGGATGTCATAAATTGATGGAGCATCAACTGCTGCTACAACTGCCTCTAAATCTACGTCACACATCAAAGAAATTTTTCGTTTTATACCATCGGGTATAGGACGATCAGATCGTAAGACAACTGCGTCAGGTGCAATACCGATACTACGCAGAGCAGCAACGCTATGTTGCGTTGGCTTAGTTTTTAGTTCGCCGGAGGGGCCGATGTAGGGAACTAAAGAGATATGTAAATAGAAAACATTGTCACGCCCTACCTCTTGCCTGATTTGACGAGCTGCTTCTAAAAATGGTTGAGATTCAATATCTCCTACTGTTCCACCTATTTCCGTTATCACTATATCTATGTCAGGAGCAGCCATCGCCCGAATGCGCTCTTTAATTTCGTTAGTGATATGTGGAATAACTTGCACTGTTTCGCCTAGATACTCACCGCGTCGTTCCCTGCTTATAACGCGTGAGTAAACTTGGCCAGTTGTAACATTTGCAGATCCATGCAAATTTCTATCCAAAAATCTTTCATAATGTCCAATATCTAAATCTGTTTCTGCTCCATCATCTGTAACAAATACCTCACCATGTTGAAATGGATTCATCGTTCCCGGATCAACATTTAGGTATGGATCCAATTTTTGCATTGTCACTCGTAGACCTCTAGAAATTAACAATCTTCCAAGGCTAGATGCTGTGAGACCTTTACCAAGACTAGAGGCGACTCCGCCGGTTACGAATAAATGCTTGGTTACATGAGGTTGGCCCATGGAAGGACAACCTATCACTTATTAAGAATTTTATCCTTGAAGGCGCATATTGAGCAGTTCGCTCGCGTGTTCCTTTGCACTCGATGACTCTTGTAATCCAGCCAGCATGCGTGCAATTTCTGATATCCGTGCATCGCCTTCAACGCTTGTCACACCGCTAGAAATTACGGTTCCATCAAAACTTTTTTCAACAACGTAATGTTGATCTCCCCATGCTGCCACTTGTGGAAGATGTGTAACAACAATTACTTGAGCATTTTTAGATAGGGAATGTAACCGTCGACCCACTTCAATGGCCGCAGCTCCACCCACTCCAGCGTCCACTTCATCAAAAATATACGTTCCAACTGGATTTGAAGATGCAATAACTACTTCTAGCGCCAACATGACACGGGACATTTCTCCGCCAGATGCACCTTTAGCAAGGGAAACTAGAGGAGCATTTTTATGAGTTTGTAAAAACATTCCTACAGTGTCACATCCATATGGTGTGAAATCACTCTCTTTTAAGTTAGATTCATAATCTGGTGAAAGAACTTCGATGACTAGGTTGGTTTGTGGCATAGATAATGAATGCATTTCGACAGATACTTTTTTAGCTAGATCATTTCCTGCAGCAACTCGTTTACTCGTTAATTCAGTAGCCATTGATAGCAATCTCTGCTTAACCCCGGATAATTCCTTTTCCAACATTTGAATCCGTTCATCCCCACCACTTAAATCATCTAATTGAGATGCAACGCTGCTGTAACGTTTTATTAGTTCATCTATAGCTTCATCGCCCGCGACGTCAGAACTCCACTTCTTGACAAAAAAGGAGAGTGCGGCTTTTCGTTCCTGCAAAAATTCCAATCTGTCCGGATCAGCTTCCAATGTTTGCAAATAAGATGTTAAACCAGGTAACAAATCTGCAAGAATAAAAAAGGCATCATTGAAGTCATCAGAAAAATCTTCCAATTTAGAATCTTTCTCCTTAACGGAGTCAAGTGATTTTTTTGCCTGTCCAAGGGCATTTAAGGCACCCGAATCATCGTTTTCAAGAATGCTTAGTGCTTGAGTCACAGCAAGACGCAGTTCCTCTACCGAAGATAATCTTTTGATTTCATCCTCTATGATGGAAAATTCGTTAGCTATTGGTTTTAGTTTGGAAAATGATTCACTAAAGAGTTTTAGAGAAGCTAGTGAATCCTCTCGACTTGCCGCACTTCTCTTTAATTCGTTAATCCGCATTTTAATTTCTTGATAATCTTTAAGGCAGGCTTGATATTCCCTCAATGATGTATCTACTGATTCGCCAGCGTATCGATCAAGAAGTTCTCGTTGTCGGGATCCCTTTGTAATGTTTAATCCCGAACTTTGTCCATGAATCTCAATGAGATGACTACTGGCTTCAGAGAGTGTTCCGGCATTTATACTTACGCCACTCGCTACTGCCTTGCTCTTTCCATCCTTTGTAACACTTCTAGAAATTGACAGGGAGCCATCTTCAATTTCAATACCTAGATTCTCAAAAAATACTGTTTTTTCCTTTGGGACACTAAACAAGGCGCTTGCAGTGAGTCTTTCTTCTCCGCTACGCACCAAAGTGCTTTCGGTTTTACCTCCTAGAACAAGGTTGAGAGCAGTTAATACCATGGTTTTACCAGCGCCAGTTTCACCGGTTAATACCGTTAGACCTTTATCAAATTCTAGATTAGCTTGAGTAATTACTCCGATATTTTTGATATGTATTTCTTCTAGAAAAGTGCGATCACTCACCGCGCCATCCTTCAATTGGTAACTTGAACTTAGCAACCAATCTATCCGTGAAAATTGTGGATTTAAGGTGCGCAAGAGTTACTTGTATATCGTTTTTCGTTATAGAAACTTCATCATCTTTATGTAATTCGATTTTACGAAGCGCGTCTGCCGATAAAGATGCGTCGGATGATTCAATCGCAATACCGATCGTAGATGAAGGTGCAATAACCATTGGTTTTGCAAACAGAGCATGTGCGGCAATAGGTAAGAGAACCATTGCTTGTACTTCAGGCCATAAAACAGGGCCTCCTGCTGAAAATGCATAAGCAGTTGAACCAGTGGGAGTTGCGCAAATGATTCCATCGCAACCCCATCTAGATAATGGTCTGTCATCAATTTGTACAAAGAGTTCTAACATTGTTGTACTTTTTCGTTCAACGCTTATCTCGTTAAGAGCCCACCCTCTCTCAATGATTGAACTGCCCCGTTTAACTTCAAAAGACAACAGCATGCGTCTGTCTAGTACGTAATTCTTCTCGATGACAGCTTTGGCAACATTTTCATAGGTAAATTCCTCAACTTCTGCCATGAACCCAACGTGTCCCAAGTTAATTCCGAGCAATGCAACGTTATGAGCAACTGCATACTCAGCTCCACGAAGAATAGTTCCATCACCACCAAGAACGAGTACTAATTCCAGCTCTGGAAGTTGTGAGTCAATTGTTCTGTAAATATTTATTTTAGCTTTTTCAAGAATTGATATAACAAGGTCAGATGCTTCTTCAGCTTGCGCCCGAGAAGAGTTAACCAACAAAAGAATGTTTCGTTGGCTCATTATTGAGGTCCTATCTGAATTGCTGCTTCTAATGCGTCCTCAGAAATTTCCTGCGCACCTCTCTTTAGCCACAAAAAGTATTCAACATTACCTGCAGGACCAGGAAGAGGGCTTGCTACAACACCTTTAGTTCCAAGCCCAACGTCGTACGCACTCGTAGCTACATCCATGACAGCCGATTTACGTAGCGCTGGATCTCTCACAACTCCGCCGGCACCAAGTTTCTCTCGTCCAACTTCAAATTGTGGTTTGACCATCAGTAAATAATCTGCGTCTGATTTAGAAACAGCGGAAAGTGCTGGTAATACTAATGTGAGCGAAATAAATGAAAGATCTGCAACTACTAATCCCGTTGGTTCACCAACAACATCTCCCGTTAAGTGACGAATATTTGTTCGATCCAGAACCAAAACTCGTGGGTCTTGACGGAGTTCCCAGGCTAATTGTCCGTACCCAACATCTACTGCTACTACTTCGCGTGCGCCTCTTCGAAGAAGGACATCTGTAAATCCTCCTGTTGATGCGCCAGCATCTAGAGCTCGAACACCTTCAACTTTTATCTCAGGAAAAGCATCTAATGCGCCCGATAGTTTATGACCTCCACGGGAGACGAAATCATCCCGATTTCCTTGCAAAGTAATAGATGTTTCGGCATCAACTTGAGTTGCCGGTTTTGTAGCAGGAATCCCATTAACTAAAACACTTCGTGATTCGATCAAATCAGCGGCAGACTCTCGTGAACGCGCCAATTCACGCCGAACAAGCTCTGCGTCTAACCTAGTTTTCATGTGAAACTTAGAGTCCGTCTATACCCGAAAGTGTTTCCTGCAATTTTTGATGCAAGAGTTCATACCGAGCGGAGTGTTCGGACACATCTGTTGCATCAATCTCGGATAGTTCATTTTTTACCTCGTCAACAATGGAGAACTCAGTGGAGTTTTCTGGATTTTCTTGATTCATGCTTTTCTCTTTTTCTGAGACGTGCTTTTCTTGACAGTGGACTTTTTTGTACTTGCACTCTTCTTAACAGATGGCTTGGACTTTACGGCAGATTGTGATGTGAGAGATTTTCTTATTTCTTCTAATTCCGCTTTTAGTTCATCGAATTCTTCACGTTTAATGAACCCCATGCGAGTTACTGTGTTATGAACTTCTTCATCTATCTTAGATTTAAGAACATCACCACTTTGTTTTACCCATGTGTTTAAAGCAGCCGCAAGCTCGGCTGGAGTTCGCTCGCCTTCGCTTACCTTATTCAAATAAGTGCGTAAGGATGCAAAGAGATCATTAGCCATGAATACCGCTTTCACGAAAGTGCCCTGAACGAGGCTCTAGCGTACCTAAATTCGACTTATCTCGGCTGCTTCAACCTGCCAGCGACTGGCTAATCCGGATGGAGCTTTCCAGAATCTACGATGGATGGCGCCTGAAACTTCAATCCATTCATCAGCTTTGAGAGTGAGTGCACTTCTACGTGATTTTGCACTCCATGCGGCGATATCCAAAGTATCAACACCCGATAACTCAATCCGAGAAACGATCAATCTGAATTCGACAACTTTGTCTCCACTTGGAAGGATTTTTTCGACTGCGGCATCCGAAACACGACCACGTAACATCACGTCATTTAACGAATAATCAGGTTCGTCAAACTCAACTTTAATCTTTTTCTTTTTGTTGACACTCTTTGTCGATGCGTTCATGGAGACTCCGAATTCTCATTTCCACTGACATTTTCAGGTAAAGGAAATGATGAATTACGGGTATGACAAAAACGATAGAAGG
>Ga0075472_10000311_pt1 | contig 19907 bp, 20 predicted proteins | sample DEB19_08_DNA_3_FD_77014 | JGI IMG/M metagenome (GOLD analysis project Ga0075472, IMG submission 77014) | Aqueous microbial communities from the Delaware River and Bay under freshwater to marine salinity gradient to study organic matter... | ecosystem: Environmental > Aquatic > Marine > Coastal ...
AGTCAGTGCGGTTCCAATCGTTGTCGTTGAGCGATCAATCAACGTGCCGCTCCAGACATTAGCGGTGGCTGGAGCGCCAGCCATGTACTCCACGTTGCACCCAGTCATCGTCAGCGTGGTGCAGTTACTGTTAAGTTGTACGGTTCCGTTCCCGGCAGTATTCACTGTGGTAAGAGTGGTTCCAGCGCCGGCCACAAACTTCACGCTACCACCCTGCTCCGTACCGCACCGCAACGTAGCAACCGTAGACGTGTCACCAGCAAGAAAAGCTACTCCAGCATCACCTTTGTAGATCGTGAACTGGTTGCTTGCGTGCGTGCCCTTAAAAAGGATAGTTGGAAAGTCCAACTCGTTTCTGGTCGCAGTATTGTGAACAATCACGGTTGACTGTCCAGCGCCTGCGTCGATCTTGATTCGGCGAGATCCGTTGCCGTCACCCTGACCGATCGTGTACGTGCATGTCACGCTGTTGTCATCGAACGTAAGGTACTTGTCCCGGTACTCGGAATACGCCTTGGACGTGTCGTCTGCATTTACCTCCGCCAGCCCGATCTTGCCTGTGTATCCCTGCGTAATCACCACGGAAGCCGGCTGAATTGCTGCCGACAGGTTGTAGCGAAGGTCTACATCTCCGGTATCAAACACGATTGCGTCGTTATCCACCGGAACCGTGTTTCCGCTCCAGTTATCCACGTTGTCCCAGAACCACTTTCCAGTGGCTGTTGTCGTGACGCTGTGTGTCGCCGTGCCTGACGCAGCGGTATCGCTAACCGATATCGTGACAGGCTTGCCGGATGTCCTAGCAGTGAGCGTGACGACGTTGGAACTGACCGTTGCCGTAACTTCGTAAAACTCAGGGATCACTTTGAATCCGCCATCAGCAATGGTTGGCGAGGATGCTGCGGTCGTGTCCGTCAGCGTCACACCTTCCCACGCCTGCTGCAATGTCGTCGCCACCTGCGACGTAGTCGTCAGCGAACCAACAGTAATCGTAGATTCAATGTTGTTGATCGTTACCGTGACGGTGTCAGCCGCAGACCACGTACCAGTAATCGTGATCGTGGAAACCTGAGTTACCTGTTTTGCTGCACCTAGCCAGCGTCGTGTAGCCATGAGTTACCTACCTTGGGATTGGCACGCCGTTTACGGGCGATGGAAGCGTGTGATCAAATTTCCAGTTGACGGCGTACTGCCTGAATGCGTTTCGATACCGCATTGGGTGATGGACGACCACCTCGCGCCGGTCCAGATGTTCCCATTGAGGGAAGAATGGATTGATGTGGACAAGCGGGTATCCTGACCATCCGACAGCGTGGCCTGTCTGAATCATGCGCTGCGCAGTTCTTGTTGCCTCTAGCTCGTAGACAGGGCCGTTGTATGTCTCTGTCACACTGTACTTGGGGCCGCCCGTGCCAATGTAATGGAACTGCTCCGAGTACGTCATTAACTCCGCTTCCACATCGTCGTATGTCGCTTCCAGTACGATGTAAAACGTTCGCAGAGTTGCGTATTCTGCCTCGTCGCCTTTTGGCCACGACCTGGCCTTCACCTGAACCCCGTTGAGCGCATTGCCTGTCGTCAGCGAGTGGCGTGTCTTTGTTCCGTCGTCGTGGAAGAAGCTGAAGTCCTTGTCGTTCTCTGAGTAGGCGTTGATCAACGCACTGATCTTTCCTGCTTGCGCAGCTTGAAGTTGAGCAGGAGTTGTCAAAGAAGGATCGTTGACAATTAACTGCCCATGCAGATGCACCTCGTACGACGTGCAATATTTGGCGTGACGCGGGCTGTACTGAGAACGAACGTGGTACGCGGATAGCGTAACGGTGTTGTCGTCGTGTCGATAGCTTCCGTACGTCACGTACATCAGAGACTTGTCCTTGCCTGAAAGAAGTGCCTCTCAATTTCTGCAAGCCTGCTGTTATCTCCACGCAAGTCGTTCGTGATCCCTTCAAGAATGTTCACAACCCTGCGGTTGAACATTGCCATCGCATCTCGGTACATGTTCGCAGCAGACTGCAAATCCTGCATGTGATCGGTGCCGTCAATGAGGTGGCTCATTACGCCAGGCATTTCGTCGAACGTAGCGGTAGACGGTTGACGGACGACGCCAGTAGAGTCACGATCAAACAAAAATCGTTTGAACTCATCAACGGCAGACGAAACATCTTTTTCCGGCGATGTTTGACCGGAGTCCGAAGGCATGAACGATGTTATGCCAGAAGACGGAGGCAGCGGTGCCAGAGGTATCGGTTCTAACTGGGCTGTGCCTGGCTCAAGCGGTGCCAGAGGCATCGGTTCCATTTGCACGCCGCTAGGTGGCGGTGCAAGTGGGATCGGTTCGATTTCTGCGGCTGGAGCAACGGATGGCACACTGTCCGACCGTTCCGGCATGTAAACCGAATCGTCCTGAAAAAAGCCTCGCTGCGTACTGCCAGAAACCTGACTTGCCAAAAACTCCTGACCGTCACGACTCTGTCCGGCAGGAGACTGAAACGCACGCAAGGCCGTAGCCAACTCGCGAATTGCACTCGCCAGTTCCTGAGACAAAACGCCGCCGAGCAAACTGGAATCTGCTGTCGACGAAGAAGACTGCTGCTTCGATTCGCCAGAAGCACCGCTCAGATTAATCGTGGGAGTAGCGGCACCTGCCGCAACAGGCTGTCCAGAAATGAACTGAGCCAGCTTCGTCAGGTAGTCGCGTACCAGATCGTTCTGCTTGAAATCAGGCGACCCGTACGGCGTATTGGATGAATTATCAGATTCCGCCATAACTACGCCGTGCTATCGCTGGTGGTTACAATTTCCCTCGTCGATCCGCTCATGCGTGCAAACCCGCCAAGTTCAAGCGTGATCTCCTGCTTTCCGCTCACCACCGGATCAATGTTTTCAAAGTTCACAATCGTCAGCGAAAACGAAAGAGACATGTTGCCGTTGGTGAACGTAAGCACTACCTCAGCGCCAGCCGCCGTCTGGTCCAGCAACGAAGTGATTGGCGTGCTGGACGCAAAAGGAACCCACAGCCGAAGGTAGACGCTACGACCTTGAGGGCAGATATCCGTAGCCGTAAGGCTATTCGTGAACCGCACCTGCAAGTTGTTGTCGATCATCAACACGAAACTAAGGATCTGGCGTGCTGTCCCGCCGATCGTGCAGGTTCCATCTTCGAAAATGTACGGAGCAGTGTTCGACGCTGTGGACAAGCTGACATTCGGGACCGACGTTCCAGTCGCGCGAGACTTTCCAGTAAGTTCCACGTTCATCGAAATGGGCTGCGGCGTGCCACCGAACTGGTTCGCCTGACCAGCAAACGTTGCCCGACTGACGTAGCAGTCCTTGTACTCAAATGTCTGGGCAACCTTGTCGATCAAGACGCCAAACGCCGGTAAGCCTTCCGCAACGGGAAACGTATCGGTAGATTCCGTACCACCAAGAATGCGTGGAAGCCAAAGGTCCAGCATGGCCGGATCGGGATTGAACAGGATCGATCCGCCAACTGTATACGGCCCAAGTCTTGCACGCTCGGACGACTGCGACCGTGTTCCGCGAATCCCGTTGGGATGTACGATCGATCCTTTTTTCTGTAGTGATTCCGACAGGAACTCGTACGTTTCACTGTTCGTGTCAAACGTGTGCGGAGAAGCGCCAGGTTCCACGTACAGCCTTGCCAATGCCCCTTGAGAACAAGTCACGGTTTGTCTCCTTAGACTAACGCCCTGGTTTCCCGTGCCCAGCAGCGAATAACGAGCGATGATACGTCGTTTGAGTTCTGGTATTCCTTTGCCATGAAAGGATCTCCAGCCTCAAACGTGCAAATGTAGACTTCCGGCACTCCGGTCAAACGCTTGTTATTGAACGCGCGTTTCACCTGCTGCCTCCACAGCGTGATCCTGTCAATGTCCTCGCTCCATCCATGACCTGTCCCTTGGCAAAACACAATCAGAAAACCGTATCCGTAATCATCCCGAACATTCGTTCCCGGTGCCTCACGCTCAGGCACGGGAACAACTGAGATGCCACGAAAGATTGAATCCCTATCGCGGTACGTTTTGCGCAGCTTGATCTCGTCCTGCGAGATACCATCCAGAACGATGCCCTGGATAATTTCCACAATCGTGTCGCCGCACCGCTTTAGTATCGAATCAGTCATCAGTTCGATGTCGTCACGTTAGCGCGAACAAATGGTTCGTAGGTAGTTTGAAAGGCGCGCGTTGCGCGTTGATCATTTTCCATCGCGGCCCGCACCGACAAGGCCCACGTCTGCTCTCGTACCGGAACGTCATTCCTAGTAAGCAGCCTCGCCAGTTCCAATTCCGCAAGCCGGAAAAAAGCCGTCATCATCGAAGTTGACTCCAGGTCGATGGGGTCGCTGATCGTGTACATCACGCCCGTGTACGTCGTGTCAACGGACGCATCAACGGTAATTGATGTACTGCTATTTACCTTGACGACTTTTCGCTGCGCCACATACGGGTTCAGCAAGTTGTCCTGGCGTGACCCGATCAGGCTGGTTGGAAGCCGCTGTGAACTGCTGGAAATGCGAATGATCGCACCCGAGTGGATGCCTTCTACCCACGATGTTCCGGTTCCGGTAATCGTGGTTGAGCCTGCCGATGTTGTCGCAGTGCCTGTGTTGTAGGTTTCGCTGCCGACCGTAAAGTCACGCGGCTTCGACTCGTACAGAACGTCATAACTTCTCGCAGTGCTTGGGGGCGGACTTAAAACTAAACTGAGCGTACCGTACGCCTCTCCATCATTCCTGAGCGCCGCAATCCACGGCGTTCCAGGCGCACGGTACGTTGAATTAGCAGCCACATGCTGAAACAGATCATCAACGATCGGAATCACTTTCTGATCGGATGTGTCCATCACCTGAATCAACTTGCGGAAGTTGTTGGGAAGCGGATACGACTCACGGAAAATTTCGTACGAGGAGGCGTCGGTAATGTCGCTTCCAGGATTGGAACCCTCGTTCAGAGTCACCACTGTGTCGCTTTTACGTTCGTCGATCGTGTACACGACGTTATTAACGAGAATGCGACCGATTTCGGCCCACGTCGGAAACGTCCCACCAGACAACGTCACCTGACGTTCGTACGTGCCTCCAGTGTGGTCGTACGTCACCGTGCCGGTTGTGTACGACGCTACCGTGTTAATGACCGCTTGTCGAACAAAACACGACCACGAACGCATTTGCGGAAGATCGCGGTAAGCGCGAACCAACGCCCGCCTCGCCTGTCTACGATTACGAGGGGTCGGGTCCAGGTCGTACATATCAAGGACGTGCTCCACTACGTCCTCAAATGTATGGATGTCGATGACGCTCACTTGGTCTTCCTCGTGTGGCTATGAACGACTCGCTCCACCACTTCTCTCATACTCTTGGGGTTTCTCTTCACCTTCTCTCGCAAGGCCGGATCAAACTTTAAGTGGTTCTTCACGCCGGCGCGAACCAGATCCGGTGCCAGCTTGTGCTTGCGAGGAGCAGGGTCCTTGTCCACTGCCTTATGGTTGATTACCCCTTCGCAGTGAAGATTGCGTTCCTTGCACACCGCCAGCACGTCGTCCGCGCACGATACCCACGCAGCCGGGTCCGTATATTTGCCCAAGCTGCCTTTGTAGTATTTTCCCTGCGTGTTAATTCCAGCTTTATGAGCGATTTCATACAGCTTCTTTTTGTTTACCTCAGACATCCCATCCATCTGACGCTGCGCACCCTGGCAAAACGCACGATCCGTATTGCGCGACCCAGGTGCCTGACGCAGCGCACACATGGCCGCAAACTCCATCGTGGAACCTTCCGCTAAACTCTGTTCGTAGATTTTGACAGCGCTCCTGCCAGCGGCACGAACCTCGGCCAAAATCATCTGCTCGCGAACTTCCAAACTAATCGCACCCATCGCTACCTCGGCACTTCTGTAACTCTGGATCTAAGCAATGCACGCTTGAGCGCTAACTCAATCGCCCCCTTCTCCTTTGCCTGATCCATCTCCTGATCGTGTCGCTCTTGATCCATCTGCATCTGCTGCTGACCACGAGCGTGATCCATTTCCATCTTGTGCTGCTGTACTGACAACTTTGCGTCTGACTCAGCCTGTTTGGCCTGAGCAGCAACTTCTTCCGGTGTTGGCCCTTGTTCTTCAGGAGGCGGTGCCGGTGGAGGAGGCTGGACCACAAACTGGCTGGCATCAAACTCCATCGCCTTGCCTAGTTCGTTCACGTACGCATTCCACGGACCAGGGTTGCCTGCTACGGCAAACTGCTGGAGAACCGGAGCAATAACCGCACCCAGTTCCTTGAGTTGCCCAATGCGGGCACTCTTGTTCGGCTTGCGGGACGAACCACCTTCAATCCTGAACGTAAAATCGCGAATCACCGCATCCACGTCCTGCGTCAAAATCTGCTGCTCCCAAACCTGGGCGGCAAGGTCTCCGACAACCGGAGCGATGTCCTGCCCACCGAGAACCCAGCGAGCAGCCTCAATCTCCTTCATGCACGACTCACTGATCCAGTCTTCCGTGCTGTTGGCCATGTCGTCGGGACGCACCGCGACATTTTGGTCTTTGATTTGCGCCTCTGCCGCAGAACGCATCTGCGTATTTGTCAGCCCATAGAGCAGGTCAGTCAGGCCAGTCCGCTTGTCGATCGAAGCATTGACTTCAGAAACCATTCGCCAAATGTCCATCGCGAACGGAGGCGACTGAAGGAACGAAACCAACTCGTTCACGTTCTTGCCTAGAATGTCTGAAATCTCAATGACTGTGAACGGTGCCATGCCAGACTGAAGCTGATTCTGGATCTCGGCACCTGCCGCCTTGGCGACAGCAACAATCGTCTGACAACTGCTGGCAACCTTGTCCGCAAGGAACGACATGCACCAATTAACGAACCGAAGTTCGCCAATACACGGCTTTACCAGCGAGACCGGATAAATACTCTTTGGCTTGTCGTAAAACGTTAGCTTGGAGAATGGCCATCCGTTACTGCACATCTGGTCCTGCCAGAACGGAACCGGCCATGATACGCGAGGCATCAATTCTTCAACGGGAAGACCAAGAGATTCGCTAGGAAGATTCAGGAAGTACGGAATGCCAGGAGCAACGACGAGATAGCAGAAATCTCCAAACGGAGTAAAGTCAAACTTTGACTTGAGAGACTTCTTGTCCGTGGATTTCAAGCGGTCGCCAAAACCGTTCTTACTGTAGATTTTGTAGTACCACAGAAGATCGTAGCTTTTTCCGGTCTTCCTTCGCTTAACTTGTTCTGCCTTGTTCACACGACCGGCAGCCTGAGAATCCAGCGATTCCAGATTCCCCTTCAGAGAACCTTCCGGCAACCCGTACTCGCGCTCCACAAGATTGACAGGATGACAGCACTCACGGAACATCCACTGGCAGTTCTCCTCGTACTCCGCATCGGGGTCAAACCCCACGTCGTCACACGATACAAACGTGCTGCGAGGAATACGGAAGTTTGATCCAGGAGGCGTGTAGATTTCCGTAAACAGGAAGCTCATGCCCTTCAAGATCGTTTCCACGATCGCCATGCGGGCATGCGCCTTCTTATTTGTTTTGTACTGAATACGGTTCGCGTACGCTTCCATGATCGCCGCGTGCGAACCCTTTACCGACTTGTCCATTTCCAGTTGCTGCATCAAGCCGGCAAACTGCTGCATTCCAAACTCGTCGGCCTGATTGAACCCTAGCACCTCGGGAGAGAACTCAGGCTCCTGATTGACCGTCACCATCACGTTTGGGTTGCGGTAGTACAGCGCAGGACCAAACAGAGCAACGGCCTCAAACAGACGATTAACGGACATGCGAAAGCGGGGCAGGTAGGCGTTGCCATCCTTGGCTAGGAATCCTTGCTGCCCAAGCGCATACTCTTCCTGCCACATGAAATCGTGTGCGCCGTCGTAGAACTTCATCGCCTCCGCACCATACTGACCAAACTTCTCCCACCGCTGGCGTTTGGCTTGGTTAATCTTTTCCAGCCAAACGGCAACGAGAGATGCCAGTGGGTGCGTGTTAGCGTCTGCACTCATGAGCGCCATGCGCAAATCCTTCCGCTATTCGTTGGCTCCATCGCCTAACGCTTCCTGCAACTGACTGACTTTCCAGTCATTTGCCCAAGCAATGCCGCGATCTGTTGCTTCCTTTCGCAGCCTAGATAGCTTGCTGAAGTATCGCTCGTGGCCTCCGCGTCCACGACGGTCAGACGCAGCGCTCCTGGCCTTATGCTGAACATCTTGTTCGTCACGGTGTAGTTGGACTTCCAGTGTACCAATTCTCTCCACTAACTGGGCAAGTCTTTTTTCAATGTCAGACTTGATTTTCTTTTCCTGATACCATTCGTCCGTAAAATCCCAGGCACCCGCTTCACGCTGGGCTGCGTTCAGGCTCAGTTTCGGGTCGTCCACATGCCGGACAGCGGAACGAAACTGCCCTGCCGCCGTACGCAAATTCACGTTTCTTCCGCTGGCTTTTACGACAAAAGCAATTTCCGTGTCCCGACCGTCACGGACGCCGAATGGAAACCACTTGACAGGCATCCCAGAAGACACCAGCGGCATCACAAAATTCTCAATTTTCTCAATCAATACCGGATCAATTTCAGCTTCTGACATTACCAACTCCATCAACTTCCTCGCGGGCCTAAACTGATAGTATTGCGGCCACGTCCAAGACCCTTTGCACGCCTTGCCGCCTCACGTTGCTTGCGTTCTTTAATCACCCGATCGACATGCGTCTCTTTCCGCTTCTTCTCTTTAGGTAGCACATACACGGCACCAAACGCTGCCATGTATTCCAAACACTCCACCGCATGCGTATTCGACCTGCGATTTCCCTTGTCAGTTGGAACTTCCCTGCCACCAATTCTTGTGGTCAGTTTGAGGAATCCGTTCATCTCCCTTACGAGGTTCGGACACCTAGCTACGACAATCATCAGCTTCGTTGTGCCGTCGCGGCGAATGTGAAGCCAGTCACGAACGCATGTTTCTCGCCCAGCAATATCGTCGCTTCCGTCACGAAATTCATGCCTAGTGTCTATGCTTTGTATTCCACGCTTTTTAAGTTCTTCTGAGTAACGCCGCCTAGGAGACACGCCACTGGAGATATCAGTCAACCCTCCACCGTGCGCATCAATGATGAACGCCTGAAACAGGCTGTATTCCTCTGCCATCACCTGCTCAACCATTGCACCAAATGTTGCCGCATCGCAGTTACGCAAGTACAGCTCTCTGTAGCAAATGCAGTGGTCTCCAAACTCAGGAGGAGGAACGGCGAAAAACAGCACGGCGCAGACAGTGTGGCCAGGATCAACCACCATGTACCTAGTCCAGTCATTCGGAGGAATTCCGTTTCGTTCAGTCAGAACCTGCTGCACCTTGCTTCGCGGCTCGGTGTGCTTGATGGCGTCGTGCAAGTCCTTACTGAACGTGGGGTACATTTTGATCGAATCAATGACAATCTCACCTAGTGCGCGTTTCCGGTAAACTTCGTCTCCTTCGCTTTTCCAGATGCGAATGTTCTCCTCGCGGCTTCGTTGCGGATAGTAGATGTTGTCGAACATCGTCGCGGTAATCAGCGTCGTCGTCGCGTTCTCCATTCCCTCTTGTTCTTCCGCACGCCGAAGCATTGACATCAGCTCGTCATTCTGAGCGTGAGGAAGTGCCGTCCAGCGAAGCAATCCTTCGCGTATCGAAAGACGACCAACCATTTCCTGATACCAACCAGGCGACGCTGTGTCTTCGTCGATATGAACAAGGTCAGCCTGAAAACCCTGCGCCTGGCTCGCATCGCCTGCGGTGTTGCACGCAAGAATCTCCCAGCCTGTCGTCAGCTTGACGTAGCTGAAAATAAACTCACTTCGCTTGTCCCAACTAAACTTTTCGATGAAGCGCTTCGGTATCAGAGGCGGGGCGTTGCGTGCTTCATCCTTACGTTCCTCGTCGCCTTTCTTTCCGTTCACGACGTGCGCCATTGGCCACGGCCGATACGTTCGCCATTCGTTCGTATCAAGGTCGCGAATGATCCTGAACGCGCCAGGACGAAATAGGTATCGATGGATCACACGTCCAATGTGTTTCTCCCCGTAGCCCAGACAAACCAGAAGTCCCTCTTTAGGGTATTTGTTGTGTGGATCTTGGTTTGTAGCGGCACGGGCATCCTCCACGAATCCAACCAGCGATCCGCCAGCTTGATTCGCTTTTCGGACGATGACTTCTTTAGTTCTGCATTCGTGGTACTTTTCCTGCCAGCCCATAGGCTCGTACAGGTTTAACGCCTCAACTTTGCGAAGGTGCAACGTCGTAGACAAATCAAGATACTTCTTGATCTGGTACGCGCTTGCGTTTGTCACTTCCTTCGCGCGAGATATCGCAGCGTCAGGATTCGGACTCTTCTTCGCCATCCGTGTACTCCTGGCCTTCGATCTCTGAATCATCCAGAGTCAGCTTCGGAGGATCTGGTTTCTGAACACGCAACTTTTTCGTCATGCCGTCGATCATGTCCTGGTGCATCTTCTCAAGCTCTTCTGTCGTCAGCATTTCGTGCGTAACAGTCGCCATACCTGTAGTTGTGACTTCCTTCGACATCTTGTAGATCAGTTCCAGCATCCGTGTTCGCAGGAAAGATCCTGGTGGAGCCGCTAGGTACTGTGCCTTCAACCGCTCCGCGTATCCTGGCGCACCTCCAAACAAATCCATGATGCAGTTGTAGACTTCGGCGATGTGTGGTGTGTCGGACCCTTTGTCTGCAACACGATCCAGTGCCTCAAGCGATTGATCGTCAAGCTGCTTAATCTTCTCAGCCAGCTTGGCGTCCATCGCCTCCTTCATCACTCCAGCACGGCACAGCTTGCATACTGGCCTGAACCCGTCCGGGCTGTTGTTGTCGCGGTCGTAGTATTGCTTCGAAAGCGGATAGTCTCTACCGCATTCAACGCATGGTCTACTTTGCAGGAACTGGTGTTCCATCACTGGCCTCCACGACCCAGAAGCAACCGTACGGCTGAGAAGCACCCCACATCTTTACCTTGTCTCCAAACGCTTCCTTGACTGCCTGCGTCAAACCAGGAAAGTTTGTAGTCATGTAGTCGTGGCCGATCATCACTCCGTCAGGCATAAGATGTGGAAGCCACGCTGCAATGTCCTCCTTGACCGCGTCGTACGTGTGATCGGCGTCAATGAAGACCATGTCCACCTTGCCGCCATCCCACTCCTTCGCAACATCGACGGATTTTCCACGACGCACAGCAATCTGGTTTGAAACCCCAGATTTCTTCACGTTCTCCATGAACACACCAAAAACGTCTTCCTCTGAAGCGCGTTCCTGAGTGAAGTCGCTTTCACTGCCTTGCCACGTATCCACACACGTCACGAGAACGCGAGGGTTCGCTTTTGCCATCGCGATAGCCGAAGCACCTTTCCACGACCCTACCTCTACAATGTGATAGGTGTGGCCTTTTGACTCTGAAACCCGCTGCTTCACAAACTCCTGAAGTTCGTCTAACTGAACCTGCGGAGTAACGTGGTCGCCAACCAGAAACTGCTTGCCGTCTTTCGGAGCAGCAATCTTGCTGCCGTGAATCCTCTCGTACTGCTCCCAGAAGTCGGAACGCATTTCCATCATGCGCTCGCCTGCTTCGTTGCCAAGTTCCACCGCCTGACGGAAGTTGCCGGAAATCGACTCCACCGAGTAGATCCGTGGACGACCAACGCACCACGGCTTGTGATGCCCAATCCAAGAATCCCAGGCGCAGAACATCGGGTTGTATCCAAGCACCTGCATCCCGGCGAGCGAGATGTCGCGAGTGTTCTGAACGTCTTCCGTGCTGGCCTTGTCGCAGGCGTATCCGTTTTCCCACTCGTAGTAGAAAAAACCTTCTCGCAGCGCGTTCATGGCCTGCGCCTTCGTCATTGAACCTTGCTTGTACGCATCCAGAACCTTGTCCTTCAGCATCTTCGTAGGCTCAATCAGATCGAAGCACCGCATGTCGTACATGATCATGCCTGTTGGGAGCGCAGCGCACTCCTGAATGCCGGTCATTAACGCTGCTTCTTCTCGCGTGTACTGCTCTAGGCGAATCGGCGTCTCTCTTCCGTGAATGCCGTCGTTTCGCCACACGAAAACGTACACACTCTCCGAGCCTACCTTGAGGCCAGGAGGACCACAGTACGGAGCGCCAACGCAGGTGACTTTGCCTTTCGTGTAGCGCTCGTACAGAAAATCGAAAGCCGTTTCAAAGAACGGCTTCCAATCTGATTCTCCGCGATGGAAGTTTGGAGATTGATCGGAATCAACCATCACCAGCACATGCGCCCCTGACGCCCGTGCGAGCTGCACGAACTTGTTGCGCACCATTGTGACTGGCGTGTCTCCGATCACCTTGGTGGTTACGCTGCCAATGCGGGGATCATTCCGCATCTTCAGCACAAGTTCCGCCCACCATTCGCGAATATCAGGATGTTCGCTAGATATTCCGCCGTTGCCGCCGTAAGAAGGAAACCCGAAGAAAATGTCAAGGACGGTTGCTGGTTTCGACATAAGCTCCAAAAACGAACTACATAAGTTCCGGCAGACGCCCCTTGGCTTGCAGATACGTCTGGCCGCAATACACACACCGTTGGGTCTGAATATGGAAACGGTGGCTGCACTGACTAGATTGTTGCATATTTGGATCAGTCAATGCAAGGACTTCTTTAGGTATCACATACGAAACGCTAAGGTGTTCAGGCTCTTTGACTTTCTCTACGTTGCCATTTGGAAAATGAACGTCTTCCGTTACCGTGCTTGCAGGGCAGCACTGAGCTAGGCTTTCGCATCCATCCTGAAACTTTGCTAAGGCAAGATGTTGCTCGTCGCTAGCGGTGGACTTCTTAGAGATCGCCCACCCGCTGTACGCCATCAGGATTTCCTGGCTCGGCTCTTGGAATGTCATGGAATCAAATCACCAAACGGGTCGTGTAAAAGTTTTGGATACAACTCTTGAATCATGTCATACGTCATTTTCGGGTCACGCATGACCATAGGAACCTTTTTGGCTCTTGCGGCATTTGTTAAATACAGAACATCAGCAGGAAGGCCGGCAGTACCTCCCTTAAACGCCACAGAGCCAAATCCAGCTTTTGACAGTTGTTCAGCCAAATCAGCGCCTGTGTGAGGTCCATACATTTCGTTTCTGAGAACGTCCCACAAATTTAGCGTGCTGTACTTTTTGCCTTTTGACACTCCCCTTCCAAACTTTATCAGTTCAGGCACCTCACTTGGAATGTACGGCATGGAATTTTTTATCGCATCAATCTGTTGCATTTCTGCCGGAATCATCTTACCAACTTGAAGCGTTTTGCCTTTGTTTACAACAACGGGAACCGCTTCATGATAAAAACTTGCGGCGTTGGCTGGGGACACTAACGCTCCCGACATGGGAATCTCATAGTTTCCTCGGTATCCAAAACCAGTTTCCCACTTTGGAACACCCAGCGCTCTTTTTGTATCACCAAGAACGTCACCTAAAAACATAGCGCCGCTAGACTGAGACGGCCAGTTTGTTTGACTTAGCAACTTGTTTAACAAAGTCCCGACTTCTTGCTTTGCTGCAAGGTGAGATGGGCCTCCAATTTCTACGCCAACTCCAGCAGCGTTTCGCAGAGACGATCTGACGCCTGGAGACGAAAGCGATTCTGTAAGCAATTTCAAAAGATTGGACACTCTTGTGGCCTCACTTCATTTTTTGAGAAAGTGATTTTATCAGCGATGGAGATTTTTTGAATAAAGAACCGCCAACCCATGTCAAAGGATCAAGAGCTATGTCAGCGCCAAGCGACATGGCAGTGTTAAAAAGCGACTTTTTGTTGTTGAGTATCTTGTACGCCTTGAGAACATCTTCCGATGTCGCGCGACCAATGCTAGACGCAGGGCTGAAAATCTGATCGAACGGATTTTGAAGCATCAGCGAGTCGCGGACCATCGAACCTGGAACGTCAAGGACGTTTCCGACGCCAGACAAAATGTCTAGTAAAGTTGCCATGTTACCTCAAACAAAAAAAGCGGGCGCGGGGAATACCCGCACCCGCCCCCAAGAGCACGAGAGAGGTGATGGAGCGACCTCTCCCGAAACTGCTTGCGTCAAGTTTGTAACGCCTAGAACAGGCGAATGCAGGCGTTGATCAGAAGGTCCGTGCCAGCAGTCGACTCCTGCGTGGTGCGAGCCGAGAGCGCCCAACCCACAGCATTAGCCGCCATCTGATACGCAGAGGTAATGCCAGTCGTCGCATTCATGGTCACGTTCGACACGCGACCAGACTGCGTCAGACTCTGGCTCGTCGTTCCAGTGCTGTTTACCAACAGGTTGCCAACCGCAATGTCACCATTGAAGTCGGCACCGACCGCAGGAACCAGCACCTTAACCGGACCAGCGATGATGCCCCAAAACAGGTCATCGTCAGCAACGCCAGTGCTGGCCAGATACTCGTCGATCACCACGATCTGACTGCGATTGCCCACACCACCAGCGGCGTAGCCATCGCAAACGTGCATGCCGTCGTAGCCAGCGGCAGCAGCTTGATTGATCACGCCAATGCGCTTTCCATACAGGCGAATGCCCGACGTGTTACGCAAGCAAATCGCTTTGATCGACTTGCCGCTGTAACGACTCTTGTTGCCACGGTTGTCCGCAGCACCAACCGTCTTCGCCGGGAACTCAAAGATCGTTCCCAGCAGGTGGCCGTTGATCAGCGTCGATCCATCACTGGCCGTACCGTCCAACGTCTCACCCAGTTCGAAAGGAGGATTTTCAAGATACATCGCAAAGTCTCCAAAATGTGAATTGCAGTAAGGAACGACTCGCTACTAGGCGAGTGACAACAGTTTGAAGAAGTTGCGCGGTGATGCGAACTTCAGGTTTGACAACGTAGACACGACGGCGACGAATGCTTGACTTTCGATCTGATACTCGGGGCCTTCACTGCGGAACAGCGAGTCGTCCATCGACAACAATTGGATGTTGTTGATGTTGTAGCCGTAGCCAACGTTCGTAGGCACGGCTCCTTCCCAGCTCACATCGACTCCGTCGAACGACACCACATTCTTGAACCCGAGGGTCCGCAAGCTGCCTGCGGCAGGATCGCCAGGATTGATGTTGATCTGCTCCTTGCCGTCCAGCAGATTCAGAAGGTCCATGTACAAACCACGAGCAAGCACGGCGTTCGTGATCTGCCCATCCATCGTGGCATTGCGCTGCGAGTGAATGATCGCATAACGCATTGCTTCGTCGCCTTGAGCAGCGAACGTATCGGTCGCACCACTGAAACCAGTACAGGTGTAGTTGACCAGGAGTGGCGACCAGAAGTCGTACTCAGGATCAGCGACGCCAGACGGCCACACCACGTTCGATTCGTTCTCACCACCGTAGTTGCCCAGCACGGTGGACAAGCCAGCGTACGTGTCGTTCGGGTAGCCAACGAAGTCAGCAGCGTTCGCAGTGCGGGCAGCACCAGTCGAACTGTTGATCGTCTGCGTGCAACCGAACATCGATTCCAGACCGTGCCACGATTGCTCGTTGCCCGTCGCGGAACCATCCACGTAATACTCCGGTCCAAGACCCTGCTTCATCGACTTTTCAAGCCGCTGAATAAACTGGTCGTAGACTTTTACGATCCCTTCAGGACCGCGATTCTCAAGGAACTCCTTGTAGAAAATCGCATCGCTAGCTTGATATCCACGATATTCCAGACTAGCAGTCTTCCACAAGTTGCGACGTGCGAAGTTACGCGCCGTCTCGCCCGTGTTGCCTTCGATCGCGTGCAATCGATATTGCACCGGCCAATCGAAACCACGACCGCCCATGTTGGTCACGATCCGACCGTTCGATTCCAGAAGGGCACCCATCTGGAAATTTTTCATCCACGCATCTTCCTGCTCGCGAACGTGTCGCGCCAGGCTCGTCGCAGCGCTACGGGCGAAATCCGTATTCGAAAAGCCCTTATAACCTGCTACCGTCATAATAGCACCTCATCAAAAAGTTAGTTGACCAATACTCCGTCCGCCTCCAGTTCTGCCAGAAGCTGCTGCCCTGGAGAGAGACTGGTGTTCTGTGGTTGCGCTGACTTTCCAGCGCCGCGTGCAGGCTGAGAGCCGCCGCGTCCCGGCAATGCAGTGTTCCCACGGGTAAGAAGCTCTTGCTTCTTCTGCTGGGCTACCTGCGCCGTGTTTGTCTGCTGAGACTGACTCTGGTATGCGTACTGGGCGTAGTCCGCCGACATCGCACGCTCCACGTATCTCCACTGCTGCTGCGGACTTTGAATGCCCATCTGCATTGCTTCTTGCAGATAGTTCATCGCCTGCTGGCCAGCCTGCGTAAGCTGTCCTTCCATGATCTGGTTCGTGCGAGGATCTCGCTGGTACATCCAGTCAGCGTGGGTGTTCTTGATTTCCGACGCCAACCGATCCACTTCCGCCTGCTGCTGGATCGATCCGTACCGCTCGTCGAAATACTTGTCGAACTCGGCACGAATGATTTTGGGAAGCACCTCCTGCGGACGACGAACCAAGTCGTCTGCCCACTTCTCCAGATACGTGGAGTGTGCTTCTACCGATGCACGAACCTCTGCCGGCGTGTTCGCCTTCCACTCCAGACGCTGCTCGCCAGTAGCCGGATCAACCTTCACTTCCCGATACTTCTCTGCCAGCACCGGGTCGTACTTCGGAGGCGACCACCAGTTTTCTTCCTGCGGCTGCGCTTGCGTAACGTTCGGTTGTGCTTGCGCCTGAAACTGCTGGAACGCAGGATTCTGCATCAGTGCCAGATACTGCTGACCGTATTGCGCCAGCGGACTGACCTGCTGGTAGCGACTGGCGATATCCTCCAGTTGCATCTCGCGCTGACGGTACGCTTCGATCAGCCTCGCCCGCGCATCTTCCTCGGACTGAAGATCCTGGAACCCAAGTACCTTCATCTCATCCAGAAGAGACGCTGGACTCGCGGAGTTAGGCTGTGCAACTTCACCCTGTTGTGCGACTGGATCAGCCGCCGAATCCGGCGCGCCGTCTACTGCGGGTGTCTCCGCAGCAACGGGCGTCCCCGCGCCAGAGTCGGGGCTGGTAGTTGTTTCTTCTGCGGCAGCAGTTTGCTCTGGAACCTTCTCTTCCGTCTTCTCGGGTTCAAGGTTCATGCCTTCCAGCAGCGACTTGCCCTGGTCGCTGATGGAATACTCACCGATCTTTTTTCTACCCATGACCAATTCCTCTCCACCTTGTGCGAACACCCTTGGTCACGGCACTGTAGAAATACAGGAAAAAACGAATTTGCTCAGAATTGGCAAATGGTGTGAGAAGTTGCTAAAGTGTGTTCGTGGTTGGCAAGAACGCTGCCGAAGATAAAAACAAGAGGAATGCAATGCCTATAGACGTATTGACGGAGAGGACGTATCCGATTTCCGACCTTGTCAGGAAGCTGCCGACACGTAGATCCAAAAGCACTCTAAAGAACTGGTGCATCCGTGGCGTGAAGGCCAGCCACCATTCGGACGAACGAATCAAGATGGAGTACGTTGTGGTGGGTGGAGTTCTGCACTCCAGCGTGGAAGCGTATAAGCGCTGGACAGAACGTCTCACCCACGAATGGAAGAAATACCACTAGAAGATGCTGGGTCTGCCTGCCGTTACATACACGTTGTCCCGTGTGGCGGCTGTCGCGGCAGGCTAATGAATTGGTTTAGACAGCCGGTCTATCCCGCGTCCAGGTAGAACGGGACCACTGCACAACAGCAACCTGGAGCAGTCACGACCCTGCGGCACCCTGCACTTGTCGTACAGGCTCTGCCGCAGGGGAATGACGAAATACATGCCACGCAAGAAGAAAATCATTCTCCCCGCGAAAATGGTTCCTAAAAGGAAGAACAAGGGGCCACTCTTACCGCACATCAGGGAACTGCCACACGCAAGCATTCCCACCACGATCCTCATACAAGTCCCAGAGAAAGGGCGTGCAACCTGCTCATGGCAGGCACACGTACCGCCCAGAAACCCCACTGCGGACTACATCCTGAAAAAAAGCCTGGGATGGTCGGATGGCTGGATCGGAGATCCCTGGAACCCATGCGACGTACTGGGGCAAAGAAACATCACTCTCTTCCACATACAGGGAATCCCCCAACTCAACGTTACCGACGAATCCTACTACCACGAACTAGACCCAGATATGCACTGGCGCGTACTCCAGCCCTGCATAGAGAACATCGTCGCCACCCACAAACCAGGCACACGCCACCACCTGATCATCCCCACAGCCTACTACCTGTGCCATCAGCGACAGCACAGGTTGCATGGATTCCTGACACAGCTACCAGGAATTACCTTCTCCATCGCAACAGCCGGCACAGCCAACATGCTCACGAGCAAACAATGGAAGGTACTGGCTAGAAGGAAGAACCGGGCACCATACCGCTTTCGCTGCTGCCCGCAGTACCGATAGTTGTCCGGCAAACTGTTCGGCAAACTGTTCGGCAAAACATGCCGAACACCTGCCGAAAAATGAGAAAACAACTGGAAAACGTGGTGTTGGGTGTTGGATATTCGTTCGGATATTCGTTCGGAATCCAACACCGAACGAACAACCGAACGAACACCTGTCGGACCACGGCGGATAAATGTGCGATCGGTGGAAGTTTCGCGAGAAAATTACCACTCTTACATTCTTCCATCCTTCCATCCAAATCGCGAGAAGAGCCTTGTTTTCACGAGGAAAATGGACGGAAGAATTGCCACATTCTTCTAATCTTCTATTCTTCCATCCAAATCCGACGCGCCCGCCTCCGACATGTATTCGGCACCATGTGTTTTACGATACGCACGACAAAAACAAACGCAAGTCACTGCAATCAAACAATTTAAGCGTCAACACAGTAGACAGAAAGGTAGCGCAGGAATGGCTGTCCACGGTTATATATAACCAGAATGCGTGATCCAGGAATGGTTAAATCACGAGCACGCGCACAAGCTAGGCCCAGCCTCCACCTGCACGCCGTGCCCGGAAACCCGACCACCCCGACCACCAGCCCCTCTACCTGCTAACCTACCCGGAACGGACGGAACCTGACGAACAACTCCCCATATTTTTCCCAGGAGGGTGGAAAAGTATCTTCCCAGCACCGACTCGGATCTGGTAAATTCTGGGGACAGGCAGGAAAGCACTAAGTCTACCTGCCGCAGCCCTCCATGTCGGACGAGGGACCGGAACACGCGACAGCCGGAAACACGCCGCTGACCACGAGCAGAAATGTGTCGCAGAGAAAATAGACAGGTATATCCACTCTTGCCGACGCGAGAGGTAGAGGAACCTGCAATTTTCATCACCTTCTGTAAGTTCGGTGCGAGCGGTAGGACTCCCGAGCTAAGGTGATCGTCTGAGGAACTGCCCACCTGAGGGTTAGTGATGCGGGACGTAAAACTGAGAGATTTCTTCTCTCTACGCGGAGAAGAAGGATCTTTATGCGCACGCAGCATGTACGAACGAAGTGAGTGCATGCGAAGTAAGCATCGGACTCGTGTACTCGCGAGGACGTCTGCACCAGCGCAGGACTTGTGTACTCACAAGGACAAGCGCAACCCGGTTATCCCCCCTGCCCAACGTAATGCACTACGTGTAATTAGGGATGCACCGCGCTGGCGCGGTACCGCACTGGAGTCTGCGCGTAATGCACTGGCGAACGAGTGAATGCACTGCGCTCCCCGATGACGTTGAAACGTATTGAGTTTTTTCTCTCTACGTGCAAAACGTTAATTGCAACGTCATGCCTAGGAAAAAAAGAAAAAGCGCTCGCGAAACGTCGTGACTAGAAAAAGAAAAAACACGGCGCTCAACAACGTTGAATACAACGTTTCATTTTCGCGACAAACGGTTGCGTTTGGCAT
>Ga0075472_10000318_pt1 | contig 19810 bp, 34 predicted proteins | sample DEB19_08_DNA_3_FD_77014 | JGI IMG/M metagenome (GOLD analysis project Ga0075472, IMG submission 77014) | Aqueous microbial communities from the Delaware River and Bay under freshwater to marine salinity gradient to study organic matter... | ecosystem: Environmental > Aquatic > Marine > Coastal ...
GCTCGGCAAATACTTTCAGATTTGGCCGGGTGTCAACGCGGGCGAATATCTCGGGTTTGAATACCGTAGCAACGCATGGTCTGAAAGCGCGTCCGGCGTAGCCAAGACCTCGTTTACGGCTGACGATGACCGTTGCATCTATCCAGATCGCCTTGTGGTGTTGAGTACGAAACTCAAATACTTTGAGGCCAAGGTCTTTGATACGACCGCCCTGTACCGCGACTACATCATGGAACTGGAAACCAGCATCGCGCAGGATACGTCGGCGGCTAACCTTTCGTTTGCCCCGCGACCGGGTACGGTGCTTATTGGCTACGACAACATCCCCGACAGCGGGTATGGGCAGTCGTAATGGCTCGGCGGGCTTTAATTCAGCGCGCAGCAGCGAACGTTGCTTCGCTTCCGGCCCCCGTGGGTGGTTGGAACGCACGCGACTCATTGGCAAACATGGCTCCTACGGATGCCGTGACGTTGGAAAACTTTTTCCCCGGCGTGGCAAGCGTCAACCTTCGTGGTGGCTACTCCAAGTACGCAACTGGACTGCCGGGGCAAGTTGAAACGCTGATGCCGTACAACGGTGCGGCAACGACCAAGTTGTTTGCCGCCTCGGGTACGGGTTTTTATGACTGCACCTCCGCTGGAGCAGTCGGCGCGGCGGTTGTATCGGGCCTTACTAACGCTCGTTGGGAATTTATTAACGTTTCCACAACGGGCGGTAACTTTTTGTACGCCGTAAACGGTGTGGATAAGCCCCGGCTGTACAACGGCACAACGTGGACAGCGATTGATGGCGCGTCCACGCCCTCTATTACGGGCGTTACTACGACCAACCTTTCCAACATTAACCTTTTCAAAAACCGCGTGTGGTTTGTGGAAAAGGACACGCTTAAAGCGTGGTATTTGCCGACCTCATCAGTAGGTGGCGCGGCGCAAAGCCTTGATTTGTCGTCTATTGCCAAGTTTGGCGGCTATTTGGTCGCCATGGGAACGTGGACGATTGACGCGGGCTACGGCGTGGATGACAACCTTGTGTTTGTCACCAACAAGGGCGAAGTCATCGTCTATCGCGGTACAGACCCGTCCAGCGCGTCTACTTGGGAATTAATTGGCGTATGGGTACTTGGTTCGCCGGTATCCAAGCGGTGCTTTATGAAGTACGGCGGCGATTTGCTGTTGCTGACGCTTGATGGCCTGTTGCCTCTAGCGTCTGCCCTGCAATCCTCTCGCCTTGATCCCAACGTGGCGTTGTCGGACAAAATCCAAGGTGCGTTTGCGCTGGCGACCTCTACCTACCAAAACAACTTTGGTTGGGTAATGATTTACAACGCAAAAAACAACGCGCTAATTGTTAACGTGCCGGTTGGAACGGGTACGCAAGAGCAATTTGTAATGAACAACATTACAAAGGCTTGGTGCAAATTCACGGGGTGGGCGGCTAATTGCTTCACCATTTACAACGATGATTTGTATTACGGCGGGTCAGATTACGTCGCAAAAGCGTGGACGGTTGGCAATAGCGGTTACATAGACAATACCGACAACATCAATGGTCGCGCTTTGCAAGCGTTTAACTATTTTGAAACGCGAGGGGTTAAAAAATACTTCACCCGCGCACGGCCTAGTCTGTATTCCAGCGGGACACCCGGTGTCAACCTTTCCATCAACGTGGACTTTAGCCAAGCCGACAGTACGGCGGCTATTGCGTATAGCCCTACTTCGTTCTCGGTATGGGATACGGCGGTTTGGGATACGGCCACATGGGGGTCGGGGGACGTTATACAGGCAAACTGGCAGGGCGTGACCGGCATCGGGTATTGCGGCGGTATTCAGATGAACACCACATCCAAGAATCTGTCGCTTCAATGGGCTTCAACCGACGTTGTGTATCAAACCGGATGGGCTGGCATATAACGTCAAGCCCCGGCGTGGGGCATTGGGTCATGGGTCAGATGGACGGGGCATATAACCCCGACCGATCCAACGCCATTGGGCTGATGCGGGACGGGAATACCGTGGCCGGGGTGGTTTACGAGAACTACAACGGGCGGTCGGTGGTGTGCCATATCTGCGTCAAGGGCCGGATGACCCCGGCCTACCTAGCCGCCATCTTTGACTATGCCTTTAACGTTTGCGACGTTCATAAGGTTATTTGTCCCGTGTCAAGCGGGAACGTGCGCGCACAGCGAGTTGTGCGTAAAATGGGATTCACCGAGGAAGCGCGTTTAAAAGACGCCGACACCGACGGCGATATCGTGTTGTTAACCATGACACGCTCGGCGTGTCGTTTCTTGGAGCCGCGTTATGGGCAAAAAATCGCCTTCACCCCCGCCTGCGCCTGATTACGCTGCGGCTGCTACCGCGCAGGGCGCGGCCAATCTAGACGCTGCCCGCCTTACGGCGCGGATCAGCAACCCCAACATCTCTACGCCCCTTGGAGGCCAGCGTGTCACGTTCGGCAAGTCCACGTTTGACCAAGCCGGTTACGACAAGGCTATGGCCGATTACCAGAAGCAACTGGCAGATTACAATCAAGGCGGGTTGCAACGCGGGCCGGAAGTTGGCCTTTCGGATTCTGGCGGCAATGACCTTGGCCTTGGTGATTTTTACGGCGGTGGCGGCGTTGGTGGGTATAGCGGTGGTCAATTTGGTACTACCCCGGTCGCTCCTACGAAAGAACAGTTCACCACGACTACCGATCAAGACACGCCGTACATTGAGCAATACCTAACCCCCGAAGCGCAGAAAACGCTTGAAGCGCAACAGCGCGTAGACCTTGCCCTTGCTGGCCTTGGCGAGCAGGGCATTGGTTTGGCTAGGGATGTGCTTGGAAAGCCGTTTAATCCCAACCTCCGCGATTTGCAGACGACTTTGGGCGGGTATGGGCAGGTAGCCCAAGGGCCGGACTTGGCCGGAATGGGGCAGGCTGGCGCAAACGTCCGTGCCGAGCGCGTCAACCGTGGGCCGTTTGAGGGCCAGTATGGGTACGCCCGTGGGCTAGATGTGTCCGGCCTCCCGCAAACCCCCATAAACGCCGGTACGACGGCGCAGCAGGCCATTATGGGCCGGCTCCAGCCGCAACTTGAGCGTCAGCGGGCGCAGTTGCAGACGCAGTTGGTCAACCAAGGCATCCCGCCGGGATCGGAGGCGTACCGCGCCGCGATGACCGAGCAGGGCCAGCGCGAAAACGATCTGTTGTCACAGGCGGCATTGCAGGGCATCAACCTTGACCAAGCCGCCCGCCAACAGGCATTTGGCGAGCGCACAACGGCCAACCAAGCCTACAACCAAGCCGTGCAGCAGAATCTTGCACAGGGTTTGTCGGTGCAGGACGCGCAGAACCGCGCCTCGCAACAGATGTTTGGTCAGCGCATGGATGTGCAGGGGCTTTATAACACCGCCCTCGCGCAGAACCAGAACGCGGCCCTTCAGCAGCAGGCGGCGGCTAATACCGCGCAAGCGCAACAGTTTAACCAAGCCCTGCAAGCCGGTCAGTTCGGCAATACGGCGTTGCAGCAGTCGTTGGCGCAGCAGTTGCAGTTGCGTAACCAGCCGCTTAACGAGATCGCCGCGCTTATGTCGGGATCGCAGGTGCAGATGCCGCAGTTCCAAGGTTACACGGGCGCAAACGTCGGTGCGGCTCCTGTCTTTGGCGCGGCGCAGGCGCAAGGCGATTACGCACAGAAAAATTACGCAAATCAAATGGCCGGGTACAACAACCAGATGAGCGGTTTGTTTGGCCTTGGCGGTGCGCTGGCTGGTGGCATTGGACAAGCCGGAGGAATTGGAGCGTTCTTTTCGGATCGTCGCCTCAAATCCAACATTGAGCGCGTTGGCACGCACCCGCTTGGCATCGGCATTTACGAATACGACATTGCCGGTCGCCGTGAGCGCGGCGTGATGGCAGACGAAGTGCAGTCGGTCAAACCAGAAGCCGTCCATACCCACGAAAGCGGGTACAAGATGGTTAATTACGGGATGCTCTGATGCTTACGCCTTACCAGTCATTTGAAGGCCCGCAGCAGCAGATCGGTCGCGGTCAACGCCTTGCACAGATGTTGCAGGGCCGTCCGTCTAGCAACTTTGCAAACAACGATGCAACGTCGCAGCCGCAGCAGTACAACAGCCCGCTGGCTTCCGTAAACGGATACAGCGCGCCGCCGCAGTCTGCGCGTTTGTTTCCTCCGAATCCGATAGCGAAGCAACCTATGCCGAAATCACCGGGAATGTATAACCCGCAGGGCGGCGACTTTAAGGGTGACTACTATGCCGGTTAAATATTTCCAAACATTCCGGCCCTCTAGCGAATACGAAACCGCGTCAGCAGAGGCACAACGCCGTAATGCGCTTGCAGATATGTTGCAGCAACAGGCTTACCAGCCTATTGAAATGAACAACGCCGCGCCTGTGTCGTATACGCAAGGATTGGCAAAAATCCTGCAAGCGTATATGGCTGGCCGAGAAGGGCGTAAAGCGCGTGAAGCAGAGCAAAAGGCATCCTCCGCAATTGAGCGTGATGTAGCAGGCGTTGAGCGCACCGGCCAGCAATTGCGTGAAAGCCTTGAGTCGGGCCGCAAGCCGTTGACCGCCGCTGAAACCACGCCGGATGCAAGTGGCCTTGCAATGGTGCGTGGCCCGCTTGACCCTGTGCGCCTTGCGTCAACCAAGTATGGCCGTGAGGCGTTGGTCACCGATCCCGAATTGCTTGAGGCGTATAAGACTGCGCGTACCAAGCCCAAGATGCCCGCATTAACTGCGGAACAAATAATGACCCTTGACCCCGAAAGCCGCAAAGCGGTTCAAACGGCTATTCAAAGCGGTCAAGACGTTGATTACGGCGCGTTGAAACAAAGAAAAACAATTACTAAAGAAGTTGATTTTGGAAATAGAATGTTGGTGCAATATAGCGATGGCACTACGGAAGAAAAGCCAAAAGGTGTTGCACCGTCAGCAGAGCCAAAACAGTTGTATACGGTAAAGGTTAATGGCGTAGATACATACGTTCCGTATTCACAGGCTATTGGTAAACCGGCTGCAAAAGAATCTGGCGCAAAACCGTCAGAAGCCGAAAACCAAGCCTCGTATTTGACAAACCGTGTATTGAACGCGCAAAGGCAAATTAACCAAGTTATTGCACAATCTCCAGAAGCCTTGCGTCCCGGCAAAATGGAAGCGGCAGTATCGTCAATTCCCGTTGTTCGCGGGGCAACCGGCGCGGTTCAATCGCCGGAGCGTCAAATCGTTAGCGCGGCACAGTCCGATATGTTGGATGCGTTGCTTACGTTGGCAACCGGCATTTCGTATACCGAAGAACAGAAAGAAGCCAACAAAAAATCGTATTTGCCGTCTATTACGGAAAACGATCAAGTTGCTGCGGCAAAATATGATCGGTTGTTGGGCGTTGTTGCGGGAGCAAAGGCTCGCGCTGGCCGCGCATGGACTCCAGAAATGGACAAAGCCATGCAAGACGTATTGATTAATCCGTTTAAGAAAGAACAAACGGCGGCCCCGCAAGGCGGTTTGTCTTCTGCCGAGCAAGCAGAACTTGATGCACTTCGTGCCAAGCGTGGGGGAAGAAACTGATGGCTCTTACTCCAGAAGAAGAACGCCGCCTGCAAGAACTTGAGGACAAATCAAGGGATTTGGCTCGTATTGCAGAACTTCAGCAACGCCAATCCATGAGTCACATGGTATCTGCGCCTGCTTCTCCCGAAGAATCGGAAGAATTTAAGCAAGGCCGCAAAATTCCAACATTGGCGCAATTTGGATTGAAGGCTGGAGATGTGCTTGGCATGGGGTTCCCGCAGCGCGTCATGTCCCCGCAAGGTCGGGATTTTGTACAAGGCGCAAAAACGCAGTTTGAGGAGCAAAACCCTGTTGCTTCGGCGTTTACAACGCTTGGATCATCATTGGCTGGCGGGTTTGGCGGCGCAAGTGTTCCTGTGCGTGGCGCACAAGAATTGACCGCATTGGGGCGCATGGGTCGTGCCGCAATGACGGGCGGGACTCAAGGCGCAATTAGCGCAGCAGGGCAATCCCGTGCAACTACGCCGCGTGAATATGCAATAGACATATTGGAAGGCGCGGGGACTGGCGGTTTGATGGGCGGTGCTGGCGCAGGATTGGGCGCAACCGTTGGCCCGGTACTGACAAACGTTGGTGAACGATTTAGCAAAAACGTTGCGTTAGATGAAGCGCAAAAACGTCTTGCTAGAGCCTTGCGACGAGACGCTCCAGAAGGTATGGATTTTGAAACATATGTTCGCACTCAAATGGGTGAATTAGGCCCAGAGGGGCGAATGTTTGATGTTGGCGAAAATACAAGAAAGTTGGCAGACGTTCTTGCAACTATTCCCGGCACGGCAAGAAAAGAATTGCGAGACGTTGTTGAGCAACGCGCCGCAACGCGGGGCGAGCGGCTTGCGTCGGCAGCGGAAGAAAATTTGGATACGCAAGGAAGAAGGTTTGCGTCAACTGTGGATGACTTGATGCGTATACGCCAACAAGACGCATCGCCTTTGTATACGCAAGCGTATTCCTTAAAAGTTACCGACCCGTCTGGAAAATTGGCAAATCTGGTTCGTCGCGCAGACGAAATTGGCGCAACCAAAATTGCGCGAGAAATTGCGGAAACTGACAAAGTTACTAAAGGGATGCCGGGATGGTCGCTTGATCCCAATAAAGTTAGTTCATTTGATTATAACGTTTCAGACCTTGACCGAATTAAGCAAGGTCTTGATGCGTTAATTGCAAAACAATATGACGCTGTAAAAGGTCAATATACTCCGCTTGGCCGAACGTACATTGATTTGCAAAATAAAATTCGTCAAGAAACTATACGTTTAACTTCTGATCCAAAAACAGGTAAGTCTGTTTATCAAGACGCGCTTGATGCGTTTTCTGGCCCAAGCGCAATGATGGATGCGGCAAATTCTGGACGTTCGGCGTTGCAAAGAACCGTATCAGCAGAATCGTTGCGTAAAGACTTGCAAAACATGACTGAATCAGAACGCGAGGCATTTCGTGTTGGCGTGTTTGAGGCAATCCGAGACAAAGTTGGCGGCTCGTCTGCGGGCAGAACAGAAATTCTTAATTTGACGCAAAATTTTGTTCCGCGAGAAAAACTGGCTGTAATATTTGGGTCGCCAGAAAAATTTGAACGGTTTTATAAAACTGCAATAGCAGAACGCACAATGCGAGAAGCCGAAAGTATTGGTCGCGGTTCGCAAACCGCTGGCCGAATAACCGAAATGGGTGAATTAGACGTTGCCCCAACGCTTGAAAGTATGTCAACGGCTGGAAACGTAGCAACGGGTAACATTCCTGCTGCCCTATCTACGGGCGCACAAATGTGGAACAGAGTGCAATTGCCGGAAAATACCCGCAACCAACTTGCGCGTTTGTTAATGCAGCGCGGCCCGCAAGCGGAAAATGAAGCGTTTAATATGATGGAAACTGTTAGGCGCATGAACAAACAAAGGGCGCGACGAGCCGCATTGATTGGCTCGGCAAGTGCTGGCGCAACTTCGCAGGAGTAAACCATGAGTTTCAACGGTTCGGGTACATTCCAAATCAACACGGCGGGCCAGCCGGTCGTAGCGGGTACGACTATTACCGCAACGGCGTTTAACGCATTGACGGCAGACCTTGCTACGGGCTTGTCTACTTGCATGACCAAGGACGGGCAGACCGTTGCCACGGGTAATATCCCGATGGGCAACAACCGTATTACCGGCATGGGTGCTGGCACGGCGGCTACGGACGCGGCCAACCTTACGCAAGTGCAGACTACTGCCGCCAAACTGCTCACGGTTTCCGGTACGGACACTATTACGGCATCCGGTACGCCAACCATTGCGGCATATACGTCTGGCGCAATGTATTATTTTACGCCCGCCGCAACCAATACCAGCGCAGTCACGATTAACATTGACTCGCTTGGTGCAAAAAACATTACCAAGGAAGGATCTACCGCGTTGGCTGCGGGTGACTTGGTATCGGGCAAGGTTGCCGTGATCGTATATGACGGCACGCGCTTCCAGTTGGTCAACGTAACGGCCAGTAGTTCTACCGGCAACATCACGTTTAGCACCAACACGATTAGCACTTCCAATGCCAACGGCAACATCATTTTGTCGCCGCCGGGGTCTGGTGAAGTTCTTGTTAATGCATCTTCAACATATTTTGGCGCGGGAGCAACGCCGTTTGAATGTGTTGCCGACGCATCCCCAAGAGTTTATCCGGCAGTTTTTGTTATTCGTTCGGAACCAAGATCAGTTGTTGCTTGGAATAACACGACAACTGGCGATGCTGGTTTTGTCTCTTTTTGGACAGAAACCTCTCCAACATTTCGCGGAAACATTGGATATAACCGCAGCGCAGGATTGGTTGCTTACAACACTTCGTCAGACTATCGCGCTAAAGACGTATATGGCCCGGTAACCGATAGCGGCGCAAAAGTTGATGCGATTAAGATTTATCGCGGCAAAATGCACGGCGCGTCAGTTGAACGTCCGATGGCTATTGCGCACGAATTGGATGAAGTTGCGCCGTATGCCGTAATTGGCACAAAAGATGCGGTAGACGAAAAAGGCGATCCGGTGTTTCAGCAAGTGGACTACACCACGTTGGTTCCGTTGTTGGTTGCCGAAATTCAATCATTACGGGCGCGTGTTGCGGCACTTGAGGCGAAATGATGACCACCGTACAAGAACTAGAAGTGACTGTAACAAGCCACATTGATGTGTGCGCTGTACGGTACGAGGCTATCAACGCCCGTCTCAAGCGGCTTGAGCGCATTATGATTACCGGCGGCGGTACGGCTATTGTGTTGTTGCTAACCGCGCTGGCTGCAACCACCGTCATGCTGCTGGAAGCCTTGCAAAAATGAATTGGGGCGAAATCCTAAAAATGGTCGTGCCGATTCTGGTCATTAGCATCGGCTGGCTGCTCGGGCAAGTCTCATCGTTCAGCAACCGGTTAATCAGCATTGAATCCAAAATGCCCGCGTTAATTTCTGGCGAAGGCGTACCGACCGATAGCCCGTTGTCGGCTGAAAAGCGGCAAAAACTCAAGGAAGAAATCCAGCGCGAGATCAACGACCTCAACGTGCGCGTGACGCTGCTTGAGGAGCGCGGCAAGCGATGATGCCGATTATCCAAAGCCTGCTCTCCAATGGCCTCGGCCTCGTCGCCAACGCGGTCATGGCAAAGGGCCAGCAGTTCGTTGAGGACAAGTTAGGGGTTAAGTTAGCCCCCGATATGTCGCCCGAGCAAGTCGCGCAAATCAAAATTGCCGAGATGCAGCACGAAGAAGAACTCATGCGCCTGCGTCTTGAGGAAGGCAAGTTGGGGTTGGAAGAACTTGGCATCCGCATCAAAGACGTAGGCTCGGCCCGCGACCGCGAGGTGCAGATCGCCACAAACAAAGACGCGCCGTTGCTAAACAAGATCGTGACGCCGCTCCTTGCCCTGTCGCTGCTGCTGATTACGTTCGTGCTGTTTGGCGTTGTGATGTTTCAGAGCGACCCGGTAGACAGCAGCCGCAAGGACATTTTGATCTACATTTTGGGTGTACTGTCGGCCATCAGCACGCAAATCGTATCGTATTACTTTGGCAGCAGCCAAGGCAGCAAGGACAAGTCTGAAGCCCTTGAAAAGGCCATCAAATGAGCCTCGTCAACGAACAAGCGGCGTTCCTGCTAGACGTATGCAAACTGGTTGAGGAAGCCACGCGGCAGGGCTTTACGGTCACGGCAGGGGAAATGTACCGCACCCCCGAGCAACAAGCCGTATACGTCAAGACAGGCCGATCCAAGACCATGAACTCGCTGCACCTTACGCGGCGGGCCGTTGACCTTAACTTTTTCCGCGACGGCAAACTTGTCTACAGCAAGGACGCGCTAGCCCCGCTTGGTGCGTATTGGGAGTCGTTGCACCCGCTAAACTCATGGGGTGGAAACGGGGTCAAGTTGGTAGACGTTCCGCACTTTAGTCGCGGCGACGGCAAACCGGAGTGGCGCAGGGTGTCGTGAAACGGGACGAGGAAGATGAACTGGCATGGTCACAGCCCGACCTGTGCCAAAAATGCGTATGGTTTTGCCCGTGGAACTCGCAAGGCTACGGGTGTAGCCACCCTACCCAACGTCGGTTGCTCAAGGGTGAGGTGTTATGTGGTGGGGAACACCACAAAGCCTCGGCTCCGTGGCATTTACGAAAGGGCTAACCGGGTCATTTCGGCCAGAATCCAGTCGGCCTCATCATCCAGCCCCCGCCCACGCATCCGTGCGAGGACTTCGTGAAGGTTTAGCGTCGGGCTTTGCCCATACCCCCACGGCGCAGCGGCTAATTCGGCCTCAAACGCCTCGCCATCGGGGGTATAAAAGGGGTCATCCTCAAAACGGCTCATAAACGTCCTGTCGCGGCTTATACGCAATGTTTACCAGTAGTCCAAGCCGCCCCTGTGGCACGCCCAATTAGGCGGCTCGGGGACGTATCGCCAATCATCGTCCATCCTGCGGTTACGAGAATAAAGCCAATCAATCAGCGCGGCAATCATATTCATTGTGGTGACCCCCATTTGAACTCGCCGGTTTTCGTATCGTAATGCGCGCAACTTTGCTCAATGGCTGATCGGTGGGTGTATTTGGATGCCACCAACGCTCCGAGCGTAAATGCGATGCAAAACACGACAATTACAACAAACCACCATTCATTGCCTTTAATCACAAAAGCCCCTCTTTGGCTAGTTCGTTGATTGTTCGCGCCATGCCCTCAAGGTGAGCCAAGCGCACAAAATCACGGTCTAGGTCAGTATTTGCCCTGCGATCAATCGTGTCGTGGCACGCGCTACACGCCCATGCACCAATTAGATCGGGCGACTTCATGCCCATGCCGCTGACCCCCGGCAAACGCACATGAGCCAGCACGGTAGTGGATTTGTTGTGGTTGCAGATACCGGGCAACCGCACCATGCAGGGTCGGTCTTTTGCCAGTTTCCGCAAGAACGTCATTTGCGTGATGCCGCGTGATTTACTCATACACCGGCTCCGGTAGCGGCCCCATGCCCATATCAATACAGCGTTGCTCTAAAAACATTAAATACTCCGTAAATTCTTCTTTTGTTAGCGCAGACGAGCGTTTTAGCGGGCGCATACGCTTCCGCCCAAACCCTTCTAGCATTTCCCAACCAAAACACTCGCCCAAAAAGTACTCGTGCAAATCGTCCCGTCCCCAACCGCCAAGCGTTTCGCCGCCTTGCTCTAAAATCATCGGGTACGCTACGCCCCACAAAAACCGGTTTTGGGCGTCCGAGCGTTTGCGTTTCCACGGTTCAACGCTAATGCACCACGACTTGCTGGTGTCTATAGCCGCAACCATCGTGGCAACGGCCTTGATAATGTCATCGGGCTTGGTGCCACGCGGAAATATGCGTTTCACAAGCGTTCCTCAAAGTCTATATACCGCCAGCCCAAGTATTCGGGCGTAACCGCATACGCATCGTAGTCATACCCGCGGGCCGGGTCTGCTTGGCGTTTCACAAACCAATCGGGAAACGTCACGCGCACATCAATTAGGGCCGCAACGGTCATGGGTTGGTTCACAAGGTAGTAATAGTCTGGCCTCGGGTGCGCGGCATCAAACGAGGCTTTGGCACAAATCGTCACTTCCTTGAACGGCCATGCTTGGAAGTCAAAGTTGTGACGCAAGTGCTTAACCTCAATGCGCTTGCCAGAAGCGTATACATCGCCTTTATCTGCATACTCTGCGCGATCCGCAAAGTCTTTAGCGAGCCGACGTTTGGGCAAAGTCACGGTATGCCCAAGGTTTAACAGGTAAGTCGCCACTACGATCTCCGCAGGGCGACTTGCCCGAAACCTCTGCTCAAAGTCAGAAGTTAATGTCATCGTCTACCCAATTGTCCTCGGTCAGCACTTTTTCCTGCTTGGGCTTGGCAGGAGCGGCTTTCTTGGCTTCAAACGACAAACTCATAAACTTGCTGCCGTCTTTCTTGCTGGCTTTGATCCAGCCCGACACGTTGAAATCCACGTTTTCAATCACCGCGCTGCCGCGGTAGTCGGGGCGTTTGTCGTTGCCTTGCTTGTCGTTCTTGAACAGCACGCCGCGCATATTGTTGTCGTAAGTCATTTCAACTCCTGCTTTGCCATGTTGACGTAGGTTTTAACGGCGTTCTTGTACTTGCTGCCGTGTTCGGCCCCAATCGCATCGCCGACTGCGATATATAGTTCGTGGTTTGCGCTGATTTGCTTGTGTAGTTCGTACACCGTCAACGCAATCGCTTTTTCATCAGCATCCGCATCCATCGCGTCTTTGAACGCTTTGACATACTTGGCAACTTCAGCGGGGTTGGCGTTCTTGCCAAGGTCGCCACGCGGGTCAAGTTTGAGATCGGGCTTGCGGGGCGCAACTTCGTGTGTGCTGGCATCAGCATCATTGTCGCCCTCGGTTGGCACGCAAAACGTCATAAACGCGGCGTACTTGTATGCGGCTGACATGGCTTTGTTGCTAGACTTGTCTCCGCTGTCCATCGCCTCGCCAATCGTGACAATGGTGTGTTTGCTGCCATCCTCGGAGGCTACAAAATCAAACTCAACCGTAAGCGTGGTGTAAAACAATGTCCCGCCGTTGCGGTTCTGGCGTTCGGCAACTTGCCGATCCGTCACGCGAGGAAGGATGCACAGGCCATGCTTGGCAAGTAGCGGCGACAACGCGCCGTACACTTGGTCAATGCCTCTAAATGCATACCCCTGCTGCGCGTTTTTGGAATCCTTGGAAATGCCGATCTTGGATAGATCGGCGGTTATTGCGGCAATTTTCTCGTAGATTTTCATTGCAGTTTTCTCTCCACGTTTTCCAGTTCTTTATAGACGGCGATCAACGTCGCCAGCAGCAGCGTGCGGATAAACTCGGCCTCCTCACGCTCGGCGTCCTGCGCCTGCCACCAGTCGTTATCGTCATACGTCGGCATTTCATCGTCCCACATGACTGGCTACCTCCTTGTCGCACCCGTGGCCGTCGCACGGTTCAACCGCGCAACAAAACAGATAAAGCAGGATTAAACCGATCACTTGCGGCTTGATGGATTTATTCGTCATGGCCGTCATCCCAAGTCATTTCTTGGCCGATCTCATCCTCAATAACCTCGTAGTCAAGGTAATCGGGATCAACGTCAAGGACGACCGGAAGCGAGTGATAGTCGGTGTCGTTCGGCTCGTACACGCCGTGCAGTTGCACGCCGTCAATTTCAAACTGGTCGCCGTATTGCGTCCAGTAGACGTTGCCCTTCCATTTGTAACCGAGCGCAAAAAGCGTCATGTCGGTGCAGTTGGAATTTTTATACTTGGACATTTCTGTTGTCTCCTGTGTTGTATCTGTCAACGTGGGATATCTTAACCCAAGTAAAGGGCGGGTGTGAAGTCCCCGCCCGATTGATTAGAAGTTGAAGTCGTAAAACCGAACAGGCTTTTCTGCCAACTGGTAACGACCGCCGTTGGCATCTTTCCAGCCCAGTTTGCCTTTGCGGATGCGAATCACCGAAGCCGTGGGATCGCTGCTAATGATCCATGCTTGCGCAATTTGATTAGTGCAATGCGCCGAAAATCCGCCCGGCACAAATTCGGGCTTAAAAGCCGGGTCGCGTTTCGCGCTCATGCGGCGAATTTCTAGCGTTTTGCCGCTAACAGCGCGAATGATTTCGTAAGGGGTAACGTCGCTATAGCCGATTTGATTTGCGTAGTTCATTTGCTTGCTTCCTATCTGTGGTAGCCCGGTCGTTAGTGACCGTGAGGCAAGATTAACCTGTGTTATTGACCGGATGCAAGCGTTTTGTTTACGATTGCTACATGGACATCAAGACAGCCCTTAAACGGTACGGATCGCCTAGCGGTATTGCCCAGGCATTCGGAGTGTCAGCCCCTGCGGTAAGTCGCTGGATTCGTAATGGGCGCATCCCTCAGCAACGGGTATGGCAGGCCAAGGCAGGGCTGGTAAAGCCTGTAAAGGGCCGGTAATGGGCTTAAACGAAAAACCCCGCCGGACGGCGGGGCTTGACGGAGCCGGTGGGTGGCTCTACTCTCGGGTTGCGGTACGAGGTGTCGTGACGATAACCGAGGTGGAAATCGGTTGTCAAATTTCACCCACCTCCCTGCTCGGGAACTCTGGTCGGGTCAGCAACGCGCAGAGAACCTTAAACCCACACCGGGGCGGCCAGCCTGTGGGTGCGCGGCGTGTCGTCGGGAAGCGCAAATGGCACCGGGAAACCGGCAAAAGTAGCCGACAGCGGATGGCTCCGTCAGTCATCAACTCCGCACGATCTGCTTTAGGCGTACTACGCCTTTTAGCCGTGCGGATTCACCATCAGTCATCACCCCTTTTATGACAAAACTCTACGGATACCGTAACGGTATGAGCAAACTGAACCCAACGAAAGTGCGTGAGATACGCCGAGCTGCCAAATTGCGACGGGAATTAAGCAACAAAGAACTAGCCAGAAAATACAACGTCAGCGTTGGTGCGATCCGCAACGTGCTGAAGGGTTCGCGGTGGGATTGGGTGCAATGATCCATTACCACGGACTGCCAATGTCCAACACACACGACATGATCCGCGCTTTCGCAACCCATCACGCGATGGTCAGTTACGAAAACCCCGAGCAATTAGAAATTGCCGCCGAAGTGTGCCAAAGCATAGTGCTAGATAACGGGGCATTTTCGGCATGGAAAGCGCAAAAAGCCTATGATTTTGCGGGTTATGCGGAGTGGGCGACCAAGTGGGTCAAGCACCCCGCGGTGGATTGGTGCGTCATTCCAGACGTGATTGATGGCACAGAAGCCGATAACGATGCGCTGCTGACCGATTGGCACCTGCCAAAAGCCATATCGGTTCCGGTGTGGCATATGCACGAATCACTAGACCGACTGCACCGGCTCCTTGAATTTCCCCGAATTGCGCTTGGATCATCGGGCGAGTTTGCGGTAGTAGGCGATGACAAATGGTGGCGCAGGATGGCCGAGGCGATGGCGGTTGTGTGTGACCCCAACGGGATGCCTCTCGCAAAACTTCATGGCCTGCGAATGTTAAACCCCGGCGTGTTTTCCAAGTTACCGTTAGCAAGTGCTGATTCCTGTAATGTGGCCCGAAATGTCGGTATTGACCAGAAATGGACAGGTGCATATGCCCCGGCCTCGCGCACGGCTCGGGCGATTGTGTTGATGGAGCGCATTGAGCGGCACGCGAGCGCGTACCGTTGGAATCCTGCGATTGTGCAGGATTATCAGAATTTTGATTTATTTGGCTAGGAGGAAACATGGACATACCGGGTTTAGACACGGCAGCGTGGGAACGGTGGGTAGCCTACCGGAAAGCCATCAAGAAGCCGTTGAAAGAAGCAACTTTGCACGCGGCGGCATTGAAACTTGCGAGATACGGGGATAGCCAAGAAGCCGTGGTGGAGCAATCCGTGAGCAATGGTTGGCAAGGGCTGTTTGACCTACAGGTAAAAAAACTGGCCCCCGGTGAAAAACCGAAAAAGACCCGCGAGCAAGTTGCTGCCGACGATGCTTACTGGCAAGCCACCGTTCAGCGAGCCGAGAAAAACTGGTCAGAAACCATCCCGACCGCTTTCGGACGCCTCAAATTGTGCGATGCGTTGTGGGCGCGCTACACGATTGAAGTTGGCCCGGATACACCCGAAAAACTGGATTGGCTGAAGGGCGTGGTAGCCCGAAACCTCAAGGAAGCCGAAGCCAAGGCCGTGGCGAACGATCCGCACTTGATGATTATGGTGCTGTGCTTCTTTGGCCCTGCCGGGGTCAAGCGCATCAAGGAACGGGCGGCGGTGGGCGCATGAAACCCGATTACATTGTCCGAATGGCTAAAAACGATTATGGCATTTACGCTTTTACAGAAAAAACCCTTGAATTATTTATTGCCCTTGTTGCCGCAGCCGAGCGCGAGGCGTGTGCCGAAATATGCGACCGCGAAGCCGCCGCAGAAAGCAACCCCGTCCCGTTTGACCGATGCGCCGTGTTGATTCGGGCTAGAGGCGACCAATGACTGCGATAGGGTTTTTACTGTTTGCGTTGTCCATTTTTGTTTTTGCAATAGACGATAAAAGCAAATTCCCCGGACTAGTGGGACTCATGGCCCTTACGGGTGCGATTTTTATGGTTGGCGGAATCTTCCGATTTCTGTGGCAGGCGATGCCGTGAAAAACATCCACTACGGCAAGTCAGTTGCGCCGACCTCGGTGGTGAGCAAGACCCGTCGGTGCAGCGAATGCAAACGCACCTACGCCAGCGCAGAGGCGTTCCGATCCCACAAGTACCGAGGTGGCGGGTGTCGCTCGGAAGCCGCCCTAATCGCCGCTGGCTACGCCGAAACACCGACCGGATGGAAACACCGGTGAGGAGGGCAGCACGCCGTGACGAAAACGACGCAATTATCACCGAAGCGTTGCGGGCGGCGGGTTTTACCGTCCATGACTTTGCCGGGGCCGGGAACAGCATCCCCGACAAACTGGTAACGCGCACGTTGCCTGACGGCTTGGAATGGATTTGTTGGGTGGAAATTAAAACGCCGACCGGAAAATTGCGACCGGGGCAGGAAAAGTTCCGCGACCTGTTTGAAGGCCGAGGCGAATGGTACAAAGCCTGCTACCCGCAAGACACCGTATGCGAACTAGCCACTCGGTATCACGACGCGATTAAACAGGAACACTTGCGATGATTTGCGCCTCGGTTTAGCATCTGATTTGGCTAAAAATGGGTGCAAAATGGCCGAATCTGAACAGAAAAACGTCGCGTTGTTTGTGGCAACTCTGTTCCACAGCGCGACCGTCACGCATTTTATGCACCTGTCCACGGACTCTTATGCGAAGCACAAGGCCTTGCAGAAATACTACGAGGACATCGTAGACCTTACCGACGCGGTAGCCGAGTCGTACATGGGCTACGAGGAAGTGAAATTGACGCAATGGCCGAAGGAATTTCACCTTGCCAGCGATCCTGTGACGTATCTTGAGAAATTGCGCGACTTTGTGGAAGAAATCCGCAAGGTCATTTGCCCGGAATACACCCCCATCCAGAACCAGATTGATGCCATCCAAGAACTGATGGATAGCACGATCTACAAGTTGAAGTTTCTGGCATGAACAGCAAACGCAAGGCGGGACTGTACGCTAACATCCTTGCTAAACGGGAGCGCATTGCCCACGGCTCCGGCGAAAAAATGCGTAAACCGGGAACCGAAGGCGCACCGACTGCCAAGGCTTTCCGCGAGTCTGCCAAGACTGCCAAGGACAACACATGACGGCGGCATGGACGCGCAGCGAGGGTAAGAACCCGAAGGGTGGACTGAACGCCAAAGGCCGCGCCAGTTACCACCGAGAGACAGGCGGGACGCTGAAGCCGCCTGTGAAGTCGGGCGACAACCCTCGCCGCGCATCTTTTCTTGCACGCATGGGCAATATGGAAGGCCCGATGGAAAAAAACGGCAAACCAACCCGCCTAGCCCTTGCTCTGAAGGCTTGGGGCGCATCCAGCAAGGAAGATGCCAAAGCGAAAGCGCACGCGATCAGTAAACGCAACGAAGGTAAATAACCATGCCTAGCCATTCAGACAAACAACGCCGCATGATGGCCGCATGATACAATTGCAGAATGATTGAAACTCAATTTTCATGTAAACCAATTGGCAAACGGCAATCTAGATATTTAGATTTGCGAAATGGGCCTGTTGATGGCGAAACTGTGCCATGTTTGGAATGTGGCCGCATAAGGGTTTATACAAAATACGATCGGGCGCGAAACCGCATTTCTAATTGGTGCCAACCTTGTTCGGTAAAACGCGCCGCATCGTTAAAACCAAAAAAAACAAAAGAACAAAAAAAAGCAGATCAAGCGGCATGGTATCAGCGCAATAAAAGCAAATCGGCTAAATATTTATCTCAATACAGAGAAAATATAAGGCTAGAAATGATTAATGCTTATGGCGGAAAATGCCAACAATGTGACGAATCCGATCCAATTGTGTTGGTTTTAGACCACATTAATGACGATAGCAAAAAAGATCGGGAAATTAATAAACACAATGGCGGTTATAAAATGTATTTGCATTTACGCCGAAATGGATGGCCGAAAGGACAGCATCAATTGATGTGCCATAATTGCAACTTTCGGAAAGAATATAAACGGAGGAAAAATGCCGTCCTCAACCGATAAACAAGCAAGGTTTATGGAAATTGCCGCTCACTCTCCCGAGTTTGCCAAAAAGGTTGGCGTCCCGGTTGCGGTAGCCAAGGAATTCAACCAAGCCGACAAAGGCAAAAAACTTGCCGAGGCTATGAAACGGATGCCCAACCATGGCTGACCCAAAGGCAATGGCGCAAATCTTAAAGCGTCAGATGATTGCTCAACAAACTATGGCTGCTGGCGTGCCGAAATACGCGGCAATTACTGACTTTGATAAATACAAAAGCCTTACTAGCGACAATCCAAATCTGAAAGCCGATTTTAAGCCATTGAATTTTGACAACTTAATGCAATCGGGCGCATTTCGTGTAACCCATCGCGGAACCGATACGGGATATGACCCAGACCCTAACGCAGGATTTTCGTTGGTTTCTGGCTACAACGATGCAGTAGGCGAAGGGACGCGAGGCTGGAAAGACAACCCCGGTGCTTACAACGTCGTAAAGGATATGTTTACGACCCGTCCCGCAGATATTGGCGCCCACAAGTATTTGCAAATCATTCAATCTGCAAAAGACTTGGGGCTAACTGACGATCAAATTTACGCAAAATAGAAGTTATCCACAGGGTATGTAAAAATATCCACAAGTTATCAACAAGTTATCCACAGACCCCACAGGTTTATGGCAGCACGCAAAAACACCCCTCGGTTAAGCCAAGAATGGCGCGAGCGCATCCGTTCTGGCGTGATATTGGCTCGTTTAGAGCAAGCCGCCCTCGGTGAACTGGAAATTAGCCCCGCCTCCCTAAAGGCCGCAGAGATCGTTTTACGCAAGACCATTCCAGACCTTGCGCGTACCGAGGTAACGGGCGAGGACGGCAAGCCGCAGGAAATGACGATCAGTTGGAAGGAGCCGAAGTAGTTGCACATTGAGATGCCCTACGAGCCGCGAAAGGCGTTTATGCCTTTTCACAACCGCACAAAGCGGTGGGCTTGTATTGTGGCTCACCGACGCGCTGGCAAGACCGTCGCCGCCGTCAACGACATTATCCGCGCTGGCATCATGTACAAAGGGCCAAACGGCCTGTTTGGGTACGTTGCGCCGTACATGAACCAAGCCCGGCGCATCGCATGGGATTACTTCAAGCATTACAGCGAACCGATCACCAAGGACACTAACGAAAGCCAAATGACCATTACGCTGATTAACGGCGTAAAGATCAGTCTGTTCGGTGCTGACAACGCGGATGCCATGCGAGGCTTGGGATTTTCGGGCCTGTACCTAGACGAATACGCAGACTTTCGGCCTAGCGTGTTCGGCAATATCTTGAGGCCATCCCTATCTGACAAAAACGGATGGTGCGTTTTCAGCGGCACCCCGAAGGGACACAACGCTTTTTACGAGGTTTACCGCCGCGCACAGGCTGATCCGTCCGATTGGTTCTTGCTGCGCCTACCCGCGAGCGAAAGCGGGTTACTTCCTAGGAGCGAACTAGCCGCTGCACAGGCGCAATTAAGCCCCGACCAGTACCAGCAAGAGTACGAGTGCGACTTCTCGTCTGCCGTGGCCGGGGCGTTCTTTGGGCGCGAAATGAACGAGGCCGA
>Ga0075472_10000319_pt1 | contig 19751 bp, 24 predicted proteins | sample DEB19_08_DNA_3_FD_77014 | JGI IMG/M metagenome (GOLD analysis project Ga0075472, IMG submission 77014) | Aqueous microbial communities from the Delaware River and Bay under freshwater to marine salinity gradient to study organic matter... | ecosystem: Environmental > Aquatic > Marine > Coastal ...
CAAAAATGCAACCCCAGTAATAGTAAAGATTGTTTCAGTCATCAGAAGACCCCGAAGAAGAAGTTGCCAGTGATAGTATAAGAAATAATACCAGCAACAAAACCGAGCATTGCCCAACGCCCATTTGCTTTCTCCGCTTTTACTGCATAAGGTTCAATGCCGTAACGCTCAAGATCTTCTTTAGTCATATACATAGAAGGTTCTTTTGCCCACATATTCATTTGTCCAAATTCGTTCTTTGTTACAGTCATTTTAGTTTCATTAAGAATTGTTACACAATTATATAGGAAAAAGAAAGGGGCGTCAAGCCCCTTGTGTCAGCATCTCTTGACTTTATAAGTATAAATGCTTACAGTTTACTGACCAATACGGTTCACAGCAATCCTTGCACGATTCAGAATACTTCCCGAAAGAGGAACATAACCTAAATCATCAGCAATCGTTTGTGCTTTAGAACTCAAAGCATAGTTAAGTGCTTTACGAATATCATCTGCTTTAGCACCATTGCCAGTACGATAAGCAAGAACCCAAGTCAAAGTAGAAATGGGATAGGAATTAGCACCAGCAGGATTTGGATTTTCCCCTGCAAGGTTACTATCCAAAGTAATATTGTTAAGAGCAGCAGCACCAGAAGCAGCAGAAGGAAGAACAAACTTACCTGCCTTGTTTTGGATTGCTGCTGCCTGGAGTTTGTTTGCTTTGACAAATCCAGTGTTCACATAACCAATCGCACCAGGAGTATTACGAATAACTCCCGCAACACATTCATTACCCTTACCAGCAACACCAACTGGCCAGTTCACTGCCTTTGCAACACCATAAGTCCAACCACCAAATGCTTCAAGAGAGTTAGTGAAAGCAAAGGTAGTACCAGAACCATCGGAACGATGAACAACACGAATAGGACCATTACCACAGTTGGGTAGTTTGCTCCAATCCTTAATACGACCAGCAAAGATGTCTACAGTTTGCTTCTGCGTCAGTTTCAAAGAGCATCCAGGTTTGTTATAAGCAACAGCAATCGTTCCACCAATCATAGGGATTTGAACGACACCGCGCTTTACTTTTGCTGCTTCTGCGGGTTTGATTGGTTCGTCACTTGCTCCGAAGTCAACCGTGCCCGCAAGGAATTGACGAACACCAGCACCAGAACCAACGGACTGATAATTAACCCTACTCCCAGAAGTTCGTGCATAATCTTGGAACCATCGTTGATACAGAGGTGCAGGGAAGGTGGCACCTGCACCATTCAAAGCAGGTCCAGCAAGTGCAGCAGTAGGAGCAGCAAGCAGACTAATAGCAAAAATGTGTTTGAGTTTCATAAAAAGTGAATAACTACAAATAAATTCTAAAAGAGATGAAAGTAAAAATCAACTAAGAGAAGGTTAAGATGAGAATTACCTGATATTGACAGGTTGCCCCTCACCTTCAGGAAGTTTAACTTTAAACTCTTGAAGTTGATTTACTTCTCCTTCAGGAAGTCCAATCTGACCTGGAAGTTGTTTATCATATGTCGAAGTAATATCAATCACTTGATCCATAATAAATTTTTGTTTCCTATAACTTCTATTATGAGGATCAAACTCAAACATCATTCGAGCATCTTTTTCTTCTCCACAATGAGCAATCACTCTTCCAGTAGATTTTTCAGTTACTACCCAATAATCGTACATAAAGTTTCAAAATACCTTTAAAATTTCATCTCTAAGTTCACCAACAGCGTTATTATCAGGACCAGAAACTGCAATAAATGCTTGAGTGTCACGACACCAAACAAGTGCTCTCATATTGCTGATAACAGACCATTGTGAATTTGAATTCACATCAGACATATTTTTTGCGCCAAGTTCAAAATATTTTGAAACTGCCTTATTCCTACAAACAATATTTGATGCTACAGGAGAAACACCAACAGCAATATTAGGAACTGACTGTGCAAATGAAGGAGAAGAAAATCCTAAAACTGCTACTCCAAGTAAAAGTTGTTTAAACATATTAACCTCCATAAAAAAGGGAGGATTTCTCCTCCCCGGATTTATCAGAATGTAAACTTGGTCTGAATCACACCACCCCACTTGGAGGCATTATCATTCAGGCGTTGGTTGTCACTTGCATAGAAGATTGCAGGAGTGATGCTGATATTATCCGAAACCTGATACTTGTAGAAGATTTCAAGCATCGTTGCAGATTCCAGATCTTCACCCGTAGGTGCTTGACCAATAGCAACACCAGCAGAGTTGCCCTTAGCAAACACATCTGCCCACTGAAGACCAGCGAACCAGGACTGACTATCGGTAGCAGCACTCTCAGTACCACTTACAGTATTCCAACCGTAGGAAGCAGAGATTGAAGGAACCCAACCCGACTGAGTGGGTTGCCAGTATGCGTTAATAGCATAACCGTTGGAGGTTTGACCAGGAACCAGAGTACCAGAAGCACCGTTCAGACCGTTATAGGTGCGAACACGGGTGCCTTCAGTACCATAACGATAACCAAAAGCAGCACCCCAGTTAGTACCACGATAACCGATTTGTGCCAGGGTATTCAGACCACTGGTTTCGTCAAAGACACCAGTTTCACTATCATCACCATTCTGAGCAACATAGTTCACACCAGCAACAAGACCAGTCTTACCTGAAGTCCACAGAGCACCGAAACCAGCACCAGTTGCCTTGTTATAAACACCAGGAGCACCAGCAACAGCAAAGAAGTCAAGAATCTCAGACTTATAAGCAGAAGGAATCCAGGACATTTCGGTGTTACGAACCTTAGGTCCAGCAGTCAGAGTTGCACGGTTATTAAATGCAGGGAACTGATAGTACAGACGATCAATCACTACATTATCACCAACATCCGATTGGGTGTTGTCTGCCTTATCCAGTTTGAACAGGGAAGAGGAAGAACCAAAAGGATCAGCACTGAAGTTAGAAGAACGCAGACGAGTGCGAAGCAGATCACTACCCGTGAACGAAGTATCAAAGTTCAGACGAACATCATAGTTGAAAGCAGTACGAGTGCTGAGATCAGTCTTGGTGTCATAACCAGGAACACCACCCAGAACGAAAGTTGCTTCACCACGCAGTTTGGTCGTAGTGGAGAACTGAGTTGCTTCCAGTTGACCGATGCGTGCTTCAGCAGCATCTACACGACCACGAAGAACAGCAAGTTCAGAAGCAAATTCAGTCTGAAGACGCTTCAGTTCATCAGTAACTTCGGTTACACGATCCAGGCAAGCATTCAGTAGTGCTGCTGCCTCATAACGGGTCATTGCCTGACCACCAACAAAGGTGCCATTAGGATAACCAGCAACGCAACCATACTGTTCCACAAGGTTGCTAAGTGCTTGGTAAGCCCAATCAGTAGGACGAACATCAGAGAACTGAGTGATGCTCGTTACTTGGGGCATATCCACATAAGGTCCATAGGGTTCTGCGAACGCAGCACCAGCGACCAGTGGAGTTGCAGCAAGGGTTGCTGCGAAAGCGGATTTAAACATAAGTACCTCTATATTTTCTCGCAGAGTTTTCCTGCGGATGTAAGGAGTCTCGACATGACTCCGTTGATTCAAGTGACTACGGCAAGTAGTTGAGGCGTTCATCACTTGGTCTATTTATCCTAACATTGTCTTTAAGGGATGTCAAGAGTTCTGTGATGACTGTTGTGCTGAAGAATTTTCAGTTATGCGTCCAAGATAAGGGTCATAGTCCATGTATTCTCTAATATCAATATTTGCTCCGTTTTGTTGCCAAAAGTTTAGTTGAGCATCATGATTTCCCTTATGGAAAGCATCAATGTGTTCTGGATGAATAGAAGATCCAAGTTCAATTCTGTAAAGAAGTAAAGGAATAGAATACGTATTTCCCGAATTATAGATTAAATCATCAGCAACAGGACGAGGTTTAACACCATTATCCAGTTTATATTTGTCACCCCTTACATGATGTCTTAAAAGTTTTTCTGCATGATGACGATTGATCAAATAACAAGCTGTTGAAAAATCATTCACAAATCTCTTATGAAGTTTTACATGAATATCACCCGTACAAATGATAGCAATTTGAACTATATCCCAATCATAAGGAATATGAGCATAAAAATCTTGCCAGGTAAAGTTCCAATACGCAACTAGTTCTAGACTACAATCATCTTCCATAATGATTGCATAGGGACTATCAGAAGTTTCATACCAGTGTTTGATTGCTTTCAAGTGAGAAGTAATACAACCAATTTCACCAGATGTCATCATCTCAGGATAACGTCCAGTAATGATATCACTTAAATCATCTTCTCTACCATCATATGCAGAGATACGTGTGTAATTTTCAATCTCCCAATACTTAAATTGTTTTTCCATAGACTCACATCTTTCTGGTTGCCCATCAAGATTTAAGTAATAAATTGGTCCAATACCTTTCAACTTATATGTTGATTTATTTTTATCTAGTAAATCCATCATTTTTTCTGAAATACATCATCGTAAAAACTTTGGGGAACTTTATCCCAAAAAGTAGGTGTTACAACTTCTGCTTTACATCCACCCAACCACCAAGCAGCCTCACTAAACGTACTACCAAAAGAACAAACTATTTTCTTTTGGCATAGTGACAACAAGTACATTTCAAGAAATGCTTCTTTAGTTTGCTGAACATCATCACTCCACCCATCATTTCCAATTACGCTTACTGAGCGAGGAAGCGTAATAATTTGATTTGGATATCTTTCTTTATAATAGTTATTAATATTTAAGTTATCCGAAGAAAAGAAAAACTTTTGAGTTGGTTCTAACTTTTGAACTTCTTGTTCAAATCCTTCAAAATCAACCCACACACTTCTGCTTCCATCATCAATAGGTGGCAACCAACTTCTGATATTAATACCCACCATATTTTCTCTGTCCCAGTCTTTTGTAATATCATCTACAATCTCTTGTAGATCTGGTTTTATTTTAAACCTTTGAAACACTGGAACATACTTATCAATAAAGTATTGCGGAACTTTTTCATAAAGAAAGTCAATTGTCTTCAACCCATCAATATAATGTTCCTCATCTTCATCAACAAGTATGCGCCAAACTGATCCAGTATGAGGATATTTTTGAATATCCTCTGGAGTTGCCAACTCAAAGTTTTCAAACAAATGAACATCCGTTGGTTTCTCAACCATCACATCATCATATCTTGCCATATGAGAGGCATATGACTTAATCCTATTGCCTAGTGCAGCAGTTCTTAACACTACGAATGTACTCATTTGTTTTCTTCAATCCACATTTTAACTTTTAATTTAGGTTCCCATCCAAACGTATTTCTTGCTTTATCAATACAAGCAAGAGTTGTTCTCGCTTCACCATCTCTTGGTGGAATATGAATATAATCTTTAGAAATCATCTGGGCAATTTCAAGAATAGAAATATTTTCACCACTACCAATATTATACACCTGCCCATAACATTCGTCATCTAGATTTGCAAGTGCAACCATCAGATTTGCATTTGCAACATCCTGAACATGAACAAAATCTCTACGTTGCTCACCATCACCAACAATAGTAAGAGGTTCACCAGAATTTTTTTGACGTAAAAAAATACCAATTACGGGAGCGTACTGACCGGTGGTTGGTGAACGTTCTCCATATACATTAAAGTATCTGAAGATAATTGTCTTAAGTCCATAAAGACTAGTGTACAATTTACAAAGTTCTTCTCCAGAAACCTTAGATACAGAATAAGGATTTAAACAATCGTTGGGATCAGTTTCATAATTTGGAAATTTATTTAAACCATATGCAGATGATGTTGATGAGTAAATAACTTTTTTAACTCCTGCCTCTCTAGCACACTGAAGAACAGTACATGTTCCGACAGCATTTTTAGTAACAGCATTAATTGGATTTTTAATAGCTGGTTGAAGTCTAGACTCTGCTGCAAGATGAAACACATAATCTACATTATTATACAAATTCCTAGTAAATTCATAATCACAAATATCTAACTTGTGATTATCTGCCTTAGTATTCCAATAAAACTTTTCATTACATTCAGCACTTTCATTGTCAATTACGACAACTTCCCAGTTCATGATAATTAACTTATCAACAAGATTTGATCCAATAAATCCTGCTCCACCAGTCACTAATGCTTTCATTTTATCTAAAGGACTTTGCAATTTTTCTTTTTAATTCTGTTGTTGAATAGTCATGACTCCTATCAATAAAAATAATATCTATATCAATATCTTTACCAGTATATGATCCATCATTATAATCTTCACCCAAAAATCTGATATTGTATTTCCCAGATTCAAGATATTTCAGAAAAGTATCTTCTGTTCGATACATAACAACATCATCAATGTACTTGATTGACTCTAAAATTTCTTTTCTTTCGTCAACCGTCTGAACTGGTTTAAGTTTGTTTGGTCTTTCAAGAGACGGATCTTCATGGAGAGCAACTGTTAAATGAGTACAATTTCTTTTACACTCTTCAAACATTCTAATGTATCCAGGATGAATAACATCAAATGCTCCCGCAATGATCCCCTTGACTTGTGGTATTTTTTTCTTCCATTCCCAAACATTAATTCCTTTGTCATCAATAAACCAATGGGCATGAGGTTTTGTATTCATGATCAATTCATGATACTTCACTCCCCATTCTTTCAATTGCTTCTTTGTAATAATGGTATGATCAATTCCACTTACACATCCCCTAGCAGTCATAATTTTAATAGTATCACCACTATCATAAAGACGATTGATTTCATTGATTACAGCTTTGTCTGGCAGTGCTTTTTCATATTGACTTTTTTCAACACTTGTACAAATAGTGCCATCAAGATCAAAACAATAAATCATACTACCCCATGAAGAAAAATCTGATGAATACACTCAACGATACCATAATCTTTACTATTAATATGATAATTCCATAATGCACTTTTAGCAATACTTCTTGCTTTATTTGCTGGATTAAATCCTGTCAAAATCCCATACGGTAGAGTATTATTTTCACAATACTTGATGCAATTAATAATATTTTTTGATTCCCCACCAGAACTTATCAAAATACAAAGAGTATCTGGTTTTGCATAATATTGAAGAAAACGAGAATATGCATTTTCCATCCCAAAATCATTGATGAAACATGTCAACATTGATGGGTCAGAAAACACCATTGAATTTTTATTATGAAATTTCACATAGTCTTGTGAAATATGGGAGGCAACAGAATTGCTACCCCCATTACCAAGAATAATAATATTATTATGATTATCAAAAGCACTTTTAAACTTTTGAAATTGTTCTTCTATATGAGCCCCTTGCAAAGACTCAATATATTCTGAAAATGGATTCATAGTTTCTTTTTAAGACAGAAGAAAATACTATTGCCATAAGTAGTGTGCATTCTAAACATTGCATCACCAAATAGGTATCCAAAGAAAAGACCTTGAGGGCGAGCAGCAACACCTTGAGGGATTCCAGGATGATGAGGATACTGAATTCCTACGGGAGTGGGTGGCCAAGATGGGTCATATGCAAGTTCAAATCCACAATCAAAGAGAAGATTAATCCACTTTACAGAGTTGAAAACAGATTGGTGCCTACGAAGGAATTTACCATCTACCCAACCAACATCGTCTGGAACAACAGAAATAGAACAACAAAATACACCATCATCTTTGAGATGATTGCGAATTTGCTCAAAGAAAGTCTTTAAATCTTCTTCAGCAATGTGCTCTACCACTTCCCAAGTTGTGATGAAATCGAACTGCATTTTTTCATCACCTTCATACAGTTGATATGGTTTAGAAAGATCAACCGTAAACAAATTCTTATCACCATGCTGATCCCAATTATGCTTACCAGCACCACGCTCGCGAGCATTTGTAGAACCTTCGAGACCTACCCCAATATCTCCTCTGGAGATAAAGTCTGCAATTAGTTGTCCCCCAGCACACCCAAGATCAAGGACACGAATTTGCTTGTTATTAAAGTGCTGTTTTACAGCATTAATATAATCAATATCAGTTGTATTATCATCTACAGTTCCCACAGGTGCAATGTGATCGGGAGATTCAATTGCTACGGGATGTTCTGTTTCTAGTCTAATCATAACTTTTTACCTTTTACTCCATCAGAGGATACATTAATTTTAACTGAAGAATATGGTAATGTCAATTTATCTTTTTCCGAAAAAGTTAAAAAGAAACCCCCATTACCAGCACCACATAACTTATGAGCGATGACAAGTGGACTATTTAGTAAGTAATCATCAATAGATTTTATCATTGAATTTTCATTTATTGAAGAACTAGTTTGTTTCTTCTGAATCCAACTTTGATTTAGATGATACAAAAACTCATCATAATTTTTTTGAAGTAAAGAGTCATATGCCTGCTCAAGCGTATCAAGTAATGGTGGTATTTTATCAAGATTATCACTTACATCCTTCAAAACATTTTTTGAATTTCTAGTAACACCAGTAAACACCAAATGTGCATCATAGTTTTCAAACAATTCAGTTGATTGAAAATCATACTTTACAATTCCACCACGCTGAAACTCAATTCTTTTAAATCCACCAATACCACATCCATACGGATCCTGATAACCACAATAAGGATTAAACTCTCTCTCTAAATCATAAGCGAGAGAACATATTTCAATATCGGTCATACTAAGACCTTTAAACATTGAAACACACTTAATTAAATTAATCAGATAAGAAGAGGATGATGCAAGACCACTACCTTGGGAGTATGCATCACTTGTCATACTTACTGTTAATGGAGCACATCCAAAATAATTTAAAACAACTCTAACCAGATCATTATTAATATCAGCAATAAATTCAGTTTCTTCCCTCTTAGAATAATTTACAATATATTTGTGCCCCTGCATATTATATCCAAACTTATCCTCATGTAAGGTTATATAAGTTTTGAGATCACAAGTAAAACTAATCACAGCTCCATATCCATACTTCTCAACAAAGTATGGATTATCACTAGATCCACCAAATAAAGAAACCCTGAGAGGGCAAGAAGAAACGTACATTAAAGAACAATCCAGTTATCTACATAAAGGTCTTTTGTATCTTTATCAGCATAGGCAGGACCAAACCACATTTTAGGTGCAATAACTTTCTTGTTTGGATTTGATTGTAACCATGCACCCCACCAGCTCATGCTGCTGTTAGCAATAATAGCATGAGAACACAGAGACATCAAACACAAATCAACATAAGGAAGAAATGAACCATCAGAGTATTTTTGCTGTGGGTCAGAAATCATAAACCTATCACTTGAGAAAAAGTCCTGCTCTTTCACCCATTCGGCAGAATCTGAGAATACAATAACTGGTTGATTATCATCAAAATGTTCCAGTGCTTTTTCGTAGTATTCTAAAGATTGAACTGGATGTTGGTCAGAGCAATTTACATATGCCCACTTAAATCCTCTAGGATCAATTAGATTAGGATCACCACGACGAACATGAAGCATGATGGGTTCTTGACCATCAAACTGCTCAATAAATTCTTTACATGGTTCATAGTGATCTTCAAGAAAAGTAAAATCTTTACGAATTTCATCTGAAATATGTTTGAAATATTTTTCAGATTGAAAAAATCCATGAAGACTTACATTGTCTGGACAATTCTCAAAAAGTTCTTCGTCAAAATGAAAAAACTTCTCAACAACGTATTGAAAATTATCATATGTGCCAATGTTTTTATCAGTTACAGATTCTAGTTTAAAACATTCATTTAAACTATAATTTTCTATTCCTTTAAGATGAAATGGTGGAATAGACCAGTCATAACCATGATGAGATGCTATGCCACGAAGAGCAGCGTACTCAAACATCTGGTTTCCAAGTCTTCCCAAATTTCCGATTTGATTAAATGCTAACATATTTTTTAAGATATTCTTGAGTTGAATAATACTCTTTTAGTTGCTCTTTGTTCAAAGTTTGTAGATAATTACACAACTCAAAGTTTTGACTCATATAAGGATTTCCTCTTACTGACTCTGGCCAAGAGTTTGGTCCCCTGCTGTGCTCCAAATGATAGATCCAATTATCAATTCTACATACATTATAACCCAAAGTGGTAAATCTAAAAAATCTTTCTTTATCTTCAGGAGAAGAACCTCTAAAGTTTTCATTTTCCATTCCACCCCCAATATAGGAAGAACGATTAAAAAACTGTACCCACCCAAAATCTGAGGTACTCACCTGAGAGTTACTATCTAAAATATCAAAATCAAAATCTTCATTCAAGAAATCAGAAACAATCTCATCAGTCACATGAACTTGTTTTTGATATGTTCCGTTTCCATAAGGATAAACAACATCACATGTACCATCTAGAATTGATTGATATGCACTTACATATGTTTGAACTGGCATTAGAACATCGCAATCGTAATTGATAACGACATCAGTTTTACTCATCGCAAGCATCTCATTTAGAATATGCATACGATAGAAAACTGGATCATCTGATTGCTCAAAGATATGTGTGAGATTAATGTCTTTACCCAAAAATTCTTTTACTTGAGGTAAAACACTTTCCACAAACACTGGTTCACTATCAACCTCCTTTATAATTACGTTCGTATTAAAGTTTCCAAACAAAAAACAAAGAAGAGTAATAATGTTCCTCATCCTATCTGAGGACTCTATTCTCAAAGGAATAATAAAAGTAGCGTTTGATAAATCAACCATTTGGATATTCCCAGTTTTCAAAAAAATCTGCATGTTTTTCTTGTAGATATTCTAACTCGCTTTGAATGAATTGCCAAGCACCACCATCTCCCTCAATAACAATATCAAAATTAAGTTTTGATGTGGCATTATTATTATGCTGCCTACTTGTTGTTAGGACATCATTTAAAATGAGTGGCATACCATATTTCATACGAAGACGATGATACCACTCATGATCCATACTTGTTAAAACAGATGTATCAAAATATTCAACATCCTCATTTCTGATAGTTACATTTGTAGGACATCCCAAAAGATTATTTCCGACTAAAAGATGGTCTGGATACTTTGGAACTCTTTCATCAAAAAAATTAACGGCATCATAAGTATGGTTAAATCCATTCACCAACCAATACCTATCAGTATTATCAAGAGAATCAACAATAAGTCTCAAAGCATCTGATGAGAATAAGAAATCATCACAATGTAAGATTTTAATATATTCACCATTACACAAATCCATCACAACATTTGAGTTGGCAGACATTCCGACATGCTCAAGATTTTTCTTATAAATCAAAGAAAATTTATCTTGATATTCATCACAAAGATTCTCAACCAAATCATTTGAAGAATTATCCGCTACAACTACCTCATAATCATTAAAAGATTGTTGGTCAATTCTATCAAAAGATTCTTTCAGGTATGATAAATCAGTTTCATTTTTTACATACGCTGGAATTGCAATGGAAATTTTAGGCATCAAATTCTCTCCCACCTTTCAGGAATAAGGTCGCTATCATCAACTGTTGCAGCAGAACCATACCATACTTTAGGTGCAACAATCGGTTGCGTTGGATTTTCAATTAACCATGCTCCCCACCAACTCATTGAACTGTTGGCAATAATTCCACCTGAACAAAGAGACATCAAGCAAAGGTCAATATAAGGAACAAGAGAATGTCTCATTTGTCCATCAGCATCAAGATGCACATGCCCATATCTTTCATTATTTTCAGAAAGAAGGAATCTATCAGAACTAAAGATTTCTTGCTTAGAGCACCATGCAATATCATCAGAAAACACAAGAACTGGAATATCCTTATCAAACTTTTCTAATGCCCGCTCATAATACTCAAGTTCACATACAGGATGATAGTATTGAAGATTTACATAATCACCTCTACGCACATGTAGAAAAATAACATCTCCAATTTCAGAAATAAAATTTTTACAAAGTTCAAGATGCTCTGATTTGAATGTAAAATCTTTTTTGATTTCATCCTTGATATGAGAAAAATATTTTTCAGTTTGAAAGTAATCTTCAAGATTACAGTTGTCTGGGCAGGTATTGAAAAATTCTCCATCAAAAGCACCAGTACTTGCTTTATAAGTTGGGAATTCGGCAGGAACAAATCCAAGATTCTTTTCACCAACACTGGTCATCTCAAAACAATCAAAGAGACCATAATTTGTTTGATGTGGACCTTCAGGTGAAGGAACAACCCAATCATATCCATGTTGTGCTGCAATGCCACGAAGGGCAGCATACTGGAACATTTGATTTCCAAGACGCCCGTTAGAACCGAGCCTGTTATAACCGATCATAATTACTCCTCTATTACAATTGTGGGGGGAAGATTAAAATGAAAACCAAATGGAGTTAATCCTTGATTTTCTGGAACTGGTGTTTCATATGAAAACCGTGCTGCAACTTCAACTGGAGGAAACTTACATCCTTCTTCAATAAACATATGTCTATTGTGTACACAGATATTTCCATCCTCCGCAAAGTTATTTGCATTAAAATGTTTATAAAAATCTCCAGTGGTACAATCAAAAGGTATTTCTCGTTTTAAGGGAACCTCAAGAAGTTTTTTACTCCTCAAAGAAAAACCACCATTTCCAACTCTGATGTGCTCACCAAATGGAGTTACATAAGAATTTTCTTGATAAGTCCAAGGAGCACCAATGTAATCATATTCATAAAACTCATCTGACCATGCATCTGGATTGACAATAAAAGCATGGTCATGAACCATCAAACAATAATCTTTATCTACATGCCTATAAAGTTCATACAGACAATACTTACTGTATTCATCAATATTAGTGATTGGAAAAACCATTTCTTCTACTATAATACCATCTTCTAATAAAGAATTTTGGTATTGATCTTTGATTTCTTTTGTTGTGATAAGTTTTACTGAACCAAAATTTGCTTGCTCAATGCAAGTATAAATTGCTTTAATAGTTCCACCCACTCTGGATGTATTGTCTATAGCAACTAATGTTACTCTGGATAAATCAAGCATTGGTAAAAGAGTCAATAACCTTTTCAATATAATCAATCATATTTTGATTAATTGTTGGAGAGCATCCAAGGAAGAATACTTTATTCAGCACTTGGTTTGCTTTTGGATATTTAGTTGCATCATCAAGATGACTATATCCAGGGTGAAGAAGAACATTACCTGCAAAGTAGTTGCGAGTTTGAATCTTATTACTTTCAAGATGAGCAACAAGAGACCTCTTTAGATCTTTATCATCACATATAATTGGTACACCAAACCAACTTGTCTCTGCACCTTCACGCTCATTGACAACTCGAGTTCCTGGAATTTTTTCAATAATCTTTTGAATTTTTTCTTTGTTACTTCTACGAAGTTGGTGGATTTCTTCAAACTTTTGAAGTTGAATAAGTCCTACAGCACCTTGCATGTCAAGAGGTTTGAGATTGTATCCCATAGTTGAAAAGACATACTTATGGTCAACTACATCCTCATAGTTTTCCAACCAAGTATCAAAACGCTTTCCGCAGACACCATTAGAAAGAAGGTTCTGTTGACCAACACAATAACATCCGCGGCCCCACCACGCAAAACTACGAGCAAGGTCAATAATTCCCTTTTCATTTGAAGAAACCATACCACCTTCCATCGTGCAAATGTGATGTGCGGGATAGAAAGAACATGAAGCAGCCACTGCATAATCCGTTAGATAATTACCATGCCACTTACTTCCAAGACTATCACAATTGTCTGCAATCAGAGCAATGCTCTTACGACGGCAAAGGTCAACAAACTTACTCATATTATATGGGTTACCAAGAACGGGTGATGAGATAGCACCAACAGTTCTTTCAGTGATCTTATTCTCAACCTGCTCCAAATCCCAGTTAAGGTCTTCCCAATCAATATCAACAAAAACAGGTTTCAGACCACACTGCACAATAGGTGCAATTGTAGTAACAAATCCACAAGCACATACAATAATTTCATCCCCATCTTTCCACCCAAAATACTTTTTGAGTGCAGCAAACATTACTAAATTGGCAGAACTTCCTGAGTTCACCATCACAGAATGCTTAAAGTTAAACTTCTTAGAAAACTCACGTTCAAATTTATTGACTTGCTCACCAGAAGAGAGCCACTTACCTTTCATTGTAGAATGAATAATTTCCCTAACTTCTAGGTCATCCCAGTAGGGACCAGAGTAATAGACATTATCCTCACCTCCAATAAACTCTTTCTTATTTGCGAGATATGGAAATACATCCCCATCCACTTCTTTGGCAGATTGAATAAAACTATCAATTAGATCGTACATAGTTGTTTAATGATTTCTTCTGTTGAAATTGATTGAGTGAATCCAAGTGTCTGTAATTTTGTCGTATCAAGCCAAAAGTCTTTTGCTTGAACAATTTGATGAAATTCAGGCGCTTCTTTAAATTTTATAACTGACCTAGAACCCAGATACTCCTTTGCTTTACCAATTATATCACCAATGGATGTTGGTTGTCCACTCCCAACATTATAAATTTCATTTATATTTCCTTTATCACAGATAAGTTTTATTGCTTTGCACACATCATCAATATGCATTACATCACGAACTGGCGTACCACCATCATATAGGTAAACATCCTCATCTTGTTTAATAAGATTAATCATATGGACCAAGGCATTCTTTTTGGGAGATGCTTTATTATCACTTTCCCCCAATACATTACATAATCGTATAATTCTATACTTGACGTCGTAAGTTTTACAAAAAGAAATTAAAAGATCTTCTGCTGCTTTTTTTGTAATGGAATAAAACCCGGTTGGTTTGCAGATATATTCTTCTTTTGCTGGTAATTCAGTTTCCCCGTAAACAAACCAAGAACTGATAAAATTGAAGATAATATCAGAATCTCTACAAAAATCCAAAACTTCACAAAGAACCTTGAGGTTGGTTTCAACATCTAATGTAATATTGGTGTGAACGTTATAATTATCTACTGTTGAAATTAAGTAAAGAATATTTTTCGTTTGTGGTTTTCTTTCATCTCTTTTTTGCTCCACAACAAAATGTGGATAGAGATTGCAAAATCTACTACCCACAAATCCAGAAGCACCATAAACACTAATCATATAAAAACTTTTTGAGACATTCGGTTTTTTCTTTATTGTACATTTCACCAACTTCACCTTTCATCCAGGGAAGTGTGTTGCTTGCATTTTTGTAATGGAAAATGAAGGCATCATCAATAGAATTATCTTTTTCCAACTTCATAAAGTCAACAAATGTTGGTTTGGGGAAATTATACTTTTCAGTGATGTCTTTAATTTTGACATAGTTACTGCAGAAATAATCCCAATAATCTTCTCTATCAATTTGATGTGGGAAAGTTTTGTTATCCGAATGTTGATATTGTGTAATATCAAGAGTTTCTTCATCAAAATTAATTTTGAATTCTGAACATCCATTTAAAACTAATTGATTAGGAATCTGCGAATCCTCACAAAGTCCCCACTGATCAATATAATTAATTTTCAATTGACTCTCATATTTTTCAAGATAGTATCTAACTTCCCCTCCAACATCAACTGATAAAGAATCTATCCAACCATCTCCCCAACTAATTTCTTGCGGATTTGGCATATTGGGGATATCGGCAATTACTAATCCATTCCATGGATACTTGAATGCAATGTCTTTATATTCATTTCTAACATATCGGTAAGAAGGAACAAACGCAAAGTTATATCCTTTCATAATATCAATAATTGATACATCCTTTATAAAGAACATATCAGAGTCAATCAAAAGAGAAATACAATCATTTTTTGAAATATAATTTTTCCATCCCCATGTGAATGAATAAGCGCAAGCAGTATTTCCATTTACATAATTTTCTCCTTCAAACATTTTATTATTATTCAAGTATTGAAGTTCTTTATCTAGTTCAACTCTTATGCATTGAACTCCAATTTTTTGACATTCATCGTAAATGATTTGAATTTTGTTTTCATCGTATCCACCATCCCCTCCAGGTCTTTCATTGTTAAAGACAATATATTCAAAATCATCTTTAACATGTTTTTTAATACTCTCGTACTGAAGAGAGATAAAATCTGGTCTATTATGAGAATACGTATATATTTTTACCTTTGCCATTTTCAATCCTCCCTTTTAATATAAACAATTACATTTTGACTGTAAGTTTCTTCAACCCTATTACTATCATCATATAAAAAATTATCAGGAAGAGATGCAATGGTTTTCCTATGGTCTTCAACACACTTATCTGAATAAAGATTTCGGATTATATAAGAATATTTTGATTTGGAAATTACCGAATTAAAATACTTAAGTTGAAAATCAAAGTTACATTCACTTAAAGAATTAATAGCAATAGTTAAATCAGTTCCTTCAAAATTGAAACTGTCAAGTTCAAAACAAGATAAACTACTAATACGTTCGTCTAAATTTTTATAGTTAGAAATATACCTATCAATCAATTTGCAAGTTTCTGGCAAATCAATAAGGGTGTAGGATTCAAAATCAAGAAGACCACTCAAAATTACAGACAAACCACCATACCCACCACCAATCTCAACAATTTTTTTAGGAGATTGTTCCTTCAAGAAATCAATAATTTCTAATGCATTATAAGCATACTTTAAAGTTGTTAAAGAAAATTCTCCAACCTCACTATCTCGGTAAAGATCAGGATTACCATACAAATCGTTTTTACGAAACACTTCCAAGTTGTCAAAAAATAAATTTTTATTCGGAAGCATTTGAATTTTATTCAAAAAGTAATCAAATGTTTCTCTTGAACCACCTTCAAGAATATATCTGTATCTTGAATCTTTTTTAAAATTTGAAAAAGATTCATCAGATGCGGCTTCAACACACGCTTCAATATATCCATTTGCTATTCCTTGATCAATTTCCCAATTAAGAGTGCTATTCATTTGATGCTCCTGTAGAATTCTTTTGTTTCTTTATACATTTCATATTCTTTTTTACACTCTGTTCCCGTCATCAAATCACCATATCGATCCAACCAATACCAATCATCAACAATAGACTCGTGAGGTCTCCACCAACCATTAGAAGTTTTAAAATCAAACCAATACTTTGGTGCAATTACATCACAATCTTTATTTGTCCAAACAGGCCAAAATGCAAAAGTAGAAGAAGAAATAATTGCATTCTTAGCAGTATTGAGAATTGAATAATCAACTCCAATAGGACCACCAGGATATGCATACCATCCAATACTACCTTGGTATGGATCTTTTTCTTCCATCACTGCAGAACCAACAACTTCCGCAAAAGGAATGAATTGTCTTGCATGTTCTGGGTCATCAGTTACACATACAAACTTCATGTTAGGATTTTTCTGTAACATGTGCTTTGCTGCATTCTGATAATATTCTGGAGGAACCCAAGAAGCACCAGTTAAATAATCACCACCACGAAATTGAATCACACAAATATCATCAGAAGAATAATCAGTGATTTTATTGTCATATTCCAACCACTTAATAATATCATCCCTACGATCATTGATATAGGACATGTTCTGAAAATAACCCTCTACTTTGGTATTGTCTTTCAGTCCGCCCCAAAGGTGTTCATCAAAGATATTCATTTCTTCTCCTCCCATATAGGAAGGATACCTTTGCCTGCGCTCAAGATAATAGTTAGTAATCCCTTCTGGCAATTCAACCGGAGGTCCACCTTCAGGTCCATGCCCACCAATGACTGGTTTACCCATATCAAAGTTAGTCATGAATGCACATGCCTTAAATGGTGTAGTAGGTTTCTTTTGGATACCCCACTCATATCCCATTCTCTCAGCAATAATTCTTGGCACAACAATATGCCAAAGTTGATTCCCTATACCAGAACCATCATAAATTTCAGAAACAATCATTTGATTAAACTTGCAAACTTTTCTTTATTATCAAGGATATATTGTGGGTAAGAATTATCTACAGGAACAGTTTGATAAATTGCATAGTCTCTTCCCAGTGGATCTTTGTTATCTTTAACCCTAGCAACGTTTTGTTTGATTTGATCATTGTTTAATTCAGAATGAGCAGCACACTCAATCTTTTTCAATACTCTTTCCTCAACAGAAAGTCCTTCACTTCCAACATAACTCCAGTGCCATCCACCAGGGAAAATTCTATAATTCTTTTCATTCTCTTGCTTACTACGCAGTTCGGATAAAGTATATTTTTTAAGAATTGACTTTCCAAATACTTTTGTTCCCAACCATCTAGGTCTATCACCATAGTCCCAGTCCGTAGTCATAGCACGAATTATACCACCCACTTCAACAAGATTCAAGTATCCCATACAATTTTCTTGAGCAAAATGAAAAATTGCATCTTGCTCAAAATATGAATTTAATTCAGAAATTGCTTCTGGATTTGGGACTTCATCAACATCACTCCAAATAATGACATCATCATCAGAAACATGTTCGAGAACAACTTGTTTAATATTGTCCTTTTGAAAAACATCCCTTTGATATGGATGAAGATCTGGAGATGTAGTATCTTCAACAATATTATGGATAATCTTGTGGTTAAATTTTTCAAACCTATCTTTGTTTTCTTTATAAAAGAGAGGTTTATCAAGACCAGAAAATGTCTTTGTTGCCTCACTTAAAATAAAGAAATCAACGTATGGATCAAGAACATTTAATCTAATTTCTAATATATCCAACTCATTAAAGAAAGGAAATACATCAACTACCTTCATATTCCTCCTTCATTGCATTAAAGACTTTAGCAATTCCTTCTTGAATAGATGTTTTTGGCATCCACCACTTAGTAATAAAGGTATCTGCTAGATTTCTTTTATCTAATTGAACTGAATCTTTTTCTTCTGATGGTTGAAGTACAATGTCATACTTACCATTCAAAGCAAATTGACCACAAATCATACTAGCAACATCTCTAATTTTCGTATAATGGAAACTAGTGATGTGCAGGTTATCTTCCGAAGTAAAGTCCGTAAAATTATTCATTACAGTTTCGAGTGCTTCACAACAGTCTTCTGCATAAAGAAAATCACGCTGCTCTTCACCATCCGTAAGCATATCAATCACACCCGTCTCAAATCCTTTACGAATAAAGTCCGTAATAACGTGTGCTTTCTCATGATCTTTTTCAATGCCATAAACATTCCAGAATTTGACAATCAGACCATTAAGAGACTTAGTGTAAAGTTCTCCCACATTTTTGAGAACACCATATGGAGAATAACTCATATTGCTCATCTGAGATGATGCAAATACAAATCTCACATTATATTTCTGCAGAAGGGTAAATGCATTTGCCATCAGACGGCAATTGTTATTAATGAATTGGAATGTGTGTTGATACTTTTTCAAGTATCGTGACCCACCTACATCAAAAGCAAGGAAGAATACAAAATCAGAATCAGCAATTCTTTCTTCTAAAAGAGGATTAGGAATCGTTGTCATATCTTCATCTGGCGTATTTACCAAATCAAATTCATGAACCTGATGTCCTTTATTACGTAGATACTCTGTCAGATAAGCACCTATTTGCCCACTGGAACCCAATACTGTAATTTTCATATTAAACGGGATGATAGAAAGGAATATAATTTTGGTTTTCTAATTGTGAATTAATCCAATTATACGTTTTTGCAATACCTTCTTCAAGAGACATTGAATAATCCCACTGAAGTTTTTCACGAATTAAATCGTTGTTTGAATTACGACCACG
>Ga0075472_10000320_pt1 | contig 19729 bp, 16 predicted proteins | sample DEB19_08_DNA_3_FD_77014 | JGI IMG/M metagenome (GOLD analysis project Ga0075472, IMG submission 77014) | Aqueous microbial communities from the Delaware River and Bay under freshwater to marine salinity gradient to study organic matter... | ecosystem: Environmental > Aquatic > Marine > Coastal ...
GACGGGCGAGAAGGACACGCTCGAGCTCTGCCAGTGCGGCGAATGCGGCAGCCTGTGGGTCGCCGAGGCCCGCGACCACCCGCGCCACGCGGTCACGCGCGAGCGCGTCGATCTGCCCGAATTCGAAGGGATCGACGCAGCGCGCGCCCGCCTGCGCCTGCGCCGTGCGCTGCGCGCGGGGCCGAGCGACTTCATCGCCGACGCGGCGGACGAGCCGCGCTACATCGCGCACATGGACGGCGCCCACCGCACGGGCGCCGCCGCGTTTGTCCGCGATGTGCTCGACACCGCGGGCGCAGCGGTCTTCTCGGTCGTCGGTGCGATCGTCCTCTTCGGCTGCTGCGGCAACATCCTCGGCGCGCTCATCCGCGCGATCCTGCTCGCCGATCCGCGCGACGCGACCTCGGCCGCGATGGCGATCGGCGCCGAGGCCGGGCTCGCGCTGCTGCTCTCGCTGCTCGGATTCGCCGCTGTCTCGCGGTTCTTCACGCCGCGACACCGCGCGCTGCAGTCGCGCCGCTTCCTCTCGCGCGGCGAATGCCCGTGCTGCACGATGACGCTTCCCGCGCCCGGCGACGACGGCCTCGCGCGTTGCACTTGCTGCGAGGCGGTGTGGCGGCCATGATGCGCGCATGATCTCCCTCGCGCTCCTTGTCCTGGCGTCACTAGCGGACGCCGATGCAGCGCGCTTCGAGAAGCGCACGCTGACCAAGGACTTCGTGTCGGAAGGCTGCACCGTCGCCGACTTCAACCGCGACGGCGCGCGCGATGTCTGCGCGGGGCGCTTCATCTGGCTCGGCCCCGACTTCGCGACGCGCGTCGCCTACACGCCCGAGCGCGACAACAAGGAGGGCATGAACCGCACGCCGTACCGCGCCGACACGGGCTACTCCGACTACTTCGAGCAGTTCGCGCACGACTTCAACGGCGACGGCTGGCCCGATGTCCTCGTGTACGGTCTTCCCGGTACGCCCGCGTCGATCTTCGTGAATCCCGGTGCAGCAGCGCAGTTCGCAGCCGAGATGAGTTGGGCACGCCACGACATCCTCGCTGTCGCGAACGGCGAGTCGCCAGACCTCGCCGATGTCACCGGCGATGGCAGGCCAGAGCTCCTCTGCCACACGGGCGGCCAGTTCGGCTTCGCCGAGATCGACTGGGCGAACCCGCTTGCGCCCGCGCGGTTTCGCGCGATCACCGCCAAGACCGCGGGCAGCGAGCAGGCGATCCACCGCTACACGCACGGCTACGGCGCAGGCGATGTGAACGGCGACGGCCGCATCGACATCCTCACCAGCATCGGGTGGTACGAGCAACCCGCCGCGCCTGCGGACCACGACCCGTGGCCGCTCCATGCCGCGAACTTCGGCGAAGGCGGCGCGCAGATGTACGCGTTCGATGTGAACGGCGACGGTCGCGCCGATGTCGTCACCAGCATCAAGGCGCACAGCTACGGGCTCGCGTGGTTCGAGCAGAACGCAGACCGCACCTTCACCGAGCACGCGATCCTTGGCCGCGCCGCAACCGACAACGCACACGGCGCTGGATTCAGCCAGATCCACGCTATTCGCATCGAGGACATCGACGCCGATGGCCTTCCCGACATCGTCACCGGCAAGCGCCGCTGGGCCCACGGACCCATGGGCGACGACGAGCCGATGGCGCCGCCGGTCCTCTGCTGGTTCAGGCTCGAACGCGATGCATCGGCGCCTGGCGGCGCGCGCTTCGTCAAGCACGAAGTCGACGCCGACAGCGGCGTCGGCACGCAGTTCTGGACCGGCCAGCTCTCGTCCGACCTGAAGCCCGACATCGTCGTCGGCAACAAGCACGGCGTGTTCGTCTTCACGCAGAAGTGAGCCCGCATGGCCCGAAAGACCGCATCCCGCCCGCTCTACCGCGTCCACCCGGGCGTCCTCATGCTCATCAAGTGGGAGCGCGAGCTGAAGGAGAAGACCGGCCGCACGCTCGAGGAGTGGTGCGCGTACCTCAACAGGAAGTGCAAGGGCTCCGACCGCGCCGCGCGCATCGCGCACCTGAAGTCGCACCACGAGATCAACGCGAACTCGGCATGGTGGCTCGCCGACCGCTCGCTCGGCGACATCCATCCGTGGGACTCGACCGAGAAGGGCTATCTCGCGAAATGCCCCGCGGTCGTCGATGGGCAGTTCGCCGGCGGCAAGGCGCACCTGCGCCCGATCGGCGACGCGCTGCCCGACCTCTGCCGCGCGTGCGGTCTCGATGTCGGCATCTCGCCGTGCGAGACCATCATTCCTGCGTACCGAAACCATGTCTTCGCGCAGGTCTCGGTGCCGAACCGCAAGGTCGTGCGCCTGTCGCTCGCGCTCAAGGGCGACAAGTTCACGAAGCGTCTCATCGACACAGGCGGCACCGCGAAGAAGGACCGGCTCACGCACCGCATCGACATCGCGTCGCTCGACGAGATCGACGACACCGTCCGCAAGGCGCTGGCGCGCGCGTACGAGCGCGACGCGTAGACTGCCCGCATGCACGCGCCCGCCGATGTCGCACTCCTTCAGTCCCTCCTCACCGACCTCCGCGCCGACAGCGGCACGCTGCATGTGACCGGTGCCGACGGCGCGCTGCATCTTCGCTGCGCGATCGGGATTCCCGAGCCCGTGCTTGCGATCGTGCAGATCGTGCCGAGCGGCAAAGGCATGGCGGGTCTCGCGGCACAGCGCGGTTGCCCCGTGAACTCCTGCAACATCCAGCAAGACACGACCGGCGATGTCCGCCCCGGCGCGCGCGCGACGGGACTCGCAGGAAGCGTCGCGGTGCCAGTGCTCGCGGACGACGGCCGCGTCCTCGGCGTCGTCGGCGTCGCCACGCGCGCCGAGCGCACCTTTACCGCCGACGATGAGCGCACCATCGGCGATCGCGGCCGCGCGTTCTTCGCGTGATCAGGGTGCGACGCGCAGCAGTGCGTGGTCGACGGTGTGGTTGCCGTCCGAGTAGTTGAAGCCCTCGACGACGCCCGCGACGCGGCCGAACCGCGCGAACTCGTCCGCGTTCGCGCGCGGGATCAGCAGGTAGCCGCCGGGATTCGCTCGGCACCAGTCCTCGATGCGGCCGCGATTCTTGTCGGTCACCGCATCGCCAAGGCGATCGAGCCGGTTGCGCGTGGTCCACAGGAGCGAGTCTTCCTGGTACCCGACGCCCGCGATGCGCGGGAAATCTCCGCCGCTCGGCGTCTTGCCGCAATCGGCCGCGACCAGGCCGACGATGCGCGGCGTGTTCCAGATCCAGCGTGTGTTCGGCAGCCAAACGCCGAAGATCGCCATCTCCGCGAGCGCCGTCGCAGGAATCGCCAGCCCGAGCGCGCGCACGAAGGCAGCCTGCAGCGCGGCGCGCCAGGCGAGGTGTACGAGCACGACAGCCGTAATCGACGCAGCGCCCGCGAGTGCGAGCATCGCGACTCCATCAGCGGAGAGCGCTGGCCATGCACCGTTTGCCGACGCTGTCCTGCCCATTGCGAGCAGTCCAAGATGGAGCGCCGCGCCCGCGATCGCGAGACCGGTCCCCACCACCATCCACGCGTGCGCCGTGAAGCGATCGCCCGCGTTCAGCGCCTTCGGCAGCGCACGCGCGCCGCCCAGCGCAAGCCGCGCGACCAGCAGCGCGAGCGCCGGATACACGGGCAGGATGTAGTGCGGGAACTTCGTCACCACCAGCTCGAACGCAAGCCAGGTCGGCACGGCCCAGCACAGCAGGAAGATCTCTGCGTTGCGGCCGCGCGTCGCTGCGAACCGCGCGCGAATGCGCGCGACGAGTCCCGCACCATCCGCCTGCCGCATCGTGAACGCGCGCCGCACCGCGCGCTCGAGGCCAAGCGCAGCAAGCAGGGCGCCGGGGAAGAAGAACGCGATGAGCGTGACCGCGTAGTAGCCGGGCGGCGCAGCGTGCCCCTCCGCGCCTTCCTTCGCGCGCTGGACGACTTCCTTGTCCCACGCCGCGCGCAGCGTGTCCCAGCCGACCTCGTTGCCCGCGAGCCAGATCCACGGCACCGCGATCGCCGCCAGCACCACGATGCCTGTGATCGGGCGTAGCCGCCAGATGAATCGCCACTCTCGCCGCGCCGCAGCGCAGCCGAGCGCGCAGGTTCCCGCGACGAACGGCGTGATCGGCCCCTTCGCCAGGACGCCGAGCCCAACCAGGAACCAGAACAGCACGATCCGCGCGAACGGTGGCACGCGTCCCGCGCGGTGGTCGCGCCAGAGCGTCCACAGCACGCACATCGACAGCGTGGTCGTCGCGAGCAGCACCTCGTCGGCGCGCGCCATGTGGCAGTCGGTCACGATCACGGGCGACACGACCAGCAGGCACGCCGCGAGAAGCCCCGCGTTTCCGCCGAACATCGCGCGGCCGAGCCACAGCGTCGCCAGCGCCGCGATGAGCGCGGCGACCGCGCTCGGCAGCCGGTACATCCAGATCGCGTCCTTCTTCGGCGCGCCGCCCGTCGCAGCGAGCACCGTCGGAGCCTGCACCCAGTAGATGAGCGGCGGCTTCTTCAGCCGGATGGTGTCACCCACACGGGGCACGACCCAGTCCGCAAGCCTGTCGCTTTCCGCCATCTGCCGCGAGGCCTGCGCAAAGCGCGGCTCGTCGCGATCGGTCACGGGTACAGCGGCGATGCCCACGAGCAATGTGCATGCTGCCAGCACGCACACGATTGCCGCCGAAAGCAGCCATGAATCGCGCTTGCGGAGCGCGCTTTGCTCGCCGAGTGCTGCAAGCCAGGAAGGCATGGCGCGGATGGTACTCGCCGCGCCGACCTCCGCTACTCCTCAAACACGGGCACGACTTCGACCGGCCTCGGCGCGCACTCGCTCTCGACCTTGTCAAAGCGCCGCGTACCGCCGAGATCGATGCGCACCATCGGCACGCGTACGCCGCCCTTGTCGTTCCACTCCGAGAACGCCTCGATCGTGCGTGCAAACCGCGCATCGCGGCCGCGCTTCATCGCGCACTGCGCGAGCGGCTGCCCCGTGTCGGGCCGCACGAGCCACTCGACCGTGACGCCGTGCCAGTGGATCTTCAGGATCTCGCCCTTCAGCGCACGCTCGCCGACAGTCCACTCCGCGTCGCCGCCTGCAGCGAACTTCACATCCGGCTGCAGCATGATGCGCGAGAGGAACAGCGGCTCCAGCATCGCCACGCGCCGGAACGCCTCGAGCTGCGAGGCATCGAGCGGCTGCTCGCCCTGCACCGTCGAGCGCCGCGCGTCGATCGGTGGATTGCGTCCGTCCGTCGGTCCGAACGCCGCGACCGTCCAGAATGCATCGTCGTTCCACGACTTGAAGTCGGTGAAGGTCAGGTTCGCGCCAAGCCGCAGTTCCTCACGCACCTTGCAGTCCTTCTCGCCGATCTTCTCGATGCGCTCGGCGCTCACCACGATCTCGCGCGGGCACGCTGCATCGGCGCGCAGCCAGCGGCGTGCGGAGGTCGCGAGCGCGATCCCGCGCTTGTCGCTCGGGAAAGGCGGGTCGACGACCTCGAGGAACGGCTTTGCATCTTTCACGAATCCATCGCGGCAGGCGTCGCTCGCGAAGATGTAGAGCTTCTCGTCGACGACCTCGAACCGCTTCACATCGCCCGAGCCGCTCAGAGGACCCATGCGCGCGCAACCGCCGCCGAACGCGATGGCGAAGCGCGCGGGCATGGCGTCGAACGCACGCTTCGACGCATCGGTCGCGAAGCGATAGCGGTAGTTGCCGTAGGTCGCCTCGCGCGTCGAGACACCCTCGAGCTTTTCGCCCGTGCCGATCAAGAGCACGGGGTCGTAGGGGAAGAGCTCGCGGTCGTCGATGGGCTTGTGCGCCGGCAGCGGCGGCACGAGTCCGATCAGGAGGGCGGTGAGCAGCGCGGAGACCATGTCGTCCTTATCGGCTCGATCATGCCGTCGCTTGATCGGGCGCCGCAGCGGGCGCCGCCACCTTCGAGAAGGTGAAACTCTTGCCCTGGTAGTCGACGCGCACCGAATCGCCCTCGCCGATCTCTCCGGCGAGGATCTTCCCTGCGAGCGCGTTCTCGACCCGCTGCTGGATCACGCGCTTGAGCGGACGCGCGCCAAACTGCGGGTCGTAGCCCTCGCTCGCCAGCGCAGCCGTCGCCGCAGCGGTCACACCGAGCGTGATGCCGCGCGCAGCCAGCCGCTTGCGCAGGTTTCCGAGCTGGATCTCCACGATGCCCGCGAGCTGCTCGCGGCCAAGCGCGTGGAAGATCACTGTCTCGTCGATGCGGTTGATGAGCTCGGGCCGCATGTGCTTCTTCAGCAGGCCCTTCACATGCGCCTCGATGAGCGACTCGTCCTCGCGCCGTTCGGTCATCTCCAGGATCGCGTGCGATCCGATGTTCGAGGTCATCACCACGATGGTGTTGGAGAAGTCGACGGTGCGACCCTGGCCATCGGTCAGGCGACCGTCGTCGAGCACCTGCAGCAGAACATTCGACACATCGGGGTGCGCCTTCTCCATCTCGTCGAACAGCACGACGCAGTACGGGCGGCGCCGCACGGCCTCGGTCAGCTGCCCGCCCTCGTCGTGGCCGACGTAGCCCGGCGGCGAGCCGATCAGCCGCGACACCGCGTGCTGCTCCATGTACTCGCTCATGTCGATGCGCACGATCGCCTCCTCGGTGTCGAAGAGGTATCCCGCGAGCGCCTTGCAGAGCTCGGTCTTGCCGACGCCCGTGGGCCCGAGGAACAGGAACGACCCGATCGGCCGCTGCGCCTCGCCGAGGCCAGCGCGGCTGCGGCGCACGGCCTCGCTGACCGCCGTCACCGCCTCGCGCTGCCCGACCACGCGCTTCGCGAGCTCCTGCTCCATGTGCAAAAGCTTCTCGCGCTCGCTCTCGATGAGCTTCGACACGGGAATGCCGGTCCACTTGGCGATCACCTCGGCGATCTGCTCGCTGTCGACCTCTTCCTTCACCATCGCGGTGCCGTCGGCCTGCCGCTTGCGGAAGGACTCCTCCGCCGCCTTCAGCTTCTGCTCGAGCTCGCGCAGATCGCCGTACTGGATGCGCGATGCGCCCTCGAAGTCGCCGCGGCGCTTCGCCTGGTCGAGCTCCGTGTTCTTCTGCTCGATCTCGCGCTTGATCGACTTGACCGCGTCGAGCTCCTTCTTCTCGAGCTCCCAGCGCGCGGTCATCCCGCGGTTCCTCTCATTGAGCTCGGCGAGGTCCTCCTCGATGGCGGCGAGCCGCTTCTTGCTCTCGGCGTCCTTCTCGAGCTTGAGCGCCTCGCGCTCGATCTCGAGCTGCATGATCCTGCGGCGCACCTCGTCGAGCTCCGCGGGCATCGAGTCGTTCTCGATGCGCAGGCGCGACGCTGCCTCGTCGAGCAGGTCGATGGCCTTGTCGGGCAGGAAGCGGTCTGCGATGTAGCGCTGCGAGAGCGTCGCAGCCGACACCAGCGCGCCGTCCTGGATGCGCACGCCGTGGTGCGTCTCGTAGCGCGCCTTGAGTCCGCGCAGGATCGCGATGGTGTCCTCGACCGTGGGCTCGCCGACGAAGACAGGCTGGAAACGCCGCTCGAACGCGGGATCCTTCTCGACATGCTTGCGGTACTCGTCGAGCGTGGTGGCGCCGATGCAGCGGAGCTCGCCGCGCGCGAGCGCCGGCTTGAGCAGCTGCCCCGCGCCCGACGAACCCTCGGACTGGCCTGCGCTCACGATCGTGTGCAGCTCGTCGATGAAGAGGATCACGCGGCCCTCGCTCGACGCGACCTCGCGTAGGATCGCCTTCAGGCGCTCCTCGAACTCGCCGCGGAACTTCGTGCCCGCGAGCAGCTGGCCGACATCGAGCCCGATGATGCGCGCGTCGCGCATCGACTCGGGGCAGTCGCCGTTCACGATGCGGATCGCGAGGCCCTCTGCGATCGCGGTCTTGCCGACGCCCGGCTCGCCGATCAGGACGGGGTTGTTCTTCGTGCGCCGCGACAGCACCTGCATGCAGCGGCGGATCTCCTCGTCGCGGCCGATGACGGGATCGATCTTCCCCTGCTGCGCCTTCTCGACGAGGTCGATGCCGTACTTCCTCAGCGCCTCGAAGTTCGACTCGGCATTCTGGTCGGCGATGTTGCTCACGCCTGACGACTTGCGGATCGCCTCGACGGCGGCGAGCACGCGCTTGCGGTCGACGCCGAGCGTCGAGAGCGCCTCCTTCGCGCCGCTCTTCACATCGGCGAGCGCGAGCATCAGGTGCTCGGTCGAGGTGTACGCGTCCTTCATCTTCTGTGCCTCGCGCTCGGCGGTCGCGAGGACCTCGCCGAGCTCGCGCGAGATGTTCTGCGCGCTTCCGCCCTGGACGCGCGGCAGGCGCCGCATCTCCGCCTCGGCGAGGTCGCGCACGCGCGCGGGGTCGACGCCGATCTTCTGCAGCAGGCTCGCGGTCGACGAGGTCTTCTCGGCGAGCAGCGCCGACAGCAGGTGCAGCGGCGAGATCTCGGGATGTCCCGCACCGCTGGCTGCGGACTGCGCTGCGGCGAGGGCTTCCTGGGCGACGGTGGTGAGCTTGTCGAATCGCATGGTCGCCGCGAGATGCAAATGCCGCGCCAGCCGCAGTCGCCCGAGAACGCGCGAGTTCCGTGCCGTTCAGGACCTTTCCCCACGACACGACTGCCGAAGCGGCAGACAGGCCCGGCATCACGCGTATTGGACTGGGAAACCTGCCGGAATCAGCTCGTCCCGCCCGTTCAGCCATCCGACGAGCCATTCGAACGCGTCGACCAGCCGCGGTCCCGGTCGGTTGAACATCTGGTTTCCGTCGACGAGCGCGATCGCGCCTGGCTTCGCCTCGAGCACGGCGGGCAGCAGCGGCCACCAGCGCGTCCCCTTCAGGTGCTCGTGCTCCACGCGCGTCCGCGCGAGGTCGAAGCCGCAGGGGCAGACCACGATTCGCTCGGGCGCGCTCTCGAGGATCTCCTCGGGCGTGACGCGCCGCGACTTCGCGCCCGCCGCGTTCAGCGAGTGGCGCGCGCCGGCGGCCTCGATGAGCGCGGGCGTCCAGTGCCCGCCGCAGAACGGCGGATCGGCCCACTCGAGGAACAGCACCTCGGGTCCCGGCACATACGGATTCACGAAGTCGATCGCGCTCCAGTAGCGCGCGCGCAGCGCCACCATCGCGCGCTCGGCCTCGGGCGCGCGCCCGACCGCCTCGCCCACGCGCAGCAGGTCGTCGAACACATCGAACACGCTCTTTGGATCGAGGTTCACGACCACAGGCTTCTTCGAAAGTCCCGCCGCGACACGCTCCACCGTGCGCAGGTCGATCGAGCACACATCGCACAGGCTTTGCGTCAGGATCACATCGGGCGCGAGCTCCGCGAGCAGGCGTTCGTCGAGCTCGTACAGGCTTGACCCGCCCGCGAGCGACGCGCTCACTTCCGCATCGATCTCGGCCGAGGAGCCACCGTGCGTGCGCGCACGCGTGAGCACGGGCACCTGCGCGAGATCCGCGGGGAAATCGCATTCATGGCTTCGTCCGACGAGCAGCGCGCCGCCGCCTGCCGCGCACAGCAGCTCGGTCGCCGAGGGAAGAAGGCTCACGACGCGCATGGGGCGGGGAGGGTAGCGCACGCCGTCGCCGCCCGCGCAGCCCGCACAGAGCGATCCCGCATACGCCGCATGCGCCGCAGCGCCCGCATAGGCGTCGCGGAGTGCTCTGCGAAAACTGCGGCATTCCTTGCGCGCCGCGCCGCGCGCGTCACGATTGCCGCGTCGCGCGCGCCCATGCTCTTTCCAGGGCACGCGCGCGACGGGGAAAGGAACCAGAAGAGATGCATCGCGCCACCGCCATCGCGGCCATTGCCGCAGGACTTGCAGTTTCCGCAGGGGCGAGCGCCGAGTTCACCGTGAACATCGGCACCGTGGTCCAGAGCCTCCCGCGTCCTGCAATCGTCTACACGGGCAGCTACGGCGCATTCGTGACCAGCGGCGTCGACGCATCGGGCACGCGCACGGTCACTTCCTTCAATCTCGGCGGAATCGCCAACGCGCTCGGCGGAAATCTCGCGCTCGTCGAGGTCCGCGTGCGCGATGTCGGCACGAACTCGTATGGATCGTACAGCCCGGGAGCAGACATCGATCTCCTCCGCATCGGCGGCGCGGATCTCTCGGGCGGCACGGTCGCCGTCGGCTATACGGGCACCGTCACGCAGCATCTCGGCGAGGCGGAAGGCATCCTCAAGAGCCGCATCAGCGCGTGCGATGCCGTCAGCGGAGACCAGCACTTCAACTCGCAGCACTTCATCTCGCTCGGCCTGAACGGCATCGCCAGCATGCGCTTCTCCGACTTCGTCTGGGGCGCTGTCGGCGGCGGCTCGGGCGCGGGCGGAGGAACGGGCCCCGGCGGCTGGGGCGGAGGCGGGGGATCGACCGAGGAAACCCGCCTCGGCGGCCTCATCATCCAGGACGGCATGCGCCTCGAGATCGGCGAAGCGGGAACAGGCGAGACCTACGGCGTCGATCTCGTGTTCGAGCAGGTCGCTGTGCCTGCGCCCGGCGCTGGCGCACTGCTCGGACTCGCGGGATTCATCGCCGGCCGCGGCCGCAGGCGCTGATCGATCGCCACCGTGAATGACTCCGCCGCGCGCTCCGATTCGGGGCGCGCGGCTCTACCATTGGCGCCGTGCCGACCTTTGCCTACACCGCCATCGACTCCGCCGGCCAACGCGTGAAGGGCCGGCTCGATGCAGCCAGCGAATCCGCGCTGCTCACCGAGCTCTCGGCAAAGGGCCTCTCGCCCATCCAGGTCAGCGCCGCTGCCGCGCGCCGCGCAGGCGGGCGCGTCGGCGTGCGGGCGCTTGCCGCGAGCTACCGACAGCTTTCCGAGCTTCTGCGATCGGGCGTCCCGCTCCTGCGCGCGCTGCGACTCCTCGGAAAGGGCAAGTCGAACCCCACGCTCGCGAAGGCCTGGAGCGAGGTTGCCGATGCGATTGCAGGCGGCGAGCGTTTCGCCGACGCGATGTCGCGCCATCCGCGCGTGTTCGCGCCCGTGCATGTGGCAATGGTGCGCGCAGGCGAGCGGGGCGCATTCCTCGAGCCCGTGCTGGCGCGCCTCGCATCGCTGCTCGAGCAGCAGGCCGATCTCCGGGGCCGCGTGATCGGAAACCTGATGTATCCGGCCGTGCTGCTGCTGGTGGGCGCAGCCGTCGTGGTGGCGTCGCTGGTGTTCTTCGTGCCGAAGTTCCAGGATTTCTTCGACAAGCTCCCGAGCCTTCCGCTCGCCACACGCATCCTGCTCGGCGCGAGCGAAATCTTCACCGGACACGCGTACCTCATCGCCGCGCTCGCGATCGCGATCGGCGGTACGGCGATATGGCTGTTCCGAAAGCCTGGATTTCGGTTCTGGCTTGCATCCACGCTCATGCGTGCGCCCATGCTTGGACCGCTGTTTGCATCGATTGCGGTCGCACGATTCGCGCGCATGCTCGGCACGCTCCTCGAGAACGGCATCCCGATGCTGCAGGCCATCGACATCGCCCGCGACTCGGCAGGCAATCCCGTGCTCTCTCTCGCGCTCGACCGCGCCAGCGAAGCAGTACGGCAGGGCGAGCAGCTCTCGAAGCCGCTCGCCGAGAGCGGCCTGTTCGCCGAAGACATCGTGGAGATCATCGCGGTGGGTGAGAGCGCGAACACGCTGCCGTCCGTGCTTGTGCGCCTGGCCGACACGCTCGAGGCGCGCATCGACCGCACGCTCGCGATGCTTCTCCGGCTCATGGAGCCGGCGATGCTGCTCTTCATCGCGCTCGTCGTGATGTTCATCTTCCTGGCGCTGGTCGTGCCGATGATGCAGCTGTCGTCGCAACTCTGACGCTCGACGCGCGACGGATCGCCCGATAAACTTGGAAGCTCGCGGCCTCCGGCATCGAGCCAGTATCCGTGGTTCTCGGAATTTCTCGCACCTGCAACGAAAGAGCGGGTGCTCGGCAAGCCTTACCGTTAGACTCCGTTTCCCCTGAAGGAGCAAAACATGCGCATCAAGCCCCGTCGTCGAGGCTTCACCATCCTCGAACTCCTCATCGTGATCGGCATCTTGTTGGCCATCGGCAGCCTTGTGGCGGTCAATGTTCTCGGAGCCAGCGAAAAGGCCGACCTCAAGCTCGCCCGCGCGCAGCTGCAGGCATTCGAGTCCGCGATCGAGCAGTTCCGCGTCGAGATGAAGCGCTGGCCGACGGAAGAGGAGGGCTTGGCCGTCCTTTGGTCGAAGGAAGCGCTCGCCAACGACGACGACAAGGCGAGATACGGCGGTCCCTACCTCAAGGAGCCGAAGCCGAAGGACACCTGGGGCAATGTCTGGGTGTTCCGCGTGCCCAGCACGATCCTCGAAGGTCAGCCCTACGACATCGTGTCGAACGGTCCAGACGGCCAGGAAGGCACGGAAGACGACATCTCGAACCAGGATGCGCGCAAGGAGTCGTCCGACGACTTCAGCGAGTTCTCGGGCGGCTCGACCGGTGGTTCTGCGCCTGCGAACGGAGGTTGATCCTACGCCGCGAACGAGCCGATTGAAGGTGCCCCTGAAGTGTGTCCGCTCCCTCCGATGAATTGCCTGACGACCATCTCCGTGCGCGCCCGCCGAGGGCTCTCGATGGTCGAGCTGCTCGTCGCCATCGGCGTGGTGCTGGCGATCTCGGCGATCGTGATCCCGTGGACCGCAGGCTGGCTTGGCGGACGCGAGCTCGACAACGCCGAGGACAACCTTGCGATGCAGATGATCAAGGCGCGCAATGCCGCAGTTGAGGAGGGAAGGCCCGTCGAGGTCGTCGCAGAGTTCGACGGCAGCTCGAGCCGGGTGAAGGCGCGCTGGATGGAGGCGGCCGACGACGCGGGATTGACACGCTCGGGTCCGCGTGATCCGATCGACGATTTCCCGGGCGACGAGCTCGATTCCTCGATCGATGCCCAGTGGGCCAGCGTCACGCTTCCACGCGGTGTCCGCGTCGCCCTTGGGCTCGAGGACGGCGATGAGCGCGGCTCCTCCAAGCGTCCTGTCGATGATGCCGAACTGCTGCCCACCGCAAAGGGCGAGACCATCGCGATCTTCCTTCCCGACGGCACGGTGTTCTTTGCGCCTGTGTTCATGCTTCGCACCGACGCAGGTTCGCTGCGGGCGATGAAGGTCGACCGCGCGACGGGGGTGCCGCAGGCGGTCGAGCAGGCGCCTGCACCATCGGTCGGCGACGCCGAGCGTCCTGAGTTCGACGGCTTCGATCTCGATGCGGATGACGGGGCCGATCGGCCCGCTGCGCCCTGACGGGAACCCAACCCATGAACGATCGAAGGGATGGCAGAAAGTCCCAGACCGGTGCGCGCTCCCGCCGCCGCGGCGGCATCCTGCTTGAGCTGCTGCTCGCGATCGCGCTGTTCGCCGCCGCTGCATCCTTCACGACATCCGCCATGCGCTCGGCGGTCGACGGCATCCGCCGCACCGAGCTCCGCGCGCGTGCGTTCGATCTTGCGGCCACGCGCCTTGCCGAGCTTGACGCGGGCCTCATCGCCGCAAGCGACCTCGGCGAGGATCGGCCCCGCGCCGATGGCCTCTCGGTGCGCGTCGAGATCCTCCCGGGCGCAGGCGTCGGGCTCTCACGCGCTCGCGCGACGGTGCGCGACTTCAGCGATGCAGTCGAAGGCGCCGAGCCCACGATCGTGGCGGTGCACGAGCGAGTGGTCGAGCAACGCGAGGGCGTTCGGGAGTCGAGGCGATGACCCGCGGATTCTCGCTGCTCGAGGCGCTGGTCGGCGTCGCCATCGCGTCGGCGTTCCTCGGCGCGATCGCGATCTTCACGACCAACCTCGGCGATTCGCGCGCCCGCCTCGCGCGCAGCTCGCGCGAGATCGTGTGCATCGAGAGCGTCTTCGGCGCCATCGAGCGCGCCTGCGCCAGCGCGGTCGTCTCGGGCGGCCAGCAGGGCGCGGGAATCGTGGGCAACGAGACCTCGGTGCGCATCGTCTGCTCGACGATCGGGCTCGGCCGCGATGGCCAGCAGATCTTCAGCGAGCTTGGTGCGACGGCTGTGTCGTTCGACCCAGGAAGCCGGCGCATCTCGCTGCGGCGCGGCGGAAGCCTCGACATGATCGGCGCACCCGTGCGCGAGATGCGCGTCCGCTATCTCGCGGTCGACGGTTGGCAGGATGCGTTCGACACAGCGGAAGGAGCGGGATTTCCCGTCGGCATCGAGGTCTCGGTCTGGTTCGACCGAGCCAGCGGGACCGAGGACGAGCTTCCCGCCGACGCGGTGCCCGACCGTTCGCGCTTCTTCCGCGTGATGGGCGCGCCGCGCGTCGATCCGTTGGCGATCCGCAGGATCGACCGAGAGCGCGAAGCCGCCCGGGAGGAGCAGCGATGAGGCGCGGCTTCGTGCTCATCGCCGTACTGATCGTGATCGCCGCCGCGATCCTGGTGGCCACGGGCGCGATCTTCGCGGCCCGGGGAGCGGTACTGGGCTCGCGCGCGGCCGACTTCGATCGACGCCTGCGCGATGCGGCCCTCGATGGCGTGGCGCTCGCGGCCGATGCGATCGCAGCGCAGCGCGTCGCCGTCCTTGCCGGAGCGACCCCGGAGGTCGACGCCGAGTTGCTTCGGATCGCGGACGGTGCGCGGCAGTTCGAGGTGCGGCTGGTGCCGCTTGCGAACGGCGAGCTCGTCCAGTCGGAGGCCGGCAAGCTCGATGTCAACGAAGCGGCGCCGAGTGTCCTCGCGAAGCCTGTCGAGTCTGCGTCGGAGGTGGCTCGCCAGCTCATCGAGGCGATGTCCGCACGCCGCCCGAACTCCTCGGTCGACGCGTCGATTGCGCTGGTGCCCGTGGCGCGTTCCTTGGACGCGTTGCGCGAGGTGCTCGGTCCGATGCGCGCGCTTGGCGAGGAGCGCGACGAAGCCGAGGACGGCGCGGCACGCGCGCGCGGCGCCGAGTTTCCGCCGCTTGTCTCGCTGTACACCACGCTCGGTGCAGAGCCGCTCGTCGACAACGCGGGCAACCCGAGGCTCGATCTCGTGGCGGCCTTTCGCGACGACTCCAGCGGAGGACCTGCGACGGCGTCGCTCGAGCGCTTCGAGGACGCCGAACGCGAGGCACTCCAGGCGCTCGTGAAGGAATCAAAGGACCCGCTCGACGATGCCGCGATCGTCCGCGCACTGCTCGGCCGCGGCGTCGCGCTGCCGCGCATCGATGAGCTGGTCGCGTCGAGCACGCTCGAGGAAGGCACCCACGGCGCGCCCCGCATCGACATCGTGCGCGCCGACGCCCGCGTGCTCGCTGCACTCGACGGCATCGGCCCCGACATCGCGGCGCGCATCGCCGATCTGCGCGAGACGCTTGATGAGAAGGAGCGCCTGGGCACCTCGTGGCTGGTCTCGCGGCTTATTCTCACGCCGGAGCAGTACGGCGCCGTGGCTGGGCGCCTCACCCATCGTTCCGCGCTCTGGCGGTTCCGCGTCGAGTCGCGGGTGGTCCAGGGCGAGGACGGCGAGTCGGGCGCGCCCGCCGACGAGCCGCGTGGTGTCTGCGCCTTCGACTGCGTGGTCGACATCTCTCCGGAGTCGCACCGCCTCGCGTTCCTGCGCGATGTCTCCATGCTCCGTTCGGCGCGCGTGATCGCCGCCGACGCCGTGGCGCGGAGTGCAGAGGATCAGTCGGAATTGCCGAAGACTGCGGATTCAAGCGACGCCGAGGCAACCGACGACGGACCACCGACGGAGCGGGTGATTCTTCCGCGAAGTGAGCCGCGCGCGATAGACTCGCCTCCTCAAGACGCGACAATGCCCGGCGTGCCTGTGCGACCGACCCGCGGACGGGTGTCGGCGACGGGACGCGATATCGGTGGCGCCGGACAGCCGTGAGCGTCCAGGTGGCATGAGGGCAGCGGGACGACAGCCAGTAGACAGCCATCAAGCAGCATGAAGACAGCATGAGGGCAGCATGAGCGCGGACGCGATCACAACCCCGAAGTCAGGAGCGATTGCCGGGCTGCTCGGGGGCCTGAAGCCTTCCGCTCGCAGATCGAAGGCTGAGCCCCGCCGGCTCGCGATCGAGTCGGGAGCCACCTGTTCGCGCGCGCTGCTGGTCGACCGCTCCGCTGGCCGCATCACGGTCACGCGCGTCTGCGATGAGCAGTTCGCGGCCGATGGCGAGCGTCCCAATCCGCGCCAGCTCCTTGGTGTGTCGGGCATGCCGTCGATCGTCGCGCTTGTCCGCGAGGAGGCGCTTCTCGGCCGCCTCGAGCTTCCCACCGATGACGAGGCAGACCTTCGCGGCATGGCACGCATGGCTGCGGCCCGCGACTACAGCGTCGAGGGCACCGAGACCCTGTCCGACTTCCAGCGAACATCGGTGGCCGCAGGCGCGACGCGCGTGCTCATCGCCGCCGCCACGCGCACCCGGATCGACGACGCCGCTGCGCGGGCAGGCTCGCCCGTCGCTCGCGTCACCGTGCGCGCGCTGGGCATGCTCGCGCTCATCCGCACCAGCGATCGCTTCGGCGCGGGAACCACGCTCGCGATCGATTCGACGCGCGAGCTCCTCGAGTGCACGCTGGTGCGCGACGGCGAGCTCCTGCACTCGCGCGGAGCCGCGCTGTCCGCGCAGTCCGTCGAGCAGCGTGTGGCCGCGGTTCTCGTCGAGTTCCGCCGCCTGCTTGCCGCGCTGCGGAGCTCGAGCGACGCGCCGACCATTGATCGCATCGTGATCGCGGCCGAAACCGAGGTCGCCGCAGCGTTGGCGCCGCAGGTCGCGGCCATCGCCGGATGCAGCGCCGTGCGGCTCGACGCCCATCCGCGCATCGGATTCGCGTCGCCCGATGTGCGCGAGCAGGCGTGCGCATCGTGCCTTCCGCTCGCGGGTCTTCTTCTCGAGGACGAGGCCGCGGCAGAGCCCGCAGGCAATGCGATCGACCTCCTGCATCCGACGCCGCTCATTGATGTCGCGGCCCGCTCGCGCCAGCGCGCCCTCATGGTCGCGGGCGTCATGCTCGTCGCAGCCTTCGCGGGCTGGACCTTCGGCGCGCGTGCCTGGGGCGAGCTCGAGGCGCAGCGGGAGGATCTCCTGGCCAAGGCGCGCAACTCGTCGCCGTTGCGCAACCGCTACAAGCGCGACGACCTTCGGGTGAAGCACATCGAGGCGTATGCACGCTACGCCCCGCGCTGGCTCGACCACTTCGAGGCGCTCCGCCGCTTCGCGCCCGATCCATCGCAGGTGGTGCTCGACTCGCTCGACGCGCAGCTCGACCTCACCAACATGGTCTGGGCCGACTCGGGCAAGACCAGCCTGCCCGCCGACCAGCGCTTCGCGATGACCGCGACCCCCACGCTGCGATTCACGCTCGATGGCGAGGCCGCCGACCGTGCCACAGCCGATGGGCTCCGCGACGCGCTCGTGAAGGACAAGGGCTACGCCCTCAGCTCTGCGGGCGCCGATGCCCGCGGAGGCCGTCGGCTTCCGTATCCGTTCGCCTACACGCTGCGGACCAACGATCTCGCGCCCCGCCAGCCCGGCGAGACCGACTCCAAGTCGTCAGCCGCCAAACCTCTGGAGGGGACTCCTTGAACGCGGCACGCACGGGTTCAACGGCAGCGACCGGCTCCGCCATCGGCAACGCCCGTCGCTTCGCCGTAAAGCACTGGCTCGGCCTGTCGATGGTCGCAGGGGCCCTTGCCGCAGGGGTCTTCGGCTACCTGATCGGTGAGCGTCGCTTCACCGATGACCGGGTGCAGTCGCTGAAGGACCTCGACACCTACCGCCAGGTGCTGTCCGATGCCGCGCAGAAGCAGAAGGCGCGACCGGAGCTCGATGCGAAGCTGCAGTCGCTTGCCGACCGCATGCTTGGTCCATCCCTTGAGGCGGTGGACAGCCAGGTGCGAAGCCGGCTCAATCGAGCATGCGAAGAGCTCGGACTCGGGGACTTCTCGGTGACCACGGGTGTCTCGATCGCGCGCGCGACCCCAGCCAAGAAAGAGTTCAAGTCACCCGATCAACGGAAACTTGGGGAGATGCCGGACTTCACCGAGGTCCAGGCGACTTTGAACGCAAGTGGTTCTGCGGAAAAGATGTACAGGCTGATCTTCCGCATCGACGCCGAGCCATGGACGAAGCGAATCGAGTCGATCAGACTGAATCCGAACGCCGACGGCCAGGTTGTCAAGCTCACGCTGCGCCTGACGACGCCCTTCATGCAAGGCGAGAGTGCGAAGCGACCCCTGGTGCTCGACAGCGCTGCACTGCAACAGGGCGACCGCTACGCCGCGCTCTTCGGTGCGAATCCATTCCGCATTCCGCCGCCGCCTTCGCCGACCCAGCCAACGGCCATTGCGGGGAACCCGGCACAGCAGCAACCGGGCGCGACTCCGCCTGCGAACCCGTCCCAGCAGACCACCGCCACTGCGCCCGTCGATGCGAGCGGATTTCCCTACGGCGAGTGGACCATCACCGGCATCGTCGAGGGCCCGAGCGGTCCCGAGGCGTGGCTGCGCCATGTTCCATCGGGAGCGACGCTTGCGTTGCTGCCCGGCGTGTCCGCGGGCGAGTTGGTGTTCCGCCGCGTCGAGTATGATTTCGCCGTGTTCGACAGCCCCTTGGGTCCCTGTCGGATCCAGGTCGGGATGAACCTCACCCAGCGATCGTCGGTCTCTGGTTGAACCAAAACTAATGTGTGGTTGATTGTGAGTGCGACGCCTCGGCAGGCCGCGCGGTGTGTGCGCATCGCGGCGTCGTGAAGGAGCCCCATCCAGGCGATGAGCCTGGGACTGGAGTCACGGATGAAGAAGCGTTCGAAGCGCTCGGCGAATGGAGTCGCCCCTCTTCTTGCGGCCGCGATGGTCGCGAGCCCCTCTGTCGCGCAGACAACCCCGGCAAGCGAGCCGCAGGCGACGCCGCCCGCGCAGTCGGGCGTCACGCCCGAGCAGCGGCAGTCCGTCCGCGTCCGCTTCAACTTCAAGGGGCAGAGCTACGACCAGATCCTCGATTACTTCAGCCGCGTGACCGGTCTGCCCATCGTGCGCGAGACCGAGGTGCCGAAGGGCACGGTCGACTACATCTACCCGAAGGACTTCACGCTCGACGAGGCGCTGCGCACGCTGAATGTGCTGCTCCAGACGCAGAACTGCATGCTGCGCGACGAGGGAACGCGGCTGTTCCTGCAGAAGCTCGACGACATGAAGCGCGAGAATGTGCCGACCTTCATCGGCTCGGTGCCCGCGCGCGTGTCCGACGAGGAGATCGTGACCGTGCTGCTGCCGCTGCTGCACGCGCAGGCGAAGCCCGTCGCCGAGCAGCTCAAGGGCCTCATCGCGACCTATGGCTCGGTCACCGCGCTCGAGCAGCAGAACTCGATCCTGCTCGTCGAGACCGCGGCGCAGATCCGCCGGCTCCAGCGCATCATCGACGAACTCGACAAGCAGGATGTCGAGAATGTGATCGAGCTCCTTCCCGTGCGCTTCTCGAAGGCGAGCGTGCTCATCGGCAGCCTGCAGGCGCTCATGGGCGAGCGCGTGGTCGAGTATGTGATCCAGGACGGAAAGCGGCAGAAGATCGAGGAGAACCGCGTGGCGGGCCTCATGCTCGCCGCCGACGACCGCACCAACGCGATCATCGCCCGCGGCCCGCGCGCGAAGATCGACGCGGTCAAGCAGACCATCGAGCTGCTCGATGTGCCCATCGCCGACGCCGCCGCGCCGACCGCGTCGGGTGGCCGCGGCATGAAGACCTTCCCGGTCGAGAAGGTGA
>Ga0075472_10000321_pt1 | contig 19722 bp, 26 predicted proteins | sample DEB19_08_DNA_3_FD_77014 | JGI IMG/M metagenome (GOLD analysis project Ga0075472, IMG submission 77014) | Aqueous microbial communities from the Delaware River and Bay under freshwater to marine salinity gradient to study organic matter... | ecosystem: Environmental > Aquatic > Marine > Coastal ...
CCGCTGCTGCGCAGCGTAGCACGGCGTGTCAAGCGCCGCCTGTACGGCTCGTGGCTTGTGGCTCGTGGCTCGTGGCTGGGGCGTGTGTGTGTGCGCGTGCGCGCGTGCTGGTTGGTGCGCGTGCGCGCGTGCTCGGTTGGTGCGCGTGCGCGCGTGCTCGGTTGGCGTGCGTGCGCGCGTGCTTTGGGACGTTCGGTTCCCGCGCCCTTAGGAGCCGCCGCCCTTGTAAGGGGGCGGCTTGACAGCGACGTCGGGGTGTGCGATGCTCGTCCCGCACGGCGCAAGCGGCGTCGGCAACCGAAGGAGGATACTTGTGAGCAGGTTTCAGAACAGCAGAGCGGAACGGATCTACACGGAAGGCTGGTTCGACCGCGAGATCACAACCGACTGCGGCGACTGGTGGGGCCAGGATGGCGTCACCGTAATCCGCGAAGACGCGCAAGGGTTCGTGGACATCGTATTCGAAGGGCGGACGCTTGACGACGCCGAAGCGTACATGGACGAGATCCAGGCAGAGCAGGACGCGTTCGAGGGGATGGAGGTCTGATCATGTTCACTCTCATCTGTGGGGGGGCGTCGCCGCGGGCGACGGCCCGCCGCATCGAAAGCGCGGGCGGCTTGACCGTCGGCATGGCATGGTGCGCACACAACCGTGAGGGCCGTAGCATCACACTTCAGGTCGCGTGGTTCGAAGATCAGAACGCGGACCTTGAGGGGGTGTTGCATTCGTCGTGGCACGACGAGCCTGGCGACGCGTTCAATGAATGGTGGATGTTCCAATGAGTCACGATCTTGCGAGATATCTCATCGATCGTGGCCCGTTCGAGTGTTCGTCGGTGAAAGCCGCCGAACATGAGTACGGGCTGTATCGGGAGCGGTGGGGGTTCGCGAACCGTCGCGTCCCGTTCCTGTCGTTGCCTGATAGCAACGTGAAGTGGCAGCATACTGCCGATGCGGTGATCGCTGGATGGGCGGGTTCGCCCGCCGATACGTCTGGAGTTTGGAACGCGTGTCGTTTCTGTACTCCTGACTGTTCGGCGGGTTGCGTCGCGTTCGGCGGTAATGGGTCGTTCCCGTCGACGGCGCGGGCTAGGGCTTGTAAGACCCAGTTTCTGGGGGATTATCCGCGTGAGGCTCTCGCGCTGGTTGTCCGCGATCTTGAACGGTTGGGCGGCAAGTACGGCGACCTGTTGCGGGTGCGGTTGAATGCGTTCACTGACTTGCCGTGGGAGCGTTTCGCTCCTGTGCTGTTCGACAGGTTCCCGCATGTGCGGTTCTTCGACTATACGAAATGGAAGGGCCGCACGTTGGATGTGGGGATGCCGTCTAACTACCGTGTGACGTATTCGGCGTCTGAACGTACGAAGGACAGCGACCTGCCGTCGTTGGTGTTTACGTCGAATGTGGCGGTTGTGTTTGCGGTGGCGAAGGGTGCGCCTTTACCTGAGAAATGGTGGGGGGTGCCTGTCATTGATGGCGATGTGAGCGATAACCGTTATGACGACCCTGTGGGGGTCGTTGTGGGGCTTCGTGCGAAGGGCCGTATGCGGGCGGTTCGGTTCCGTAAGAGCGGGTTTGTGAGGGAGGTTGGATGATGGGCGAGGTGCGGTTGTTTCGTGTACTTGTGGGCGTGTTGGTGACGTTGTTGGTGGTGGGTTTCTGGTGGTATCGGTCGGTCCGCGCGGAGACTGACCGTCTGTTGCGCGACTGGATGGAGTGTCGGACTGTTTCTACGGTGCCGTGGCCGTCAGAACAGAACACCAACTGTTAGGGCCGCACTTGACAGCATCGCCGAGGTGTGCGATGCTGTGTCGGGCGGGCCAACCGCCCGACCGCAACGATCGAACAAGCAACTACGAAAGGAAACAGCACAATGGCACACTCTCTGGAGTTCAACAAGGATGGCAAGGCGCAGGTCATGCTTCGTAAGGACGCGTGGCACCACCTGGGCACAGTTGTCGGTGACAACTTCGGCTGGTTGGACGCGATCGCATCTGACCTTGCGATCACGAAGTCTGTTTCGAAGGTCGCGCTTCGCGATGTCGTGATGGACGGGTTCGACTGCGCCGATGACCAGTACGCTGCGGTCCGTCAGGACGGCAAGGTCCTGTACGGCGGTCACGGCGAGGCGTGGGCGCCGTTCCAGACCGAAGCCGCGTACGAGTTCGTCCAGTTCTTGCGGGACGAGCAGGGCATCCAGGCTGACCTGGAGTCGCTTGGCACGATCCGTCATGGAACCCAATGGTTCATGACGTTCAAGAGCGGCCAGTTCGACATCGGCGGGTTCGATGTGACCGACTACTTGACCGCGTCGGGGTCGTTCAATGGCACCTGGAAGTTCCAGGTGCAGTCGCATCAGACTGTGGCGGTGTGTGCGAACACCATCACCGCGATCCGTTGGGCGGGCCGTTCCCACTACGCGTTCAAGAACACCACGAACATCGCGGACCGTGTTGAGGAGGCGAAGCGGGTCGTGGAGATGCAGCGGGACCGCCAGTACGGGTTCAAGGCGTTCGGGGAGCGGCTCCTGAACGCGGAGGTTTCCAATCTGCGCTTCAAGTATCTGGTCGATGACCTGTTCCCGCTGGATGACGAGATGCCGAAGCGGGCGTTCAACCGTAACGCCGACGCCCGTAAGACGGTCGGCGCCCTGTTCCGTTCTGCCTCGAACGACGGCCCCGAGGTGGCTGCTGGTGTGGAGGGTACGGGTTGGGCGTTCATGCAGGCGGTCAACACGTACGAGAACTGGGGGACCGCTGTGCGGGCTTCGAAGGGCCAGTCGAAGGAGACGGCCCGTGCGTTGCGTCAGATGGACACGGCCTTGAACGGTTCGCAGCCCCTGACTGATCAGGCGGTTGCGTTGCTCATCGGTTAGAAACTTCACGGGGGCGGGCTGCTCCTCCTGCGGCCCGCCCCCACAACCTGAAAGGACAGGGACAATGGCAGAACTTACACCGCTGGAGAAGGCAGAACGGAACGTGGAGGCTTGCGAACGTACGCTTGATCTGCTGCAGGAGTTGCGTTTGCGTGACACGGACCTGCACCGACTGGTCGCGAAGCAGTTGGTGTGTTGGGACGACGAAGTGCTGCGGCTGACCTGAGAGAAGGGGAGAGACGATGTACATGTTGATTACGGACAGGGAATCGCTTGCCGAGTTGGAGCGGTGGCACGACCTGGGCGACGGGAAGATCGCGTGGGCGTCGGTCGGCCCGTGGGGCACCTGTGTCGGTTTGCCTAACGGTACGACACGGATGGTTGTTCTGCCCGATGTCGCGCCGCGGCCAATCCCGCTTCGGAAGGGGCGTCGCCCGTGAGCGGCGCATCGTTCGGCGGCTTGTACTCGTCCACCTGTTGGTGGTGTGGCGAGCCTGTCACTTTCGGGTTGGCAGAGTGTGAGGAGTGTAAATATCGACGGGAGGTAGACGAGGAATACAGGCTTGAACAGAAGATGGACGAGCGGAGGTTTCTTCGCCACGAACTACGGATGTCTGAAACGATCGGAGAGAGGGAGGATTGACCATGGACACCACGAGGAAGATTGCGTATCGACTGTTGGAGCCGACGTTCGGCCCGCGAGTTGACCAGTCTGTATGGGACGACGAGGGCACCGCGTACGAGGTGATTGAGCGGTTCTGGCGCTTGTCGTCGGGCGAGCAGGCGTTGTTCGCGCTTGCGCGGTCGATCGACGGGATCGGGGAAGTGAACGTGAAGCGCGCGTTGGCTTCGCTTGACATGGAGTTGCAGGCCCGCGTGTTTGTGGCGCTTGCCGAACTGGCCGAATATTGGCTGGGGAGGCAGAAGGCCATGCTGTTGCATCCGTCGAACGGTTCGCGTTGGGGGACGGCGTGAGCCGCCGTTCCCTCGCTCCCGTCTTGCGCCGTGCGCGCAAGGCGGGGGTGGAGGTTTCCACAACGTCGGGTGGACATTTGCGGTTACGTTGCCCGAACGGGGCGACGATCTTCTGTTCGCGGACGCCGTCTGATGTTCGCGCGGTGAACGCGCTGGTTGCTGATCTTCGCAGGTACGGCAATGTCGATATCGGAGATGGCCTGTCATGAGGGACGGTTGGCTTGTTGTGAGGAGGGTCGTATGGTTTCTGATTGTGTTCGCGTGTTTAGCGCTATCAAGCGGGCTGCGGTGACGGAAGGCGCGCGTGCCGATTCGTTCCTGATCCCTGACGGGTCGTGGCCCGAGATTGAGGCCACCGTGATGGCAACGGCCGACCAGGCGTCTGTGTCCGTCGCGCTTGTTGTCATGTATCGGGACGATGGGATTCGCCGCAAGGATGTGGGCGATTGGTGGGCGCTGATAGACCCACAGTTAGACGATGTTGTTCCTGCAGATTGGGGATATAAGTCGATGGAGGTGTGGGCCATAGTAGACCCAGGCTAGAAACCGAACTTCCGTACCGTAGAGGAGGATGAAATGAAAGAACTTGCCCGTATCAGCCTTCATGAGAAGGCGTGGCTTGTTACGGTGAACGACGAGGCGTCCCGTGCTCTTGGGGGTTCTGACTGGCACGGTGCTGCGTGGTTGCGTTCCGCAGCACAGGAACTTGCCGAGACGAAGGCTCGCGAGTTCGGTGCCGAGGGGCCGTTCGCATGGGAGGCGGCGGGGACCGCCGTCGATGACGAGGACATCTATGTGATGTCTCTCCGTTCGACTGCGCCCGCGTGGCAGACCGCCCCGCCTGTTGTTGCGTTGCAGGCGGCGGTCACGTTGTTGGCGAACGTGCCGCCGTCGGGGAAACGGTGGGAGATCCACCGCGAACATTACCTGGTGGACCCGTGGGCCTGTTCAACACTTACGGAGTATGCCCACAAGGTGGATGTGGCGGCAGCAGAGTGTTTGGCCGATTGGCCCGATGTTGGCCCGAGGATTCTGAGGGGAGGGTTGGAGGTGCGGGGCCAGGCGTTGCGTGACGACTTCGTGGCGTTGGTTGAACTTGCTGTGGATCGGCTTGTTGCTGCAACTGATCGTGATGCTGTGTTGCGTGCGGCGGCGTCGATTGGGGTTGACGAGGTGTTGCGGCGCGCGATGTTCCGTTTGGCGGACCTACGCGCCGACGCGTTTGTCCAGTTGCGGAAGGATGGCTGGTCGTTGTCGGAGATGGCGGAGGAGTTCGGGATCTCGCGTGCTCGCTGTTCGCAGATCATTGAACGGTTCGGGGACCGCTCCTTAGAAGCCGACCACTAGAGGCCGCTAGGTGAGGCGCTGTGGCCCCAGGCTCCCGTCGTGGGGCCTGGGGCCATGGTCGTACTCGGAGGCCGTCAGAAGGCCACAGAACGCCTCTAGAAGCCGACCGTTCGGGGGCGGTCGGGTTCGGCAGGGGGCCGAACGTTGATTTCTTGCTTTCCGTCGGACTTCCAGTCCGATGGGCCTTGACAACATTTCGGTACGGTCGTTATAATGGAGGCCAGGAGGCCGACGGAAGGCCCTTGGCTCCTAGCCTGAGCGACAGCGAGAGCGAAGGCTAGCGCGAGCAAGGCCCTCTAGCCTCACTCTAGCCGAGGCCCCCAGCCGAGGCAGAGTGGGGGGGGAGGGGGAGGGGGGGGGAGGTGAGTCAGCAGACGAACCTCCCCAGGAGCCGACCGCTCGGCTGGCGGTCGGGTTCGGCAAGCGGCCACCGCGAGAGAGGCCCGCGAAAGCGGGCCTCGCGAACAGCCCCCGCGCGTATCGCGCGATACGGGCTGGGCCGCGTATTCCGAAAGACGTTGACGCGAATCTTTGCTTGAAGATTCGCAGGCAGGGTCAGGCACGTATCGCGAAAGCGTTCCGCGAATCGCCAAGCAAGAAGCCAGCGCGCAAGCGGCCAACAAAGGAGCCGCCTCCTAGGGCGGCTCCAGCAAGGGCCACCGCGCGTACCGCGAACAGCCCCGTTCCTACCCGACCTGTATCGCACAACAAACGCCGATCGGACTCGCCGTCCGACGGACGGCGAGAAGTTCTGGACAACACGCCCAACATGGCATACGATCGGACGTACCAAGCAACGGAGGACTGCGGTGACAATCGAACAACTTCCCGACGGGCGACTACATCTCGAACTACGACAATCAAACCTGTCCACCTACCAGATGTGCCCCGAATCGTTACATGCAGAACTGACCGACCCACAACCATCCACCTGGACCGACGCGACCGTCATCGGCACCGCATTCCATGCGGCCGTCGAATATGCGCTTCTCGAACAACGAGAAGCCGAAATGGCATCCCGCGAAACCATGTACTCCGTTGCCGCCAACCAAGTCGAAGAAATAGGCGACTGGACATTTACCCGTACCGCGCGAGGGAACGTCCAGCCGACCATCGAACATCTGATCGACACCTGGCACGAAACGTCGTACGGGACGTACGAACCAGAACTGATCGAACAGCCGTTCAAACATCTGCTGTGGCGCGACGACCAGTACGACATCTGGCTGAAAGGCACACGCGACTGTGTGACCACCGACGGTCTCGTCATCGACCACAAGACAACATCGTCACTACGGTCATGGGCCACCTGGGAGAAACAACGGTGGGCAGTACAGCCAACCGCCTACACGTGGGCGACATGGCGTGAAGAATCGCCCCGCACCCCCGAAATGCCCGAACGGCCTTTCGCATACCACATCGTCGCCACAGACGGCACCGCACACCAGGTGTCCGTCTGGCGTGACCAGTCACACATCGACTGGCTAACCCAACAAGCAATCCAGATCGCGACCATGGTCCGCACCGAACTGGACAAGTGGCCGCTGAACGACAGCGGCTGGTGGTGTTCCGACAAATGGTGCAACCAATGGGCCAACTGTAAAGGTAAACACATGCGTTCAGACTGGACGCGAACATTGAAAGGAAACGAATGACAGTACGTAAACTGGACGGCGACGGCAACGTCATCGGTACCGAGATCAGCCCGAACATGTGGACAATCCAATACTCGCGGAAGATGGGCCGCGAGAACTACGGCAACGAGGAGTGCGGCCTGTTCGGCCAGATCGCCACCGAAGATGGCGACACATGGGAGCAGATCCAGGCGAAACTGGACGCCGCGTTCGCGTTCGCGAAGACGGCCGTCCACCAGCAGTTGGGGATCACGACCATCGTGACGGACGACGGCATCGTCCGCGACGAAGCACAACCGCAGCAGGCTCCGAAGCCTGCGGCGGCGCGCCGCCGCCCGAAGGCCGCGCCGACCACGCAAGCCGACCGCAACGCCCTGTGGGACGAGTGGATCGCCGACCCGACCGCATGGTGGGACAACCGCGACAACAAACGGAACCCGAAAGCCCCCGACTTCAAACACAAGGAAACAGGGCAGGGTCTGTGGGTCGACAAGGCCCCTGCGTCCGCGCTCCTCGTCCTGAACGGAGAAGCCACCGCCGAGGAGCCGTTCTAGCCGATGTCGGTTGAACCTCTCACGACGGACATCATCGTGGGACGGCTCCGTGCCCTTGACGGGACGGCCTCAGAACAGTCCTCCTCTGAGTGCCGTCCCGTCTCGGGCCGTTACATCCGTCCGCTTGCCGACACCGCACAGTCGTTGCTGGACGCCCTACAGATCCGTGACGGTATCGGTCTCGGCATCGCCGACCTGGACGTACTGACACGCGGGTTCCGTCCAACGGACCTTGTGACCATCACAGGATTCGCACATTCAGGTAAGACGCAGGTCGTCAACACGATGATCTTGAACAACCCCGAACGTAAGATCTTGTTCTTCTCGCTAGACGACCCTGCCGAAATGATCCTCGCGAAGTTAGTCGCGATGGCGACAGGCCAATCGGCAGCAACACTTGAAGAACGAGTACGGCAAGGTGACCCGACCGCCGCCGAAACGATCAACAAAGTTGCCGACGAACAACTGTCGAACCTTGCGGTAGTGGACGATGTGATCGGCATGAAAGCGATGCAAGACGCTGTCGCAGAAGCGGCAGCGCTATGGGGTCAGCCGCCCGACGCGGTCATCATCGACTACTTGGAAATGATGCCAGGGGACGCAATGTCCGACGACGCGATAGCGAACGTGAAAGCGAAAGCGACCGACCTGAAACGGTGGGCGAAGACCGCCGACTATCCGCTGATTGTCCTACATCAAGGTTCGCGGTCGAACTCGCGGCCAGGTGAACCGATCACCCTCCTGTCGATGGGATACAGCGGAGAACAACAGTCCACCATCGTGATCGGTGTGCGCCGCAAACGTGACCTGCCGTCGTTGGAAGCATGGGAACGGCAACATCACGACAAGACCGTCACCCTACATGTGGTGAAGAACAAACGGCCAGGTGGACGCCTCACGCACTATGACGGCATCGACCTGCACATGGACCCCACAACGGGCCTGATCCGTGCCCACGAACCGAGCGAGGCGCTCACGTTAGGGCAGCCGCACACGCCCGCCGCCCGCGCCTACCAACAAGCACAGTTCGCACCAGCGGAGCAGACACCCTGGGGGGAAGTGCGATGATCCCCACATCCACCATCAACAAGTTCGTAGACCTGTATTACGGCCGTGACGACGTTCACGGCACCGAAGAAGGCGGCTGTAAACGGCAGCCGCCCGACTGGGACGGCCACCTTGACGGCACAGGCCCACCGATCGGAATCTATCCGCTTGTCCGACGCGAAGACGGCCAGTTGCATGTTGTGTGGGGCTGCGTTGACTTCGACACCGTGACACCCACCAAACGGACCACCGACTATCTGACCGAACGAGACGCACATGTGGCAGCCTGCAACCTGCATGCGACACTCGGCCAGATGGGGATCGTCGCCCACATCGAACGGACACGGTCGGCCGTCGGCCGTCATGTGTGGGTCCATGCGGCAACATGGACACCTGCCGCAGACATGCGGAACATGTTGCTCGTCGCATGCAAAGTTGCCGAAACATCCACCCGAGAAGTGAACCCGAAACAGACACAACTCGCTGACGACCAGTTAGGTAACTATGTGCGGCTCCCGTACCCGCACCATTTCCCGCAACGGACAATCATCAACACGAACAGCGCGCCGATCGGCCTTGAAACCCACGTGGCCTATGCGTGCGACAACCTTACCGACCCTGCCCTGATAGCCGAATGGGCCGCACGACTCCCCACCTCGCCCGCACCGACGTTGCGGTATGCGCCACCCCCCGATGAGGACTTCTGGCAGAAACTGAACGGCAAGGCCCGCATGGTCCTGGAAGAAGGGCCGTTGCAGAACGACCGTTCGCGGGCGTTGATGTACCTCGCAGGCCAATGCGTACGGTCGGGACTGACAGGCCACGAAGCGTTAGCGGTGATCGACCATGCTGCCGCACGGTGGGGGAAGTTCGACGGGAGGCCAGACCGCGACCACCAACTGCGAACAATCGTGCAGAAAGCGTACCTGTCATGAACGACGAAGTGACGGCCCGTTTCCGTCTCCACCCAGAAACCACGCGGCTCACCCTAGAAGGTACCGACAATCATGGGCATCCGTTCGTTGTCACAATCGATCGGGTGTGGGCAGCGAACCTGCACGTTGAGATCGGCGACTGGCTCGGGGGCGGCAATGACTGAGAAACGTCGCCCCTGCAAACGGTGCGGGAAGAACCGTGCCGAACGGTTCTTCGTTTCGTCACGAGGCCGTGTGTGCGTCACATGCCGTAAACAGCGGACCCGACAAGCGGCCCGCAACCAACGGCTCGCAGACACTTACGATCTACAAGTCGGCGAATATGAACAGATGGTCGCCGCGCAAGGTGGCGGCTGTGCGATCTGCGGACGGCAACCGAAATATCGGCTGGACATCGACCACGACCACAAACTTGCTGCCGTCCTAGAGGCCGACCATCCGCCGCCGCTAGCCGTCCGCATGTCGATCCGTGGGCTGCTCTGCAAACCATGCAACCGTCGGCTTCTGCCCGCCGCCCGAGACAACATCGGAACGTTACAGGCCGCGATCCGTTACCTGGCATCCCCCCCAGCATTAGAGGTGCTTCATGCGCGCCCATAGGTACTACCAGTTCGCCGTCGATTACGACCTGACAACAGGAATGGAAACAAGTTTACAGTTCCATTATGGCGACTCGGGTGAACAGGTCTGCATTCACGGCTACACCCTGTCGTTCGAAGATCCGTTAGCCGACGCGCTCTACCCGATCTTAGGTGCATTGTTGGACCGTATCGCCGACACGTTCGGCGGGCTGGAGGTAGAAGGATGAGTTTCAAAGACCAGTCGTTCGCGACGAGGTTCTCGGCGATGGGAGACGAAGCCGAACAGATCTTTGAAGCATGGGCTGCCAGCACGGACCTGAAGTTCGTGCGGTACGGACTGAACCGTCCGCCGATCGCGATGCACAAGTTACCTGCACGGTTGCGGTACACGCCCGACTATCTGACGAGCGGCCATCTGATCGAAGTGCAAGGTTTCGGTCAAGACCAGATCTGCAAACTGAAGATAGATAAATGGATGAGCCTCCACTATTGGAACACCGTCCATCCCGTAAACCTGTTCATCTGGGATCGCAGCAACCGCCGATATGCGATCGTGAAACTGGCACAGTTCGACAGCCTTCTTGCCGAAGGGAACGCCACGATCGGACAGTTCCCCGAAGGGCACGGATACCTTGCGGTCGATGCCCGACCGCTGTTCGAACATGCAGAACAGGTCGGCGAGATCGATGCCGACTCGTGAACTACCCCGAGACATGGACCCTGCCGACGACGACGAGACGGCAGGACAACCGAAAGACTATGCTGTCCTCGCACACTCCGAAATGCGGCCCGACACAGCATTGGAAGCGTTGATGCGGGCAGCGCCACACGAACCGATCGACGCGAGCGGAGAGGAACTGTTGCCGCTCCGAGAGATTATCTGCGACGCCATTGACGAACTGTCCGAGGAGGAACAGTATCTGTTCAACATGCTTTACAGCGAACGTCTCTCGGTCCGAGAGATCGGATATCGGCTGGCCCTGTCGAAATCTAACGTGACACGGCAACGCGACAAGTTGAACGTGAAGATGCAACATCTGTTGCAACGACATCCAACAATCAGGAGGTATCTGAATGGACAATGAGAGCACAACGTGGGAAGAAGCGGCGGTCGTGGCAGCAGCCGCGCTCCGCGCCGACCACATCGCCCACCACCAGTCGGACAGCGCCGACCTGTTAGATCAGATCGAACAGGTGATGAACGACATCGTCGCCGATCGTGTCCCGCCCTGCCCCGAAGATTGGCAGCACATCGCCGAAATGGCGTTAGCCGCCCATGCTTGCGTCGCGAACGTTTCGTGGGCCACGCTGCTTTACGAGACTGTCAACACGATCATCGGTAAACAGTACGACTACGGACATCAGAACATTCTGTGGGGAGAACGGCCACCTGTCAGCGGGCTGCTCATCCGCGCGCACGACAAAGTCGCACGGTTGAAGAACCTGCAGGCTCGGGGTACCGCCCCGAAGCACGAAGCGGTGATCGACTCGTGGAAAGACCTTGTCGGCTATGCGCTCATCGGCATCATGGTCGCAGAAGGGACATTCACGTTGCCGCTCGCAGCCGACTATGAGCCGCCCGCCCGCCCGTCAGGCACGCCCGACGGCCTCCTGCCGTGGCGGTCGGACGGCACGACCGCAGGCCCGCCGTGGGCACGCACGTTAGCGGACGGGAAGCCGACGCTCCGCCAACCCGACACCAAAGAAGTTACCCAATGAGCACCGAACTGTTCATGGTCCTGTTCTTGCTTTGCATCGGCAGCATGCTGCTCATCTCAGCATACGTAGACAAGCATGAACGCCCGTAACAAGGCGGTCGAACAGACAGCCCGCGCCCTATACGCCGACATCCTCCAAGGGCGGACCGCCACATTCAGCACCGCCGACACACAGTTCCGTCACGATGTCCTCACCCGCCTCAACCAGTTGATGGCAGGCGAAACATCCCGTTGGGAAGACCCCGACGACTGATGGTCACCGAATGGTCGTACGGGATCTTGCGGGCGTACACCTGCCACGCATACCAAATATTCGAACGGGCCGCACCGAACGGCAAGACGGTCGTAGACGCCGCCCAATGCGAAGGGACAATGTGTTACTACGGCCGACACGGACAAGACGGGCTGTATCGGTGTGACCGTTGTGGCAGGACAGCACTCAACGAGATGCTGTCCCTGAAGTCTTCGTCCTCTACCGAACCGAACGACGGCCCCACAGGAACTTGCGGACCTCAGGTTGGCCTAACAGTTCGAACAGCAGCGGCGACAGGCGACGAACCCACCGTTCCTGACGGCCCGACGGCACCCCCTGCACGAACAGCACCGCATGTAACAGTTCGTGAAACAGTGTCTCGCGTTCCAGTTCGTCAGGAAGGCCGTCCCTGAGGAGGATCTCCAAAGCCTCAGGGTACGTCACCCCAAAGTCGTCCAGCCGTCCGTCTTTGCGGACCGTCCAGCAGAACGGCCCGATCTGCACCTCGGACGGTAACGTCCCCACAGAGGCCCTCTAGAGGCCGTCAGAGGCCGCAGGGGCGTTCGGTACAGCCCACACCGCCAGCCCTGCCACGACCGCCCCGACGGCCGTCACAGCCACCCTCAGGATGTCTGACGCCCCGTCGGACAGCAAGCCGCTTGCGGCAACCGCCGCCAACGCAGCCCCAACAGCAACCAACGCCTTCCGCACTTCACCGATCTTCGCCACCATCAGAACCTTCCCCATTGTCCACCATTAGCCTCAACAACACCCGCACCATTCACCGCACGGACCTGCCAACTGCCAGCACCCGCCGCAACAGGCACCCGCCGCTGCACACCAACATCAACCCACTGGCCGTCACACCGACCGTTCAACGAGCCATCAACACAGATCTCGTAACGGACCGCACGCTGCGAAACCCCCCACGAGAAATAGCCGCCCGAAACTGACCCCTTACGGAACGAAGACGGCGCTCTCACCGTCCTGAAATAAGACCAGTCGCCACCATCCGCTTCGACCACACCAGCAGCGGTAATCGCACGGACCTGCCAATGGTAACGGGCAGCAGACCGCAACGGCGGCAACGTAAACGTGGTAGACGGCCCCACATTCACCCACTCGGTGTCGCACACGTTGCCCTTATGTTGATCGACACACACCTCATAACGAGGTAAACCATCAGTGGACCCCCACCGCAACGTCACCGCCGTAGGGTCAACACCAGAAGTGTTGAACTGCGGGTCGATCTTGAAGAACGGTCGGCCCGACGAAGACGGCACCGTCGTCGTCGTCGTCGTCGTCGTCGTCGTCGGCCCCGCACAATCAACCGCAGACCATGCCAACGTCGCCACACGACGACTATCAGACCACACACCCCCATCAGACGACGGGCCTACACCCGTCACCGACACCACAACATCACCAGACCCGACCGCCAACGGCCGAAACGCAACAGTCACAGGACGCGCAGACGCCACCGTCCCCGACGGCAACGAACCCCAACCAGACGGCAACGTCACCGACGACACACCGCCCGTAAACCCCAACTGGTCTGTCGTAACCGACAGATCGACCGTCGCCCCATCAGCCCACACATGCTGCGGAGCCTGCCCCTGCCGCACAGCCGCAAGCAGCACATCGACCGACGCGACCTCACCCACACACACATCGGCCAACGGGCCAACCGACCCGCTAAGCGCGTCGCCCGTAACCGTGTCCGCATGAACAGCCCGATGATGCCAGAACGCCACCAACACCAACACCACAATCGCAAAGATCAGAACCTTGAAACGCATTCTTCCGCCCTCTCAAACGTCCACGCAGCAACCATCAGCCACGCGTTCCTCAGACGCAACACCCAACCCAACATCACTTCATCGCAAAGAAATCGTCCAACACCCTCCAAGTCTTCGGACCCACAATCCCATCAACACCGCCCGTATCAATCCCATGGCCCACACACCATTGCTGAAAGTCCCGAACCGCCCGCTCCGCCCTCGGCCCAAACCGCCCATCGACCGACAAGCCCGCAGACGCAACCCTATTCAGCCGTTCCTGCAACTCGCGCACAACCCCACCCGACGAACCGCGCCGAACCGTCGGACGTACCACAGCCCCAACAGGAGGCGCAGGCGGCGGCGTGGCATCGCCACGCAGCAAGCCCGTAAGCGTCGCACAATACGCAGCCAGTTCATCGCCAGGACAAGCAGTCGAAGCGACCTCACGGTGAGGCTTCACATACGACACCCCACCCCAACGGTCCGACCCTGTCTGCACAAGTTCTGCCAACGACCAGCGGCCCTCATCCGTCAGCGGGACACCAGGACCGCCGACATACACGACCGCCCACAAATGCGCATTCGCAGAAGCCGTCCCGTTCGCCCCCGAACGGACATCCCACCCTCGCAGTTCGTACACGCGGCCAGCAGGATCCACCGCAAAGTTATAAGCAATATCCACATATTCGCGGGACATTTCCGCCGACTGGATATTCCGCAACGTCGCACATGTTTCGGCATCGGACGGAGCAGCATTCATGCCGCCCGCACCAACCCAATGGATCACAAACCCTTCAGGGTCATCGATCGGCGTAATCGACTTCGGGGGCTGTGCCCCCCAATGAGAACGAGGTAATATGTTCATACAACCAATAGTCCTAACTGTCCCAACGGACAAACCGCCCGCATGCCCCGAGTCTCCTAGCCGAACCCGACCGTAGGGAGCGGCTTCTAGCCGTCGTCGCGTGGGCTGCGCCGCCCACGCCAAGCAGACAAGTTGTCCACCGCCGACCACAGACGGTGCGTTTCCGTCCGCACATCAATCAAAGCCCGTTCCAGACGGCCGAACTGCTCATCCTGACGGAGAATAATCTCCTGCGTCCGCTCCTCATTCTTCGCGTTCAACAGATCGGCACGTTTCTCCGCATCCAAGATCACCGCATCCAAGATCGCCTTACGGCGCTCCTCATTCACCTCGTTCAAATCGTTGAACTGTTTCTTCTGCTCCGATCGACCTCGCTGCAACAAAGCAACAAGCACCGCCGACACGGCAGTAATGAACACATGGCCGAGTGATGCCATCTCATTCGCATCCAACAGTCCTCCCCACTCAACCGCCAGAAATCGCCTTACGGCGATTCTTCCTTCGTTGCTTCTCTTTCTCCCATTCGGCTTTCTGGCCATAATGTTCGCCGCGCACCGTCCGCTCCTGCTGCTCCAACGAGTTGGACCGCAACCCAACACCGAACAGCCACGACGCCCACGACGCCAACCGCTTCTCCCTCCCGCCCTTATCTTGCGGGAACAGACGGTTATATTGATGCAACATCGGCAACCATTGCGTCAACGCATACGAATCTTTCTCCGTCATCAAGAACTGGCCATCCTGCTCCTCCGCAACCCCCAACTTCGTCAACACAGGACCGACCACATCGCGAACACCAGGCGGCAACGGCACATGCACATACTTCGTGTCCGACAACGGCTGATCTTTGAAGAACTGCTTATCCGACCACAGTTCGATAGGAGTCTTGAACACAGGCGACACCATCGACGCAGCCTGCATCAACGGATCTTCCACATTCAACGACCCGCCAGGAACAAACCGTTCCACATCTGCCATCGGCAAATCCATCGTCGCATAATCATGGCCACCATTCCGAGTCCACGGCATACGAGCCATCGGAGCCAAACGGGAGAAATAGCGAGGAACAACCGCATCAGGGTTCTCCTCCGACATCCAGTTGATGTTATTGACCGCCAACCCGACACGGTTATACACCTTCGGGTTCTTCGCGATCATCTCCAACTGCAACGGCAGATTGTTCCGAGTGAACACATAGAAAGGAGCGACCGAACGGATAATCTGCTCGAACTTATTCAAATCCTGATAGTCGAAATGGAACCGAGCAACCCATTGCAAAGCCTCATTCTGGCCTGCACCCTTCGCCATCTTGTCCCACGCCAACGACCCCCGACCGAAATGCTCCAGACGGGCACCCACATCCTGCGAGAAACCGATAATCGGCCCGTTCCGCGACAACGGATTCTTAGACCGACGGCCCAACTTGCCACCAATCTTCTGACCCAACTCGCCAACAGAAGTCTGACCACGACCAACAATCGCCTCAACCTTCCGATACCGTTCCAACAGATGGGCAGCAACCTCCGCCTCACGGCCCTCCCGAACAAGTTTATGAACCCTCATAAACTCGCGGTAAGACCTCGGGTTGATCCCCGCCAACATATTGTTGAAGATAATCCCATAGAAGTTCCGTTCATGGAACCCAGGGTTAGCGATCTGCCAAGCCGCAACCCAACCCGTCGCAGCCTGCACATGCGTCAGAAACTTCGGGATAGACAACTTCTCGGCCGCACGGATCATCTCGGCGAAATCGTTCGGAGAACCAATCCCATAACGCATCTCCGTAAACATGCCGTTACGCATCTCCCGCGTCAACACATCATGCTGCTGCGTAGACAACTTCGCCAACCTCGAAATCAGATCGTTCGAACCTTTCTCCCCATCAATGATCGCCTTCCGCGTCAACGCCGCCGTAGTCTCATACGCGCCGATCTGCCGCAACACATCATCCGCATCATCCGCAGCCTTCTGCGTAACCTTCCCCCACCTCACCGCATCTTCCAACTCGGCAACCATCGCGTCCATCGAACGGCGAACATCATCATCCAACGGAACACCCGACCGCATCCAACGGTTCAACAACCCCAACTCGTCCTTCGCCGCCGCAACACGATCAGCGACCGCCCGCCCTGTATCGCGAACAAGTTCGGCAGCCGCCTGCGACTGCGACGCAGCCGCAGCCACATCAGCCCGAGCGGCACGAGTAACAGCCGAATCGACAGGCGTCCCAACATTCTTGCCGTACTTCGCCCGCTGGCCCCTCAACCCGTCCAGACGGCCCTCCAAGCCAGCCAAACCCTCCGACACCGAAGGTGCCGCACGAACCTCGGCAGACATCTGACGGCCCAACGCCTCCACCGTCCGCTGCTCACCCTCATTCGCACGCTTCACAAGTGTCCTGACCGCATCCTCCGCAGCCTTCGGATTCTTGCCCGCCAGAACACCAACCTTCTCAGCGACCTTCTGAGCGTCATCCACATGGACACCCAACGTCTTCGCCAGATCTTCCACAGGGAACTCGCCGCCCTCCCGCCAGGCAGCAATCCCCTCTGCCAGACGGAGCGTAGACTCGCGGCGGGCCACAGACTCTGCCGACAGTCGTGCCGCCTCATCAACCAGATGCGGTTCGGGAATATGGTCAACGACCATCTTCAACTCGCGTTGCACCGCCTCCAGGCGGGCAACCTGCTTCTCCGCAGGCAACTTGCGGATATATGCGATCTGCCGTTGCAGCCGAGAAATCCGTTTCTCCAAACGTGCAACCCGACCAGCCCTATCAGCAGCACGCGCAACATCCTGCCCGACCGCATCATCCAACGCAGACTTCGCCGACCGCAACGCCCCACCCAAACGGTTCGACACAGTACGCAACGACGCCAACAGTTCACTGTCAGTCTTCGCAGCACCCAACGGCCGACCAGCGGCAGACAGCCGCAACTGGGACTGTCTGCCCCGCACCAGCCCCTCAGCCAGACGACGGATCTCCCCGTCAAGATCATCCAACACGGCCCGCAAACCGACCGTGTTCTGCACCTGACGGACCAACTGGTTCCCGACCGTACGAGACTCTTTCGCCGCCGCAGGCGTCAACTTTCGGACCCTACTCACCTCACCCAACAGGCCCTTGTTGAACAGTTCAGTCGCAGCGATACGTTCCGAACTGCGGTTCGCAGCCTGCTTGATATAGTGAGCCAACGTTTCCCGCATGTCCGTGTTGAAGAACCCATCGAAGTTCTTCGCCAACTCGGGATCGACCTGCTCCAACATGCGGCGGGCAATCTCCGTCACCTTCGCCGTCACCTCAGCGTTATTCGCCGCCTTGAACGACTCGCCGCCGAAATGGTAGAAACCCTGACTGTCGGCAACCAACGAACGGGCACGTTCGTGGATCGCCAACGGGTTCGCATTCCCGCCCTTCTTCGCAAGAAGCCCCAACTTGCGGAGAGCGTCCCGAACTTTCGGATCGCCATGCAGACGGCGCGGAATATAATCCTCAATGATGTTGATATTCGCGCCCGTAGCCTTCTCGTGGGCTGCGATCTCGTCCAACAGTTTACGGACAGGAGCGACCCTGTCCCCACCCAACGCCTTCACAGCCGCCTGATCGCCCTCCAACGCCTTCGGCAACGAATCCATCTCGTCGTCAGAGAACCCCTTCAACGCATGGTGAGCATCATTCCACCATTTCGTAGAAAGAGTTCTTGCCTCGGCCCGCGCACGGTCCGCGCCGATCTGTTTCCAGACGGCCCCCCAAGCCTCCTCAGGTTTCCCCGACCGTGCAAGATCCCGCAACGCGACGTTCGTCCCGAACGCCCGCCCGACCGTGTGCGACACAAGATCGGCAGCCTTCGCTGAACCCTTCGCATACAGTTCCCCGAACGCCTGACCTGCCTTCGATCCCGTCCCAGGGATCACCCCCAACCCTGCGAACTGCAAACCGCGCTGTTCGTTCGGCAAATACGTTGCCATCTCCTCGGCGGTCAACTCCGACAGTTTCGTACGGCGAGCCTTCGCCACCGCCTGCTGGCCCGCTTCGATAGCCTTCGCAACCTCAGGGTCATCGGCAACCAGACGGATCATCTTCCCTTGCTTCAGGTCGCCGCCCTCCGCAAGGGTCTTAGCAATCTCGGCACGTAACTTTGCGGCATCGTCAGCCTGTTTCGCAGCCTGATTCGCCAACGTCCGTTCCAGACCGCCTTTCGCTGCACCCTGCGCCGCAGACTCCGCAACCTGCTTCGCAGCCTGCTCGCCAACATCGCCAACGGCCTGTTCCCCCAACTTGCGGGCGGCAGCCCGCTCTGCCGTACGGGCAATGTCATCAGCGGCAGCCTCCGCAACACGAGTCGCAGTAACCTTCGCCCCCGCCTTCGCTACACCTGCACCGCCCACATACGTCAAAGGGTCGAACGCCAGATCGACACCAAACCCCGTAGCCGCCACCGCCCAATCGGGCATATGGTCGGCCAGTGGACTCTTTACTATCCCATGTTCGGGACTGCCCTCAATCCAATCGCGGCCGTAAATCCGTTTCTTCTTATCGAACGTCTGCTCGAACAGGTCTTTGAACGACGCATCGTCGTCCGACTGGCCCAGCAACATGCCGCCGCCAGCAGGGTTGTTCGACAACTGTGCAACCTCGTTGATCGCCGAGAACACGAACGCACGAGGAACATCAACAACGTCGAACACATACCCCAACGCAGACAACGGGCCAGCGAGCCGCTCCCGCCAGCCGCCCCCGCCGCCACCGCCCGTCGCGTACGCTGCAGGGCCGCTCCAACCTGCCGAACCTGACCGTCGAACGGCAGGTTTCGGCGGCGGCGCAAACCGCTCCATCGACCGTCTGAACTGTTCCGCAGGATTGTAAGTCGGCTCTGCCATCTGTCGTCTACTTCGCCCGCTGGCGCAGTGAAATCATCTGCTGCAAGACATGCAAATACCGTTTCTTCCGCTCCAGTTCAGAAGGCTGCGCCTGCCGCTGCCGCTCCAACGACTGTTGGCCCATATCGAATATGCGGGCAACAGCCAACTGTTGTTCTTTCGACAGTTTCCGAAAGTCGCCATTCGGGTCGGGAGCAGGGCCACCAGGCACGGTACCAAGACCCGAACGGAACATAAAGTTCCGTTTCGCTTCCTCCACCGACGTACGGTTAGCAG
>Ga0075472_10000326_pt1 | contig 19573 bp, 19 predicted proteins | sample DEB19_08_DNA_3_FD_77014 | JGI IMG/M metagenome (GOLD analysis project Ga0075472, IMG submission 77014) | Aqueous microbial communities from the Delaware River and Bay under freshwater to marine salinity gradient to study organic matter... | ecosystem: Environmental > Aquatic > Marine > Coastal ...
CACCCCATGTTGGAAATCTTTGTTTTTGCCACTTTGAACGGTCTGGTCACCGGCTTGTTGCTGTTCATGCTGGCCAGCGGGCTTACCTTGATTTTCAGCATGATGGGTGTTCTCAATTTTGCCCATGCCAGCTTTTATATGCTGGGTGCCTATCTGGGCTATTCGATTGCCGGCTTATTCGGGTTTTGGACTGGTCTGGTGATTGCCCCGTTCCTGGTGGGTGCCCTGGGGGCAGCTTTTGAGCGCTTGGCCTTGCGCAAGGTGCACAAATTTGGTCATGTGCCGGAATTGCTGATTACGTTTGGGCTGTCCTACATCATTCTCGAACTGGTGCAATTGGTCTGGGGACGAGCGGCGGTTGATTTTCCGCCACCGGCTGTCCTGCAGGGACCCATGTTCACACTCATCAACCACCCGGTCCAAGGAATAGGGTTGCTCTGGGGTGCTGCAGCACCAGACTTATGTCGGGTAGCAGCCTGCTCGCCCTTTCCGGCCACCCGCGGCTTCATGATGCTGGTTGCCGTCCTGATGTTGCTGGCACTTTGGCTGATGCTTACCCGTACACGTGTTGGTCTGGTGATTCAGGCGGCACTGGAGCACCCTGAAATGGTTGAAGCGCTGGGCCATAACGTGCCGCGGGTCTTCATGCTGGTTTTCGGGGCGGGTGCAGCGCTTGCCGGCTTGGCTGGCGTGATCGGTGGTACAACCTTTGTGACGGAGCCCGCCATGGCTGCCACGGTTGGATCGATCATCTTTGTGGTGGTGGTCGTCGGTGGGCTGGGTTCCTTATCCGGCGCATTCCTGGCATCGGTTCTGATAGGGGTGATTCAGACATTTGCCGTAGCCTTTGACTATTCTCTGATAACACTGGCGCAGCAACTTGGGGTTGAACTGAGTTCCGAGCTAAAAAATAATTCTGTCATCAAGTTGACCCTGTCTCAGATCGCCCCCATCCTGCCCTACCTGTTCCTGGTGCTGATACTGATATTGCGTCCCAAGGGCTTGCTTGGCTCAAGAGATGAATAAAGCCTGGGCAATGCAGTACTACGAATTCAAACCTTACAACGTTGGTCGCTGGATCGTCTGGGGACTGTTCGCGTTGCTACTGCTGCTGATACCCAGGCTATTCACCAGTAGCCTATCGATCACCATGCTGTCCCAGATGGGAATTGCCATCATTGCCTGCTTGTCCTACAACCTGCTCCTTGGCCAGGGCGGGATGTTGAGTTTTGGCCATGCGGTCTACTCCGGTTTGGGGTCTTACATGGCTATTCATGCGCTGAACATGGTCAGCAAGGGGAGTCTGCCTATTCCCGTCAGTCTTTTACCTATCGTTGGCGGACTATCGGGCATGGGGTTTGCCGTATTGCTTGGCTATGTGACCACCCGAAAGTCGGGCACACCGTTTGCCATGATTACCCTGGGGGTGGCTGAACTGGTGTTTGCCATGTCCCTGATGTTCTCCGAGTTTTTTGGTGGAGAGGCGGGTGTGTCCGGCAATCGTGTGGCGGGCAGCTCCTTTTTGGGTATTACCTATGGGCCAGGCGTTCAGGTTTACTACCTGATTGCCACCTACACCTTTATTTGTGTTGGTTTGATGTTCGCTTTTACGCGGACACCGCTTGGGCGCATGCTCAATGCGGTACGTGACAACCCGGAGCGGGTCGAATTTATTGGTTACAACACGCAAAAGGTTCGCTACCTGGCCTTCATCATTTCCGGATTCTTTGCCGGGATTGCTGGCGGGTTGGGTTGCCTACTGTTCGAGATCGTCACTGCGGAAGTGGTTGGGGCCCATCGATCGGGCGCCTATTTGTTGTTCACTTTTCTGGGCGGTGCCACCTTCTTTTTTGGACCGATCATTGGTGGTGTCCTGATGATTCTGGCGTCCGTGTTGCTATCGGAAATTACCAAGGCCTGGCTGCTCTATCTCGGGCTGATTTTTCTCTTTATGGTGATGTACGCTCCCGGCGGTATTGCCAGCCTGATCATGATGAATTTGCGGCTTGCTGCTTTTGGCTTTCTAAGGCGGATCTGGGTTAGTTACCTGGGCCTTGGGCTGGCAGCTTTGACCATGCTGCTTGGGGCTGCCGTGATGATCGAGATGACGTACCACCTTCAACTCAATGCGGCTATGGGCCCCACGGTCAAATTCATTGGCTTGGTTTTCAATTCTCAACAACTGGACCATTGGTTTGGCGCTTTGTTTGTTCTTTTCACTGGACTGGGCCTGTTTGAACTCTGCCGCCGTCAGTACCTGCTGGAATGGGGTGAAATTCAGGAGGACATTGAAAAGGAAATCAAACGCAGGGAGGCGCTATGACCGGTACGAGTCGCTATGCGTTGGAACTCCGAGGGGTGCGCAAGAGTTTTGGCCACACAGAAATTATCTGTGGCATTGATCTGGCAGTTGCCCATGGGGAAAGGGTGGCCGTCATTGGGCCCAACGGCGCTGGCAAGTCCACACTCTTTAATCTGATCAGTGGGCGTTTTGGTCCCAGCAGTGGCGAAATCTTGCTGGCCGGACAACGTATCGACGGTAAAAAGCCGTATGAGATCAATCGACTGGGGTTGTCGCGCAGCTTTCAAATCACCAATATCTTTCCTAAGCTCAATGTATTTGAAAACTTACGCTGTGCCGTGCTCTGGAGCCTCGGACACAAATACAGCTTTTGGCGCTTTTTGGCTGACCTTGATGACGCCAACGACAGAACTGAGGAATTGCTTGAGATGCTTCGGTTGGACAAGCGGCGCGATGTACTGGCGACCAACCTGACCTATGCTGAACAGCGCGCCCTTGAGATAGGAATCACGATTGCCGGTGGCGCCCGGGTGATTCTGCTGGATGAACCCACAGCGGGCATGAGCAAGAGCGAAACAACCCGCTTCATAAAACTGATTCGCGAGGTGACCGAGGGACGTACGCTACTGACGGTGGAGCATGACATGGGTGTGGTATTCGGTCTGGCCGACAAAATTGCCGTAGTCGTCTATGGCGAGGTGATTGCCTTCGATACGCCTGAGGCAGTACGCGCTAATCCAAGGGTCCAGGAGGCCTATTTGGGATCTGCCGTGGCAGATGCGCAGTTGGGACATTGACCATGTTGAGAGTCAATAATCTGCACGCCTTTTACGGTAAAAGCCATGTGCTTCATGGGGTGAGTTTCAATATCCAACCGGGGGAAATCGTTGCGCTTTTGGGCCGCAACGGTTCGGGCCGCTCGACAACGGCCAAGACCATCATGGGTTTGGTCGATGGTGAAGGCATGATTGATTGGCGCAATGAACCAATTCTTGGGCGCAAGGCCTTTGAGATTGCCCAGCTTGGGATTGGTTATGTGCCGGAAAACCGCGAAATTTTTCCGGATCTGACAGTTCACCAGAACCTGATGCTCGGTGAAAAGCGAAGCAACAAGGCCAGTCGCTGGTCGTTTGATGACATGTACAACATGTTTCCTCGACTCAAAGAGCGCCAGCATACCGAGGCAGGCTATCTCTCTGGGGGCGAGCAGCAGATGCTGACCTTGTGCCGAACCCTGATGGGTGATCCTGATCTGATCATGATCGATGAACCCACCGAAGGCCTGGCGCCTAAAATTGTTGAGTTGGTCGCCGAATATCTTGCAAAGCTCAGGCAAAGAGGTATTTCTGTTTTGCTGATTGAACAGAAGTTGACCATCGCCATGGAAATTTCTGATCGCTGTCTGGTCATGGGCCATGGAAGCATTGTTTTTGATGGCCCACCCGCTCAATTGCGTTCCAATGCTTACATCCGTCGTGAGTGGCTTGAGGTGTAATGTTTCCCTGAATCCCTTTTCTTGCCCAAGCAAGTTGTCTGACAAGCAGCGTAATTGACTGCGATGTGTATCAAACGGATTGGCTCTGAATGAATCTTAGGCCGCCCGCCTTTAAGATATGGGGCTAGCGCAATAAACAGGTTTTACAAGGATCCGAGCATGAGTGCTGAGTACCAAGTTCACGGCGATGTCGCCGTCATCACTATGAAAAACCCACCGGTCAATGGCTTGGGTCTAGCCGTTCGCCAGGGGATCGCAGAGGGCCTTGAAAAGGCCAACAGAGATCCGGCGGTACTTGCCATCGTGATCACCGGCGCGGGCAGAGCCTTCTCGGGCGGGGCTGATATTCGTGAATTTGGGACGCCCAAGTCGATTCAGGAACCCAATTTGTTGAGCCTTATCCTTGCCCTGGAAAATTCACTCAAACCGGTAGTGGCGGCCATCCACTCGGTGGCGATGGGGGGAGGGCTGGAGCTTGCGCTGGGTTGTCACTACCGGATTGCCGCACCCGGCTGCAAAGTGGCCATGCCCGAAGTGAAGCTGGGGCTGATTCCTGGTGCTGGCGGTACCCAGCGGCTTCCGCGGGTCATTGGGGTAGAAGCGGCCTTGAACATGATCGTCAGCGGAGAGCCTGTTGCCAGTGAGTTGTTGGCCTCATTGCCCGGACAGAAACTCTTTGACCGATTGGCTGCCTCGAATGAATCCTTGATGGATGAGGCTATTCAGATGGCCAGGGACAAAGCGGCCATCAGACCGCTGCCTTTGGTTCGCCAACTCCCCGCCAAACACCCACAAGGCGATGCTTACTTTCAGTTTGTCCGCAACATGGTTGGCGGGATGAGCAAGAACTTTCCAGCCCCACTCAAATGCATCTATGCGGTTGAAACGGCCACCAAGAAAAAATTTGACGAAGGGATGGCGTTTGAGCGGGAAACCTTCCTCAACCTGATGTTGACACCCGAGTGTCGCGCATTACGCCATGTTTTTATGGCTGAGCGTGCGGCATCGAAGATAGCCGATGTACCTGAAGACACAGCCAAACGTACAATTCAAAGCGTTGCTGTCATTGGCGCAGGAACCATGGGGGGCGGCATCAGCATGAATTTCCTGAATGCGGGCATTCCGGTCACCATTCTTGAAATGCAACAGGAAGCGCTTGATCGCGGCTTGGCAACAATTCGCAAGAACTATGAGGCGCAGGTCAGCAAAGGCAAGCTCAAGCAGGACAAGTACGAGCAACGCATGAGCCTGCTCAAACCGACCTTGAACTATTCCGATATCGGACAGGCTGATCTGGTGATTGAAGCGGTTTTTGAAGAGATGGGCGTCAAAGAAAAGGTGTTCGAACAGCTGGATCAGGTCATGAAGCCAGGGGCAATTCTGGCAACCAACACATCGACGCTGGATGTCAACCAGATTGCCTCTTTCACACAACGTCCCCAGGATGTGGTCGGCCTGCATTTTTTCAGCCCTGCCAATGTCATGAAGTTGCTGGAGGTGGTGCGTGGTGAGAAAACTGCCAAGGATGTTCTGGCTACGGTCATGTCGCTGGCCAAGACCATCAAAAAAACTGCGGTTGTATCAGGCGTTTGCGATGGGTTTATTGGCAACCGGATGATCGAGCAGTACAGCCGTCAGGCCGGATTTTTGCTCGAAGAGGGTTGCTCACCCTCGCAGGTGGACAAGGCAATTGAAAAGTTTGGATTCGCCATGGGACCATTTCGCATGAGCGACCTGGCTGGCAATGACATTGGTTGGGCGATCCGCAAGCGCCGCTACCTAGAAAAGCCTTCGATGCGTTACAGCAAGACGGCTGATCTTCTGTGCGAATTGGGACGTTTTGGCCAAAAAACCGGCGCGGGCTGGTACGACTACAAACCGGGCAAGCGTGATGCGATTACCAGTCCGCTGGTCGAGGCGATGATCGAAAAACATCGCCAGGCACAAGGCATTACCCCAAGAAAAATCAGCGATGAAGAGATTGTTCAGCGACTGGTATTTTCACTGGTGAATGAAGCTGCGCGTATTCTTGAAGAGGGAATTGCTGCCAAAGCCAGCGACATCGACATGGTCTACCTGACTGGCTACGGCTTTCCGCTTTGGCGCGGCGGCCCAATGCAATATGCCGATACGGTTGGCCTGTTCAATGTGGTCCAGGCGATGAAACGTTTTTCACAAAACCCGATGGACGATGCGAATTTCTGGCAGCCGGCGCCCATGCTGACAAAACTGGCCGCTGAGGGGCGTACCTTCAACTAGGCCCTCAACAATGCGAGACTTCTCGTTGCAAAGCCCTGAATCTAGGCTGACAACCAGAAGGCTTGCGAACGGATCAATCAGGAGCTGATACATGACAAAAGCTGTAATTGTTTCAACTGCGCGTACTCCTCTGGCCAAAAGCTGGAAGGGCGCATTCAATATGACGCATGGGGCGACTCTGGGTGGCCATGCAGTCGAGCATGCCATCGCCCGGGCCGGCATAGAGGCTGGCGAAGTTGAAGATGTGATCATGGGCTGCGCCACACCCGAGGGAGCAACCGGCGCGAACATTGCACGTCAGATCGCTTTGCGCGCTGGGTGCCCGGTCACAACCTCGGGCGTGACGGTCAACCGATTTTGCTCATCCGGCTTACAGACTATCGCGTTGGCCGCCCAACGGGTTATTGCTGGCGAGGGTGATATTTTCGTGGCCGGCGGCGTGGAAAGTATTTCCTGCGTGCAGAATGAATCAAACCACCATATGCTGTTTGATCCGGCCTTGGTCAAATCAAAACCCGAGATCTATTGGTCCATGCTTCAAACGGCCGAACAAGTTGCAAAGCGCTACAACATCGGGCGGGATGCGATGGATGAGTATGGTGCAGCCAGTCAGCAAAAAGCTTGCGCGGCACAAATAGGGGGGCTGTATGACGCAGAAATCGCCCCCATCACCGTGACGACTGGTGTGGTCGATAAAACGCTGGGATTGATTAGCAAACAGATGACGGTGAGCAAGGATGAGGGCTTGCGCGAAGGCACTACCAAGGAAGGCATTAGCGGCATTAAGTCGGCCTTGCCGGGAGGATTGATCGCGGCCGGCAATGCCAGCCAGTTTTCTGATGGGGCCGGCGCCTGTGTGGTGATGAACGAAGACCTGGCCAGCCAGCGTGGTCTTAAACCTCTTGGCCGCTTTCTTGGGTTTGCTGTAGCTGGTTGCGAACCCGACGAGATGGGGATTGGCCCGGTCTTTGCTGTTCCCAAGGTTTTGAAAAAACTCGGCTTGAAGGTTGACGATATCGATCTATGGGAACTGAATGAGGCTTTCGCGGTTCAGGTAATTTATTGTCGCGATAAGTTGGGGATACCCCCCGAAAAGCTCAATGTCAATGGAGGCGCGATTGCCCTTGGGCACCCGTATGGTGTCAGCGGTCAGCGTCTCACTGGCCATGCATTGATAGAGGGCCGTCGCCGACAGGCCAAGCTGGCCGTCGTCACCATGTGCATTGGTGGCGGCATGGGGGCGGCGGGTGTCTTCGAAGTCTTGTAAAGGTACGTGCGCCCTTTGTAAACATCACCCTGACTTGTCTGGTTGTGGTGCTCAAACAAGCCTATGAGCAATGAGCTGAATAAAAAGAAAGCCGAACGATGGGCCTGGATTTTGATTTATGGTGGCCTGTTGATGCTTGTATTCAGTATTTTCCTGGCCCGTTATGAACGCATGTGGGCCATAGCGATGCAAGTGGTCGGGGCCATCAGCGCTGTTGGCGGAGCGGCACTGATCTGGTTGCGATCCCGAATGAAATAAAGGTAAACCATGACACGAACCATTCAGCAATTGTTTGACTTGAAGGGACGTACTGCCCTGGTAACAGGAGGATCGCGTGGGCTTGGTTTGCAACTTGCGCATGCCCTGGGAGAAGCGGGCGCGCGCATCATGCTCAGTGCTCGCAAGGAGGATGAACTGGAAAATGCGGTAGCGCAGTTGCAGTCGGCCGGGATTGATGCGCGCTGGTGCAAGGCCGACTGTTCCAGTGAGCAGGATTTGCATCGTCTGGCTGACGAGACCCTGCAACGCATGGGTGACATTGATATTCTGGTCAACAACGCCGGGGCGGCGTGGGGGGCTCCTGCCGAAGATCATCCGGTTGCCGCATGGGACAAGGTGATGAGCCTGAATATCCGCGGGTACTTTCTGCTGAGCCAGAGGGTCGGAAAAAAAAGCATGATCCCTCGCCAAAGAGGTCGCATCATCAACATTGCTTCGATTGCCGGCCTGGGGGGTAACCCTGAGCAGATGCAGACCCTTGCCTACAACACATCCAAAGGCGCTGTCATCAATTTCACCCGGGCCCTTGCCGCCGAGTGGGGCAGGTATGGAATCAATGTCAATGCCATCTGCCCTGGTTTTTTCCCAAGCAAGATGACAGCGGGAACCCTTCAGACCTGGGGCGTTGAAAACATGATTCAACATGTTCCCCTTCATCGTTTGGGTGATGACGAAGATCTCAAGGGCCTGTGTCTGCTGTTTGCTTCAGATGCGGGCAAGCACATCACTGGCCAGTGGATGGCAGTCGATGGCGGTGTCAGTTGCGTGATTGGGGCTTAGTATGAGTCTTCCATTTGGTGCGGTCATACCTTTTGTCCATCATCTGGGGTTTGAACTTAATCGCTTCGAAGATGGCCATTCAACGCTTGAATATCACCCTCAACCGGAGCATCTCAACTCATTCAGTGTCACCCATGGCGGGGCCCTCATGACCCTGCTGGACGTCACCATGGCCAGTGCTGCGCGCAGTGTTCAACCTGACATGGGGGTGGTCACCATAGAAATGAAAACAAGTTTTATGCAGCCTGCCCGCGGGCCCCTGACAGCTCAGGGGCGTTTGATACACCGCACCAAGACCCTGGCCTTTACGGAAGCTACGGTCTACGACCAGGAGGGGCAGGCATGTGCACACGCTACCGGTACCTTCAAGTACGTCAAGCGTCTGGTCGTTGGATCCAAAGCTGTCAATGATCTGAATATCATTTCCACCGATTGAGAAAACTTGCTATGCCAACGAATCGACAGTGGTTGCTCAAGAGTCGCCCGCAAGCGCAGGCCAATCAGGAGAACTTCGCCCTTGTAAGTTCTGAGACGCCACCCCTTCTGGATGGACAGGTTCTGGTGCAGCACCATTACCTGAGCCTGGATCCCTACATGCGCGGCCGGATGAATGATGCCAAAAGCTACGCCAAGCCTCAGGCGCTGGGTGAAGTCATGATTGGCGGCACTGTGGGTGAAGTCATGCAGAGCCGTCATCCCAAATTCCATCCAGGTGACAAGGTCGTCGGCATGGGAGGGTGGCAGGAATACAGCATCCTAGAGCCAGACCAGGTCAATGCGTGGCGCAAGGTCGATACCAGCACAGTACCACTGAGCTATTACCTGGGTGCGGTTGGCATGCCTGGTGTCACCGCCTGGTATGGCCTGATGCGAATCATTGAGCCCAAAGCTGGAGAAACCGTCACTGTCAGTGCAGCATCAGGTGCAGTAGGCAGCGCGTTGGGCGTTCTGGCCAAGTCACGGGGTTGCAGGGTTGTCGGCATCGCTGGCGGATCGGACAAGTGCAACTATGTCGTGAACGAACTGGGCTTTGATGCCTGCCTTGACTACAAACAATATACAAATGCTGTTGAGCTGTCGCAGGCGCTCAAAACGGCCTGCCCCGAGGGGATCGACGGCCATTTCGAAAACGTCGGTGGCCTGGTGCTGGACGCCGTCATGTTGCGCATGAATGCTTTTGGGCGCATAGCTGTCTGCGGCATGATCGCAGGCTATGACGGACAACCCGTGCCCATGAGCTACCCGCAACTGATCCTGCGTGATCGCTTGAAGGTTCAGGGTTTTATTGTGAGCGAACACATGGAAGATTGGCCTGTTGCGCTCGCGGCGCTTTCTGAATTGGTCATTGCGGGCAAACTTCACCCGCGTGAAAGCGTTGCACAAGGCATCGAAGCCGCTCCCGCAGCTTTTCTCGGCCTGCTCAAAGGCCAGAACTTCGGTAAGCAGCTGGTGAAGCTGATTTGATGCAGACGCGTATCAGGCTTGATCGGTATTCTGTGAACTTCTGAGGCGCGTTAGTTGCCCTTGATGCTCGCCAACATTTGAATGGATTGTGTAGACCCAAGATGCTGAACGATTTCAAGGACAAGGTGGCGGTCATCACTGGTGCCGGATCGGGATTTGGTCTGGCGTGTGCCCGCATGGGCGCCAACCTTGGCATGAAGCTGATTCTGCTGGATGTTCAACCGGATGCACTGGCCCAGGCTGAGGCCGAAATCAAGTCGGCTGGTGCCGAGGTAATGGCTTTGCAAATTGATGTGTCTGACGCTGGCCAGATGACTCATATGGCCCATCGGGTGAAGGAACTGTTTGGTGCGCCTCATCTGGTATTTAACAACGCAGGTGTGGCTGGTGGCGGCTTGATCTGGGAAAATTCAATACAGGACTGGCAGTGGGTGCTGGGCGTCAATTTATGGGGTGTCATCCATGGGGTTCGCCTTTTCACACCCATGATGCTCCAAGCGGCAAAGAGCGATCCGACCTATCAAGGGCATATTGTCAACACAGCCAGCATGGCCGGATTGCTGACTCCTCCCAATATGGGTGTTTACAACGTCAGCAAGCATGCGGTCGTCGCCTTGAGTGAAACACTCTATCAAGACCTGGCCCTGGTCAGCCCTCAACTTGGCGTGTCGGTCTTGTGCCCATATTTTGTGCCCACCGGCATCAGCCAGAGCGAACGCAATCGCCCCGTTGATCTGGCAGTCACAACCCCAACCCGAAGCCAGCTGATCAGCCAGGCCATGAGCGAAAAAGCGGTCAGCTCCGGCAAAGTGACTGCTGCCGACGTGGCCAAGCTGGTGTTTGATGCAGTTCGAGCCAACCAGTTCTACATCTATAGCCACCCCAAATCTCTGGGCCCTGTTCAGACCCGTCTGGAAGACATTCTGCAGGGTCGCAACCCAACTGATCCGTTCGCTCACAAACCTGAACTGGGCCAGGCCTTGCGCCAGTCCTTGGGTGAACAAGATTAACTGAGACCGGCCGCCAGGCAATGAGTTGTCCAAGGCACACAATTCCAGCCTTGAAGGGCTCAACATTGAACGCTTCTAAATGAAGGCTTTGCGAATTTATGCCGGCAGGATAGCCCGGCTTCATTTGGAAGCGTATGGACTTTTGCCCAAGCATGTGCGGATCGTACCTGCGGCAGCTGGGGGTCCAAAGGGGCTGATTCTTGGGCCAATCGACAGGTTTCTGTTTGGCCACTGGCTCACAGGTTCATCCCAGCCAATCGATCTGATCGGCGCTTCCATTGGTGCCTGGCGTATGGCGACGGCCTGTCTGAAGGATCCGGTTTCAAACTTTGCTCGCCTTGAGCAGGATTACATACATCAGCACTACCCGCTACAAGCTGGGCAGCGTCGTCCTTCGCCAGGCCAGGTCAGCGATCGCTTTAGCCAAAGCCTTCAGTCTTTCTATGGGGATCAGGTCGCGCAGTTGCTGGGGCATCCTCGGTACCGGTTGCATATTCTTGCCTCTCGGGGTCGTCATATTCTGAGACGCGAGCAGGCCATCCTTACGGCCCTGGGCTATGCCGGTGCGTTTCTCAGCAATATGGTGAACCGAAAGGCCATGGGCGGCTGGCTTGAAAGAGTGGTCTTTTCTTCTGGTTTCGGCCCACTCCCATTTTTGACCGGGGACTACCCCACACGACCATTGGCCCTGACAGAACAAAACTTCATGTCGGCATTACAGGCAAGCTGCTCAATACCCTTTGTCCTACGCCCGGTGTCCCATATTCCCGGCGCGCCCTTGGGCAGCTACTGGGATGGCGGTATCACCGATTACCATTTGCACTTGAATTACGCTACCGGGGAGGATGGCCTGGTCCTGTACCCTCATTTCCAGAAAAACGTGATTCCGGGTTGGCTCGATAAGCAACTGCCCTGGCGGCACGGTTATTCCAGCTTTCTTGATCGAATGGTTTTGCTTGCCCCCAACCCCGAATGGGTCAACACTTTGCCCAACGGCAAGCTGCCCGACAGAACGGACTTCACCCGCTATGGCAATGACCTGGCCACAAGAGTACGGGTATGGCAGACAGCGGTCGGCGCGAGTGAACAACTGGCTGATGAACTCGCCCAGTGGCTGGAGCGCCCGAATTTATCGCAGGTTGGAGTGCTGTAATAGATTCAGCGTTTTTTGCCATTTCCCAGGATGCTGCCCAGCACCCCGCGGATGATTTGTTTGCCAACTTCCCGACCTATGGTACTGGCGGCGCTTTTGAAAAGTTGTTCTCCCACACTGGCTCGGCTACGTTTTGGACCACCACCCAGCAAATCACCAAGACTGCCCAAGAAGCCAGGAGTCGATGACTTTGCTTCGGTATCCGACTGGTCATGCTTGGCCTTCTGCAGTGTTCTGCTACCTAGAAGCTCAAAAGCTGATTCTCGGTCAATGGTTTGTTCATAAGTTCCAGCCACTATGGACGACGCCAGGAGAGCCTGTCGTTGGGCGGTCGAAATCGGGCCAATCTGACTGCCAGGTGGAAGCACAAAGACCCTGCTGGTGGGCGAAGGGCGACCCTTTTCGTCTAAGAAGCTGACTAAAGCTTCTCCCACCCCAAGCTCAGTGATCGCGGCGGGGATATCCAGACCAGGATTCGGTCGCATGGTTTCGGCGGCGGATTTGACCGCCTTTTGGTCACGCGGAGTGAAAGCACGCAGCGCGTGCTGTACCCGATTGCCAAGTTGTCCGAGCACGCTATCGGGAATGTCAAGCGGATTTTGGGTGACAAAAAATACGCCTACTCCCTTGGACCGTACCAGCCGAACTACCAGCTCTATGCGTTCAAGCAGCGCCTTGGGCGCGTCGTTGAACAGTAGGTGGGCCTCGTCAAAGAAAAATACCAGTTTGGGTTTGTCCAGGTCACCCACCTCGGGCAGATGCTCGAACAATTCGGACAGTAGCCAGAGCAGGAAGGTGGCGTAAAGGCGCGGCGCATTCATCAGCTTTTCCGCCGCCAGCACATTGATGAGGCCACGACCGGCCGCATCCGTCTGCATGAAGTCGGCGATGTTGAGCATGGGCTCGCCGAAGAATTTGTCGCCGCCCTGTGCCTCGATCTGCAGCAGTCCGCGCTGAATAGCGCCGATACTGGCCGCACTGATGTTGCCGTACTGGGTGGTGAACTGTGAGGCGTTGTCGCCCACGTGCTGACACATCGCACGCAGATCCTTCAGGTCCAGCAGCAACAGGCCCTGGTCGTCGGCGATTTTGAAAACCAGCTGCAACACCCCTTCCTGGGTGTCATTCAGGTTGAGCATGCGACCCAGCAGCAAGGGGCCGAGGTCGCTGACGGTGGCGCGTACCGGGTGACCCTGTTCGCCGAACACGTCCCACAGCGTGGTGGGACAGGCCAGGGGGTCAGGCCGGGTCAAGCCGCGCTCCTTGAGTACGGCAGCGAGCTTGTCACTCAGCTGGCCGGCTTGCGAGATGCCGGTGAGATCACCCTTAATGTCGGCCATGAAGACCGGCACGCCGATTCTGGAAAAGCCTTCTGCCAGGGTCTGCAGGGTGATGGTCTTGCCGGTGCCAGTGGCCCCAGTGATCAGACCGTGTCGGTTGGCTTTGTCGGGGCGAAGAAAACATTGCACGTTGCCGTGCTGGGCGATCAGGATCGGTTCGGTCATGGAAGTGGCGAAAAGTACAATGCTGGCTTTATAGCCGAACCCGGCAAATTCATCCCAAGGAACTTTTCATGGCCGGACACAGCAAATGGGCCAATATTCAACACCGCAAAGGTCGTCAGGACGAAAAGCGCGGCAAGATCTGGACTCGTATCATCCGTGAAATCACGGTGGCAGCCCGTTCAGGCGGTGCCGATCCCACGGCCAATCCGCGCCTTCGACTGGCTATTGACAAAGCCAAAGCTGCCAACATGCCCGCCGATCGGGTCAAGTACAACATCGACAAGGCTGCGGGAAATCTCGAAGGGGTTACCTATGAAGAAATTCGCTACGAAGGCTATGGCATTGGCGGTGCTGCAATCATTCTTGACACCATGACCGACAACCGGGTACGCACAGTGGCCGAAGTCCGTCATGCCCTCTCAAAGCATGGTGGAAATCTGGGCACTGAGGGTTCGGTGGCTTTCCAGTTCAAGCATTGCGGTCAGTTGATTTTTGCACCGGGCACCCCTGAGGAACAGGTGATGGACATAGCCCTGGAAGCTGGTGCGCAGGACGTCATCAGTGATGAGGACGGGGCGATTGAGGTATTGACTCAACCCGCAGACTTTGAGGCAGTCAAACTTGCGCTGGAATCAGCAGGCTTTAAGCCTGAGGTGTCCGAGGTCACCATGCGCCCAGAAAATACCATCGAACTTAGCGGGGAAGATGCCGCCAAAATGCAAAAATTGCTGGACGCGCTGGAAGATCTTGACGATGTACAGAATGTGTTCCATAACGCAGCGATTTGAGTTTGGATTCTGAGAATACGGAATGACAATATGAAGGTGTTGGTGATTGGTGGGGGAGGGCGCGAGCACGCATTGGCCTGGAAGCTGGCGCAATCGCCCAGGGTTCAGCGGGTCTATGTAGCGCCCGGTAATGGGGGCACTGCCCGCGACAAGAATCTTGAGAATTTGCCGCTGACCGATGTCAAGGCTTTGCGCGAGTGGGCCCAGCAGGAGAAGATCGGTCTGACCGTGGTTGGGCCGGAAGCGCCACTGGCGGCCGGCGTGGTCGATGAATTTCGAACCCATGGCCTGCGGATTTTTGGCCCAACCCGGGCCGCGGCACAGTTGGAAAGTTCCAAAGCCTTCTCCAAGGCATTCATGAAGCGCCATGGGATTCCTACTGCTGATTACGACACTTTTTCAGACCCCGGTGCTGCGCATGACTATGTCAACAAAATGGGCGCACCGATTGTGGTCAAGGCTGATGGTCTGGCAGCGGGTAAGGGCGTTGTTGTTGCCATGAGTCTGGCTGAAGCCCATGAAGCCATTGACTTCATGTTGCTGGACAACAAGCTCGGTGTCAGCCACAACGAAGGTGGCGCTCGGGTGGTTATCGAAGAATTTCTGCAGGGAGAAGAGGCCAGTTTCATTGTCTTGTGTGACGGCAAGCATGTGACACCCCTGGCAACCAGCCAGGACCACAAGCGCCTGCTCGATGCTGACCAGGGCCCCAATACTGGCGGCATGGGGGCTTACTCCCCGGCACCCGTGGTGACCCCAGAGGTTCATGCGCGAGCGATGCGCGAGATCATCCTGCCCACGATCAAGGGTATGGAAAAAGACGGCATTCCCTACACAGGCTTTCTTTATGCAGGTCTGATGATTGATGCTTCGGGCGCCCCCAAGACACTCGAGTTCAATTGCCGCATGGGCGATCCTGAAACCCAGCCGATATTGATGCGCCTGAAGACTGATCTGCTGGAGGTCATGCTGGCTGCGACCGACGAGCGGCTTGACGAGTTGACCCTTTCCTGGGACCGGCGCTGGGCCCTGGGTGTTGTCCTGGCAGCCCATGGCTATCCGATGTCACCGCGCAAGGGAGATGCCATCACCGGTCTGCCCCCTGATACAGAGGATGCCATGGTGTTTCACGCTGGTACTACGCTTCATGATGGCCAAACCCTTACATCCGGCGGTCGCGTCTTGTGCGTCACGGTACTGGCTGAAAACATGAAGCTCGCCCAGCAACGCGCCTACGAAATGACACGAGGCATCCAATTCGAAGGGATGCAATTCCGCCGGGATATTGGCTATCGTGCCTTGAAGCCCTGAAAACTGCCCATGGCTGCTGGCGAGTTTTCTCCTCCTTTTCCGGTCACCTTCAAAGGCAGTTCGCTCGCGCGTAGTCTTTTCAGCCTGATGGGCTGGAAGGTCTATTTCGATGGCCTACCCTGCCGGCAGGGAATAGCCATCATCTACCCGCATACCAGCAACTGGGACTTCCTGACGCTGGTATTGGCCAAATGGAGTGCCGGGGTGGCTGTCAGGTTTTGGGCCAAAGACTCACTCTTTCAAATCCCTCTGTTTGGACGTTGGCTGCGCTGGTTGGGGGGTGTGCCGGTAAAGCGCACATTAGCTCAAGGGGTGGTGACTCAGACGGCGCAGGCGCTGCTGCAAGCCAAGCGGGATGACGATTATTTCTGGTTGGCTCTGGCCCCTGAAGGCACCCGAAAGCATATTCCTGGCTGGCGCAGTGGCTTCTATCGGACAGCCCTGATGGCCGATGTTCCCTTATGTCTTGTCCAACTCGACTATCAGCGCAAAGCCGTTAGTGTCAGCGAATTCATCCGACTTACGGGTGATGAACATTCAGACATGTTACGAATTGCTGCTGCCTATGAAGGAGTCGTTGGATATCACCCCACCAATCAGGCGCCGATCCATCTGCTCGATGCCTCAGTGGCACGTAGCGAGACCATCAACAAATGAACAGCAATATTCATCAAAACCAAATTGGTCGGGTTCGCTCTTACCTGCAGTCCTTGCAGAAAAGGATTACGGAAAGTATTTCATCGCTTGATGGAAAGTCATTTCTGGTTGATGCCTGGAGCAAGGAGGCTGGCGAACCTCTGCAAGGTGAGGGGGTGACCATGATTCTGGAGGGCGGTCAGGTCTTTGAGCGGGCCGGCTGTGGTTTCTCGCATGTGAAAGGCCGCAAATTGCCGGCCTCAGCAACCCAACATCGCCCCGAACTTGCTGGATCTCCCTTTGAGGCATTGGGAGTGTCTTTGGTATTTCACCCACGCAACCCCTATGTGCCCACCGTGCACATGAATGTACGCATGATTGCAGCTGGCGACGAGACCCAGCAGAGCAGTTGGTTTGGCGGGGGCATGGACCTCACGCCTTACTACGGGTTTGAGGAAGATGCCATTCACTTTCACGCCACCTGCCGTGATGCCCTGACCCCTTTTGGCGATGACAAATACCCTAGGTTTAAGCGCTGGTGTGATGAGTATTTCTTTTTGAAACACCGCAATGAGCAGCGTGGGATTGGTGGGATATTTTTTGACGATTTTTCTGAGCTGGGCTTTGAAGAAAGCTTTGCCATGATGCGTGCAGTGGGCGATGCTTTTTTGCCGGCCTATTTGCCGATTGTGCAAAGGCGCCAACATTTGGAGCATAGTCAGCGTGAGCGGGACTTTCAGTTGTATCGGCGTGGCCGCTATGTTGAATTCAATCTGGTGTTTGACCGGGGCACCCACTTTGGCTTGCAATCCGGAGGGAGAACTGAGTCCATCCTGCTCTCCATGCCACCCATGGTGAGTTGGTCTTACCAGCACATCCCTGAGCCTGGCTCGCAGGAAGCAACCCTGTACAGCCGTTTTTTGCCTAGACGTGATTGGGTCTGAGAAAGCCACTGAAAAGATGACCCTGAAGCGACTTGGCGTGTTCGGAGGGGCGTTTGATCCTCCTCATCTGGCGCATCGGGCCTTGGCAGAAGCCGCCCTCCATCAGCTGGAGCTTGATCAATTGCGGATATTGCCCACCGGTCAAGCCTGGCACAAGACGCGCCCTCTGAACCCGGCCCATCATCGACTAGCCATGGCCCGGTTGGCATTTGGTGATTTACCAAAAGTGGTCATCGACGAACGCGAACTGGTTCGGGCAGGGCCCACCTTCACTGTCGATACCCTGCTTGAACTTCAAAAAGAGCATCCTCAAGCCGAATTCTTTTTGTGTATGGGATTGGACCAAGCCCAAGCCTTGACGACCTGGCGCCATTGGGAGCAGGTTCTCTCTCTGGCTACAATCTGCGTTGCCGACCGTGATCTGGAGTCAGGTGAGACCAACCATTTTGACCCACCGGTTCACCTCAAGCACCGCTTTATCAGCCTTGTCATGCCACGCTTGGCGATCAGTGCCACTGATATCCGGGCTCGTTGTGCAAAAGGCAAGAAGATTGATGCAGTGGTCAACCCTGCCGTTGCGGGGTATATTGATGACCATCAGCTCTACTTGATCCATAACTCTTGACCTACTTGATGACTACAGAACCAAGCTCAGAATCCGCCGCCAAAAAAAGCATTCAGAAACTGCAGCGTGCCATTGTTGATGGGCTGGAGGACGTCAAGGCCCAGGACATCCAGGTTTTCAATACTGAGCATCTTTCACCACTGTTTGAGCGGGTAGTAGTGGCTTCGGGCACCTCGAACCGTCAAACCAAGGCCCTGGCAACCAGCGTGCGGGATGCGGTTCGACATGCTGGATTCCCAAAACCAAGGGTTGAAGGCGAAGAGGTGGGCGAGTGGATCATTGTGGACTGTGGTCCTGCCGTGGTGCACATCATGCAACCGGTCATCCGGCAGTACTACCGTCTGGAGGAGTTGTGGGGCGAAAAACCAATTCGACTTAAGTTTGGTGCTGAAAAGCCCCATTTGCCAGTCAGAAAATCCGAACCAAAAGAATCCAAACCGGTTTCCAGTTTGAAGCGATCCAGTGCGTCAAAGAAAGGCCAAGCCCAGGCCTTTCCGTCTAAAAAAGCAGTTGCCAAGGCATCGGGTAAGTCGGCGGCCAAGAAAACCACCTCGCGTTCAATAGCTGCCAAGGGCGAAGGAAAGGTCGCTGGCAAACAAGCGCCGCTCAAGGTTGTCAAGGTCAACGCGCCCCAAAATAAAAACAAATCACGACCAGCCGCCAAAAAAAGTGCTGTCAAAAAATAAAGCTACGCCCCAGGACTGATCGATGCGGCTGCTGATCGTTGCTGTAGGTCAGCGCCTGCCAGGCTGGGCTCAAACTGCCTGGGAGGATTACGCAAAGCGCTTTCCACCTGAAATCCGGCTCGAGCTCAAGGCGATCAAAGCCGAACCGCGCACGATGGGAAAAACCACCGATCAGATGAAAGCTGCTGAGCGCAAGCGGATGGAAGATCTCATCCCCAAGGGGGCCTGGGTGGTGGCACTCGATGAGCGGGGGCACTCTTTGACTACCAAAGCGCTGGCAACCAAACTCCAATCCTGGCAGCGTTCCAGTCAGGAAGTGGTCCTGCTAATTGGCGGGCCCGATGGGCTCGACCCCGGCTTGCGACAATCAGCCCAGGAGAGAATCCGCCTGTCGGACATGACCCTGCCCCATGCGTTTGCCAGGGTCATGTTGGTGGAGCAGCTTTACCGGGCGTGGTCGATCAATGCAAATCATCCATACCACCGAGAATGAGCAGGAAATCAACGTTGGGCACAGTTTTGTTGTCTGCAGATAGGATGTCTGAGCAGCCGCCAGCTGCTGGGGATAAAGCTCAGGGGAAATTCGTCTACCTGGCCTCTCAAAGCCCAAGACGAAAACAGCTGCTCGATCAGATGGGAATACCTCACGTGCTGCTACTCCCGGACCAAGCCGAGGACGCCGAAGGTATTGAAGCCGAATTGGCGCATGAAACGCCGTCCGCCTATGTGCAACGTGTCACACAGCTGAAACTTGACGCGGCCTTGAGCCGTCTGAAGATGCGAAAGTTGACAATCGCACCCGTAATTTGCTCAGACACCACAGTTGCTTTGGGTCGTAAAATTTTCGGCAAACCCTCCGATGCAGAAGACGCTGTAAGGATGTTGCGCGAATTGGCCGGTCGCACCCACCGTGTCTTGACCGCAGTATCGGTGGGAACTTGGCGCAAACGCAGCATGGCGCTAAGCGTTTCCCGCGTCACTTTTGCCCCTATCAGCGCGAAGCAGATTGAGCGCTATGTAGCTAGCGGAGAACCTATGGGTAAGGCGGGCGCCTATGCGGTGCAGGGCA
>Ga0075472_10000328_pt1 | contig 19536 bp, 35 predicted proteins | sample DEB19_08_DNA_3_FD_77014 | JGI IMG/M metagenome (GOLD analysis project Ga0075472, IMG submission 77014) | Aqueous microbial communities from the Delaware River and Bay under freshwater to marine salinity gradient to study organic matter... | ecosystem: Environmental > Aquatic > Marine > Coastal ...
AACTTTTCGCGATTTGCCACCAGCGCGAACGATCTTTATATTGATGCGGGACTCGGTGGAGTTGCGGGGGCAACAGTTTTTCGGCGTGGGTCCGGCACGGTGGAAAGCGCCCGCATCGACTCGTCGGGCAACGTCGGCATCGGCACGGCGAGTCCCGCTGGCCGCTTGGACGTGGTTGGCGTCGCCGCCTCGTTGGGTTGGGCTATTCGCGCGCAGGTCAACAGCGCGAACACGTCGCCAGCACTGAACGCGGAACTGGGGTTCAACCTCAAGAACACAAGCGCGACGGTCGGAAACTACACGTCGATCACGAACCGCGACAGTTCGGACAACGCGAACACGCAGATCAACTTCATCAACGTCAACAACAGCGGCAGCGGCGCGATCAACTTCGTCACGCGCGACTCGGCTGGCGGCCCCGCCGCCGAACGCGCCCGCATCGACTCGTCGGGGAACCTCATCCTGAACACCGCCAACACCGGCGCGACGATTCAGGCGGCGGGCAGCCAGCAGGGCCTCAAACTCCCCAATGCGCCGCTCAACACCGACCCGAACACGCTGGACTCTTACCGCGAGGGGACGCGCGTACTCGCGGCTGGCGATCTCTCCGGCTGGACCTACGTTACGGCGACGCAATACTGGACGCTCGTGGGCCGCACGGTGACGCTTCACACCGTCTTCACGGGTGGCACGTCGAGCGCGACCGGTGGCGCGACCATCGCGACCCCGCCACTTCTCACGCCGCTCCGCATCGCTGCGGGCGCTGCGGTCAACAGCTCCGGCACCGCGCTTGGCAACGGCGTGTGCGTCGTCGCTTCGACCAGCTCCACGACGGGCACCGTCATCACGTCGAACGCGATCTCGTCGAGTGCCGTCGACAAGGTTCTCACCGTCACTTACGAGACCGCAGGTCTCTGAAAGGCTCCCATGTACGCTTCCATTCAGCCAGTTCCAGCATTTCCCAAGCCAGCCGTCGCCCTCTTCATCAATAACGTTACCGTATGGCCGTCGAGCGAGGCGCAATTTGGCTGGACCCTTCGCGACGCTGACGGCGCGCAAGTGGGTTTCGGCATCCTCACGCTCTCCGGCGACGCCTACGCCGCTTGGGGCACGGACGACGATTACCTCTACACCTACACCGCGACCGCGCTCGGTCTGACCATCATCGAGATCGTGCCCGACGCGCCGCCCGCACCGCCGGTCGAGGAGCCCGTCGTGCCCGCGCCCTCGAACGAGTAGCCATGGCCACCACGAAGGCCGCGATGAAGTGCAACGCGCCGAAGCGCACTCCTGGTCACCCGAAGAAATCGCACGTCGTCAAGGCGTGCGAGGGCGGCAAGGAGAAGCTGATTCGGTTCGGTCAGCAGGGCGTTAGCGGCTCGCCAGCGACGAAGGGCGAGAGCGAAGCCGACAAGAAGCGCCGCGCGTCCTTCAAAGCTCGCCATGCGAAGAACATCGCCAAGGGCAAGATGAGCGCGGCGTGGTGGAGCGACTCCGTGAAGTGGAAATAACATGGCAGCGATCCCCCTCCTCTCCGGCATCTACACGACGACGACGCCCGACTTTCGGACGGCGTACCCGGTGAACATGGTGCCCGTGCCGATGGCCACGGGCATCTCAGAGGCCTACCTGCGTCCCGGCGATGGCATCGTCGCCGACGGCACCGGCCCCGGTGTCGATCGCGGCGGCATCGAGTGGAACGGGCTCGTCTACCGCGTGATGGGGACGAAGCTCGTGCGCATCGACGCGGCGGGCAGCGTGCAGGAGCTCGGCGACGTTGGCCCCGGCGGCCTCGTCTCGTTCGATTACTCGTTTGATCGCCTCGCCATCGCGAGCGGAGGCCGCTTTTATTACTTGCAAGGCTCGTCGCTCTCGCAGGTGACGGACCCCGACCTTGGGGTCGTTGTTGATTTTTGTTGGGTTGACGGGTACTTCTTCACGACGGACGGCGAGTTCCTCGTCGTGACGGAGCTTAACGACCCGTTCGAAGTGAATCCGCTGAAGTACGCGAGCAGCGAAGCGGACCCCGATCCCGTCGTCGCGATCGTGAAGCTGCGCAACGAGGTCGCGGTGCTCAACGCGAACACGATCGAGGTCTTCGACAACGTGGGCGGCGTCGGGTTTCCGTTCCAGCGCATCGAGGGTGCGCAGATCATGAAGGGATGCGTCGGCACCTTCGCGTGCTGCGTCTTCGTCGAGGCGCTCGCCTTCCTCGGCGGTGGGCGCAACGAGGCCCCCGGCATCTACATCGGCGCGAACGCGATGGCGAACAAGGTCTCGACGCAAGAGGTCGACGAGATCCTCGCGACGTACACGACCGCGCAGCTCTCGGGCGTGAAGCTCGAGGCGCGCAACGACCGGGCGCATCAGTTCCTCTACGTTCACCTCCCCGACCGCACGCTTGTCTACGACGCCGCCGCGTCGAAGGCGCTCGGCGCCCCCGTGTGGTTCGTGCTCGTGAGCACGCTGCAAGGCTTCGCGACGTACCGCGCCCGCAACTTCGTCTGGGCCTACGACCGCTGGAACGTCGGCGACACGCAGAGCGCGGCCTTCGGGCACTTCGTGCAGACGGTCTCGACGCACTGGGGTGAGCGCGTGCGATGGGAGCTCACGACGCCGATCGCTTACAACGAGGGCAACGGGGCCATCTTCCACGAGCTCGAGCTCATCGCGCTCCCTGGCTCGGTGCCGTTCGGAACCGACCCGCTCATCTCGACGAGTTACAGCCTCGACGGCCTCTCGTGGTCGGTCGACCACACCGCGCGCGTGGGCACCTTCGGCGCGCGTCAGCACCGCATCGCTTGGCGTCGTCAAGGCTTCATGCGCCGCTTCCGCATCCAACGCTTCCGCGGTGACTCGTGGGCGCACCTTCCCGTGGCTCGCCTCGAAGCGCAGCTCGAACCCCTGGCCTGGTGATGGCAATCCGTCGTCTTGGCCTCACCCGTGACCAGCTCGCGTCTTTCCTTCAGGAGCACGAGCAGATCCGGCAATTCGAGCTCCTCTTCTCGTCGGTCGACGAGATTCAAACGACGGGGCTCGACGCGGTGACGTACGACGCCGGGGCGGCGCTCGCGGGCGTCAACAAGCTGGCTGGCGTTGTCGCGCAACTGGCCCAAGACGGGGCGATTGAAGCCTCGAACGCCCTCGCCATCGCCCAGGCTGCCGAACGCGCGTTAAACGCCGTTTCTGAGCTGGCGATGGTCGGGGCGACGTTGCCGCCGATCGTGCCGCTGAAGCGAAAGGGGCTCGGCACGTTCTCTTCGAACGTCGACCAGGTGGCGCTACTGCCGAACGTGGCTTACCCCGTCACCTTCGACACGGTGGACGTAGAGCGCGGCGTTTGGCGCGACTCGGTGAGCACCTCGCGCATCTACGTCGCTGACGGAGCGTTCTACAACTTCCAGTTTTCCGCGCAGCTCGACAACACGGCACCGAACGCGCGCATCATGTGGATTTGGCCGCGCATCTCCGGCGTCGACGTGCCCGACTCGGCCTCTCAGGTGCGGCTGCAAGGTAACGACGCGGAGCTGGTCGCGGCGTGGAACTGGGTGCTAGAGCTGAAGCCTGGCGACTACTTCGAACTCATGTACGCCGTCGATAACGTGTCAGTCCGCATGGAGCACTTCCCAGCGGCGGGCGTTGTCCCTGAGATTCCTTCCGTTATCCTGACCGTAACCAACGACATCTGAGGCGCGCATGGCCGTCACTCCCTCGCAGATCATCGCCCCCGGCTTCGTGCCGAACGTCAAAGGGACCATCTACACGTCGACATCCGCGCGCACGCGCATCGACTACATGGCGTTCACGAACGTCGGCGCGGCGAACGTCACGCTTTCGATCTGGCTCGGCCCCGTTGGCGCGTCGCAACGCATCAAGGACAAGACGATCCTTCCCGGCGAGTGCTACCTCTGCCCCGAGGTCATCGGGGCGCTTCTTGACCCAGGCGAGACGATTCAATGGCTCGCGAGCGCGGCGGGCGCGCTCTACGGGTCCGCGAACGGCGTGACGTTTACCTGATAGGATGCACTCCATGATGATGCTCGGAATCCCCGTCGAGAAGCCGTTCCCGTCCACGAGCGAGAACAAGAAGAACACGCTCATGGTCATTCAAGATTGGATGCTCGGCCCCGAGCAGCCGTCGAACGAGCGCGGCGCGAACGGCGAGTACTGGCGCGCGCTCGCGAAGGCGATGCAGGTCGACGAGGCCGAGGCGCGCCGTCGTCGCTGCTCCAACTGCGAGTACTATGACAACACGCCGGGAACGCAGCTCAAGATGGAGCGCATCCCTTGGAATCAGTGGGATGTCGACGCGGGCTTCCGTGGATTCTGCACGAAGTTCTCCTTCGTGTGCCACGACCTTCGCTCGTGCCAGGCGTGGGAAGAGAAGGAGTTCGAGGCCGAATGACGACGCTCGCGGAGGCGGTGCGCGACGACGATGCCGTGAAGATCGAGCGGCTCGAGGGGGCGATGCTTCAGCACGAGCAGGTCGAGTGCCCACTCGATCACTTCTTCGCCCCCGGCGTCTACGTTCGACAAATCACCGTCCCCGGCGACGTGCTCCTTGTCGGTCACGAGCACCGCTTCGAGCACGTCTGCGTGCTCCTGAAGGGGAGCATGACGATTGCGACGCCGAACGGCGTGCAGACCATCGCTGCCCCGCTAACTTTCGTCGCGCAGCCCGGTCGCAAGGTCTTCTATACGCATGAAGAGTGCGTCTGGCAGAACATCCACGCGACCGAAGAGCGCGACCTCGACAAGCTCGAAGAGCAGCTCGTCATCAAAAGCGAAACGTGGCTTGCTCATCAAGAAAACGCGGCCCTCGCGGCGAGGGTGCAGGAGCACATCCTATCTGGTAGGGGTTGACCATGGCATTCATCGCAGGCGCAATCATCGGCGGCGCGCTCATCTCGGGCGTCGGCGGCTACTTCGCGCAGAAGGCAGCAGCCGAAGAGGCATCGGGCGCGCAAAGCGACGCATCGCGGGCCGCCATCGAAGAGCAACGTCGTCAACAGGCGGAATCCGAGCGTCTCCTTGCACCCTACATGCAAGCGGGGCAAGGCGCGCTTGGGCAGCAGCAGGCGATCCTCGGTCTGCTTGGCCCCGAGGCGCAGCAGGCGGCGATCGCGCAGCTCTCGAGCCAAATGGATCAGGAGCTCATCGCGCAGGGCGAGAGCGCGATCCTTCAGAACGCGAGCGCGACGGGCGGCCTCCGCGGCGGCAACACGCAAGCGGCCCTTGCGCAGTTCCGCCCGCAGATGCTCTCGCAGCTCATTCAGGGCCAGATGGCGGCACTCGGCGGGCTCTCCGGCATGGGCCAGCAAGCGGCGATGGGGGCCGCGGGCTTCGGGCAGCAGAGCGCGGCGAACGTCGGCAACCTTCTCGGCGGCATCGGGCAGGCGCAGGCAGGCGCGGCGATGGCGCAAGGGCAGGGCATGGCGAACCTCTTCGGCGGTGTCGGCGGCGCGCTTGGCACGCTCGGCGGGCTCGGGGCGATGGGCAAGGGGCCGTTTGCAGGCGGCGGTGGCGGAAGCCAAGTATCCCCCGGCATGGCCAACGCTTACAACAGCATGACCGAAGCGCAGCGACGCGCGATGTTTGGGTGACACCATGGCACAGCCTTTCAGCTACATGCTCAACGTCCCCGACCCGTCGCAGGCGGTCATCGGCGGCGTGCAACAGGGCGTTCAGCTCGCCTCGATGATGGAGCGCACCGACGCGCTTGCAGCGCAGCGTCGGCAAACGGAGCTCGAGAACCAGGCGCTTCAAGTGAAGGCGCAGCAAGCCGCAGAGCAACGAGCGGCGATCGCGGCCTTCTACGACACGCCGCCGGAGAAGCGCACGCCCGCGATGTACGAGCGCATTCAGGCGACGGCCCCGAAGGAGGTCGCCGAGAACATGCGCGCGTCGTTCGACGCGCTCACGAAGGAGGAGCAGCGGCAGAAGCTCCTTACCGGCGCGCAGGTCTTCGCCGCGCTGCGCTCAGGGGATAAAGAGGCAGCCAACTACCTTCTCACCAAGCAAGCGGAGGCAGCTCGCAATTCGGGCGACGAAGCGCAGGCGAAGGCCTTTGACCACGCCGCTGAGATGGCGGTGCTCGCCCCCGATCAAGCGGAGCTCTTCGTCGGAACGTCGCTCGCGGCGCTTCCGGGTGGGAAGGACTTCCTCGAGAATGTCGCGAAGCAGTCCGAGATGCGCACGAAGGAGGCGATGGCCCCTGGCCAAATCGCAAAGGCGATCGCCGAAGGCAAGACCGCCGAGATCGTCGCGAACACCGAGCAGAAGATGCGCGACGCGGAGATCTCGTTGAAGGGAGCGCAGACGACGAGCGCAAGGGCGTCCGCTGGCGCTTCGTACGCGAGCGCGAAGAAGACGCTCCGCGAGATCAAGCGCATCGACGCGCTCGAGCCTGGAGAGGTTCGGAAGCTGGCGGCGGAAGCAGAAAAGCTCGAAGCAGAGGCCGCTACGAAGCGCGGCGAAGGTGGAGCACAAGGAGCTCTTGCAGCTGGCCAGCGGGTGCTTGACACCGTTGCACTTCTTCGTGGGCCCAAGGGCGACTTCGGAGTTCTCAAAGACATCGCGGGTCCGATCGCGAGCAAGGCGCCAACTTTTAAAGAAGCATCAGCCGACGCGGAGCGCGCGATCGAGACGGTGCAGTCGCAGGTCTTCCTCTCGCAAGTGAACCAGATGAAAGGCCTCGGCGCGCTCACCGAAAAAGAGGGCGATCGCCTCGTCGCGTCCATTGCGAACCTGAGTCTTAATCAGTCGCCAGCGCGACTTCAGCGCAACCTTGAGTACATCGAAGACACGATGAAGACGGCGATGGAGAAGGCGCGCGCGCTTGGTGCAGGCGGCAAGCCTGCGGCGGCAAAGCCGTCTCCGGTGGCTCTTCCCAGTGGGTTCAAGTACACGGTCGAGGGCGAGTGATGGCCGTCTACAACATCACCGCCCCAGACGGGACGAAACTGCGCCTCGAAGGCCCCGCGAACGCTACGCCCGAGCAAATCGACGCCGCCGCTCAAGAAGCGTACGCGCACCACAAGGGCGCGCGATCGCCTGTTGCCGCCACATCCGGCTTCGAAGGCGCTCGTGCATCTTACACAAAATACGGCGAAGCGCCTGCCGCGCCTCCTGGCGCTGAAGCGCCGCTCGTTGTTCCGCGTCCAGGCACGCCGACGGGGCTCCCCGAAGGCGCTGGGCAGGTCGTCGAGGTGTCTCCTGGGGAGACCACGCTCGCGGGCATCGGTGGGGCTATCACGCGCGGCGTTGCGCCTGCGGCGGTCCTCGCCGGTGCTGGCGCGCTTGCGGCCCCGCTCGTCGGCGTTGGCGCGGCAACTGGCGCGGCCCTCGGCGGCGGCGCTCTCCTTGCGTCGAAGCTCCTCGGCGTCGATGAGCCGTTCGTCGCCAAGCTCAACGAGCTCATGACGCGCGCGGGCGTTGCCGAGCCGAGCACGGCGATCGAACGCCTCTTTCAGTCGGCGGCAGGCAGCGCCGCAGACGTGGCAACCGGCGTCGCAGGAGGGCAAGCGCTGCAAGGCGCAGCAGCACCATTGGCGAAGGCGGCCGGAACGATTCTCGCCGAGCAACCAGCGGCGCAGCTCGCGAGCGGCGTCGGCTCCGGCCTCGCTGCGCAGGCAGCCCAGGAGCTCGGCGCAGACCCGGCGACGCAAGCCGCTGCGGCCCTCATCGGCGGCATGGCAGGCTCACGCGCAGCGCGCACGCAGGTCGTTCCAGCAGCGAAGGCGACGGCAGCCGAGCGCGCCATCGTCGCCGAGGGCGAGAAGATCGGAGTGCCCGTGCTCACGAGCGACGTGGCCCCACCGCGCACGTTCATGGGCAAGGCAGCGCAGGCCGCAGGCGAGCGCGTTCCGTTCGTCGGCACTGGCCCCGTTCGCGAGGCGCAGCAGACGGCGCGGGTTCAGGCGGTGCGCGATGTGCTCACCGAGTACGGCGCAGCGTCAGCGGCGCAGGCTTCCGACGCCGTGATGGCGGACCTTGCAGCGACACGGCGCGCAGAGCTCGGAAAGCTTACCGGGCTCAAGGGCGAAGTCATCACGCGGCTTTCGCAGGCTGGAACCGTTCCAGTTCCGGGCGCAACGTCGGCGATTGACCAGCAGATTGCGAAGCTCCGTGGGCTCAAGACGAAGGAACTCGAACCCGTCATCGCCCGGCTCGAAGACTGGAAGCAGTCGATCCAGGGGCAGAACCTCACCAACATCGAAGATCTTCGAAAGCAACTCGGCGAGTCGTTCAAGGCCCCCGAGCTTGCGAGCGTTCGATCGACGGGCGAGAAGTCGCTCTCGTCGATCTACGGCGCGCTTCGCGACGACATGAGCGCCTTCATTCGTGACAACGGGCAGCCGCAAGACATCGCGAAGTGGCAGGACGCGAACAAGAAGCTCGCGTCGATGACGGGCGAACTCAAGACGGCGGCGCTCAAGACGGCGCTCGACAGGGGAACCGAATCGCCCGAAGCGATCCGAGGTCTTCTCTTCTCGTCGAAGCCGAGCGACGTTCGCCTCCTTTACCGCAACCTCAGCGACACGGGACGCGCGAACGCGCAAGCCGCGCTCCTCGCGCAAGCCGCGGAGAAGGCGACGACGAACGACGTGCTTAGCCCCGAGAAGTTCGTCGCTCAGATCGACAAGCTCGGGCCTCAGTTCGGCGTCTTCTTCAAGGGCGACGACAAGCGACGCGTCGAAGGACTCACGCGCGTGCTCGGCGCAACGCGACGCGCCGCTGAAGCTGGCGTGATGACCAGCTCGGGCCAGCAAGCCGTTCCAGCCGTCACGGCCCTTGCGGCTGGCCAAGTCACCGGAAGCACGCTCGGGAGCCTCGCGGCGCTTACCGGCGCAGGCGCAGCGGCCCGCCTCTACGAGTCGCCCATGGTGCGGAATCTTCTGCTACGTCTCCCGTCAACCAAGGTCGGGAGCCCCGAGGAAGCCGCCATCCTGAAGCGGGTTGCCGGTGCGATGACCGCACGCACGACCACCGAGGAGCAGCCGACCCCATGAGCGCCTTTTCCGTCTCCGAGCCATTCCCGACGTTCCACGACCGCGACGGGCAGCCGCTCGATGGTGGCTTCCTCTACTTCGGCACGGCGGGCCTCCCTGCGGGGGCGAACCAGGTGCCCGTCTACGTCGACGCGGCGCTCACCATCCCGGCGGCGCAACCCGTGCGGACGCTGAACGGCTTCCCGCAGTACCAGGGCGCAGCGTGCCGCCTCTACGTCAACGCCGACGACTTCTCGGTGACGGTGAACGACGCCGAGAACCTGCTCGTCTTCTCGTCGCTCAACGCGACGGTGCGCATCCCGCTCGCGGCGACGACGGGCGGCCTCTCTTCAGACCGTGTGGAGTACACCGAAGGCGGCATCGGGTCGACGGTGCGGCAGCTCACGAGCAAGCTGCAAGAGTCGGTCTCCGTCTTCGACTTCATGACGCCCTCGGAGATCGCCGACGTGCAGGCGGGGACGCTCCTGATCGACGTTACGTCGTCGATCGCCGCGGCCCTTGCAGCGGCGGACGAGGTGTACTTCCCCGAGGGCGCGTATTACGTCACGAACGACGGCACGCCGACGAGCGGCTCTATTCAGGTGCTCAACGGCACCGCAGGGAAGACGCTCTACGGCGCAGGGCGCGGGAACACCGTCATCCGCAACTTCGGCGCGGGTCCGTGCATCACGTCGGTCGGGAACCCGATCATCGCGAACGTGTCGCTCTGCATCCGCGACATGACGATCCAGGGCCAGCTCGGGACGACGCAGGGCATCTTCACCGACTACACCTCGCAGAGCGTCTTCGAGCGCCTCGAGCTCTTCGACTGCGGCTCGGACGGCATCAAGATCCAGCGCGGCGCGCACAACACCCTGAGCGACGTGTGGTCGCGCTCGAACACGTTCGACGGCGTGCTCATCGGGCAAGAGGCGTACTTCACGACGATCACCGGCGGCACGTTCGAGGACAACGGGCGGCACGGCGTCCACGTCGCGGCAGACGGCGGCATCTTCCCGAGCGGCGTGACGGTCGTGGGCGCGTCGTGTCGCTCGAACGTGCAGCACAACGTCAGCGTGACGGACGGCGCAAGCAACGTGCGCCTTTTCGGCTGCAATCTCGATTGCAACCCGGCGGCAGCCACGACGCGGCACGTCTCGGTCGACGGCGGCGCGGCGACCTCCGCAGCGTGCGCCATCTACGGCACGAGCTTCGCGGGGCAGAACAACTCGGTCTCCATCGTCGGCGTCTACGGCAACGCCTGCGATGACCTCATCATCGACGGGTGCTCGATCGACTGCACGGGCTCGGACGCTTACGCGCTTACGGCGTCGGCGATTCGCACGCGCTTCGTCAACTGCGCGCAGATCGTCGGGACGAAGATCGACGCGAGCAGCGCGACGACGCAGCTCCTCCCCGACGGCGGCATTTACGCCCTTCGTCGTTCGAGCGCGTACACGGGCGCGACGGCCTTCGACTTCGCCTCGGGTTACGGGCGCTTTGACACGACGCTGCTCCCTGATGCGTTTCGCTTTTACGCCGTCAACGCGGTTTCAATTTTCCCCGTTCAGAGGTTCGACTCTTTCCGCGTGTGGATGAACCCGCTCGACGGCTTCATGTACGTCAAGAACGGGTCAGATCCGACGTTCACGAACGACGGCGACATCTTGAACAAAGACGCCCCGGTGCAGTCGTACGTTCGCGGAACGCTTCCCGCTGGCGCTGCGAACGGGTCCATCGTTCGCGGGACTGCTTACGCGGCTGCGCAGCCGTGGGGCACGCTCGAATCAGCGATCGGAGCCGGTGGCGCGGATTATTTGTTCGTGAAGATCACGGGCGGCTGGCGACTCTTTGCGCAAGCATCCTGATGACGTAAGGTGGAACCATGACTCCTGAGCAAGCATTCAACAACCTCGTCGCCATCGTCCTTCGCGCCCAGAAGGGCGGCCTCCTCGAGCTCCACGAGGCCGTTGCGGTGAACGAATCGCTCCAAGCCCTGCACGGCGCGCTCGGGCTCAAGGTCCCGGAGCAGGTCGACCCCGTCGTCGAGAAGGCCGCGGAATGATGCCGCTCGTGCCGCTCGCCACCTTCTTGGCCGTTCAACTCGGTGCCGCGATCTGGTGGGCGGCGCGAGTGTCGACGCAGCTCGACGGCGTGCGCGAGGACGTGCAAGCCATCAGCGCCGAGGTCAAGACCTTGACCAAGGCGGTGCAGAGCCACGAGACGGCGATCGCCGTCATCGAGACGATCCACAAGCAGCAAGTGAAGAACGGAGCGCACCGTGCATGACCGCGTCGAGCTCTGGGTCGTCTTCATCTGGCCGGCGCTCTCCGCGCTGCTGAACATCGTCCTTCGCGCTCGCACGGCGGAACAGTGGGCGGTCGTGTGCGAGGAGCACCCGCGCCTCGCGGCGGTCATCCGTCTCCTCCGCGCGCTCGGCGTCGACCCGGCGAAGGCGATCCGGTCGGTGCAGGAGCTCGTCGCGGGAGGCGCGAAGTGAGTGGATCTCTTCGAGCTCTCGCCGTGGCTTGCGCTGGTCTCCTTTGCAGCGGGTGTGCGCATCGGTGCGTCGTGGCCGATCGTGCCGCGATCGCACTCAACGTCGCCTGCGCTGCCGCGGGCGTGGACACAAGCGATCCGATCCTGCTCATCGAGTGCGCGACGGCGACGCATCGGGTAAAGAGCCAGCTCGAACACGGCGCGTGCAAGGCGCACCTCGACGAATAGGACGACGATGAGCGACGATCGGCAACTTGGCTTCGTGCAGCTCCCGACCTCCGGCGAGGTCGCTGCGGGCGTCGCTCTCGCCGAGGCGTTCGTTCGCCTCGCGCGGCTCATCTACGACTGGATCACGAGCGACGACACCGAGGCGCCGGTCAACGCCTGCGTGGCTGCTCTCGCCGTGATGGTCGACCGCGAGCCCGATGCGCGAAAGCGCATCGTTGACGAGTGCGCGAAGAACCCGGTGCTCCGCGTGCAGATGCTCGACATCTGCGGCGCGTACGAGAAGCACTGGCCCGCGTTCGGCAAGCTGCGCAAGGAGCTCGAAGGGTGACCGCACGCGAGCTTCCTGCTAGGCGCACCGTCGTGTCGCCCGTTGAAGTCTACATGGCCCTGCGCCTCCAGCTCGAAGCGCCGCTCGGCAAGGAGCAAACGACGCGGGCCGGCGCGATGATTCTCCTCGGGCAGATGGCCCTCGAGACGGGGCGCTTCGAAGCCACGATGAATTACAACTTCGGCGGCGTGAAGTGCTCGTCGAGCTGGGCCGGGTGTTGGCAACACTTCACCACCACCGAGCACGTCACCGAGGCCGACGCCGAGCGTCACCTCGCGATGGCGCCAGCGGGCACGAGGGTCGAGCGCGTGGGCGTCGACGATGACGGGCGCGTCATCCTGCGTTTCAGCGGGAAGCACCCGGTGAACAAGTTCCGCGCATTCGAGACGCTTGACGATGCGATGAAGCATCACGTCGCGTTTCTCCTTGGCAAGCGATACCGCAACGCGGTTCACCTCGCGATGGCGGGGCGCGCCGACGACTACGCGATCGCCCTGCGGTCGGCGGGTTACTACACCGGCGACGCGGCGAGCTATGCCCGGAACGTGCGCCTCCTCGCGAAAGAATACGACGGCAAGATGCCGCCCGACCCCGCGCCCGTTGCGCCGCCTACGCGCCCCGCTGACGAGCTCGTGAGCCTCGCGGCGACGGTGCCTGCGCCGGTGCCTCAAACGCCCGTCGTGACGCCGCCAAGGCCGAGCGACGAGGCGCCCGCTCCGGTCATCGCACCGCCTGCGATGCCGCTTCCGCAGATCGGCACCGGCCTCACGCGCGAAGAGCCGCGACCCTGGTGGGTGCGGCTCCTGGCGTGGCTCTTTCGGCTTACCTCGCGCTAGTTGTCGATCATGAGGGCGGCGGTCGCGACGACGATCGCAAGGTCGCGGAGGAACCCGCGAATCATCCCCTTGCGCGGCTCGGGGAGCTCGAAGCGCACGGCGTAGCGTGCAGCCGGTTGCGTTTGCGTCGTTTGCGGTCGGAGGGTGTAGCGGGGTGCCTTCATGCGCTCACTCTCGCGCGTCTTCGTCGGCGGGAAAAGTTTTCGACAACTTTCCGCGCAGGGCCGCGGCGAACTCCACGCTAATCGTCTGCGTGTGCTCGTAGTCCGGCGAGACGAGCTTCGCTTCGCCGTTGCCGAACGAATGGATCGCCCACCCGGTGAGCTCGACGAGCGGGGCGAGTTCGCGCCGCCAGGATTCGCAGTAAGCCGCCGGCGTCGAGTGCAGCTTGCCGTCGGGGCCGAGGCGCTTCACGGTCGGGAACATGCTCACGGCGTCGCCTCCTCTTGGCGCGCGGTGCAGCGGTCGCAGACCACCATCCCGAAGTTTCCGATCGCGCGATACGCCCATCCCTTCGGCCACTCGACCGCACGGCGGCGGCGACTCTTCGCCGCTTCGACCTCGCGCGTCGGCACGTTGCGGGCGACGCCACACGCGCCGCACTTCCACTCAGCGAAACTTCCCATGGGCTCCATCTTACACGCCTTCCTTTGCCGTTAGCGGCCTTCGCACGACGAGCTTTTCCCAGCGACGGAACCCGCCGCGGCGACCGAACTCGGCGAGGAGCTCGTCGAACGGGTGCGCCGCCTCGAGGTCGTCGGGCAGTCGCGCGCGCACCACGTCCTGGTCGTATACGAGCGCGCAGGGCGTCTTGGGCATCGCCAGCGCAGCGAAGAGCACGCGCAGCGGCGGAAGCTCGTGGAGAGGCTTCCAGGGACCGCAGCAGAGCGAGGTGACGGCCACGTCGAGTTTCCAGAGGTCGTGCGACACGAGCGAGGATAGGTCGGGCACGGTGACGACGAGGCGCGGCGTCGGGTCGCTCTTCGCGACGACGGAGCACGCCTCGCCGCTCTGCGTCCTGACGTTCACCTCGATGCGCTCGGGGCCGAGGCTCCACGTCATCTTGCCCGTGTCGTAAACGATGGTCCCCTTGTCTCGGTCGAAGCGCGGCTCAGAGCGATGGCCCCTCGCGTACTCGCTCGCCGTCGTCCAGTTCCAGGCAATTCCGTGCGTTTTCGGAATTCGCGTAGCCCACCCGTGATGATAGCTGCGCGCAAGGCGAATCGCCATACGGGCGATCGTGTCGTGGTCGGTCATGTCGTGGCCTTCTTCAGTTGGTCTCTCAGCGATTCGACGAGCCTCCGAAGCTCGTCGCGTTCCTGCATCACGAGCAGCACGGGGTCGCGCTGCTCCTTGCTCTCTCGCCTCGTCGCGCCGCGCGCGAGTGCGCAGCCGCACGACGTGACGAGACCTGCGCGAAGCAGCGTGCCGAGCACCGCGCGCTCGCGTCCGCACTTGCATCGCGCTCGCCAGACGGCGCCGCGCCCTGCTGCGCTCGGCACGCGCTCGACGACGATCAAGCGCCCGTACGTCTTTCCGAGTTCGTCGATTGCCTTGGGCATTTCTTGCACTTTCGACGCACGCGCCCGAAGCGCAGGTGAGTGTCACCGATGGTCGACGCCTCGCCGCAGCGAAGGCAGCGCACATCCCACGTAGAAAATCGCTGTTTCTCCGCGGCGTGCTCGGCGACGAGCACGAGCTTCAACTCGGCGAAGCGTCGGCGCATTCGCTCGGCCTTTCCCTCGCGCATCATGCAGCCGCAGGAACGCATCCCGCCGCGAATGTGTGTGAGGCTGCGATTGCGCACCTCGACGCCACAGTCGCAAGCGAAGACGGTCGGGCGCACGCTCGTGCACGTCAGCCTGTAGTAACGCCGCCCGACCTCGAGCGGCGGCAGCTCTTCAATCTTTCTTTGGTACACAGCAGGCGTGCCTCGTGGTGAATTGTTCGATCGCGCTCATGAGCTCGCTTGCCCGCACCGGAAGCGCCAGGTGAAGCGCGCCCGTGCAGCGCCCGCAGTAGAGCGTGACGGTGCGGGATCCTGGGAGCTGGTGGACGGTTAGGTGCTCTGCTGCCATCTCACGCGCTCCTGGTGCTGCTCCGCGAGGAGCCGGTGATACGCGGCGCGGATGGCGCCCTCGGTGCCCACGTTGCGGGCGATGCGGTCGAAGAGCGCGGAGCCGATGAGGGCGCGGGCGGTGGCCTCCAACGATCCGGTGTTGCCGGATGGTTGGCTCAAGACTTCCTCCGTCGCGCCACGCCGAGCCACTTGCGCACGATGCGTTCGTGCCCGATGGCCGCGGCTTCGTCGCTGTTGTACGGCGCAAAGTCGATGTTGTTGCCGTCCGTCTCGCCCTTGTCGTTGAGGCGAAAGGCCATCGTCTCGTGACTGCGTTTGTAGCCGATGTCTTCGCGCTGCTTGGCTCCGCGCGGCCACCAGTCGCCGACCGTCGAGACGCAGTAGGGGCCAACGTGCGTGTGCCGTGCAAAGCGGCACTGATTACCACCGCAGAAGTGGCCGGGGCCTTCGAAGTCTTCGCGGGTCATGGTTCCTCGTCGCTTGGTCTGCTGATGACCCAGTTGATGCCAGCCTGCTTGGCGTGGAAGTCGTACCAGCCCGTCTCGACGTGCTCGACGTAGAGCGCGTCATTTGGGGCGCGGTAGAAGCCCTCCTCGTCGGGGCCGACCTCTTCACGTCGGCCGTCTGCGTAGACGGCAAAGACTTTGATCGTCATGGCGCGGCCTCCAGTGCGGCGACGAGGGCTTCGGCTTCGGTGTACGCCTTGATGGGGGCATCGGAGCCCTTGCCCATGCAGAGCAAGATTTGGGGGGCAGCGCCCTTCGGGCAAAACCCAACTCCGACACTCCAGTCTGGATCAAGCATGATTGGCGACAGGTACTCTGCCATCGAGCCATCCGTTTCCTCCCGCACCAGCGCGAGAAGGCAACCGAGCGTCGCGGGGTCGGAGAGGTCGGGCAGGAAGCCCTCGGATGGGCCATCGTACCATCCGCCTCCGTCGCGCGTAGCTCCTGGCCGATGCCCGATGACGTAATCCCGACCGCCATCGACAACGCGCAGGCCGCACGTTGTCCGCATGCCATCCATAAACCGCCAATGCGTGCAGGCCACCGCGCGGCGGCCGAGGTCTTCGATGGTCATCGGTCCCCCCTCATCGCGCCCTTCAGCGCCTTGCAAAGCCCCATCGCGGCCTCGTAGTGCAGCGTCAGCGTCGCCATGCGCTCGTCGTCCACGAGCACGAGCACGTCGAAGCAGGGGCGGTCGTAGTCGTCCATGTGCCCAGCCTCGAACGTGATGCTAACGGAGCACCCTGCGCCGTTGTGGTTGCGCGCGTCGTTGTCGGTGATCGTTGGTGTCATGCTGAAGTATCCGCTCATTTCTTCATGTCCTCCGCCATCGCTCGCGCCGCAGCGCGAATCAGGTCCATCAGCTTCCCGAACGAGATCTCCCCGTCGTTGTACTCGTGGAGCACCTTGCGCACGCCCTCGTAGCTGAGGCCGTACTCGCGCATTTGCTCGACCTCCTGGCGGATCATCGCGGAGAAGTTTTGCGCCGCGAACGTCTTCATGCGCTCAACTTCCTCCGTCTCGCGCTTCAGCATCACTTGCCAATGAGTGACTTCATTCTCCAGTTCCCGCACCCGCGCGATGAGCGCGGGCACGTCGGTGCGGGCGGAGGCGATGAAGGCGGCGTTGAATACGTCGAATTGAGCGTGCCCGACTCTGGCGATCTGCATCGAGCACGTCTGCGAGTCTGGGGCTTGGCCCCACACCTCGGAGCACACTTGATGCCGGTCTCTCCACGGCCCCGGCGTTGCCGCGTTCGCGCGGCGCTCGATTTCGTCGAGGTCGATCATGGCCGCGCTTTCCTTCGTGCCGTCTGATGGGTTCGTATGAGACCTGTCGGTGTCACCGTTACCTGGAGATTTGCTCTTTTTGTCATGACTTCCAAGATAACGTATCCGTTCTCCGTGGAGTGAAGGCGCGTCACTTCCGCCGGCCCCCACACGAAACCGTAATCCGTCTCATGCATTGGTTGTTTGCTCATGGCTCCTCCGGAATCCACAGGTCCGCAAGCGCATCGCCGATCGCTTCCCCGTCGCTTTCCCACGCCTTGCACCAATCCACGCACGCCTCCCGCATCGCCTCCGCCCCACGGCGGTAGGCGTCGCAACGCACTTCGTCGATCGGTCGAATGCCTATGCGCTCGATTTCTAGCAAGCGCTCCAGCCGCTCCACCTCTTCCGTCTCGCGCTTGAGCATCACTTGCCAATGCGTGCTCGCGTCGGATAGCCGCTCTACCTCGGCGCGCGCTTCGTCGCGTTCGCGCGCGGTCACTTCCATTCGCGCTTCGAGTTCTTCGATCGTCTTCATGCTCCGTGACTCCTCAGGTATTCGACCTCCGCCTCGAACGCCGTCGAGGCGACGCTACGCGCGACCGCGAGACGCTCTTCGAAGCCAGGCGCGGCGTAGTGCCACTCGCCCGGCGGAACGTCGCCCAGGTGGCGAATCAGCGCGCTAGCGGCGGCGCTACGCGCCGCACGGGCGATGCGCCCGCGCTTCGTGTCCTTGCGGAGCTGCGAGCCCCAGGCGGGGCCGCAGGCGTCGTCGGCCAACTGGTTCGCGATGGCGAAGGTTAGGAGGCTCATCAGAGGGCCTCGGTCGCGGCGTAGCGCGCCATCTGACGCACGACGCGCTTGCGGTCGGCGTCCGGCATCGCGGCCAGTTCGCGGTCGGAAACGCGCACCGAGCGCGTCCAGCACTGGTTGTAGACCGACCAGAAGGTGATGCTGCCGTCGCGGTGAAGAGTAACCTTGTCCATCGTCTTGTGCCTTTCAGTTCCCCGCCCGTTCGGCGGCGTCGTCGCGAATCGCGTCGACAAGAGAGACGCTACACGAGAAAAGAACTCTCGTCTACATCTTTTTTACGAAGGCTTCGATTTCTTCTTTCGCGTGCGAAAACCCACGGCAAACGAGCACCGTGTGACCGATGCTCCGAAGGTAGGCGTGCCAGTCGCGTTGCTCGGCGCTGACGCTTCCGCCCTCGGCGCGCTTCATCTCGATCCAGAGCGAGAAGGCCGGAATGAAGAGGTCCGGCACGCCAGCGCTGACGCCTTCGGCCTTCAGCTTTGCGCCGGTCGTCCTTGACCGCTGCGATCCGTTCGGAATGGCGAAGATGCGCACCCCGCCCTTGCTCACGAGCCCGTACGTCTGGCGGAACCAGCGCACGAGGTTGCGTTGCTCTTCGTGCTCGGTGGGCACTCTGTCACGCGCCGTCAGAACGGCATCAGTTCCGTCCACGACGCGCACTCGTTTGCTACCTCGACGAACTCGCGCGGTGGGTTTGCGTTGAACTCCTTGCATGATGCACCTTCCTCCCACTCGCCTCGGTGGGTCAAGTAATGGTCACAGTTGAGGCAGCAGCGCGGCATCGCGTCGCGCCACTCTCGGATCGTCTTCAGCTTCACCATTCGCGCCTCCGTACCCTGAAAAACTTCCCATCACGCTCGAACGTCACCACGCGCGGCGGCTTCGCGTCGTTCATCGCAGCGGCGATCGCGTCGATGTTGTTCTCCAGCGCCCAGCCAGGCGAGGTGCCCGCGCTTTGCGCGATGGTCGCGAGCGAGCGACGCGCCTTGTCGCCAGCGTAGCCCGGATGCGCGATCGTCAGGTACTCGTCGATGGGCTTCTCGGCGATGCCGCCATAGTAGCGCACGCGAAGCATTTCGAGGCCGCTCGACGCGCTGACGTGCCTTCTCCAGTCCCACTCGGTGACGATGAGGTCGGAGCCTTCAGCGCCCATGATGTCGTCGTTCCTGAGCGCGAACTTCTTCTCCTTCGGCGGCGGGAACTCGAAGCCGCACGACGGACAGGTTCGCGCCGTCGGGTGCACGAGTTCGCCGCACTCGTCGCAGACCTTCACGGGCGGCTCGCCGTCGCCTTCGCCTGCCTTGTCCGGCGGCTGCACGGCGGTGATGGGGCCGTGCGTGGCAACGACGCCCGCGAAGTCTAGGACCAGACAGTGATCGGTGTGCGCCTTCGGCCTGAGACCTCGACCCGCCATCTGCACGTAGAGGCTCGGCGAGAGCGTGGGGCGGAGCATGGCGATCAGGTCGATGTTCGGCGCGTCGAATCCCGTCGTGAGCACGTTCGCGTTCGTGAGGGCGCGCAGCTCGCCGCGCTTAAACGCCGCAAGGACGCGTTGACGCTCGGCCTTCGGCGTCTCGCCTGTCACGCAGGCCGCGGGCACGCCTTCGGCCTGTAGCGCGTCGCAAACGTGGCGAGCGTGCTCGACGCCACAGCAGAAGAAGAGCCATGAGCGGCGCTCACCTGCGAGCGCAAGAACTTCACGCACGACGGCGGCGTTCTTGTCGGCAGTGTCGACGGCGGCCTGAAGCTCGCTCTCGATGTACTCGCCGCCGCGCTTGTGCACGCCTGCCGTGTCGAGCTTCGCCTGCGTGACCTTCGAGCGCAGCGGGGCAAGGTGGCGCTTGTGCACCAGCTCCTCGATGCTCACCGGTTCGATGAGGTCGGCGAAGAGCGCGGGTTCGTCGGTGATGAGTCCGTGCCCGAGGCGGTAAGGCGTCGCGGTGAGCCCGACGACGCGGAGCTTCGGGTTGATGCGCACGAGGTCGGCG
>Ga0075472_10000329_pt1 | contig 19451 bp, 25 predicted proteins | sample DEB19_08_DNA_3_FD_77014 | JGI IMG/M metagenome (GOLD analysis project Ga0075472, IMG submission 77014) | Aqueous microbial communities from the Delaware River and Bay under freshwater to marine salinity gradient to study organic matter... | ecosystem: Environmental > Aquatic > Marine > Coastal ...
GGGGGCGCAAAGCTCCGAGTGTATAATCCTGCGGGGTACCCCGTGAGCGACGGGTGGGGCGTGGTAGAGGGACCACATTATCCGAAACCTCACCGTTGGTGGGCGAAGGTATTTGTGGAGGACGGCGTGGTAGTGGAGGTAAAATCATGAGCACAGGGAACACCATGCCCAATATCATATCCCTTGGTTTCGGCGACTACACCACACTACAGGAAAAGCTACAATCCTGCGAGGATGAGCGTATAGGTTGTACAGTGTTTACCGGGTTTGCCCCCGAGACTATCAGCCACCCGTGGGTGGTCGCATACGGCCCACCGGTTACTATCGGTGAAATGCTATCCCCGCACGCTGCTGTCCGCGGGATGGTCTACGTGGGATGGTATGATCCTGACAATGAGACGTACACCTGGGAGACGGTCCGGTTGTTTCATTCATGGGACAATGCGGCGGTATTTGGGAAGGAACACGGTCAAAAAGCGATATATAATATCGTCACCGGGGAGAAAATGTGGCTATGAGACTCGAAAACGTTCTGCACGGTACCATCGCCGTTGCTATCGTAGTGTGCGCGTTGCTGTCGGCCGTTATTGGAGGCTATTATGGGTAAGTACGTTCTCGTTTGCCGCGCCCCGGGATATACCCGGCAGGAAAGTCCTATCCTTAACAGTGCCAGCGTAGCGCGGGCGTTGCTACCGCAGAGTGTCGGTTATTACACCGCAAGGGGATACGTAGCGACCGCGCAGGATCGGAATACCGTGGCGCTACACGATAAAGCGGGCCTGCAGTTCGGCGTAATACGGGTGGAGGAGATTGCGTGATGAGTACATTACACGGGGTACCAGTGGAGGAAATTCGTGATAACCTCTCCCGACGGTACGGGCGCAGTTTGGCGACTGAGGAATTATGGCAAGCCGGGTTAGTGTGGTACCGTGATGCCCGGGACGAGGTTGTATCCGCAATAACGGATATAGTAGGGGTAGCGCCCGATAATGCCGGAATAGCACGGGGCGCCGAATGCCTCGCTATCCTATCCCCTCGGTGCCCATGGGAGGTTAATCTTGCGGCATTTCGGTCGCTCCTACGGCAGGATGGGCCGGTCGCTCAGGTCTCGCCCCGGAACTTCTGGAAGGCCCATAAACACTGGTTGTGGGGCGATGAGCGTATCACCACCCGCAAGGTGGCCACCTTCGCCACCGGGGTACGCCGAGGGGGGGAGACGCAGGCAGTCTGTCTTGACACACATATGTTGCGGGCGGCGCTTGGCCGGGAACCGTCGGAGTTGGAATTAGGGAGGCACTTCCGAAATACCGCAGGGTGTTACGACACCCTCGCCGACATTGTGAGGGGTTTGGCCCAGCAGGAGGGGATATACCCCGCACAATACCAAGCGATTGTGTGGTTGGTTCAGAGAGGCTGAGGGGTTTTTAGAATGAAGCGCATTATGCCCCGCAAACCTTCGCGCAGGGTGCGCATGAAGCACCCCGAACGGCTGAAAGCCGTTTGTCGAATCATCCGGCAAACGAAACGACAAGAGCGAATATACCGCTAAAGACATAAAATCCTCCTGCCGATAACTAAGGCAGGAGGATTTTCACTATGTATACACTCACGATATACCGCATAGCTTACGCCGACGGAGGATGGTACGAGACAGCAGACCACACAGCGGGGGCGATAGCCCGAATAGAAGGAAGGTTGCTCAAGAGGTACGAAACAACGGGGAGGTTGCCCGCCCGAGACGCCAGCAGCAAGGCATACCGTACCACACCACGCGAAAAATAATCTTGACAACAGGGTCACTCCTGTGGCATACTATTTGCGCAGGAGGAACCCAGAATGTACCAAGTGGTAGTCAACGGAGAAATTATCGTTGTTTGTTCGTCCCCATCGTGGGCGCAGGAAATCGCCGAGAAGCTCGGCGGGAAGGTAGTATCAAAATGAAACTCATGTTTGTCCACTTCGATAGCGAAAACGTCGCACCCATCGGCGAAGCTGAACGGGCCATACCAGAAACGATAGACGCACACCTTGAGGCGTGGAAAGGCAACAACGACACCCTGACATTCGTGCGTACCGAGGAGTATCAGGGACACCAGATGATGGTATTCGAAGCGCACTATCCTGAGTGGGAGTATAGCCCCACCACACGATTCGGGCTGTACTTCGACAAGGAGGCAGGAGAGTGAACACTAACTTTACTGTGACCATGCATGTTTTCGATCCACACGACGGTGAATGGAGGGTTACCGAAGGGGTGCCATTCCGATCCGCCTATCGCTACGGATTGGCGGTGGGCCCACGGTTCTTTTACAACCGGGTAGAGCGTATTATAAATTTCCGGGAGAAACCACGGCGCTATCGTGGCCAGGGAAAAGTCATCGTTCTTGCTTGGTAGCAAGAGGGAGGAGAAGGGGTAGGGATACACTCCCTACCCCTTCTTTTTTTATAACCCTATCAAACCGGTTAAATACAGACCAAAATAACCCGCGCGTAGGGTAACACCACCAGAGGACCAGAGGACCCTCCTTGGGCGTTGTGGAGTCTCCTGGGGGCATCCGTGATACAGGGAGAGAGAACCCAAACCTCCGGGTATCGCCCCGTCCAAGAGCCCGAGAAAAAAAACAGAAAAAAATGTTTGGAACAGCATGGAAATTGCGGTGTAATCTTAGTGATCGAAGAAAAAACCGGAGGATATTGACATGTTTATGCACGACACTCTGCTCAAAAAAGGCGAAGAATCGCTTCAACGGACGAATTTCAAGACGTACCGCGTGTATCGCGGGCGTAATGACGCCGAAGCTAACATCTGCGACACCATAACCCGGGAGGAAGCCTTGGTATTGTTGCCTGAGGCCATGACGCGGTGCACGTACCAGGACTCCAACGGGGGCCGGCACTTCGCTATCGAACTGCCATAGACCCCCCCCCCGAAAAGAAGGGCCCCCAACGATCCACCAGAGGGGGGCCCCTTTTAGTGGGGAGTCCCGTTGCGTATTGGGGTCCCCATCCAGCCCCTCTGTCTGTATATAAAAAAAAGGGTATCCGGGGACCACTATTCAGTCATTATCTATCAACAACTGGTATATGACGTTTTACAGTTCAGCGACTATCAATGCTTCTCAATACTGTCATCATCTATCAATATCTGTCAAGTCTATTTATCTATCATCTTCTGTCAATATCTATCAGCGTCTAACTATTTTCAGAAAGTTATCCAGAGACCCGAGAGTTGTAGCGTATGGTATATATGGCAACGACGGAGGAGTTGCCAATTTTATATAGGCGTGCGCTGGTCGGTTGTCAGGCTGCAAGCGCTCCGGCGGAGCCTACGCTGGCAGCCTTCCACCGGACCAGCGATATATATAGTGATGACCTAACGGGGGGAGTGCAGAGGGGGGATTGGCGATGCATGACGAGATGGTTGAGGGTGAGTACAACGGGCGTGTGACACTCCAGGAGGATGGCACGACGTATGTTATAATGTCCGAGTCGGACATCTTGCCGGCCTGGGTACAGACCTGGTTCATGGCTGGGTATGGGTGGTTGGTTCGTTTGTCGGACTACAAGGAGTGGGTGGGGGATTTGCAGTGATGGATGTTGTGACTGGTGATGAGTTGGTACCACGCCGTTCCCCTCTTGCTCGCCCGGATCGCAGAACGGGCAACCTGGAGGAGGATTTGAAGCTGGTGCCCGAGGTGGCCAGTGATGCAATGGCGCGGTTGATTGCTGGTGCGACCCCTCATCGACCGGAGGCGTGGAAGAAGGCGTGGCAGATCATTGCCGCCCGGACGGTCACTGTGGAGAAGCTGGAGCGGATCATGGCCGATGTGGTCGAGTCCGCCCTGGAAACCAACGAGAATGTGAAGGACCGCCGGAAGGCGCAGCAGCTGGTCCTGGACGCCATTGATAAGCTCTCGGCGGATGAGGCTGCCTATGCCAAGGGCCAGCAACCGGTGATGGTCCAGATCAATTTCAACGAGAAGCCGCAGGACTACTTGCGTGTTCAGGGGGAGTGAGAATGAAGGCGGCAGTGATGTCGGTGGATGAGTACCGGAACTTGTTGGGTGTGCCCAGGGGCTACCGCGCAGTCAAGGCCTCCCTGAATGACCAGTTCATCGAGGTGTTCTTTGAACCGGTCAATGACCCCTGGCAGGAGGTGGTGAGGCCGCTGGAATACCACCACCCGGTCAACCCCAGGGCGGACAATGTTGAAAACACTGCGTAGCGAGGAGATTAGATGGTGAGTCGCAAGGGGTTTGATGTAGGGGAAGATGCCGAGGTGGGTGAAAAATGGCGCGAGGGTCTGCCTACCCGCCACGGACACCCGTCCGGGGAGGCGGAGAGGTCGCCCGAATGGATGACTTTGAGTAAACTCCGCACTGGTGTTGTAGGGGCCATTGCTGAACTTAAAGCCGCCGCATGGTTACTGGGACAGGGCTTCGAGGTCTACCAGTCGGTGTCACAACACTGTTCGGCGGACCTGGTGGTTGTCATCGATGGGAAGCCCCGTTTTGTCGAAGTCAGGACCGCCCACCAACGAAAAGGCGGTACCGAGTTTTCAGTAAGTCGGCACATCTCACGGCACGCCACTACGGACGTGGTATTACTGGCCTACATCGTTGAATGGGACGAGTTCCGATGGGTGTGAGATTTAGTGTATACGGGGCCGAATTAGAGGGCTTTCTGTGCTGGATGGGTAATCACCCCAAAAGACGCCCAGACCGGCCTCTTTGGTCATTGTGGGGTCTTATAGAGGCATTGTGGTAAAAGAGCAAGAACAGCAGAATACCAAGACTGTCAGCATCTCCCTGAAAAAGCCCCATGCGGGGCAGCAGCGGTGCATCGACCAGGCCAGCCGGTTCAATGTGGTCACTTGTGGTAGGCGATGGGGAAAGGGCTTGGCGCTTGATACCCCCATCCCCACCCCTGATGGCTGGAGGACCATGGCCGACTTGCGACCTGGGGACCGAGTGTTCGGTTCTGACGGGAAACCGACTCGTGTCACCTGGGTATCAGAAACGCACCATATCGACTGTTTCCGGGTGACCTTCTCGGACGGGACAGAGGTAGTGACAGACTCTCAGCACAAATGGCTCGTCGAGTCCAAGACCGACCGGAAGTCCAACAGTAGGTTCTCCCTTGACCGGAACCGGGTCGTCACGACTCCAGAGATGCTTCAGGGGCTCGGCCACAATGGCGAGAGAAACTACTCAGTCCTGGTGGCGAAACCCGTCGAATACCCCAAGAAAGACCTGCCGCTCGATCCTTACCTCTTAGGTTGCTGGCTGGGCGATGGGAGTTCGTCGGGGGGGGCGATGACGGGCGTCGATCCGGAGATATTCGAGGCGTTCTATGATGCCGGATTCAAAGCGGGGAAGACAGATGACGGATATACTCGCTCGTTTCTCGGACTGAGAGCGGTTCTGAAGGGGATGGGGCTGCTGCTCAATAAGCATGTCCCCGAAGAGTATCTCTACTCCGCTGCAGAGGACAGGCTCTCGCTACTCCAGGGGCTTATGGATACCGACGGGTACATATCCCCCGGTGGTCATGCCGAGTTTTGTAACACGAACTTACAGATTGCCGAGTCTGTACTGGAGTTAGTCCAGTCCCTCGGCATGAAAGCCACCATGTTGTCAACCCGCGCGAAGCTACGCGGTGTCGATCATGGGCCTAAATATCGTGTCAAATGGACCCCAACCCTGCCCGTTTTCCGTCTTCAACGGAAGTTATCGAGAGTCAAGACTCGGCCTAAGGGGGATGTGACTCGGCGATTCGTTATAGCCGTCGAATCCGTCCCATCCGTGCCGACACGTTGCATCAGCGTGGAAGCCGAAGACCGCCTGTTCCTTTGCACAAGAGCGTTCATCCCCACCCACAATAGTGAAATGGGCGCGATGTTGCTCATCCCGACGGCCCTCAAGGGGTTTCCTGTCGCCTGGTACGCACCCACCTATGGCGCGATGCAGGAGTTATGGCGGTTGGTCCTGCACACCATCCCCCAGGAGTTGATCGAGACTCGGAACTCGCAGGATTTCCGGTTGGTCCTCAAGGGCGGGGGTGTCATCGAGTTCTGGGCCATCGACTCGGACCCGGATGCCTCCCGTGGCCGCAAGTACAAGATGGTGGTCATCGACGAGGCTGCCAAATCCCGCCATTTGCAGCGGGCCTGGGGCTATGTCATCGCCGCCACCCTCCTGGACTACCAGGGGCAGGCGTGGTTCCTCTCCACACCTGCCGGGAAGAACTTCTTCTTCACTCTCGCGGAGCGCGGCAGGGACCCTGAGAGGCCCAACTGGACCTATTACCACGCCCCGACCATCGACAACCCCTATATCCACCAGTCCGAGGTGGATATGCTCAAGGGCGACCTGTCCGAACACGAGTTCCGGCAGGAGATTCTGGCCGAGTTCCTTGAGGGGGTTGGTATCTTTTTCGGGGATTTCGAGGAAGACAAGCACACCTGCGTCCCCTACGAGGTGCCGCCCCACTGGAACTACATCGGGGGGTACGATGACGGCTGGGCGAGCCCCGCTTGCTTCCTGCTGATGGGTATTGACCACTCTGGCGGTGTCCATGTGATCGACGAATGGTACGGAACACACGCGACGGACCCCGAAAAAGCCCAGCACGTCCTCAATGTCATCCAGCGCAATGGCCTGGATCGCAAGAGAATCCCGATTTATGCGGATACTTCGGTCTGGGGTGCGGTTGGACGTGCCCAGGGGCTCGGCGTGAGGCCGGTTGAGAGCTTCTGGAGCCAGGGTTTGCAGATGGTGAAGGCCTCCAAAGACCGCAAAATCGGCTGGGCGAAGATGAGGGCGCATATTCGCCGCGCCGGGGGCTTTGAAATCTTCAAAGGGCGGTGTCCTAACCTCATCAACGAGATGCTCCACGCCGTCACCGACGAAAAAAACATCGAAGACCTCGATACGGATCAGTCAGACCACGCCCTGGATGCCTGTAGATATGCCATAATGCAGCACCATGCCATACCAGCCGACCCCCTTGCTGCGCCAGAGGAACCGGAGCCCGATTACCGTCCCGCCTGGTTGAAGAATAAGGACAAGGAGCCTAACGAATACCTGGCAGGCACCGCCGACGAGCCGATGTTTGAAAATTCCGCCTACATTTGACCGTTCATCGCGTATAGTATAGATGGCTGGGGGCGGTCATGGTCGAGAAGAGCCAGCCTGTAGCCTCCGCAGGTGCATAGTCCCCAAGTGGCTTCATCCCGCGCCCCCAGTTTCCATTCCATCGGGTCGGTGACGACTGGAGACTACGCCTAAAGGACACGCGCCCCCGTGGCGTGAAAAAATGAATGCCTGTAGACGATGGACGGCTCCCCCAGGGGCTTCGGTCGCTGGGTGGCGGATTCAGTGGGAATCCAGCCGAATAACCCGCCCGTGCTCAAGTACGGGCTGAGTGTGTGGTGTTGGGGTCCGACTCCTCCGCACCACACACCACTAACGCCTGATAGCTCAATGGTCAGAGCGGTTTCCTTATAAGAGACTGATCCAGGTTCGATTCCTGGTCGGGCAATATGAAAAACATCAAAACCTTCCTGTTTGCGCTCCTGGCAATCTGCCTCGCCGCCCCGTCCTACGCCCAGTTGCCGCCCCTGACGACTGTCGTCGAGCACGGTACCACGACACAGACGGGGTACACGACTATCACCCCCTTCAACTTTGTCTGTAACGCTCCCGCGGGGTACACTTTCCACGGGGATGTCCTCATCACTGAAATCCGCTGGCAGGGCGAGTGGCAGGTGATTGATGAGCCGTTCAACGCCACCCTGAGTGGCGTACCCTACGCGGCCTCTGGTTCTGCGTCCTCGAAGAACTTCTGGTTCACCATCAAGAACGGCTCGACCTGGCCTTTCCACGCCGACGGGACGGTGACTGTCAAAGCGGTCTACTGGTACGGCGTCCCATATGCCGTGCAGACGAAAACGCACACCAACCTGTTCATCCTGGAGGGGCACCCGTTCTACTCCGTCCTGGCTGACGAGATTGCCGAGGTTTCCCTGCCGTGGTGATTGCGCTGACCGCGTTGCTACTCATCTCCTCTGTTGTGAACACCGCGATCCTCTGGATTTTACCCCAGAGGATTCAACTACGAGTGACCCGGATCATGGACGGGTACGAAAGCGAATATCTCTAAATGGCGTACAAGAAGAAAGAGTCCGAGGCTCCCGCCGTGGAGACTGAAGAGACTGTTGTCCCCGGCCAGATCGACACTCTCGCCGAGTTCGAGCCAGCTTTCAAGGCGATTGCTGAAGTCATCGACCACTCCCTGCGGTACACCTTCCGACATTCTGGTGAAGAGCGGACCGCGCTTGAGGATTTCCTCGCCGAAGTGTACCGTCGGGTCGCTGCTGAAGACTGATAGAATGAAGGCGATCCCCTGGTTCAAGACTTGCCCAAAGTGTCATACGATGTTGTACACATCGGCGCTGCGGCGCTTTTGTAGTCGGGACTGCCAACGGTCTTTTTGGCGGGACTCGCCGGACTATCGGAACGACCGAGTGGGTAAAGAACGGCACCGTAAAACGGGGTGGACGCCAGATGAGTATAACGCCGCCTACGAGCTACAGGGTGGACTTTGTGCGATCTGCGAGTCGCCGTGTAGCTCGGGTGATAAATTAGCTGCCGACCACAATCATAAGACGGGCGCGAAGCGGGCGCTGTTATGTGGAAAGTGCAACCGAGCAATCGGTTACTTCAACGATAATGTGCGGCTACTCCAGAGGGCTTTAGAGTACGTTGATAATTACGAAGGCCAGCCTCCCGGATGAAATTATTTGACAACTGGTTGCGGCGTCAGAACCCCATGGATTCTGACGAGGTTGAGGTGCGTGATGATCCTTCGGAGTTGTCTGAGGATGATGCCGTCCGGCTGGTTAATAAGCGGGCCGAAGAATCACTGAAGGCCCGTGCCGACCAAGAGGGTAAGTGGGCTGTCGCCTTGGCGAATGAGGCGAGCATCCAGTGGGTTGAATGGGACCCTGCGGCCAAGACGCTGAAGACACTCATCAACCCTGATAGCGCCAAGACCCGGATCAGGTGGAGGACGTACAACCTGATCCGGCCCATGGTGAAGAAACTTGTCGCCAACGCCACCAGGAACAAGCCAGCGTCGGTCTTCCAGCCCCAATCCCCGGATAACGAACTCGATCAGAGAGCCACCGAGGAAGCCCGCGACCTGGTGTCCCATTACGGGGTGAAGTTCTGCGACCAGGCGACACTGCGGAGTATCGCTCACTTCAACTATACCGCTACCAGCGTCTACTACAAGCAGACCTGGGACCCCGATGCCAAGGCGTTTGTCCCGTCCCAGTTCGATCCCGCCACCGGCCAGCCACTCGCGTTCGAGGAGGCCCCCGTGGGAGACATCTGCGAGCGGGTGGTACCAGGCCCAGAAATCCTGGTCGATCCCCGTGACATGTCTCCGAACCTCAGGGATGCCCGTTGGATCATCCACGCCCATGTGATGTCCACCACAGAGATCAAGGACCGGTGGGGTGTCGCCGTCCCGGCGGATGGCAAGGGTGCTATGAATGCCGAGCGGGTGGGTCCGTTCCTGGCGATGATGGCGAAGAACGCCTCCAGTGGTGCGACCCTCGGGTATGGGCGGGAGATTCCGGAAAACACGGCTCTTGTCTACGAGATGTACGAGAAACGGAGTAAAGAGCGACCCGAAGGATTGATGATTGTCTGCACCTCCAAGAAGGTCATCGCCCAGGGGCCGCTCCCATACAAGTGTGTGGAGTTCCCGTTCATTGCCATTGGCCTCGATCCGTCCCCGGACAGCCCTTACTGCCGTGGGGTCGTTGAGGACCTTGTGGCTCCGCAGATGGACCTCAATCGGTTGTTCTCTCGCATCCTGGAGCGGATGGAGTATGACAAGCTGACGGTGACTGCGGTCAAGGGTGCCGGCATGGGCGCTGACGCCTTCGAGGAGAACCGCCACATGCGTCGGGTCTATGTGGACCAGGCGGCGGGCATTGGCGGGTATAACGTCTCCCAGCCACCCCCGATCAATCCTGAGTGGATCACGATGATCGACATTATCAAGCAACAGTTCCAGGATATTGCTGGGGTGCATGATGTGTCGCAGGGCGAGGGTGGTAATGGTATCACCGCCGGGTACGCGATCCGGCTCCTCCAGGACGCGGACACCTCGCAACACTCCCAATACTACCAGGCTATCGAGGAGTTCTGCGCGGAGCGCGACCGTCGCCGGATCGCTCTCGCCAGCGAATTCTTTGCGGAGCCGCGTCAGATCAACACCGACCTGACCACGCAGGGCCCGGATGGGCAGTTGACGGTCAAGAGCCATACCTTCGAGGGGTTGCTCAACGGCGGCAAGACCAGAGTCTCAGTCATCCCCGGATCAGCCACTCCGAAATCCCCCGAGATTGTCAACGAGGAGTTGAAGCAACTCTACCAGATCGGGGCGTTTGGGCCTCCCGGCGACCCCAATGCGAGCCGGATGCTGTTCTCCTTGCTCAAGATCAACGACTCCAGCAAGATCGTTGATATGCTCTCCGAGATCGCAGACCAGCAGGCGCAGCAGATGGAACAACAGGCCGCTCTGGCACAGTTGCAGGCGGTGGCAGGGGCGAGCCAATCGACCCTCCAGGGGGAGGCGCAGCTACATCAGGCTATGAACCCGCCCAAACCAGCATCAGGAGCCAAGAAGTAGTGGCAATAATTACCAGTACCTACTACAGCCACGACGACAGGCTGAACAGCTACCGGTGTCGCGGGCTGACGCTGGACGGCACGACTGACAACCGTGCGATCCTCCAGGCGACCCTCGATGCCGCTGCCGCGACGGGCGGGGTGGTCTACTTGCCGTCCGGGAATATCCGGGTCCGTCTGAACAGCACCCCCGTAACCCCTGACGCCAACGGCGACATCGCATCGCTCGCCTATGGCATCTCGGTTGGGGCGAACACGCGCATTGTCGGCCACCCGAATACCGTCCTGGTCTTCAACGAGACTCTCAGTTCCGGTCACCAGGCGTGTATCTATGTGGCGGCGGATAACGTGTGGATTCAGGGCATCCAGATCAACAACTCGGTATCCACCTCCGGGAGTGCGAATAATCAGCATGGAATTGTCGTTTTCGGTTGTGATGACGTTGTTATACGGGATTGTCGCATCTATAACTGTGCTGGTGTTGGCTGTTATCTTCACGGGGATTCTGATTCCGTGTCTTCGCGAATCAATCGAGCTCGCGTTGAACGATGCAGCTTCCGAACATCCCGTGGGGTTGGTATCAAGTGTACCTACGCCCAGCAGTTCTTCTTCCTCGACACCCACTTCCTCACCGGACAATCCACAGCCGTCGATTCACCGGCATTTTCTCTGAAGCAGGTCGATCAGGGTGTCATCAGCCGCGCGACTCTCAACGCGTGGGGTCCGATTTGCTCACTGGACGGCAGTGCCGCTACCAGTAGCATCAACATTTCTGATATCCTCCAGGCACTCCCTGCAACTCTCCACAGCCGGACCGGGATTTACACAACGGACGCGTCTCCTGCCATTACTGGTCTTGTGATTGGACGTATCCTGGTAGATGGTACCGCTGCCACCAGTGGCACAAACACCATGTTCTATCTCCGTGGCGTCAACACCGCATCCATCTCCCAGATAAACATTTATGGTGGTGGAGGGGCGCTCACGACGTATGATATAATTGGGACTTCGGTTTCCGTGAGCGGTTGCCTGGACAGTATTGGGTCCGCTACCAGCACAACCGCCTCATTTGGCGGCACGAACGGGTCCAAAATCCAGGTCGGTGGCTGCTCATTCGGTGGTAGCGCCGCGTTCTCCACGGGCTGCACAGCGATCTCGGGCAACTCCTTCGTGGGTGGGGTGACGCTCTCCAGTATAACCTATGGCAACTTCGTCGGGAACCATGCGTCCCCAGCCTCGGGTGCTGCCCTGGCGGTGAGTTCTTGTACTGATGTCCTGATCTCAGGGAACGACTTCCTCACCAACCTTAACTCCGGAAACTCGGTCACTCTCACCTCCTGCACTCGTTGCCACTATGCCGCAAACCGCTGCCATAACGTCGGCAGTGTCACCGCCCTGGTGAGTGATGTGTCGGGTAACACGAACTGCGCTATTCATACCAGCTTCGGTAGCTCCACTGGTGGAGTCGCCACCCACTCGGCGTTCGCTTCAAATCTTAACAATTACGACCTGTGAGACGATAGATTACAACAAATGCCAAGAGGTGTATACAATCCTGTCGAGAAGAATTGCGAAGATTGTGGCATCATCTACCTGAGGACGCATAATTCGAGAAAGACCTGCGGGTTCTGCCAGTCGATTAGAACCAGGGTCGAGAAATCGCAGAGAGTCGCCCGACTAAAGGAACACAGGGAGGTAATCAGGCTTTCACGGGCGTGTCAGGACTGCGGCGTCTCCCTTGCCGATTCTTATAAAAACTCTAAGCGCTGTATCGCCTGCGCCGAGTTGGTGAGGAGACGCAGGTGTAAGGCCAACGCGGTGGCGATCAAAGGTTCCACATGGACCGAAGAATTGTACTCTCAGAGGCTCGACGAGCAGGGTGGATTGTGCGCCATCTGCGGGCAGAAGTGTAACACCCACGCATCATTGTCGAGAGATCACAACCATGAGACAGGCGAGGCGCGAGGCTTGCTCTGTATGAAGTGCAATACGGCCATCGGCAAGTTCGGGGACAGCATTGAGTTGCTTGAGTCTGCGATAGCTTATCTCAGGAAGTATCAATAAGTGGCACTCACGGTTACAAGCGATTATGTCAGGGACGATGAGTCCTCCACCTTCACCGTCATCGGTCTTGTCACCGACGGGGTGACGGATAACCGCACCAAGATTCAGGCTGTGATTGACGCCTGCAACACTGCCGGGGGTGGGGTGGTCCTCCTCCCCGGCGGGGACATCTACTGTAGCCACGGGTCCGCGTACAATAGCGGGTGGGGCCATACGGTGATGAACTCCCTCATCGCGAGCCTGGAGATCAAGTCGAACATTCACCTGTGTGGCACAGGCACCACGAAGATTATCACCCCATCCACCACCCCATCGGGGTCTTCTGCCAGAATGTCACTCCTGACGCGCTCTGGCACCTCCAATGTCACCATCTCGGGGATCAAGTTCAATGGCTCGGCGATCTCCTCTGACTCGGAGTCGGACTCCTATGGCATCACTCTGGTCGGGGACAACTCGGCTGGCGACGTGCGAATATCGGATTGCGAGTGGTCGAACTACCGGGGGCGCATCATGCTGGCGAGGGGGCGCGACTTCACCAGTTCCGACGCCTCGGGATCGTTGACCCCCAGTGCTGCCAAGTGGGTCAGCCGCGTTTCTTGCAGGGGTAATCGGATCAAGGACAGCATCGGCAACGGCTTCGGATTCTTCGGTTGCATCGACAGTGAGAACGATGTCACCTTCCAGAACGACCTCCTGAAGATCGCCGACTCCGGCTCCGCAGAACCAATCATCGCCCGTGGCTATCATAATCTCCGCGTATCCCGGCAGTGCATCCGCAACTGGGGTGGTGGAATCACGCTTGGGGCGAATGTGACCGCGAACGCAAAGAACCAGAACGTCGTCATGGCCGACCTGGTTTGGAAAACCTGTTCGGTGGAAGGCGATCCGCCCCCGTATAGTGGGGTCAATGCCAGCGTGAGAGAGGTGGACGTGGCGTCCTTCGGTGGCGGCACGAACACCTATATCGACCGTGGCCTATTCGTTGGCTTCAACATGGACGAGCGCGGGCGGTGGGGTGCTAATTCCAAGGCGTTGTTCTTCTGCGAGCAGTCGGAACTCCTCGGGTTCCATAATAGCGTGATGTTCGAGGACACCACCGACTATACTGTTTACAACACGACAGATATGGCGGTCGACGCAGTAGACGACACCAAGGTATCGAGCGCGTCGTTCACATTCAACAGCGACCATATCGGCTCGCTCCTCAATGTGAAATCGTCCTCCCCTGTCGGCTGGTATGCCTCGGGTGTTACCGGCGGGCTTAACTACCGCATCGTGGGGGTTGATTCTGGTGCCGCTCTTTTGGCATCGTCCCCTGCCCCGGCGGGTACCACTGGCGGCGACACCCAGATGAATAATGGTGGTGGCCCCATCAAGTCGGGTGGGTATGGGTTCCTCGCTACCGGGGTTGCCCATTCCCGGGCGACCACAACCAGCGACTCCTCGGCGACTCCGGCATCGGCGGCTGTCCAACTCGGTGCCCCGGGGCAGACGATCACCGACCCCACGCGCAGCCACCTGGCGTTCAACTCCCTGGACGCCTCCCTGTCCAAGCGGCACGGGGCGGTGTGCATCTTCGGTAACTACGGGCAATCCTGTGGTGGGTACTCCCCGAAAACCGCCGGCACAGCGCGGTCTGGTATCACCTGCGGTAACTGCTATATCCTCGAATCTGTCACCGATGACGATGGGCTCAGGGCGGACAACTCGCAGGACAACTCGCGGATGAGCTTGTTCATGAACACGCAGGTTATCAACCAGGTGTCGGCGTCCACCCGGATGTCCAACTTCACACACGCGACCACCACCTTCGCGGGTATCGCCTGCAATCTTGCCCGGAACCGGAGCACCGGCACGAACGGCTACTACATCGCGGGCGGGGGTAACATCTACGTCCTCAACAACCTCTACTCCCGCTCGGGTGGGACGCTCAACGTCACGGTGGGTGGCGGGGGTGTCAATTCCAATAATGCGAGCTTCAGCGGCTAATGGACGGGTTCTACTCTGACATCTGGCGGGCCGGGGCCTCCTTCGACTGGGGCTTGTTACCCGGCGAGATTTTCGCCTCGTCGTCCCGGGTCGGCGACATCCAGATTAGCTCTGTCTCGCCGGCATCGGGCGGCGAAGGCTCCATCACATACCAGTGGTACTACTCGACCTCCTTGCCGTCCGGAGGCGACTACGGGTCGATTGTTTCTGGGGCGACATCGACCGCCCTGGTGGACAGCAACCCGGCGGTCAGCGGGGGTAGCTACTACTATACCAGACTGGCCACCGACAGCGTTGGGAGGCAAGCCGCTGTCACCACGAATGTTCTTGTAGATTTCGCGCGTAGCTGGAATATAGACCACTTCGCATTGTTCAGGAGGAAGAGTTACATCAAATGAGTGTGAGTACCAATCCGCTGGTGAATCCAGCACCCGGCCCCGCTACAACTGGTGCAGACCCGAACGCAATGGGGTTGCACCAACGACAGACGGCTGCGGAGTCCAAGTCGCTTGTAGAACAGGCTGAAGCGCCAATTGGTCTTGACTGGTTCGAGGAGAAGGCCCAGGAAGAGGCTAAGACCGGCGTTGAAGAGCCCGATGGTGGGGAAGAGGGGGCTGAGACTCCCGACTCGGACGAGTACACCCCCGAAGAGATCGAGCAACTCATCAACGACCTGGGACTGGTACCGGAGTCCGAGGTTATCGAGCCGGATAACAATGACGAAACCTCGAAGGCGCTCGAACTTGTCGCCAAGGCTGCCGGGTTCGCGGACTTCAACGAGTTACAGGCCCATATCCGCGAGAACGAACTGAAGGAGAAGATCGAGAGCGCCCTGGCGAAGCGGGAACAAGACCTGATTGAAGATGGATACGACGAGGACATCATCAAGCAGCAGCTTGAGATCGACCGCCGAGAACTCCAGGTCCAGGCCCGCGAAATCCAGATCGCCGAGGCGCTTGCGGAGCAGCAGGTGGCGAAGGTCATCAAGCAGTTCCCTCTCGCTCCAGCTGGTCTGGTGCGTGAGTTCGCGGTGAGCGCCCCCAAGGCGGACCTCGCCGCGTTTGCAGAGAAGCTCCATAACACCGTCAAGGCGGACCGGGCGAAAACCATCGCCCAGTACGCCACCAAGAAATCGGGGGATGCCGCTCGAACCGGCGTCGTCCGTAACGCACCCAATGGCTCACCAGCGGGGGCGACTCGCCCGAAACCCGGCGCGACTGAATCCGATTCGTGGATGAAAGTCTTAGGGTTCTAATTCATTCGCACTCATAGGAGTCTATCATGGCTACCGCCGATTCCAGCGCAATGACGCTGGACAAATACGCGATCCAGAGTGAAGACCCTGCGGTTAAGAAGATCACTTTCAGCCTTTACAAGACTGTCAGTGTCCTCAAGCATATTCCGCTGGTGACTGACCCCTCGATCTATCAGAACGGCGTCCGGTACACGGACAACCTCCCCACGGTTTCCTGGGGGCGGATCAACGAAACCCCGGTGGTTACTTCCGGCAAACCCCGCCCTTACCAGGCGGAAATTGCGATCATCCGCAATGCCTTCCAGTATGACCGCCGGATCATCGCGCAGAAGAACCACATTGTTGACCCGATGAAAGTCGATTTCGACGCGTGGATGGAGTCTCTCCAGTACACGTTGAATAGCACCTTCATCAACAACAATCCTGCCGACGAAACCAACGGCGATGCAAAGGCGTGGACTGGTATCCGTACCCGTCTCGACAACCCCTCGACCTACGGTCACGACTCGAACTGCAAGGTCGATGCGGGTGGGGCCGATCTCACCACCTCGATGACCGCCACTACAGCGCAGAACTTCCTGGAGAAGTTGAAGGAAGCCATCTACTCTATCGACGCCACGGGTGTCGGTGAGGGGGTGGTTGCCTACTGCAACGACCTGCTCCTGCGCCGCATCGAGCGAGCTATCGCTATCTCGGGTGAGTCTGCCGGGTGGGATGTGTCCAAGGACGCGTTCGACCGGCAGTTCAAGACCTTCCGTGGGGTCCGCTTCGAGAACATCGGCCACAACTCGCCGACTCGCAGCGCCTCCACGCTCATCATCAAAAACACTGAAACCTCCGCTGGCGCGGACGGTGCCAGTACGTACACGTCCCTCTACCTGGTCAAATACGGTGAGGGTAGCTTCAGCGGTTGGCAGACCAACGCGCTGAAACCTGAGAACATGGGCCTCTCGAAAGAGAACGGCGTCCTCTACAACGTCGTTGTGGACTGGGGCGTTGGGCTCTGGGTTCCCAGCCTGTTCTCGGCTGCCCGCCTGTATGGAATCAAGGTTGCGTAGGGTAAAGGAGTAACACTATGGCTGCTGATGCCCTTCGCGTATTGCGAGCGACCGGACTCGCCGCTGTCACTGGGGATACCAACGGTTCCGCCGTTGACCTCAAGACCGGCACCCCGCTCGGCACCCCGTTGTATGCCCGTGTCCGATCCTACCTGAACGGTAGTTCGAGCACCTCCTGGGTCTTCCATATCGAGGGCTCGAGCGACAACTCGAACTGGTATCGAATCTCCAGCTACGGGCTGCTGGGTGTGGCTGACTCGTTGACTGCCGACGGTTATAAGACCGTCTGGCTGCCGGTGGTCACGAAGCTGCCGTATATCCGCCTCGTGGCTGACAACACGGGTGGTACCGCTGGCGCCCTGGTTTACTCGGGCGACCTGGTACTCTCGACCGGTCAGTAGGACTGAAAGACACGGCAGATGGCTACACGTTCTGACATCAAACAGCAAGTCGCGCTGCTCCTGGGTGAAACCTGGGACACGGAAGCGGGGAACGAGCCGTTCTGGCTCGACAAGCTGGTGGATCAGGCCGTTGTAAACATCTGCCGTGTCACCGACTGTTACTACACCTCTGCGACGTATAATATAGATGGGAGTCCGACTCCCGACGAATATATCCCGCTGGATTCCAACGCCCCGTACAAGATCAAACGGATCGAGGTGTTGGACTCGGCGGATAATGTCTACAGTCTCATCAATGACGAGGGGATCGTCACTGCCTCCTGGGCGGACTTCCATATCCCGCGATGGCGGACCGACCCGGCGTCGGGTGTTCCGGATGTCGCCATTATCGCCCGACCCAGGCTGTACCTGTATCCCCGCCCGGACTACGACAAGACCTCGGGTGTGACGCTGTATGGATACGGTTTCCCTGCTGCCTGGGCATCGAACTCTTCGACCTTCCCACTGGAGGACAGGGCCATCGGCGCGGTTGTTTACGAAGTGGCATACCTGCGGTGCATCCAGTTTCCTACGCAGGAAAACATGGCGCGGCTTCCGTTCTTGGACCAACAGCGCCGATTCAATACCGGGAATCTCGAAGCCGAAATCGCCATCGAGTATGACCGATCCAGATACGGGAGCATCAACTTCTAATGGCTATCCTTACTAAAGCCTCGACCATCGCCAGCGTCCTCACGACTGAGTTGAACTCGCTCGCGGATAGCACAAACTCTTCGGCCTCTTCGGCATTGAGTTATGTGGTGGCGGACTCTGGTCATCGTTACCCCCTCGCCCATATCACGCTCACGCTGGCCGCACAGGGGGCTGCTCGTTCGAGTGGCGCGAAAGTGAAGGTCTATGCAGTATGCGCTGCGGATGGGACGAACTATGACGATGTGGAGCATACAGGTGCCACCCTGCTCTGCTCGTTCAACCTGGATGCCGTGACGACCGCTCGGCAGCACTCCCAATGGCACATCGCCCTCCCGCCCTCCGCCTTCAAGATTTTCGTCCGGAATGAAACGGGGCAAGCGTTCGCGGCATCCGGGAATCTCATCGAACTGAACTACTACTCGGACGATCCGAGGGCGAGCTAATGGGACTCATCACTCTCAAACACGGGAACCGCCACAGGGCCGATGGTTCCGACCCGTTAGAGGCCACCTCGGACGGTATTTATAATACCACCACTCTTGGGTATGGGAACCTGGGGTCCTGGGATTTACCGCCCCATGCCAACCCCTCCCTGTGGTGGGGATATACTGAGGACTTCAACTCTACCCGTGCCGGCAACGGGTTTGGGTATGCGGGGAACGCTATCGAGGCGGTTAGCGGGACGGGGACCATCAATACCGCTGCTGTCGGGCAGCAAGGTGGTTTTGGGTGGCTGACCGCTGGCCTCGGCACAGGTGGTAGTACATCGGACTACGCGTTCTGGGGCAACACCTCGCAGAGCCCGATCCGACTGGGGGGTGGAGAGGTAATCCACCGCTGGAGGGGTAGGTTCTCCGCACTCTCGGACGGTACCGACACCTACGGGTTCCGGACTGGCATCATGGACACATCCTCCGGGACGGGTGTGCCTACAGATGGGGTCTACCTGAGATACCTGTCAACCACCTCTGCTAACTGGCTATTGGTGGCAGTGAATAACGCCAGTGAGACTGTTGTGGACACCGGTATTGCGGTATCGACATCGAACCAGTCGGTGGGCCTCAAGATCAATGCAGCCGGCACCAGCGCCCAATTCGTGTATCTGTCGAATGGTATCTGGATTCCGGCGGGCTCTCCGGTGGCTTCAAATATCCCCACTGGGTCGGGTAGGGAGACTGGATTCGGGTTCATCATCTACCGGATCGCGGGCACCACCAATCGCACCGTCACCACGGACTACCACTCTACCTGGTGTCGGTTCACGAGTATGCGCTAATGTCGTACA
>Ga0075472_10000332_pt1 | contig 19381 bp, 15 predicted proteins | sample DEB19_08_DNA_3_FD_77014 | JGI IMG/M metagenome (GOLD analysis project Ga0075472, IMG submission 77014) | Aqueous microbial communities from the Delaware River and Bay under freshwater to marine salinity gradient to study organic matter... | ecosystem: Environmental > Aquatic > Marine > Coastal ...
GGGTGAACTTAAACGTTGGGAAGTAGAACTCGGCCACGAACTGGTGATCTGGGAGAAAGGGCAGCCAGCTCGACTCACCGAATTCGGCGCAAAGTTATTGTGGGCTGAGCGTCAGGCCCAGGCCCGGCTGGCCCCTCAGATCGAAGCTCTGCGCGCCGACCTGGAACGCGCCTATGCCGTGGCTTTCAACGATGCGGCTCATGTGCTGACCCTGTATGCCAGCCACGATGATGCGCTCAGCGCCCTGCGTGAACACGCAACCACCCAGCAGCAATTGCATCTGGATATCCGCTTTACCGGCAGCGTGGACGCCATTCGAGCCCTCAATGAAGGGCGGTGTGTGATGGCCGGATTTCATACCGTGCCCAACCCACGCCCAGGTTCGCTGGCCGAGCGAACTTACAAATCCCTGCTCAAGCCGGGGCAACACAAGATCATCGGCTTTGCGCGCCGAACGCAAGGGCTGATGGTGGCCAAGGGCAATCCGCTTGGCTTGCACGACCTGAAGGACATTGCCGCCCAGCATGCCCGTTACGTCAACCGGGCACTGGGCACTGGCACGCGCGTGCTGCTCGACACGCTGCTGCAGGATGCGGGGCTGTCAGCGCAAGACATCCACGGCTACACCCATGAAGAAACTTCCCATGCAGCGGTGGCCCAGGCCGTGGCTTCGGGTCAGGCAGATGCTGGTTTAGGCATAGAGGCTGCGGCCCGTGCGCGCGGGCTGGACTTCGTCCCCCTGGTGGAGGAGGACTACCACCTGGCCTGCCTCAAGTCGGCGCTCAATGAGCCGGCGGTTCAGGACTTGTGCGAACTGCTGCAAACGCCGCAATGGCCGCAGGTGCTGAATGCATTACCAGGCTACCTGCCTGCCCCGGATGCGGGAAGGGTTCGGTCCTTGCGACAGACCCTGCCTTGGTGGAGCTACCATCATGGAAAACCTAGCGGCAATCTTTAATGCGCTCACTAAGTAGAAACACCGAAGCCGGAGGGCTTTTCATCTAAGGTTCACCCATTAGAATCTTTTGGCCATACGGCTGGATGCACACATTTGCACACATGCTATCCACAGCAGTTTAAGCACTGCTCAGGATTTGCCACAATGGAGAAAACATGCAGGCCTTACTCAAATTGTCCCGGCTCATCGATGCAGTGAGCAGCCGTACCGGCAAGCTCACCATGTGGCTGGTGCTGGCCACCACCCTGATCAGCGCTGGCAACGCCATCGTGCGCAAGGCCTTCGACACCAGTTCCAACGCCTTGCTGGAAATACAGTGGTATCTGTTCGCTGGCGTATTCATGCTGGGCGCCGGTTATGGTTTTCTGAAGAATGCCCATGTACGCATTGACTTCATCTCCGCTCGGCTGAGCGCGCGCTCGCGCAACTGGATCGACGTGGTTGGCATTTTGCTGGTGCTGGTACCCTTCTGCCTGATCAGCATCAAGCTGAGCTGGCCCCTGTTCGTGCAGGCTTACCAGAGCGGTGAAATGTCGCAAAACGCCGGTGGTTTGATCCGCTGGCCGGTCTATGCACTGATGCCCCTGGGCTTTGTCCTGCTGCTGCTGCAGGGACTGGCTGAACTGATCAAGCGCATCGCCTTCCTGCGCGGACAGGCACCTGACTGCTTGGCCGATACGGACCACAAGAGCGACGAGCAGAAACACCTGGAAGAACTCGAAGCCCTGGCCGTGAGCCAGCAGGCGGGAGACAAATAAATGGAAGCATCTTTTCTGGCAACGAATTTCGTGCCGTTCATGTTCGCAGGCCTGTTGGTCCTGCTGCTGACGGGCTTTCCGGTGGCCTTCGCGCTGGCCGCCACCGGTTTGGGCTTCGGCTACATCGGCATGGAGGCCGGCCTGTTCTCGGCCTCGCTGTTTCAGGCGCTGCCACTGCGTATCTTCGGCATCATGCAGAACGACACCCTGCTGGCCATTCCTTTCTTCACCTTCATGGGCATCATCCTGGAACGCTCGGGCATGGCCGAGGATCTCCTGGAGACAGTGGGCCAGGTATTCGGCCCGGTACGTGGCGGCCTGGCCATCGCTGTGGTCCTGGTGGGTGCCCTGCTGGCGGCCACCACCGGCGTGGTCGCGGCTGCGGTCATCTCGATGGGCCTGATCTCGCTGCCCATCATGCTGCGCTACGGCTACAGCCGAGTCATCGCCACGGGCACCATCACCGCCTCGGGCACGCTGGCGCAGGCCATCCCGCCCTCGCTGGTGTTGATCGTGCTGGCCGACCAACTCGGCCGTTCGGTGGGCGACATGTATGCGGGCGCCCTGATCCCCGGCCTACTGCTGGTGGGCCTGTACCTGCTCTTCATCGTCGCAGTGGCACTGTTGCGCCCGTCCATGGTGCCAGCCCTGCCGCCAGAAGCGCGCATCTACCGAGAACCCAACGGCAACTCGGGCCACCGCTCCCTGATAGTCCTTCTGGCCCTGTGCACGGGCGTCGGCTTTGCCTGGGCCAGCGTGCACAATGGTCTGATGACGGCCTGGCTGGAGCGTGACATGCCTTCACCCGGCGACGAAATCGTCATCATGTCCATGACACTGGCCTCCCTGACAGCGCTGACCCTGGCCGTCGTCAATCACCTGACCAAGCTGGGCCTTCTGTCACGCCTGGCCGAACAGGTGACCTTTGTGCTTATGCCGCCGCTGATCCTGATCTTCCTGGTGCTAGGCACCATCTTCCTGGGCGTGGCCACGCCTACCGAGGGCGGCGCCATGGGGGCTCTCGGTGCTCTGATCCTGGCAATATTCAAGCGCCGACTCGACATGCCCTTGCTCAGGCAGGCGCTGGACAACACCGCCAAGCTGGCCTCCTTCGTGCTGTTCATCCTGATTGGCTCGACTGTCTTCAGCTTCACCTTTAACGCGGCTGACGGCCACATCTGGGTAGAGCACCTGTTCGACAAAATCCCAGGCGGCGCCTGGGGCTTCCTGATCGTGGTCAACATCCTGGTATTCATACTCGGCATGTTCATCGACTTTTTCGAGATCGCCTTTATCGTCATCCCGCTGTTGGCACCGGTGGCCGAGAAGATCCTTCCTGGCCTGGTTCCAGGCATGACCCCTGACCAAGCCATGATCTGGTTCGGCGTGATCCTGGCAATGAACCTGCAGACCTCCTTCCTCACGCCTCCTTTCGGCTTTGCCCTGTTTTACCTGCGCAGCGTGGCGGCCAAGACCGATTACAAGGACCGTATCACAGGCAAGATGATCGCCGCCGTCAAGACCATTGAGATCTACAAGGGTGCAGTGGCCTTCATCATCCTGCAATTGGTCATGGTGGCGGTGGTCATGCTCTATCCGCAACTGGTCACCAGCGGCATGGACGAGGGCGTGAAGATCGATGCCGCCGCGGCGCTGGAGCAGATGAAGGAAGAATTAGCCGAAGAGGCCGCCGACAACGAAGCGCCCGTTGATACAGACGACCTCAAGCCCGAGGGAGCTGCTGACAGCGAGAAAAAGGATAGCGCCGCGGCCCAGGAGGAGGACCCGATGAAGGCCCTGCTCGAATCCATGGCCAAGGACCAGAAGAAAAAATAGCCCTGCCGGCACACCCCTGATGCTGTGCCCCGCATGAAAAAGCCCCGCATATGCGGGGCTTTTTGCTGAATGCCGGGAGTCGTTGCCGACGCCCGGCGCTCGAGCGGAGATCAGAGCTTGGCCGACTGCATGAAGTTGTCGAAGCGTGCCTCGGTAAAGCGGAACCACAGATTGGCTTCGCGGCGGAAGTTGGAGTAGTCTTCGTAAACCTTCTTCCAGTTTGGGTTTTTGGCCGAGAGCTCGCTGTACAAGGCCATGGCCTCCTTGAAGGCGGCGTCCATCAGATCTTTCGGGAACGGGAACAGCTTGGCGCCACCGGCCACCAGGGTCTTGAGCGCGGCGGCGTTCCTGGCATCGTACTTGGCCTGCATGTCCATGTGGGCATAGGCGGCAGCGGCGCTGATGGTGGCCTTGTATTCGCTGGACAGGCCGTCATAGGCTTTGGTATTGACATGCAACTCAAGTTGGGGGCCGCCCTCCCACCATCCGGGGTAGGCATAGTTCTTGGCGACCTTGTAGAAGCCCAGCTTCAGGTCGTCGTACGGGCCCACCCACTCGGCCGCGTCAATGGTGCCTTTTTCCAGCGCCTGGTAGATCTCGCCACCGGGAATGTTCTGGGGGACGCCGCCAATGCGCTCGACCACCTTGCCGGCAAAACCGCCGACCCGGAACTTGGTGCCCTTGAATTCATTAAGGGACTTGATCGGCTTGCGGAACCAGCCGCCCATCTGGGCCCCGGTGTTACCCATGGGGAAGCTCATGATGTTGTAGTTGCGGTAGAACTCACGCATTAGCTTCAGGCCGTTGCCCTCGTACATCCAGGCGTTCATCTGGCGGGCGTTCAGGCCGAAGGGGATGGCACAGGCCAAAGCGAAGGTCTCGTCCTTGCCGAAGTAGTAATACGGGGCGGTATTTGCCATCTCGACCGTACCGTCCTTGACCGCATCGACCGTGCCGAAGGCCGGCACCAGCTCGCCAGCAGCGTGGGTGCTGATCTCGAATTTGCCGCCAGTCATTTCCTTGACCTTGGCAGCGAAGACGTCATTCACTCCGAACAGCGTATCCAACGCCTTGGGAAAGCTGGATGTCAGGCGCCAGCGAATTGCGGCTTGCGCATGCACAGCCGGAGCTACACCGGCAGCCAAAACGCCGGCAATGCCAGCATTCTTGATAAGGGAACGACGGTCCATAAGTTTCTCTCCATTCAAGATTGATGAACTAACCACTCACTCACCACGAGCAGGCGTGCTGAAAGTTTATACGCAAAACCAGAAGAAAACAGTATTCCGAACTACGGGTTTCCCCGTAGCAAGGGAGCCATTTCAGGAACTTGTTACCAGCCGACTGGCCAGCTGGTGCAGACGGCTCCAGGGTTGGGTCAATTCCTCCAGCACGCTGAAGTGATTGCAGTGTGGCACGGCCTCACAGATGGGAACCGCCTTTATGCCCCAGGCTTGCTGGATCAGTTGGTTATGGCGCAAAAATTCGGCGCTCTCATCGGCTCCAGCCACGGTGTACAACACGCCTTGCCGTGGTTTGGGTAACCACGCCGGGCTGGCCTTGAAGGTATCAGCGGGGTTCAGTCGCAAGTCAGACTTCAGAAAGGGCACCTGGCTGACGGGTTCAAGGTCATACAAGCCGGAAATGGACAGTGCCCCCTTGGCCAGATCTGGCGGCAAATCCTTGGCAAAGCTGCGCCATTGGCAAACCAACAGCATGGCCGCCAGGTGGCCACCGGCGGAGTGACCGATGATGGTGATACGGTTTGGGTCACCGCCATATCGGCTGATGTTGCGGTAGGTCCAGGCCAGCGCCTGGACCATCTGCATCACGATCTGGGGGATGGTGACCGCTGGGCACAAATCGTAATTGGGCACCACCACGCAGGCGCCTTGGTTGCTGAAAGCAGGAGCGACAAAGGAATGATCCGACTTGTCCAGTGAACGCCAATAACCCCCATGAATGAACACCATGACCGGCGCACCATTTCGGGAAGCAGGTGCGCAAGCCAGCGCGGAAGGCGGGAAAATATCCAGTTTCTGCAGTGGAGAATTTCCGTAGGGAATGTCGGCATCATGGCTGTGGGCCAGACGGGCATCTTCTGAAGCCTTCTTCCAGCGGGCAAAATGCATCGCATGCTCAGGCACCAGGGCCCGATTGTTGTACATTCTGTCCAGCCATTTTTTGTCATAGGCGGTCATGGGATCTCCTTGGCAGGATGTGGGTGGTGGCACAGTCTAGCGCTTTTGCCCTGGCCTCACCCCAAACTTGCTGTGACACCTTGCCTGCTACCGGACGCTCAGGAGAATGAAGATGAATTTAAGTAAACAGCAAATTGAACAATTTGATCGCGAGGGGTATCTGTTCTTTCCCGGCCTCTTCAATGCCGAAGAAACCAAGACCCTGACCGATGCCGTGCCCGAGTTGTACAGCCGGCGCGAGGCCTACAACGTGCGTGAAAAGGGCTCGGAGGCGGTCCGCACCAATTTTGCCGCGCATCTTTACAGCGAACCTTTCGCCCGACTGGCGCGCCATCCACGCATGGTGAAACCCGTCGAAGAGCTGTTTGGTGAAAAGCTTTACATGCACCAGTTCAAGATCAACGGCAAGATGGCCTTTGAGGGAGATGTCTGGCAATGGCACCAGGATTTTGGCACCTGGCTCAATGACGACTTGATGCCCGAGCCACGCGCCATGAATGTGGCCATCTTTCTGGACGATGTGAACGAGTTCAACGGCCCGCTGATGTTCATCCCTGGCAGCCACAAAAAGGGCGTACTCCAAGCCCAGCACGACCTGCGCACTACCAGCTACCCGCTGTGGACGGTTGACAATGACCTGATCAGCCAGTTGGTGGCGCGTGCCGGTGGTAAGCAGGGTGGCATTGTTTCCCCCACCGGACCGGCAGGCTCGATGATCCTGTTCCACTCCTGCCTGGTGCACGCCTCCACCAGCAACCTCTCACCCTGGAACCGGGTCAGCGTTTACCTCAGCCTGTGCGCCGTCTCCAACCATGTGCGCCGCTTCAAGCGCCCGGAGTACATCGCGCATCGGGACTTCACCCCGATTGAGTGCCTGCCTGATGACTGCCTGCTGAAAGACTATCCGGTTGACCTGCCCTGGAAAAACGGCATGCCTGCCAGCGCCATGGAAACCTCTCTCGACGAAATTTTGCAAGCCGCCTGAGCACCCCCTGAACACCCATGAGTCTCTACGCCAAACTGCAGCAACGCGCTGCCTCTCAGCAACCTATTCGTCTTGGCCTGATCGGGGCCGGCAAATTTGGTTCCATGTATCTGTCGCAAATACCGCGCACCCCCGGGGTGCATCTGGTCGCTATTGCTGATCTGTCGCCTGACATTGCTCGTACCAACCTGGCGCGGGTGGGCTGGCAGACCGAGCGCACCCGGGCCACTTCGGCCGAAGATGCTATCAAGCATGGCAACACCTGGATTACCGATGACTGGCAGGCTGTGGTCAAACATCCCCAGATCGACATCGTGGTGGAATGCACCGGCAACCCGATTGCTGCGGTGGACCATATCCTGGCGGCCTTTGACAACCACAAGCATGTGGTCAATGTGACGGTAGAGGCCGACGCCTTCTGTGGTCCATTGCTGGCCAGGCGGGCCGCGCTGGCCGGGGTGGTCTACACCTTGGCCTACGGTGACCAGCCGGCCATGATCTGTGACCTGGTGGACTGGGCACGCACTTGTGGGTTTCCGGTGGTGGCGGCCGGCCGTGGTCACAAATGGTTGCCGCATTTCAGCGAGTCCACGCCCGAAACGGTCTGGGGCTACTACGGGCTGACCCCGGAACAGGCCGAGCGCGGCGGCCTCAACCCCAAGATGTTCAACAGCTTTCTGGATGGCTCCAAGCCCAGCATTGAAAGCACCGCCGTTTCCAATGCCACCGGCCTGGCTGTGCCCAGCAACGGCCTGCTCTACCCGCCGGCCAGTGTGGAAGACATTCCCTATGTCACCCGCCCGCAAAGCGAAGGGGGCGTGCTGGAGAAAAAGGGCATGGTCGAGGTAATCTCCTCGCTGGAGAAGGACGGTCGCACCATCCCCTATGACATCCGGATGGGGGTGTGGGTCACGGTCGAGGCTGAAACCGAGTACATCAAGAACTGTTTTGAGGAATACAACGCCCACACCGATCCCACCGGTCGCTACTTCACACTCTACAAGCGCTGGCACCTGATTGGGCTGGAGGTGGGCATGTCGGTAGCCAGTGTGGCCTGCCGGGGTGAGCCCACCGGTGTGGCCACCGGCTGGAACGCCGATGTGGTGGCCACCGCCAAGCGAGACCTGCAACCCGGCGAGATGCTTGACGGCGAAGGCGGCTACACCGTCTGGGGCAAGCTACTGCCTGCAGCCACCTCCGCCAAGATGGGTGGGCTGCCGCTGGGCTTGGCGCACAACGTCAAGCTGGTGCGTCCGGTCAAGAAAGGGCAAAGCCTGTGCTGGGATGATGTGGCGATTGACACCAGCACCCACGCCTACAAGGTGCGGCGTGAGATGGAAAGCGCATTCCCGCTTTAATGGCATTTCAAACCTTTAGACCTTCAGACATTGCTGTCTTGTTGAACGCGCTGACCTGCCTCCACTGCCCCTGCTCCCAGCCGGTTGGTTCAGTGGCCAGGCCAAGCGCATGGCATAAGAAACGAACATGAAAATCGCAGTATTGGGTATCGGCCTGATGGGTTACCCCATGGCAAGCCGCCTGTGTCAGGCTGGTCACCAGGTCAGCGCCTGGAACCGCAGCCGTGCGAAAGCCGAACGGCTGCTGCCCCTGGGCGCCACCGTGCATGAGTCACCCGCCTTGGCCGTTGCGGGTGCCGAGTTTGTCATCACCATGCTGGAAAACGGCGAGGTGGTGCAATCGGTCTTGTTTGATCAGGGTACTGATCAGTCAATCCCCGCTGGCGCTGTCGTGATTGACATGTCATCCATCCGTCCGGAGCAGGCGCGAATCCACGCCCAGCAGCTTCAGGCGCTCGGCATCAAGCATCTGGACGCCCCGGTCTCGGGTGGCACGATCGGCGCCGAGCAAGGGACTCTGGCCATCATGGCGGGCGGCCAGCCGTCAACCTTTGCCCAAGCCCTGCCGGTCTTTGCCGCACTGGGCCGTGCCACCCACGTGGGCCCCAGCGGTTCGGGTCAACTGGCCAAGCTGGCCAACCAGATGATTGTGGGCATCACCATCGGCGCCGTGGCCGAGGCCCTGCTGTTGTGCGAAAAAGGCGGCGCCGATCCGGCCAAGGTGCGCGAAGCAATCACCGGCGGCTTTGCCGACAGCCGCATCCTGCAGGTGCATGGCCAGCGGATGGTGACGCGCAATTTCACACCCGGTGCGCACATGACCGTGCAGCTGAAAGACATGCGCAACGCGCTGGCCACTGCGCAGGGGGTGCAGTTGCAGACCCCGATTACGGCCCTGCTCGAACAGCTCTACGCCGATGGCGTGGCGCATGGACTGAGCGATATTGATCATGCCGGCCTGTTTGTCGAACTGGCACGGCGCAACGCGATGGAATGACTGCCATGGATGACTTGCTGATTCGCCAGGCCCAGGTATTTGATGGAACCGGGTCCGAACCCTTTGTCGCTGATGTGGCGGTGAAAGACGGCCGACTTCGCGCTGTGGCTGAGCAGCTCAAAACAGAAGCGCGGCAGGTGATCGATGCGAAGGGCCTGGCCCTGATGCCCGGCATCATCGACAGCCACACCCACTTTGACGCGCAAATCACCTGGGACCCCTGGGTGCGGCCTTCGCCCGCGCTGGGCGTGACCACCACCGTCATCGGCAACTGCGGCTTCACCATTGCGCCTTGCAAACCCGCCGACCGTGAAACCACCATGCGCAACCTGACCCAGGTCGAAGGCATGTCGCTGGAGGTGCTGCGCCAGGGCATCGAATGGAGCTTCGAAACCTTTCCACAATACATGGACCAGTTGCGCCGAAAAGGGACAGCAGTGAATGTCGCAGCCTATGTGGGGCATTCTTCGGTGCGAACCTGGGTAATGGGCGCCGAATCCAATCAGCGTGCCGCCACCCCGGCTGAGATCGAGCAGATGGCGCAGGTGGTGCGCGAAGCCATGCAGCATGGCGCCGTTGGATTTGCCAGCAGCACCAGCCCGGCACACAACGGCGAGGGCGGCCTGCCCATGCCCTCGCGCCTGGCCTGCGATGCCGAGCAGATGGCGCTGATCAAGGCCATGGGGGAAGGCGGTCGCGGGGTTTACATGGTGACCAAAGGCGGTCAGATGCCCGTGCCCTTTCTTGAAGACATGTCGGCTCAATCCGGGCGGCCGGTGATGATTGCCGCCCTGCTGCACAACAGCACCAACCCCAACGCGGTGTTCAAGGATCTGGAGGCCATCAGCGCCGCCAACCAGCGCGGCCACAAGCTGATCGGCCAGGTCTCCTGCTGCCCGCTGACCATGGACTTCACGCTGGCCTCACCCTATCCGGTGGAAGGTTTGCAGAGCTGGAAGCCAGCGCTGGGTTTGCAGGGGGACGCCCTCAAGGCGGTGTTGTCAGGCCAAGGTTTTCGTGATGCCGTTCGCGCTGAGCTGACCCAGCCCGCGGTGTTTCGGCTCTTCAATGGCGAGTGGGACAAGGTGCATGTGGTCGAAGTGGCCAACCCAGCCCACGCCCACTATGAGCAACGCAGTGTGGCCGAGATCGCCCGCAGCGAGGGCCGCGATGCGCTGGATGTGATGCTCGATCTGGCCATCCACGAAGACTTGCGCACCATCTTCACTGCCCAACTGCTCAACAGCGATGAAGAAGCCGTTGGGCGCATGCTCAACCACCCGCACAGCGTGGTAAGCCTGAGCGATGCGGGCGCCCACCTGACCTTTTTCAACGATGCCGGCTTTGGCCTGCACCTGCTGGGGCACTGGTCGCGCGATCTTGACAGCATGTCCATGGCCGAAGCCGTTCGCCGCCTCACCGCGCAACCCGCCAGCATCTTTGGCATGGTGGATCGTGGCCAAATTCGCCCAGGCTTTGCGGCCGACCTGCTCCTGTTTGATCCCGCCTCCGTGGGGCGTGGCCCGAAAAAGCGGGTGTTTGACCTGCCCGGCGGCGCACCCCGCCTGCACACCGATGCGCTGGGCGTGCATGGGGTGTGGGTCAATGGCCAACAGGTAGCCAATGCTCAAGGTCTGCTGACCAACGCCCCCATGGCTGGTCAGTTGCTGACCGAGTTTGCAGCTTGAAGTTCGCGGATTGATATTTCGTCCTTGATCTTGCTTTTTTAACCAGGCGATTGGACAGCGCGCTCAGCTCAGGCATGGGGCAAGACAGAGAGATAGAATGAGTCCTTTGCGTGGGGGGGTAGCTCAGCTGGGAGAGCGTCGCGTTCGCAATGCGAAGGTCGGGAGTTCGATCCTCCTCCTCTCCACCACGTTTATTTTTTGACACCTAAAAGTCGTACAAATCAGACGGGTTGTTTTCAAGCATGGCTTCCCATTCGGCCGCGCTCACCCATTCGCTGATGCGCTGCAGGGCGCGCAAATCGTCAATCGGGTGAAACTTCTCGATCAGATCAGGTGACCGGGGCTGACCCGGCCAGGCACCGGTATGCGGCCAATCAGTGGCCCAAAGCATGCGCTTTGGATTGGCGTTGATCAGGGCCCGAACAATGGGTTTGGCGTCCTGACAGTCGGGCTGCTCTGAAATACGATGCGCCGCCGACAACTTGATCCAGACACGCCCACTGGCCAGCAACCCCAGCAATTTGTCAAAACCCGCCTGCGCAATCCCCTTGGCGGCCGAGGCCCGGCCAAAGTGATCAATCACCACCGGCACCGGCAACTGCATCAATACATCGGCCATGGAAGCGATCACTGGCAGGGTGGTGTAGGTCTGCACATGCCAGCCATAGGGTTCCACCCGCTGTCCGGCCCAGCGCATCAACGCCACGGCAACCTCGGGGTTGTGCTCGCCGGCAGATTCAAGGTTGACGCGCACCCCGCGCACACCCGCCTGATGCATCTGGCGCAACTGCGCATCGCTGGTCTGCTCGGAAATGACAGCCACGCCGCGTGCCTGTATCACACCAGCGGCATTGATGCGCTGTAACGCATCGACCAGACACGCATTGTCATCACCCTGCGGGCTGGCCTGCACAATCACCACCCGACGCAAACCCAAGCGTTTTTGCAAAGCACACAGTTGCTCTACCGAAGCTGGGCCCGGGGTATAGGTGCGCCGGGGATCCAGCGGGAAGCGATCAAACGGTCCGAACACATGCACATGGCAATCGCAACCGTTGGCGGGAAGTGGATGGGCGAAGTCAGGCATTACAGACGGGGCTTCAATTAGTTGCTTGCAAAGGCCAGCTATCGTAAGCCCAGTCAAACGGACAAGTTATTGAACTCGGTTTGACATGCGACTGCGAAATAAAAAAACGCGCTGGAAAGCGCGTTTTTTAGAGATAAATGGCGGAGTGGACGGGACTCGAACCCGCGACCCCCGGCGTGACAGGCCGGTATTCTAACCAACTGAACTACCACTCCACATGGTTGTTGCGTTTACTCTTGCGAGTCAAGTACAACAAAACTTGGCGACCCTACGGGGATTCGAACCCCGGTACTCACCGTGAAAGGGTGATGTCCTAGGCCTCTAGACGATAGGGTCAAAACCTGGACTAATTTTTACTCTCGACGCCTTGATTGGTGGAGGTAAGCGGGATCGAACCGCTGACCTCTTGCATGCCATGCAAGCGCTCTCCCAGCTGAGCTATACCCCCTCTGATCAGCCTCTTGATTACTCGCGGGGCATCTCAATTTGTCGAACCGTGAATTATAGAGGGATTTTCTGGCCTTCCTGAAGGCGGGCCAAAACAATTTGCCGCGGCAGAAGCGCAAGCACCGCATCCAGCGATGGTGTCTGCGGCGTACCCAAGACCAGCACACGTACCGGCATGGCCAGCTGCGGCATCTTCAGACCGGTGCCAGCCAGCACTTCCTTGATGGTTGCGGCAATGCTGGCTTTATCCCAGGCGCAGTGCTGCAGCTTGTCCTGCAACTGCGCCAGTGCAGGCGCAATGGCCGCAGTCACATGTTGCGCCAGGTCTTGCGGCGCGGGATTGATATCGGCGTAAAAGGCCTGGGCCCAGTCAGCCAGCACCAGCAAGGTGTCGCAGCGGTCCTTGAACAAACCACAGATCGGGCCAAGTCGATCATCGGCCTGCAGATTGCGTTTGGCCAGCAAATCAGACACCAGTGGCACCAGTGCGTCATCAGCCATGGCTTTGAGGTGCTGCGCGTTCACCCAGCGCAGCTTGGCTTCATCAAACTGGGCCGCACTTCGGCCCAGATGGTCCAGATCGAACCACTGCAGAAACTGAGCGCGGCTGAAAATTTCATCATCGCCATGGCTCCAGCCCAGCCGCGCCAGGTAGTTGACCATGGCGTCGGGCAAGTAGCCCTCGTCGCGATACTGTGTCACGGCCTTGGCCCCGTTGCGCTTACTCATTTTCTCGCCCTGCTCGTTCAGCACGGTGGGCAAATGGGCATAGACCGGGGGCTCCGAACCCAGCGCACGAAAGATGTTGATCTGGCGCGGGGTATTGTTCACATGGTCGTCACCACGAATCACATGGGTGATCGCCATATCGATATCGTCCACCACCACACAGAAGTTGTAGGTGGGCGTGCCATCGGGTCGGGCAATGACCAGATCATCCAGTTCCTCGTTGCTGATTTCAATGCGCCCCTTGACCTTGTCATCCCAGGCCACCACCCCGTTGAGCGGGTTCTTGAAACGAAGCACTGGCTGCACATCGGGCGGCACCGGGGGCAAGGTCTTACCCGGCTCGGGCCGCCAGGTTCCGTCATAGCGGGGCTTGAGCTTGGCCGCCATCTGGCGCTCGCGCAAGGCGTCCAGCTCTTGCACGCTCATGTAGCACGGATAGACATGGCCTGCGGCCTGTAACTGAGCCAACACTGCCTTGTAGCGATCCATGCGCTGCATCTGATAGTACGGGCCCTCGTCATAGTCCAGACCCAGCCACTGCATGCCCTCGATGATCACATCCACAGCGGCCTGGGTGGAACGGTCCAGGTCGGTATCTTCAATGCGCAAAATGAAGTCGCCGCCCATGGCGCGGGCAAAGGCCCAGGGGTAAAGCGCCGAGCGGATATTGCCCAGGTGGATAAAGCCTGTGGGCGACGGGGCAAAGCGGGTTCGTACGCGTTGTGTCATAAACAATTCAACAGATTGTGTTCGATAGGTGCTGGGCTTTGTCTACCCCATTGATGTGGGGGATCGGGCCCGCATCAGGTCAAAGTGGAGAGGCCCCGCAGTAGGTCTGCCTTGATGTCATCGATATGTTCCAGCCCCACGGCCAGCCGCACCAGCCCCTGACCAATGCCGGCGGCCTGGCGCTGCGCTTCACTGAGCTTGCCATGCGAGGTGCTGGCCGGATGAGTGAGCAAAGATTTGGTGTCGCCCAGATTGGTGCACAGCGAAAGCACCTGCAAGGCATCGAGCACATGAAAGGCGCGGGCACGCGCCTGCTCGGGGTTACCGGCTTTCACATCAAAGGACAGCACCGCACCCCCCAGCCCGTTCATCTGCCGCATGGCCAACGCATGTTGGGGGTGGCTGGCCAGGCCCGGGTAGTAAACCCGGGCTACCGCTGGTTGTTGCTCCAGCCACTGCGCCACTTGCAGCGCCAACGCGCTCTGTGCACGCATGCGCAGGTCCAACGTCTCCAAGCCCTTGAGCACCACCCAGGCATTGAAGGGCGAGAGGACCATACCGCTGTTTTTCTGGACCGGCAAAAATTTCTCGATCACCAACTGCTCGCTAGCGCACAAGGCGCCGGCCATCACGCGGCCCTGGCCGTCCAGATATTTGGTGCCCGAGTGCATCACGATATCAGCACCATAGTCCACCGGTCGCTGCAAGGCGGGGGTGGCAAAGCAGTTGTCCACCGCCAGCAGGGCGTTAGCCTGGTGGGCGATTTCAGCGAGCGCGGCCATGTCACACACCTCCCCCAGCGGGTTGGTGGGCGTTTCGGCAAATAACAAACGGGTGTTGGGACGCACGGCGGTGCGCCAGGCGTCCAGATCCGTCTGCGGCACGATGGTGGACTCCACGCCAAAGCGCGCAAACTCAGAGCCGATCAGCTTGATGGTGGAACCAAACATCGATTGTGAAAACACCACATGGTCCCCCGCCTTGAGCAGGCTGAAGCACATCAGCATGATGGCCGACATGCCTGAAGAAGTGGCCATGCAGGCCTGGGTGCCCTCCATGGCCGCCAGGCGCTGCTCCATGCTGCGTACCGTGGGGTTGCCGGAGCGGCCGTAGGTGTCGCCCTCCTCTTCGCCGGCAAAACGCAGCGCTTGCGACTCGGCACTGGACTGCACATAACCACTGGTCAGGTACAGGGCCTCGGAGTTTTCGCCATACTGGCTGCGCTGCACAGCTTGGCGTACCGCCAGCGTCTGCGGGTGCAAGCCCTCGGGCAGTTTGCGCTGGGCCATGGTCAGTCCTCTTCGTGGTTGGGCAGTGCCAGGCGCGAGGTATCGGCTTCGTCCTCTTCACCCTGCACCCGGCAAGCATTGAGCCGCTCGATATCTTCGGCACTGATATCGCCGGTGACATAGACGCCATCAAAGCAGGAAGCATCAAAGCCATTGAGTTCGGGGCGCAACTTGCCAATCGCCTGCTTCATGGCGTTCACATCCTGGTAGATCAGAGCGTCAGCCCCAATCAGGGTGCGCACTTCTTCTACCGTGCGGCCATGGGCCACCAGTTCATTGGCAGTGGGCATGTCGATGCCATACACATTGGGATAGCGCACCGGCGGCGCAGCACTGGCCATGTATACCTTGTTGGCTCCGGCCTCGCGGGCCATCTGCACAATCTCGCGGCTGGTGGTGCCCCGCACAATCGAGTCGTCCACCAGCAGCACATTGCGGCCTTTGAATTCGGTGCCGATCACATTGAGCTTCTGGCGCACGCTTTTCTTGCGCACTGCCTGGCCAGGCATGATGAAGGTGCGTCCCACATAACGGTTTTTGACAAAGCCCTCGCGGTAAGGCAGACCCAGCAGTTGAGCCAATTGCATGGCGCTGGGCCGGCTGGATTCAGGAATCGGGATCACCACATCGATATCTTGGGGCGGCACGGTGGAGACCACGCGCTTGGCCAGCGATTCACCCAGATTCAGGCGTGCCTGATAAACCGAGATGCCATCCATCACCGAATCCGGCCGTGCCAGGTAGACATACTCGAAGATGCAAGGATTGAGACGCGGCTGCTCGACGCACTGCTGCGCGTGCACCTGGCCCTGCAGGTCGATAAAGATCGCTTCGCCTGGCTGCACATCGCGCTCCAGCACATGGCCGGTGCCGTCAAGTACCACCGATTCACTGGCCAGCATCACGGTGCCGTCAGGCGAGCGCCCCATGCACAGGGGCCGGATACCGTAGGGGTCACGAAAAGCCAGAATGCCATGACCGGCAATCAGTGAGATCACAGCATAGGAGCCACGCACCCGCTGATGCACCCGACGTACCGCCTCAAAAACATGGCTGACCTGCAGCGCACTGTTGCGGGTGGCCTTGTCCAGCTCATGAGCCAGCACATTGAGCAGCACCTCGGAATCGCTTTCGGTGTTGATATGCCGATGGTCGGTGGTGAACAGTTCGGCCTTGAGCACCTGCGCGTTGGTCAGGTTGCCGTTGTGCACCAGCACCAGGCCGAACGGCTCGTTCACATAAAACGGCTGGGCCTCTTCCTCGCTGAAGGCATTGCCAGCGGTTGGGTAGCGCACCTGGCCCAGCCCGCTGTTACCCGGCAGGGCCCGCATGTTACGGGTGCGAAACACATCCTTGACCATGCCCTTGGCCTTGTGCATGAAAAACTTGCGCCCCTGCTGCGTCACGATGCCGGCTGCATCCTGACCCCGGTGCTGCAACAGCAGCAGGGAGTCATAGATCAGCTGATTGACCGGCGCGTTACTGACAACTCCGACAATGCCACACATAGAATTTCATCCAGTCTTAGACCATTTCAGGCCCGCAGCTTGGCTACGGGCAAATACTTGCCAAATTCGCTGGGCAGCACCGGGCGCAAAGCGTCGAGCACCACCACCGAGACGTTCACCCCCTGCGATTCACGCCACCAGGGCGCGCTTTTCATCGGTGTCATTTCCATCACCACTGTGACTGCAAGCAGAATCACCAAACCACGAGCCACGCCAAACACTGCGCCCAGCGCACGATCAGCAGGTCTCAATCCTACCGAGGAAATAAGCTTTTTCATCATCCAGGCGATAAAGCTGACCAGCATCACCACCAGAATAAACAGGATCAGAAAACCTGCGGCGTAGCGGATGGTCTCTGACGCACCGCTCATGGGCAGGTAGTTGGCCAGCCAGGGTGCCAGCCATTGCGCCACAACAAACGCCACGATCCAGCTCAACACGGAAAGAACTTCAAAGACCAGGCCACGCCATGCACCCAACAAGAGCGAAGCCAGCAAGACCGTCAGAAAAATCCAATCCAGTGTGGGCATCAAATCCTGCTCACAGCGTCAGGATGTTGGCAGACAAGTCCAGCTTCTTGACCTTGTCGGCTGCAGCCTGCGCTTCCGTTCGACTGGTAAACGGCCCCAATCGCACCCGGGTCAGTGGGCCGTCCTTGGTTTTGGCCACATGGATGTAGGTTTTCAGACCAGCGCGCTCAAGTTTGAGGCGCACCTCACGCGCCTTGGCGTCATCAGAGAAGGCGCCCACCTGAACGATAAAGCGGGTGCCATCGGCCACGGAGGCTGGATTTGCGTTGAAATTTGCCTGCGCGGTCTGGGTTGGCGCTTGGCTGCTGGACTGTGGCCGGCCTTCCAGCAAGGCTTGGGCGCGGGCGCCATCACTTGAGGGTTTGCTTTCGGTTTTAGGTTTGTCCTGAGCTTCAGCATTGGGCTGCGGCGTGGTGCTGGCAGACGGTGCCGTAGCTGCCGAAGGTGCTGCTGGAGCAGAAGCGGTAGAAGTGGCTGATGCGGGCTTGGCTGCCGGAGTGTTGGCGGCCTCTTCCGCAGGGTCTTCTTTCTGGGTGGCCGCTGCGCGCGCCACTTCGGCCGACGGAGGTTGCGTTGCGCCCAGAGGATTGACCTTGTGGCGATCGGGAATCACGATGGGGATGTCCACCGGGATGGTGCGCGGCTGCTTGTCCACAATTATTGGAAACAGGATCACCCCAGCCAACACCAGCACGGCCGAGCCGATCAGCCGGTGCTTGGCGCGCTTGCGCAACAGTTCGATGCTTTCGGGTTGGTGGCTGGTGGAGGACGACTGCTCTTCACCCCTCTTGCGGAACTTGAATAAGGCCATGTTGCGAGCAGTTCAGGTGTTCAATGCTTGGCTTGGGGGCGCGGTACGCCGTCTTTCAGGACGCCGCCGACGGTGTGAAACGATCCGAAGATGACAATTCTATCAGCGGGGTCTGCCGCTGCCAGGGCAGCTTGCAGGGCCAGGCCTGGGGAGGCAAAGGTGGTGGCCTGTGAATCGGGCTTGGGGTGCTGCGCCTGCCAGAAAGCCAGCAGCGCATCGGCGGCGGCCGCCCGGGGGGTGGGCAAATCGGTAAAGTACCAGCGGTCCACCAGCGGCATGATGCGCGCCAGCATCGGGGCCAGATCCTTGTCGGCCATGGCACCAAACACCGCGTGGGTGCCGGGGTAAAACCCCATGGCGTCCAGATTGGCCGCCAGCGCCGCCACCGAATGCGGGTTGTGCGCCACATCCAGCACCATCACCGGCTGACCAGCCAGCACCTGAAAACGCCCGGGCAATTCGACAAACGCCAAACCGTTGCGAATGGCTTGCGCGGTCACCGGCAACTGCTCGCGCAAGGCACTCAGCGCAGCCAGCACCCCCGAGGCGTTGACCAACTGGTTGGCCCCGCGCAAGGCCGGGTAGGCCAGGCCGGGGTAACGGCGGGTGTTGCTGGCGTGGCTACCGTTGCCGCCTGTGGGTACCCCTGGCCCGGCCGGCCCGGCCCAGGCCCATTGCTGCTTGTCGCCCGAGTAATTGAAGTCGCGACCAAAGCACCAAAGCTTGGCGCCGATGGCTGCGGCATGGTCCAGCACGCTTTGCGGCGGCATCGGATCACTCACAATGGCCGGCTTGCCCGCACGCAGGATGCCGGCTTTCTCGCGCCCGATGGCCTCGCGGTCGGGGCCCAGATACTCCATATGGTCCAGGTCAATGCTGGTGATGATGGCGCAGTCGGTGTCGATGATGTTGACCGCGTCCAGCCGTCCACCCAGACCCACCTCCAGAATGGCCACATCCAGCGCCGAATGCGCCATGCAGTCCAGGATGGCCAGGGTGGTGAACTCAAAATAGGTCAGCGCTGTCGCCTGCCCCAGCTGGACCCGGGCCTGCTCGACCCGCTCAAAACTGGGCAACAAAGCCTGCGCATCAACCGTTTCTCCGCGCAGACGCAACCGCTCTTCAAAATGCACCAGATGTGGTGAGCTGTACACCCCGGTGCGGTACCCAGCCTGAGTCAGGATGGCTTCGAGCATGGCACAAGTGCTGCCCTTGCCGTTGGTACCGGCCACGGTGATCACCGGGCAATCCAGCCGCAAGCCCATGCGCTGGGCCACCGCGCGCACCCGCTCCAGCCCCAATTCGATGGTCTTGGGGTGCAGGCGCTCGCAATGCACCAGCCAGTCATTCAATGTGTTCAAGCTCAACATACAGCAGAATTGTCGCCCATGAACACCCTCATTCTTTACGGCATCCCCAATTGCGACACTGTGAAAAAGGCCCGGACCTGGCTGGCCGAGCGTGACGCCA
>Ga0075472_10000333_pt1 | contig 19380 bp, 15 predicted proteins | sample DEB19_08_DNA_3_FD_77014 | JGI IMG/M metagenome (GOLD analysis project Ga0075472, IMG submission 77014) | Aqueous microbial communities from the Delaware River and Bay under freshwater to marine salinity gradient to study organic matter... | ecosystem: Environmental > Aquatic > Marine > Coastal ...
CCCACTTCTCGGCCCAGCGCAACTTCTCGACCTCCTCGTCCGTGGACGACGAAACCGGGGAAGCGCCCATGTTCGCGTTCACCTTGGTGAGCGACGCGCGGCCGATGGCCATGGGGTCCAAGTTGTAGCCGAGGTGCACCTTGTTCGCGGGAATGACCATGCGCCCGGCCGCGACTTCATCGCGAACCTGGGCCGGCGTCAGATGCTTCTCACGCTCGGCGACGCGCTTCATCTCCGGCGTGATGATGCCGAGGCGCGCGCTCTCGAGCTGCGTGATCGGGGTGAAGGACTTCGGGTAGATGACGCGGCGCCACTGGCCGCGGGCGCTCGCGAACTCGACGGAGTCGTAGGCGTCGCCGCAGCAGTTGACGCATTTGACGTTGGAGGGTTCCGCGAGTTCGACGGTCGACCAGCCTGCGGGGAGGAAGTCCCATGCGGTCTTGGCGCTCGGCTCGGGCATGCCGGGGGTGTCGGGCGAGGCGAAGGCGTACGGACCGCCGATGTCGGCGCGCTTGGCGAACGAGCCGGGCGTGGTGCCCTGGGCATGCGTCGACGGGTTGTGCGCGCCGTGGAGCGGGAGGTCGTAGCTGGTGCCGAGCGTGGTGGCGGAGGTGATCATCGTTCTTCCTTCGGGCGCCGGTCGCAAGACGGGTGTGAAGGAAGGCGCGGGTCCGCGCATTCGCTTCCCTCCGCCGGTGCGAGCCGGATCAGGTTCAACGGGTGCATCTCAGCGTCCTGCGGTTGCGGGACGCGCCCCGAGCGAGGCGACAGTGTAGCCGAGCCTCAGCCCTGCCACTGCTCGCGCGCCATGACGATCAGGTCGTTCGGGCCGAGCGACTTTCCAAGCTGCCGCAGCATGTTCGAGATCTGCGCGGCGTGGTAGTGCTGGTGCGTGCAGACATGGAGGTAGATGTCTTGGGCGTTCGTGATGTACGCCTTCCCGTCGCGCACGCGGGGCATCGGTTTCGCGAGGAACGCCTCGTCGCCGGCGCGCGCGAGAAGCTTCGACCAGCGCACATCGAGCGGCTTCCATGCTTCCTCGAGCGCCTCGAGCGAGGGGAAGGCGCTCGCCGGGGGAATCATGAAGGCGGGGTCGCCCTCCTCGAGCACATTCGCCCAGACCATCTCGGCGCCCCAGAGGTGGACGATGGTGCCGAAGAGCGTGCCCATGCCCATCTCAAATGGGCGGAGGAGCTCAGAGTGTGAGCAGACGCGGGCGGCTGCGAGGATCTTTGCGCGGGTCCAGAGGCGGTGGTCGTGCAGGCGGCGGATGGTGTCGGCGGTGCTCATGCGCGCAAGGTAGCCGCCCGGGCAAGGATCGACGCCGCTGCGCAGGCGACATGCCGCTCGCCGCGGATGCACTCGTCGACCACCGCATCGCGGAACAGCGCAGCCACCGGGCGACTGGGCGCGAAGCGGTCCACGCGGGCGATCGAAAACGGCGCTCGCCCGTGCAACTCGCGCAGGCAATCGGAATGAAGCCGTGCCAGCAGGCGGGTCTCGTTCCCGCCTGATTCACGAAGCGCGCGCGCGCGCGCATCCGCATCGATCACCCTCCCGGCGTGCCCGAGGTTCTTCGTGATCCAACGGGCAAGCTCGACGACTTCCGATGCCGTGCAGAGCTTCGAATCCCGCACTCCTCGCGCGAGCGCCTCTCCCTCTGCCTCGACCGAGATCGCCACCGCAGCCACGGCAAGCGGGCGCCCCCGTTCGCCCTTTCCCGACTCGTCGCTGCCCGCGATCACCGTCACAAGCTCTGGTGGACCGCCGCCGTCCGGAATCGCGCTGTCCGACGGAAAGGCAAGCCTGTGCAGCCGATCGAAGTCCTCCGCGAGCGCGCCGTCGCGGGCCTCGACAAGCACAACGCCACGCCAACCCAGCACACGCAGCGCGCGGTCGTCGACATACTCCCACTCCGCAAGCGCATCAGGCGGCACGACCGCGTGGAAATCATGTCGGACCAGCGTCGCGCGCAGCGCCTCGAAACGCGCCTCGTTGCGTCGATAGATGCGGATTGCGGGCGAGCGCGCGGTTGCCACGCGGGTAGGCTACCTGCATGCCAGAGATTGCCAAGACGGAGTACGCCACGAATCTCGCCGCGATTCGCGCCGCGCAGCGCCGGATCGAGCCGTTCATCCACCGCACGCCCGTCCTCACGAGCGCTGCGATGGACGCCGTCAGCGGCCGCTCGCTCTGGTTCAAGTGCGAGCTCTTGCAGAAGACCGGCTCGTTCAAGATCCGAGGCGCGACCAATGCCGTGCGCATGCTCGAGGACCACGCGGCGTCGAACGGCGTCGTCACCCATTCCTCGGGCAATCACGCGCAGGCGCTCGCACTGGCCGCGCGGATGCGCGGGATTCCCGCGTTCGTCGTGATGCCGTCGAACTCGGCCGAGATCAAGAAGGCCGCCGTGCGCGGCTACGGCGCGACGGTGATCGAGTGCGAGCCCACGCTCGAGGCGCGCGAATCCACGGCGGCGCGCGTGATCGCCGAGACGGGCGGCGCAATGGTCCCGCCGTTCAACCATCCGAATGTGATCGCCGGACAGGGCACGATCGCGCTCGAGCTGCTCGACGAATGCCCGCAGCTCGACGCCATCATCGTGCCGCTCGGCGGCGGCGGGCTGATTTCCGGCATCGCGGTCGCCGCGAAGGCGCTCAAGCCGTCGATCAAGATCATCGGCGCCGAGCCCGAACTCGCCGGCGACGCCGCCGCATCGAAGCGACACGGCTCGATCCAGCCGGCCATGACGCCTGTCACGATCGCCGACGGCCTCCGCACTTCCCTCGGGCCGCTGACCTTTCCCGTGGTGCGCGATCTTGTCGACGAGATCGTACTCGTGCCCGAGGCGGACATCGTCGCGTCGATGCGCTTCGCATGGGAGCGCATGAAGATCACCATCGAGCCAAGCGCCGCCGTCGGCGTCGCGGTCGCTTCGGGCGCGTGGATGCACGCGCGCGAGAACGACGGCCTCAAGCAGGTCGGCGTCGTCCTCTGTGGGGGAAATGTCGACCTTGGCGCGCTGCCGTGGATGTAGCGCTTTGAACGCCGGCGCGATGGCGCCCAGACAGCGTCACTCGACCGTGACGCTCTTGGCGAGATTGCGCGGCTTGTCGACATCCTTGCCGCGCATGACGGCCGCGTGGTACGCAAGCAGCTGCAGCGGAATCACCGTGAGGAGCGGCTGGAACATCTCGATGCACTCGGGCACATAGAAGACTTCCTTCGCGAGCGTCTTGATGTGCTCGTCGCCTTCCGTCGCGACCGCGATGACATGGCCGCCGCGCGAGCGGACCTCCTCGATGTTCGAGAGGACCTTCTCGTACTGCGAGTTGCGCGTCGCGACGAAGACGACGGGCATGCCGTTGTCGATCAGCGCGATCGGGCCGTGCTTCATCTCGGCCGCGGGCATGCCCTCTGCGTGGATGTACGAGATTTCCTTGAGCTTCAGCGCGCCCTCGAGCGCGACCGGGTAGTTCACGCCGCGACCGAGGAACAGCCAGTTCTCGCGATGGATGTACTTCTCCGTCGCGGCGCGGATGCGGTCGGACCATGTGAGCGCGCGCTCGATCTTGGCGGGAATCGCCTCGAGCTCGCGCAGCAGGTTGGACACATACTCCTGCGAGAGGTAGCGACGGCGGCCGATGAAGGTCGCGAGCATCGAGTTGACGAGCACCTGGCCGGTGAAGGCCTTCGTGCTGGCGACGCCGATCTCGGGGCCGACGCGCAGGTAGACGCCCGCATCGGTCTCGCGCGCGATCGACGAGCCGACGACATTGACCACGCCGAGCGCGAGCGCACCGCGCTGCTTCGCCTCCTGGAGCGCGGCGAGCGTGTCGGCCGTCTCGCCCGACTGGCTGACGGCGACGACGACGGTGCCGTCCTCGACGATCGGATTGCGGTAGCGGAACTCGCTGGCGAAATCGTGCTCGGCGTGGACCTTCGCAAGGTCCTCGAAGAGGTACTTGCCGATCATGCACGCGTGGAGCGCCGTGCCTTGGCCCACGAACACCACGCGCTTCGCGTTGGCGAGCTTGCGAGCGTGCTCTCCGACACCTCCGAGGCGGATCTCGCCCTTGGCGACATCGACGCGACCCTGCAGGGTCTGTCGAAGCGCGCGCGGCTGCTCGAAGATCTCCTTGAGCATGAAGTGGTCGTAGTGACCGAGCTCGATCTGCTCGAGGTCGAACTCGAGCTCGCGGATCTCCGCGGTGATCTCAATGTTGTCGACGGTGGTGGTGCGGAATCCCTCGCGGGTGATGCGTGCGACCGAATAGTCGTTCAGCGCGATCGCCTGCGTCGTATGCGACACGATGGCGCTCGCGTCGGACGCGACGACATACTCGCCGTTGCCGACGCCGACCATGAGCGGCGATCCCTTGCGCGCCACCACGAGGACCTCGGGCTCCTTCTCGCAGACCACCGCGATCGCGTACGCGCCGGTGACCTCGCGCAGCGCGGCCTGGACCGCCTTCTCGAGATCGCCCGCGTAGAGTTCGCCGATCAGGTGCGCGAGCACCTCGGTGTCGGTTTCGCCCTCGAAGCGATGCCCCTTCTCCTCGAGGTACTTCTTGATCGAGGCGTAGTTCTCGATGATCCCGTTGTGGATGATCGCGATGCCGTGGCCAAGCCTCTCGTCGTCGCGATGCGGGTGCGCGTTGCGCTCGGTGACGCCGCCGTGCGTGGCCCAGCGCGTGTGGGCGATGCCGAGCGTGCCCGTGAAGCCGCCGCGCTCGCCGATGAGCTTCTCGACATTCGCGACGCGTCCCACGGCGCGCGCAAGGTGCAGGCTGCCGTTCATGACGGCGACACCGGCGGAGTCGTATCCGCGATACTCAAGCCGCTTCAGGCCTTCGAGAAGGATGTCCGATGCCTGACGGCGACCGATGTAGGCGACGATTCCGCACATGGAGACTGAGACCCCTTGCTGCGCGCGGAGCCCGCGCGCGCGTAAGTATCGTCCGAAAGTCCGCTTGCCTTCGTCAAACGCAGCAGAAACCAAGGCGGTCTGTCAGCCCGATAATTGCGACTCGTCGCGCTGAGCACGGCCAGGCGAGGCTCAGCCGTCGAGGCGACGCAGGCGGATCGTTCGCACGCGCACCTCGGTGGGTTCGCCCGCGTGGATCTGGACGCCGATGTTCGCGCCCTTCGGCGCATCCTTCGAATCGTCGATCAGGGATGCCGTCGGCTTGCCGTCGAGGAAGTGCTGCATGCTGTTGCCCTTCGCGACCACGCGGTAGGTGTGCCACTCGGCGATGTCAGGCGACGCGACTGCACCATCGAGCGGGCCGTTGGTGCGCGTGCCGTCGGCGGCGATCACGGTCTTGGTGCCGTGCTCGGCGATGATGCCGCGCCCGCCCTCCTCGTAGAACATCGCGACATAGTTCGGCGCGGGATGCGCGTCGATCTGAGGTCCGCGCAGGCGGACGCCGTCGAAGGCGGCGCTGCGGTACTGGACGCCGGAGTTGTTGCCCACGACCTTCATGTCGACCTCGAGCTCGAAGTCGCGCACCTCGCCATTCCAGATCAGGAATGTGTTGTGCGGCGCGGCGTTCGCCGCGGTCGTGCGGCCGACGATCTCGCCGTTCTCGATCGACCAGAACTTCGGGTCGAATGTGAACGCGGCGAGTGCGTTCGGCGAAGCGTGCGCGCTCGAGAAGATCTCAAGATACCCGTCGTCGTCGAGCTTCGAGAAGGCGGGATCGTTGGCGTCGCCGCCTGCGCGCAGGAACGCGAGGAGATCGAGCAGCTCGCCTTCGGAAAGCGTGTCGAGCAGGTTCGCGGGCATCGGCGAGACGGCACTCGGCGACTTCGAGACGATGTCCGCCTTCGCGATCGTGTCGCGCGCGTCGGACAGCAGGCTCTGGCGGACCTCAATCGTGTCCTTGTTGTCGGCCATGATGCGGCCAGTCACGGTGCGGCCGTTCTTCAGCTTGATGTCGGTGTTCTGGTACTGGTCGCTCAGCGTCTTGCTCGGGTCCACCAGCGACGAAGCCATGTCCTCGAGCGAGAAGCGGCGCGAGACGCCCGAGAGCTCGGGGCCGCCGCTGCCACCGATACCGCCCGCGCGGTGGCACTGCGCGCACTGCGCGGCGCGGAAGGCGCGCAGTCCCTCCTTGTAATCGCGGCCGGTCGCGAGCTTGGGGCCGAGCGCCGCGATCGACTCGACGGTCCATGCGCGGCCTGGGCCGCGCGGCGCGACCACGGGATCGTTGCCGCTCTTACCCGCTGCGGTCGACGCGAGGAACTCGCGGTCGGATTCGGGGGCGTTGGCGACGAACTCGTCGGTCATGCGCTTGAGGAAGCCCGCATACGAGTTGCCGCCGGTGGCCTTGCGCAGTTCGGCGATGGCGCGCGCAAAGCGCATGCGGTTGTCGGCGGTCCAGCCGTTCTTCGCATCGCGCACCGCATGCACGAGCGCGATCTTCTGCGTGGCAGGCGCGTTCGCCATCATGTCGGTGACGGCCTTGCCGTACGGTCCGCCGCGCGCGAGCAGCGCGGCGTCGATCGGCGTCGCCAGGCGCACATCGGGCTTGCCGAGCAGGTCGACCGCGACCTCGACGGCGCGCGGCGCGCCGAGCTTCGCGAGGAACACAGCGCGGTGCATGTCGAGCTCGCTCGCGTCGGATGCGCCTTCCGGCGCTGGGAAGTGCGCGAGGACTGCGTCGCGCAGCGCATCGCCGCCGCCGACATCGGTCGCCTGCGATGCGAAGCGCAGGAGCCAGAGCTCGCACGCGCGGAGCCATTCCTTCTCGAGCGGAGTGCCGCGCACGGCCGGTTCGAGCGCGGTCAGTCGCGCGGCGACGGCGGTTCCGTCCACCGACGGATTGCCCGCACGGCACAGCGCGACGATGGCGAGGATCGCAGCCTGCGAGTTGCCCTCGGTGATCGCGCGCGCACGCCAGAGCGCGGGGTCCTGGTGCTCGAGCGCGATGCGCGCCGCGCTGCGGATGCCGGCGTCGGGCGAGCGAAGCGCGGCAAAGGCGGTCGTCACCGCGCCCTTCGCGGCATCGCCTTCGAGGCGCTCGTGCAGCTTCTCGATGGCGCGGCGCTCGGTGAGCGCAGCGGGCACGGGCATGGGCGCGCGCTTGATCGCGATGGGATTCTCGGCGCGCACGCGGAAGACGGCGCTCGGCAGGTTGCGGCCGCCGACCGCGAAGTACATCGCGCCATCCATCACGACTGCGTCGGTGAGCGGAAGCGGGCGACCGACGACGAACGGCTCGATGCGCAGCTTCGGCGTCGACGCATCCTTCGAGTCGTCGGTGGGCCAGCCCGCCCACATCGTGCCGTAGGTCCAGTCGAGGAAGAACATCGCCGTGTTCCACGGCGCGGGGTACTGCAGTCCCGCCGACGCGAGCACGCCCGTCGGCGACGCGGGACCGACATCGACCGCTGCGGGCAGCGAATCGGGGCTCCACGCGGGCCACTTGCCGCTGCCCGAGCGCCAGCCGTAGTCGACGCCGCTCGCGAGCTCGCACACGCGCGTGGGCCGGTACCACGGGAGCCCCATGTCCCACTCCATGTCGCTGTCGAAGGTGAAAGCACGGCCGACCTCGTCGAACGCGAGGTCATAGCTGTTGCGGAAGCCGATGGTCATGAGCTCCCACTTCGAGCCGTCGCGGTCGGTGCGCACGATCCAGCCGCCCGGCGCCATGACGCCGACGGCGTGGCCGTTCGCGTCCCACAGGCGCGTGAAGATGATGTCCTCCTGCCAAAGCTTGGGCACGCGCGAATGCGCGAGCGATTCCTCGGGCGGCGCGCAGTGGTTGCCGCCGACGATCCAGATCGAACCATCGGGCGCGGCGACGACCTGGTGCGGCCCGTGCTCGCCGCCGTCGCGCGCGACCGCGGCGAGCATCTTCTTCTCGTCGTAGGTGCCGTCGCGGTCGGTGTCGCGCAGGCGCCAGACGCCGCGTGCATCGCCGCCGCCCTCGTTCACGACGGCGAAGAGGTCGTTGTCGACCGCAAGGATGCCGTGCGCGCGGCCGATCTCCGGCTCGATGAGCTCGACGGCGCTGGCGTTGAAGTCGCCGCCGTCGGCGCACGGCGAGACCGCGAACATGCGGCCATACTGCGCACTTGCGATCAGCCGCTTGCGGCCGATGTCGGCGGTGAGCGCGACGATCGAGCCGCGCGATTTCGGCGCGACATAGACAAGCTCGCAGATGAAGCCCTTCGGCACGGCGATCGTGCGCGCGATGTCGGCCAGCGGACCCGGCATCGAGCCGAACGCTGCGGCAATTCCGTCGCCCCATGGCGCATCGCCGAGCGCACCGACCACTGCGCTCGCGACCGGCGAGTTCGTCCACGCGCCGCTCGCCTGCCACGATGGATCGCTCACCATGCGCATGCGCGTTCCATCTGCGCCGGTCCAGTCGACCTGGACGCAGATGCCCGCGGGACCGCCCTCGTTGCGCGCCTCGACGGTGAACTCATGGACTCCCGCAGCGACGGTGCCCAACTCTGCCACGACGGGCTCGGACCAGTCGTCGGCGGTGGCGACCTCGCGGCCGTCGAGCAGTACGCGCGCCTTGTTGTCGGCGGCGATCACGAGGCGCACGCCCTTCGCGTCGGTCGCGAAGCGATAGCGGCGCGTGAACACCGCGGAATCCTCGACCTTCTTGCCGGGCGCCCAGATCCACGACGGCGTGTCGAGCTTGGTCTGCGCGGGGACCGCTGGCTTCGCGGGCTCGTCGGGGCGGGCGGCGTCCATCGACGACTTCATCGACTCCTGCGCGGCGGAGATGTTCGCGCCGTCTCCGCCGGTCGAGATCACCGTGCGCAGCGCGAGCGCGAGGAACACGGCGCCGAAGAGGATCGAGGAGACAAGGATGCCGTTGGCGGTCTTGCGGTCCATTCGCGCATCTTCACCATGCACCGCGGCTTGTGGAGAGCCCCGCGCGAATCTCGGAGAATTTCGCGGCGGGGCGTAAGATGCGCGCCCGATGTCCGACGACCTGTGGTCACCGATCCGAACCGAACGGCGCGCGAAGGCAGCGCCGCTTGCGGTGCGCGTGCGCCCGCGCACGCTCGACGAGATCGCGGGCCAGCAGCACTGCCTCGCGGAGGGGTCGCTTCTCCGGAGGCTGATCGAGCAGGACGCCCTGCAGTCGATGATCGTCGCCGGTCCACCTGGGACAGGCAAGACGACGCTCGCCGAGGTGATCGCAGCGCGCACCGGCGCGTTCACCGACCGCGCTCACGGCGCGACGACCGGTGTGAAGGACCTGCGCGACAAGATCGAGGGTGCCGCGCGAAGGCTGGGAGAATCGGGCCGACGCACGCTGCTCTTCGTCGACGAGATCCACCGGCTCGCGCGCAACCAGCAGGATGCGCTTCTCGAGGGCGTCGAGGCGGGCAGCGTCGTCCTCTTTGGCGCGACCACCGAGAACCCGACCTGGGCGGTCGCACCGGCGCTGCTCTCGCGGTCGGTCGTATTCCGCTTCCAGCCGCTGTCTGAGGACGATGTCGCCCGCGTGCTGCGCCGCGCGATCGCACACGAGGACGGTGTCGGCGTCGCGGATCTTGCGGTCGACGACGACGCGCTCGCGCACTTCGCGCGCGCGTGCGATGGCGATGTGCGTCGCGCACTGAGCGCCCTCGAGACCGCCGCGAGCGCCGTGCGCGGAAACGCGGCACCGCGCATCGACCTCGCCCTTGCGCGCGCCGCGCTCGACGGCAAGGTGCCCGTGTTCGACCGCGACGGCGACGAGCACTACGACCTCGCGAGCGCGCTCATCAAGTCGATGCGCGGAAGCGATCCGGACGCGGCGGTCTACTGGCTCGCGCGCATGCTCGTGTCGGGCGAGGACCCCCGCTTCATCTGCAGGCGCCTCGCGATCTTCGCCAGCGAGGACATCGGAAACGCCGATCCGCGCGCGCTGCAGACCGCGGTCGCGTGCTGGCAGGCCGTCGAGCGCGTGGGCATGCCCGAGTCGCAGCTGATCCTCTCGCAGTGCGTGACTTTCCTTGCAGTCGCGCCGAAATCGAATGCGGCGGCGTGCGCGATCTGGGAGGCCATGGACGACGCGCGCGAGGCACGCACCGTCCCCGTGCCCTTCACGATCGTCGACCAGACCAAGCGCCGCGCCGTGCGCACCGCGGACGACGGGACGCCGCTCGCGCCCAACGCGGGCAAGTACGAGTATCCGCACGACCGCGCCGACGGAATCGGCACGCAGGACTATCTCGGCGTGGCGAAGCGCTACTACCGGCCGACCGATCGCGGGCTCGAGAAGGCGATCGGCGAGCATCTCGAGCGCGTGCGAGCGATGCGCGAGCGTGCAAAGGAGCCAGTGGCATGAGCGGTGATTCGACCGCGGATGAAGACGGGGAGAAGCGCGCGCTGCGCGGAGTGATCCGCGGGCGAGTGCGCGCGATCAAGCAGTTCGCGCGCGAACAGCGTGCGCGAAGGCTCGCGGCCACGGTGCTGCGCTCGCCGCCGCTCTCGGGCGCGCAACTCGTGCTCGCCTATCGCGCGATGGGCGACGAGATCAGCGTCGATGAGATCGTGCGCGCGCTTGCCGAGCGCGGGGTGCGAGTGGCGTTTCCAAGCGTCGGCGAGGGCGGTTCGATGCGGCTCCTCGAGATCGTCGCGGCGAATCCCCTTGCGAGCGGCCACTGGACGACGGACCGGTTCGGCATCGCGGCGCCCGATCCGGAGAGCACCTCAGCCCGCGTCGTGTTCGCGCGCGAACTCGATGCCGTGATCGTGCCGGGCCGGGCCTTCGATGCGCGCGGCGCGCGGCTCGGGCGCGGCAAGGGGTTCTATGACGCGCTTCTCGGGCGTCTTCGTCCCGACGGTCGGAGGGCCACGATCGGCGTCTGCTTCCGTGAACAACTTGTCGATTCGGTGGTGGAAGGTCCGCAGGACCGACGCGTTGCGTTCGTCGCCGCAGAAGGGCGCCTCATTCGAGGGGTCCGGAAGGACCGCGGCGAGCCCCGGCGCTGATGGTGCGAGGGAATTTTCATCGGGGAATCTCACGGATTCTTGGAAGCTCGCGCCGCACGCCATACCCTGCGCGCCGCACTTCAGAAGGGATCCCCCATGGCACTCGCGAGTCAGAACGCACGCTCCGATCGAACCAACCCGAATGGCCGCGGCTCGAAGCCGATGATGTTCGCCTTTATCGCGCTCGCTGCGTTCGGCGCGATCATGGCCGGCCGCTGGATGTTCGGCGGGTCTGACGGCGCTGCTCCACGCGCTGCCATTGCGGCCGAGACGATCACGACCGACCCAGAGAACCACACGCGCCGCGCCGCGCTCGACGACGGGACTTCAACCCCGGAGACTTCAACCCCGGAGACTTCAGCCCCGGAGACTTCAGCCCCGGAGACTTCAGCCGAGTCGCCCGTCGACGCGAAGGCAACGACGAGTGCGAGTGCGGACACGACGGAGCCAACCAAGTCGGAAGCGGCAGTCTCGGCGGAGCCCGCCGCGACGCAGCCGCCGGCCGCGATGCCCGAGCAGCCCAAGACGGATACAGCACCAACCCAGGACGCGCCCAAGGACGCGAAGGACACGACTTCGCCGACGAGCGCGCCACGGGAGAAGGTCCCCTTCTTCGGCAATGGCCAGAACGCGTCGTCGCCGCTGGTCGCTCCAGCGACTCCCGACGTGGGCGCAGAGCCGCCCTCGGACTCGCCTGCGGGCAAGCTCAAGCAGGGCCTCGCGCTCGCTGCGACGGAGCCTGTCAAAGCGCGTGCGCTGCTTTCGGCGGCGGTGCTCTCCGGCACGCTCGCCGAGCCCGATGCGCGCAGCGCTTCGAATGCGCTCGCGCACATCAGCTCGCAGCTGTTCCTCACGCCCGTCTTCAATGCCGGCGACGCGACCTGCAACCAGTACATCATCGCGGCGAACGACTCGCTCGAGAAGATCGTCCGCAAGCAGCACATCGGCTGCGAGTGGCAGCTCGTCGCGCGGCTGAACAACATCAAGAAGCCGGAGTCCATCCAGGTCGGCAAGCGGCTGAAACTGCCGAAGGGACCGTTCAGCGCGGTCGTGTGGAAGCGCGACTATCGGATCGACATCTGCATCGGTGAAGGAGCGGACCGCGTGATCGTGGCATCGATGCCTGTCGGCCTTGGCGAGGCGAACGGCACGCCGACGGGCATGTTCAAGGTGCGTGGCGGATCGAAGCTTCAGAATCCGGAGTGGATCCACCCTGTGACGGGCCAGCGCTACGCGGCCGATGACCCGACGAATCCGATCGGCGAGCACTGGCTCGGCCTCGAGGGAACCGAGGAGCGCACTTCATCGCTCAAGGGCTACGGCATCCACGGCACGACCGATCCTGATTCGATCGGGCAGAACCGCAGCCTTGGCTGCGTGCGCCTGCTGGCGGATGATGTCGCGCTGGTCTGGGAGTGCCTGGGCAACGGCGCGGTGGTCGAGATTCGGCCGTGAATTGAGCGCTCGTGTTTGAGCGCTCGCAACTGGCGAGCGGCTGCGGCTCCGCCGCAGGACGCTCGCCTTTGCTCGCTCTGGTGCTCAGCAGGTCAAGCTCAGCGGCTGCGGCTCCGCCGCAGGACGCTCGCCTTTGCTCGCTCTGGCGGTACGCCGCTCGAGCTCAGCCGCTGCGGCTTCGCCGCAGGACGCTCGCCTTTGCTCGCTCTGGTGGTACGCGTGCCGGGAACGCCCAATCCGACTCCTCGCCGGCGCCCCTGTCTCGCTACCCTGCCCGCGATGAAGCGACCGCTCGTCGGCATCACACTTGGCGATCCGCTGGGCATCGGGCCCGAGGTGGTCGTGAAGGCCCTCGCCGACCAGTCGCTGCGAAGCGCCGCCCGCTTCGTCGTGTACGGTGACAATGAGCTCATGCTCGCCGCAGCCGACAGGGCGCGCCTGAATCCGACTTGGTTCCGCGCAGGTGTCGACCATGCGCGCGACGGCAGCATGGTGCTCGGGGACTTCACAGTCATCGACTACGCGGTCACTGCGATGCTGGGTTCCGACCCCGAGCCGTCCAAGGCGGGTGGGCTCGTGTCCAAGACCTTCGTCGAGGACGCGATCGTCGATGCAATGCGCCCCGCCGACGACCATCGTCGCGTGGACGCGGTCGTGACCGCGCCGATCTCGAAGGAGTCGTGGACGCTCGCCGGCTTTCGCTGGCCGGGCCACACCGAGCTCTTCGCGGCGCGCACGAAGGCGAAGCGGCAGGCGATGGCATTCGTGTCGCCGCGGCTCAAGGTCGCGCTCGCGACCACGCATGTGCCGCTGATGGAGATCCGCAACCTGCTCACGATCGGTCGCGTGCACGAGCCGATCGTGCTCGGGCATGAGCTCTGCCAGCGGCTCGGGATCGAGAAGCCGCGCATCGCGGTGTGCGGGCTCAATCCGCACGCGGGCGAGAACGGGATGTTCGGCGACGAGGAGATCCGCGTGATCAAGCCCGCGATCGACATCGCGCGCGGCACGGGCATCGATGTGCACGGGCCGTTCTCGGGCGACACGATCTTCATCGACGCGGCCGCGGGAAACTGGGACCTCGTGGTGGCGATGTACCACGACCAAGGCCTGATTCCCGTGAAGCTCCTCGGCTGGGACAAGGCCGTGAACGTCACGCTTGGGCTTCCGATCGTGCGCACGAGCCCCGATCACGGCACCGCGTTCGGCATCGCGGGGAAGAACCAGGCGAGCGAGGGGTCGATGAAGGCCGCGATCGAGCTGGCCGTGAAGCTCGCGTCTACTTGATGAGCCGCAGGATCCACGGATAGCGGAACGGCCGGTCGTTCGACAGGGCAACGAGCCCCATGATGCCGACGACGATGCAGTAGATCGCAAGGGCTGCGAGCGCGATGCCCGCGAGGATCGCGGGAACGATCAGGAGCGCGCCGGCGAGCCCGAACGCGGAGAACGCCGCGGAGGCGATCAGCACCGTGATCAGGCAGTTGATGGTCTCCTTCGCCTCGGCGACGACGAGTGGGTCGTTCGATCCGAGCGCCCACACGATTCCCGGCGCGATGGCGGGCCCGATGATGATGGTCGCGAGGACTGGCGCAGCGAGCACCGAGCCGCGGCAGAAGACTGCGGCGAGTTTTGGGTCGATCGATCGGGGCGCGTGCGGATGTCCCGCGGCGCGCCCGCATGCGCCGCACTGCACGGCAAACGGACCGTTCCTGGCGCCGCAGAATCGGCAGTAGACGACGGTTGCGGGCGGTGGTTCCGGCGGCGCGGACTGAGGTGCGGTCGAAGGGGTCGATGGAACGGTCGTGCTCGCGGTCGCCGCCGACGGGAACAGCCCCACGATCGACGACGCGACGACCCACGCGCGCTGCGCGGGATCGAAGATCCAGGTCTCGGGCTCGATCGAACCGTTCGCAGCGAGCCGACGGATCTCGTCGAACGCGACGGGGCCAAGGGTCGCGCCGCGCTGCGACCAGTACCACTCGCCTGAAGTTGCACTCGCTGATTGTGGGTCGGTCATCTCGATCGCTCCATGGAACACGCGGAGACTTGTGCGGGCTGTGCTTCCGAACACGCACGCGGGCATTTCATCGCGCGGTCGATGCTCGTGACGCGATTTTCCAAAATCCGATGCGAATGTTTCGAGCGCAGGTTTCCCGAGCAGTAACTTCCCGCCCGCTCGATGCAGCGCGCGTGCCTGCGCGGGCCCGAATGGATGGTCATGGTGGAACGGGCGCACTTGCCCGGGAAAGGACGGAGAAGATGTCTCATGCGATGTCTCATGGAACGAAGAGGTTCTTGCGGAGGACCTCCGACATGCGCCTGCTGGCGATGGTCGTCGCGGTCATGGCGCTCGGGCTTGGCGCACGCGCGCAGGGCGCGCTCGTGGCGTCGTGGAACCTGAACGGGATCGATCCGCTTCAGAACACGGTGGTCGGAGCGTCGACGGGCGTGGGCACGCTCGACTTCGGCGGCCTCGGCGCGACGGCAAGCGTGCTGCAGGGCACGACGCTCGGGGCGCTGAAGGGCGAGGTGGCGGGAGACGCACTGGCGGCGATCGGCACGCTCGCGAACGGCACCTCGATGCGCCTCGACTTCGCGGTGGCGGGGTACGAGAACCTCGTCGTGAGCTTCGCAACGCGTCGATCCGCGACCGGTGCATCGAGCAATCGGCTCGAGTGCTGGACAGGACTCGCGTGGGAGACGGTGTTCAGCTTCGCATCGAACGCGTCGACCTGGGAGCTGCTGACCGTCAAGCTCGCGCCGATGCCCTCCTTCGAAGGCGGATATGCCTCAATGCGATTCGTGATCGATGGCGCGACGAGTTCGAGCGGAAGCCTGCGCTTCGACAACATCAGCGTGTCGGGGACGCCTGCGCCCGCGCCGGGGGCTCTGGCACTGCTCGGGCTCGCGGGCTGCATCTCGCGGCGACGGCGGTAGCCCTGCCCCCCGCGCGTTGCAACGGAGCACGCGCGGTGAAAGACGGCGGTCCGCCGCACCTGCGCGGCGGACCGCCGATTCCCGTCTTTGACAAGTCAACCGCGCCCTCGCGGGCACGGCGCTCAGCCGCCGATTCCAAGCCAATCGCGGAAGAGGAACTCGAAGCGCTGCGCGAGCAGCGTGATGCGGCCCATCACGGTCAGGCCGAAGGCGCCGCCGAAGGTGATCATGAGGAACCAGATGCCGAGGCGCGCGGTCTTGCCCACGGCGCCCTTGTGCTCGACCGAGAAGAAGAAGTAGGTGAGCACGCTCAGGACGCCGATGATGCCGACCAACGCACCGACCGTCGCCCAGAAGGCGAAGCTGCCCGACGCGTCGAAGGCGAGGGCCGGCTGGACGGTCGCGCCGACCTGCGCCATGAAGTCGGACTCGATCGACGAGACGAGCTTCAGTCCAGCGGTGACGCCGATGACCATGGCGATGGGCCAGCTCGAGATCCAGCCGACGCTGGGAACGAGGCGGCAGAGCAGCATGATGCCGAGCAGGAGCGGCACGCACGCGAGCACGAAGTCCGCGATCGGCGTGGGTGACTCAGGAAGCGATGGCAGCATCGTGTCGCGCACGAGCGTCGGCGCGAGCTTCGCGAACAGGTTGGGGACCAGCGAGGTCCAGAAGGCGTTGACCATCCAGTAGGCGGCGGAGACTCCGATGAGGATGCTCTCGCAGATCTTGTAGAACGGGTTGTCGCGGAAGAGGAACGACAGGATGCCGAGCGTCAGGAGCGCCGCGGTCCAGACGCCGACCGTGGTCCAGAGAGACCGCGTCGCCTCGCCTGTCGGGTCGGCCTGCGCGGCGACGGCCGCGCGCAGCACGAGGAGCGACGCGCCAAGCGCGGCGAGCGAGATCCACAGCAGCGTCAGGCGCTGCTTCGGACGCGGGGTTTCGGTGGTTCCGTTCATCGTGCACCTCCGCGGCTGCGGCCGGCGATCATGGCGAGGTTCCCGAGGACGATCAGCGCGATCATCAGGAGGTGCGCGACGAGCTGCGGACCCATCCGCACGCGTCCTTGCCCGATGACCTCAGGCTTCGCCACGGGGTACTTCTGCTCGACGAGCATCTCGTACTCCGCAGCGCCTTTCACGGCCACCAGCATGCCCTCCATCTGCTTCGGGTAGTACGGGAGCAGCTGGCTCACCTGGACGCCCGTCGAGCCGCCGACAATCGAGAAGGCCTCGGGCATCGCGCCGTTGCCGTACTGCACCCACTCCTTCGCGCCCGGATAGCCCGCCGAGATACTGGCGACCAGCTTGAATGCGCTGAGGTCCTTCACGCCTGCGACGAGCGGCAGCGAGGTCAGCGCGGTGCCCGACGAGTCGGTCTTGTATTGCTCAGGCACATTTGTCGCCATGAGCTTGATCACGCCTTCGTTGCCCGACTGGAAGCCGAGCTGCACATAGTCAGTGCCGTACTGGTAGCCGGGATGGAACTCCTTCAGCACGCGGTCGATGGTGCCGTCGGCCTGCTTCTTCCCAAGCGGCCAGAGCGCCATGAACACGATCTTCAGCTTGCGCGCGGCGCAGTGATGGACGAGCGCGCTCGCCATCGGCTGCAGCTCGGCGGCGCTCGCAGGGTCGTAGTCGAACGAGAGCAGCACGGTCGAGCCCTCGGGCACGGCCTCGACCGCGTTGAAGGTCGCGCGCGCCATCGGACCCGGGTACTCGGGGAACCGCAGCTTGAGCAGGATGGGAATCGCGATCGAGAGGCCCATCGCCAGGAAGATCCAGCGACGGTCGAGGTTGTTGAGCCGTGCGAGGGGTGAGTCGCTCATGCCGCACCTCCGCCCTTCGGCAGGTAGCTCTTGTCGATGCCGAGGATGAGCCGCAGGCTCGTCGCCGCGACTCCGAGGGCGATGCCGATGGTGATGGCACGCATGCCTGCGGTCTGGATGTACTCGGTGATCGCGATCTTCATCCAGTCAAGACGCAGGAAGGCAAAGGCGCTGCCCTCGGGGATCCAGCCCGTCAGGAACATGCCCGCGGCAGTCTGCGCGAGCAGGATGATGAAGGCGGTGCCGAGCAGCAGAATCGACTCGATGTTCTTGGCGCGGAAGGCGCGGAACGCGGCGCTCGCCACATAGAAGGCGAGCAGCGCGAACATCGTCGAGGTCAGCGGCGAGAAGACCCAGTCGTACATCCAACCGTACGGCGAGGCAGCGGTCTCGTAGTCGCCGGCGAGGTGCACGGTCGGATGCGCCGGATCCGGCACGGCACCGATCTTGAACAGGCCGACCGTGAGCATGAAGAAGAACGCGGCCAGCGTGATGGCCGAATAGCCCCAGCCCGGGCGCTGCGACGAGATCTTCTCGAGGTTCACCGTCAGCAGGTTGCCCGCGCCCAGCACATAGGCGACGGCGGCGAGCACGTTGAACCAGACATTGACCGTCTCGCTCCAGCTCACCGCGGAGGTGATGAAGTAGGCCAGCACCATGACGGCGCCCGACAGGCAGAGGATCATGATCGGTACGGTGCGTTGCAGCACGGGTCAGCCTCCGAAGTACTTTCGCAGCGCGTCGGCGCCGCCTGCGAGCTTTGGGATCCAGATGCCTGCGGTGGCGAGCGCGCAGCCGATCACGATCACGGCGGCCGCGAAGAGCTTGCCAAGGTCCTGGCCTTGGATCGATCCAAGCTGGTCGCGCTCGCCCGAGAGGTAGGCGCTGGCGGCGAAGAACTCCTCGCCGATCAGCGTGTAGTCGCACGCTGCGACGAAGAACGGGAGCTGCGACGGCTCGGCGGTGCCGGCGATCTGGATGGCGCCGATCGAGTTGCCGTTCTCGGCGAATAGGAGGCTCTCGGCGTAGAACGCGCCCATGTAGAAGCACGCGGCGGGCTTGTCGCGCACCATCGAGCCCGTGACCGCCGCGACATAGCCGAACTGCTCGTCGGTCAGGTAGTTGATGTTGGCATCGGTGTAGGTCTCGGGCCGGCCGGCTTCGAAATGGGCGGCGCGCACCGCGTCGCGCGCGGCGCTCATCACGATCGAGCGGCAGGTGGGGACCTCGAGCTTCGCGTCGTACTCCGCAGCCGTCTTCGCGACGCGGCCGAGGATGGTCACGCCCGCGACAGTCTGGATGTCGGTCATGTCCTGGATACCGGGCACGAACAGGACCGATCGGCCCATTTCGGTGGCGCGTCCGATCGCTTCGTCGACGGCGTCGAGCGCTGCGAGCCTGCGGATCTTCACGGGGCGGCCGCTCCGTGCGAGCGCGATCGCGGCCGCTACGGCCGACGCCACGAGGACGATCACGAGCAGCAGCGGAAGGCGATCGGTGCGGATCCAGTCCTGCGTGGCTGCCTCGGGCGCCTGCGCCAACGCGGGCTGCGAGAGGACGAGCAGCGCCGCCGCGACCGTCGTCGTCAGGCTGCGCTGCATGGTCGTTGCGGTCATGGTCGTCTCCTCGGTGGCGGGTATGCCGCGTCAGGTCTCGATCAATTCGATGTTCGCGCGCGGCACGGTCACTCGTCGTCCATCCGACAGCGAAACCTCGAGTACGCGCGCCTTCGAGCCGGAACCAAGCACGGCCGGCTCGTTCGGGAGCGCACTCACGCTGCCGATCAGTCCGAAGTATGGATCGCGGATCAGGCGTACCTGCGTCCCGATCTCGAGCAGGCCTTCCTCGGGGCGCGCGCCTTGTGACGGAGCGGGGTCGGACGCCTGCCGCGCGATCACGATCTCGGGACGCATCACGCCTGCGCGGATCTGCGTCGCTCCGTTCACGCTCGCCTCGCGGCCCTCGTAGCCCTTGAGCAGCGCGAAGGTGCGCTCGGCCATGGCGATGTCGCCGAAGCCCTCGGTGATGAGGATGGTCAGGCCGATCTTCTCGGTGCCGGTGATGGCGACGCCGAGGTCGTAGCCGAGGATCGCCCTCAGGTCGGCGTCGTCGATTCCGCCCGCGACGATCGCGGCGACACCAGCCGCCTGCGCGGCCTTGACGGCGCCCGCCGTGACGCGCGCGCCACCGACGACGACGCAGC
>Ga0075472_10000334_pt1 | contig 19366 bp, 30 predicted proteins | sample DEB19_08_DNA_3_FD_77014 | JGI IMG/M metagenome (GOLD analysis project Ga0075472, IMG submission 77014) | Aqueous microbial communities from the Delaware River and Bay under freshwater to marine salinity gradient to study organic matter... | ecosystem: Environmental > Aquatic > Marine > Coastal ...
CAAGCCGCCGCGGCCGAGGCCGCCGCCAAGCGCGAGGCTGCCGCCAAGGCCGCCGCTGAGGCGCAAAAGGCCGAGGCCAAGCTTGAGCAGAAGGTCGCCGCGCTGCCGGCGCCCGCGGCGCCAGTGGCCAACCCGGCCAAGCGCCGCAAGGCTCGCCGATGATCGTGGCGCCCTACACCTACCGCCAGGGCGACCGTGGCCGCGTCGTGCGCGACGTGCAGGCCAAGGTCGGCGCCAAGGTCGACGGGCTATTCGGCCCCAAGACTGACGCGGCGGTGCGCGCCTACCAGGCCGCCAACGGCTTGGCGGTCGACGGCATCGCCGGCCCCAAGACCTTGGCCGCGATGGGCTGCGAGCTGGTGGCCGGCATCGACGTCAGCCACCACAACGGCGCGGTCGATTGGGCCAAGGTCGCAGGCGCCGGTGTCGCGTTCGCGTGGTCGAAAGCGAGCGAAGGCCAGACCTACCGCGACAAGACCGCTCGCACCAACGTATCGGGTGCTCGCGCCAACGGCGTCAAGGTCGGCGTCTATCATTTCGCCAGGCCCGAGGGCTCGCTGGCCGACGCCGAAGGCGAGGCCCGCAACCTGTCGAGCGCGATGGCCACACTCGGCGCGCTCGACCTCCCGCCGGTGCTCGACATTGAGTCGAACCCGCAAAAGCTCACCGGCGCGGCGCTGGTCGCGTGGTGCGCGCGCTTTTGCGAGGTGACGACCGCGCTGGTCGGTCGCCGGCCGGTGATCTACACGTTCGTAGGTTTCCTGCCGCTACTGGCCACCGGCGACGAGCTGGCCGGCTTTCCGCTCTGGATCGCCCGACTGAGCTCGGGCAACGACCCCGGCCCGGTGGCGCCGTGGACGACCTGGACGGCGTGGCAGCAGCAGATCGGCCCGGTGCCGGGCTGTCCGACGCCGACCGACCGCAATTGGCTGGCTGGTGGTCGCGCCGGCCTCGACGCGCTTTGCGCGGCGCCGTGAGGTGTCGCCATGCCGTCGGCGCTGATCTTTGGCCACAGTCAGTCGGGCGGCATGGGCCTCGACCTCGAGGCGGCGCTCAAGGCCCGCGGGTGGGCGGTCAAGCGCTCCACCAACGTCGGCGCCAACGATGCAAAGCTCGTCGCGCTCGTGCCGTCGGTCGCTGACGCGGCCGCCGAGGCTGATCGCGTCTACCTGTTCGGTGGCGGCAATTCCGAGTCGCCGAGCGTCGACGACTTGCGCGCGCTGGTGGCCGCGCTTGGCGCCGGCAAGACGACCCTAATCCTGCCGCCGGTCAACGTCGACGACCCGAGCCGCGCCGAAATGGTGCGCGCCAAAAACGCCGGCAACGCGGCCGGCCTGCAAGACCGGGTGCCGGTGCTCGCCGTCGAGGGGCCGGCGTCGAGCTTTCAACCCGACAAGATCCACATGCGGCCGGGCTGTCCCGAGTCGGTCGGGCTGGCCGGCCGGCTGATGCAGGATCTCGATCGCAAACCGTTCCCAACTTGGCTACTATGGGCTGCCGGCGGTGTCGTTGTCGTTGGCCTGGTTGGCATACTTGCCAGCCGCAAGGAGTGACGTGGAGCAGCAGCAGACACAAGCGCCGCTGACGCGCGTGGTGCTGGTCGACGCCGACGGCAAGCCGGTCGAGGGCATCGGCCAGCCGCGATCAATTTTTATCGACGCCATGTTGGGCATCGTGAGCGGCATCGTGGTCGGGTATTTCGTTCGCGCGTATGCGCTCCGAGGTGGGAAATGATGCACACGAGCGCCAAGGAAATGGCCGGGCTCGACGACATTATCGCCGACAAGGTGGCCGAGGCCGTGTTCGGCTCGGCCAAGCTCGACCCCAACGCACCGGGCACCATCGCGCGCCAGGAATTTTACTCGTCCGTGCTGGCCAAGACCGGCCAGAAATTCGTCGTTTCCGACGAGGGCAAAGCGGCGATCCAGAAATTTACGATCTACTCGTTCGTGCCTGGACTTGTGATCGGCGCCATCGCTGGCTACTGGTTGGCCGGGAGGTTCGGACGATGATTTCGATGCAGCAGGATTGGCCGCACGGCCTGTTTTCGACCGACCAATTGCCGCCGTTCTACGGCCACGTCTACGCGCGCTCGATGCTGACGCCGCCAGCGCTGTATGGTGCCAACACTATCACGGCGAGCTTTGGCGACCCGAGCTCGTGGGTCGACGACCATGCACCCAAGATCAAGCCACCGGCCGGCACGACTGCACAACAGCGTGTCCAGACGTTGATCGACACCTACGGTGGCGCCGACCTGTCGCAGTATGGTGCCGGCCCGCCGTCGCAGCAGTTGATCGACATCGGCCTCGAACTGCAATACTACGTCAACGGCAATTCGTGGGTCTACTGCACGCTGATGAACTACCTCAACGGCACGCCGAGCGAGGACGACCTCGGGTGGTGGTCGAAAAAGTTCACGACGCATTGCATGGAGGACGAGTGTGGCGATCACTCCTACGGCAACCAGTACAAGGCCGCGCTGGAGATCCTAGCCAAGCAGGGGGCGCCTAAGTCGTTTGTTGAGTGGATCGACAAGAAGTCGGCGCCGCTACTGGCTAAGAAGATCCCGATCTACAAGAAGGACGCCGAGCAAAACCTCGACAAGGCGTGGCGCGCGGCCGGCAAGTCGATCAACCCTTTCGATCCCAGCTCGCCGCTGTTCTACGTGGCGATCGGCCTGGGCGCGCTCGCCGTGTTCAGCATCCTGCGCAAGTGAGGCCATGACACCGATCCCGCCCGAACAAGTCCAGCGGTTCAAGGCCGAAATTGAGCCGGCGGTGCGCGAAGTGTGCCCGGCCTACGGCCTCGATCCGGCCGCTTGCGTGGCCGAGGCCATCGTTATGTCTGGCTGCGGCAAGTATGCGATCGCGTTCAACTATTGGAACCTGCCGGGCAAGGGTTCGCGCGGGTTCTATCTGGCCGTGGTGGCGCCGCGGGTGAGCTCAGGCGGCCACGGTGGCGTCGAGCCGCACGTCGAGCAGCGCGCCAAGTTTTCCAGCGCGCACGAGGCGGTCGACGCCTGGTGCCGGTCGAAGGGGGCGCCGTGAGGCCAGACATTGCAGCCGCAGCCAAGGGCGTCGACAAGCTGTTGGCGTTCCTCGACACGATACCGCTTGACATTGAGCGGCCCGAAATGCTGCCGCCAGACCAGCGCGCGCAATACGAAGCCTTGGCCAAGCAGGCCAACGACGCCGTTTTGGCGATGGTCGAAAATTTCTACAGCGCTGGCACCGAGGACGAGTTCTTTTTCTCGCTGGTCATGGTGCAGGTTCACCAGATCAACCTACTGGCTGAAAAGACGCTCGGCGGCGCCAAGTCCGACGCAAAGCAATGCCTCGAGCTCGTCGAGTCGCTTGAGAAGAAATTCGAGGGCGTCGGCGTCGAGAAGCGCCGCAAGGCGTTCGAGTTTATCAAGGATCGCTGTAGGTTCGTGCTGAACTGGCCGGGCGATCCTGCCGGCCCGGCGCCCAATTGGAGCGACGCCGTGCGGGCGCCGTTCTGGAAGCTGCCCGAGGGCCTGCCGACTTGGGCGTGGATCGTGGCTGGCGTGCTAGGCGCCGCAGTCGTGGCCGCGCTTGTGTGGCCGGCCAAGCCTGCACCGGCGCCGGCGGGGGCGCCATGACGGTCGCCGTGCCGGTATCCGTGCGCCGTGTGGCCGCGCGCGCGCTCCGCTGGCGCCGCCAGTTCGGCCGCGGCGGCCTGTCAGCCATGCAGGCACACGAGGCCGGTATCGGCTCGGGCGTGGTGCGGGCGCAGACGCTCGCGCGCGGCCGAGTGTCGGTCGACACCGTGCGCCGGATGGCGGCCTATTTCTCGCGCCATGCGGTCGACCGCAAGGCGCCGGGCTTTTTCGACGAGGCCAATCCGTCGGCCGGCCGCATCGCTTGGGATTTGTGGGGCGGCGACGAGGGCCGCGATTTCGCCGACGGCGTGCTGTCAGTCATGCCGCGCGAGCTCGGAGGCCGCGCGTGAGCGACGTCTCGACCGAGCTGGTGCCACGGCTGCCGTCGCAGGACGCCGCGATCCACCTGGCGCAAGGTGCGCCAGGTGGATGGTTCGAGGCTGTCGGTTCGACGCTGTTTCGCGCCGGCCTGGTCGCCGCCGGCTTGTACGCTGCTGGCCTGCGCGGTCGCCAACTTTGGCGCGGTGCGCTGTACGGCGCCACGGCCGTCGAGGTTTTTGTGCTTGGCTGGACGACCTATCACGTGAGGCGCCATGATGCTTGACCGCAACCCGCTACCGCCACCGCCGCCGGGCTTTGCTCGGTTTATCGTGCTCGACGCCTACACCGGCGCCGACGCCAGCACCCACAAGCGCGCCATGCTCTACCAGGTGCGCGCCCCCGACGGCCGCACCGGCGTGCTCGTGCCGCATGGCGGCGTGTACCGCTTCCATGACCAGCTCGAGCTTTTTGGGCCACCCGAGCCGGCGCCGTTCGCGCTGACCTTGCAAGAGGCCAGGCCGCAGGTTCGCAAGCAGGCCAAGCCGGTGCAGGGTTCGCTTTTCGCAAATCCCGAATTCTACGCTGAGGCCGACCATGCCCGCGAGCCGCGAGCAAATCCGGCGCTGAGTGCCAAAACGGCGATCAAGCGGTGCGTCGACGGTATCATCGACGATCTCAAGAAGGGCACCGGGCCGTGGTGCCAGCCATGGAATTCGCCCAAGACGGCAGATCCCGGCATTTTTGGCGCTTTGCCCTATAACGCTGTGACCGGCAAGCCGTACCACGGCGGCAACTTGGTATTTCTGTGGAGCGCTGGATTTGCCAGCCCTGAGTGGCTGTCGCGCAAGCAAGTCGAGAAATTGGGCGGCAGCGTCAACCCCGGCCAGCACCCGACGCCCGGCCTGTTTTTCAAGGTGCTGGACGAGGGCGACGAAGCGCCGGAAGGCGAGGCCAAGGATTCAAGCTCCGACGATGGTCGCCGGGTGGTGTTGTCAGCGTTCCAAGTGTTCAACCGCGACCAGTGCAGCGGTTTGCCGCCGTCGAAGTTCGCCCCGGCGATCGACATACCGATCAAGGATGATCCCGAGGCGCGCATACCTCGCGCCGAAAAGGTGATCAAGGCAACCGGCGCCAAGATCACGCACAAGATCGGCGATCGGGCATTTTACGATCGCGGCAAGGACGCGATCACGCTGCCGAAGTTCAACCAGTTCAAGGCGCCGCCGCTCTACTACGGCACGGCCTTCCATGAGATCGCCCACTGGACAGGCGCCCCGCACCGGCTGGCCCGCATTAAGGGCTCAAAGTTCGGCGACGACCGCTACGCTTTTGAGGAATTGGTCGCCGAGCTGGCGAGCGCTTTCTCGTGTGCCTACCTGCGGATCGACAAGCCACGCCTCGAACACTCAGCCTACATCGCAAGCTGGATCCGGCAACTTGAGCAAGATCCGAATGTGTTTTTGCGCGCTGCGGGACACGCCGAGCGAGCGTTCGCTTTTATGTTCCCGGCCATCGGCCCGGTTCCCGAGGGTGGTGGTGGCAAGGGCAAGGCCAAGGGCAAGGGCAAGGCCAAGGGCAAGGCCAAGGGCAAGGCCAAGGGCAAGGCCAAGCGCAACCCCGACCCTGCGACCCACAAGATCCGCGGTTCGCAGTACGGCCGCAACGCCTACCGCGACATTTCGCGCGCCGGCCAAGCCGAGGCCGCGGCCGTTGCTATGGATCGCAGTCGACCCGGCGCGGGAGCACCCAAGCGACTACAGGCTCGGATGGACTACCTGACGGCTCACCGAAACGCCGCGCTTGCGCGCGAGCACTACGACGCGGCCGGTGCATCCTCCGAGGCAAGCGAGATCGACCAGGTGGTGCAGGAGTCGCGCGAAGGCGTGCGCCGCAACCCGCGCCGACGCAACCCCGAAGTCCTGACCGGCGCGGTGCGGGAGGGCGCCAGCGGCCCTTTCGTCCGTACTTGGGAGCAGCGCGGCGGTAAGCGCCGCGTGCTTGACCTCCCGGTGCCGCCGGGCGTGCAAGCGCTCCCGGATTGGCGCGTCGACTTGGCGCACGGCGCGCGTAAGCTATCGCGGCCGGTGCCCGAGCTCCGCGGCGCCGGCTGCCGCGACACTCCGCTGACCTACTGCGGCGCCGACGGTAGCGTGCGCGGCTCGGCTGCGATGGCCGGCGGTCGCTCGATTGAGTACGTGTGGCGCGTGGTGCCGCTTGACGACCTGGTGACGTCGCACGACCCGTGGACGCTTGCCGTCGCCAAGGAATTCCCGGCCGAGCTCCAGCCGCGTGACCGAAGCCGCTCGAGCTACCAAGACCAGATCCGGCGCCTCGTGGCCAATTTCGACCCGTCGCTCTTGTTCTGGAGCCCGAATGTGTCGGACGGCGCGCCGATCATCGGCCCCGACGGCGTAGTCGAGTCGGGCAACGGTCGCACGATGGCGCTCAAACGGATCTTTCGCGCCGAGTCCGACGCCCGCGACGCTTACGTCGACCTGGCGAAGCGCTGGGCGCGCGAGCTCGGCGTCAAGTGGCCGGCCAAGGTCGACGACCCGGTGCTCGTGCGCGAGCGCCTGACCAAGCTCGACCGTGCAGAATTCGCGCGCCTGGCCAACGTCGCCGGCCAGCAAAAGATGGCCGCGGCCGAGCAGGCGCTCGCCGACGCCGGCCAGCTCGACGAGGATACGCTGGCGCTGTACCGTCCCGACGCCGAGCTTGAAACCGGCGCCAACGCCGGATTTGTCGAGGCGTTTATCCAGCGCGTCGCCGGCCCCGAGGCGCGCGGCGACATTACCGACGCCCGCGGCAAGCTGTCGGCGCCGGGCAAGGATCGCATCCTGTATGCCCTATTTGCCAAGGCTTACGGCGTCGAGGCCGAGTCGCTGCTGGAAATGCTGGCCGAGCAGACCGACCCCGAAATCCGCAGCGTGTTGCGTGGCATGGAGCAGGCCGCACCTATGTGGGCCTCGTTCACGGCTGCGATCGGCCGCGGCGTCTACGATCGGCAGTACGACCTCACCCGCGACCTGGTGCAAATGGCGCGGCGCCTGGTCGACGCCAAGTCGCGCGGGCTGACGGTGCGGGCGCTGCGGTCGCAAGCCGATTTCGTCGAGGGACTGTCGCCCGCGGCCGATCTGCTGCTGGCGGTCGCGCACCCGGCCGGCGGTCGGCCCAACGCCGCCAACCTGTCGGCCACGCTCGCCGACTTTGTGGCGCGCGTCGAGCGCCAGGGGCCGCTGTCGCAGGGTGGTATGTTCGACCTCCCGCCGGTGGCCGCGCAAAAACTGCTCGAGCTGGCCGCGCGCCACGTGGTACTTGACGAGCTCGACCCGCAGTCGGCCCGCGGCCGTGAGCTAGGCGAGTGGCTGGCGCGCAAGAACCCGGCCGCCGAGTCAAAACTCAGCCAGCGCCAGCGCCAGCGCTACCTCGGCAAGCTGACCGGCGCCAAGCGAGCCGCGCGTGCCGCTGAGATCGTGCATCGCCGGGCGCACCGCTCGACCGCGCCGTTTGCGACCGACGTCGGCCAGCCGACCAGACGCAGCGCGCACGCTCGACGGTTCGAGGCTCAATTCGGCCGGCCGCCGGTCGACGTCGCCGACGCCGCCAAGCTCACCGGCCTGCCGGTGTCGATTTTGCGCCAAGTGTACGGCCGCGGCATGGCGGCATGGCAGACCGGCCACCGGCCGGGTGCCAGCGCCCACGCTTGGGCGATGGCGCGCGTGCAGTCGTTCGCCACCGGCGGCCCGACGGCGACCGGCCCCGACGCTGATTTGGCGCGTAAATCCCTTGCAACCGCCCGCAAGCGCGGGCAAGCTGGCGCGTTAGCGCGCTGAACGGAGATCGATCATGGCCGAGATGACCGAGGAAAAGAAAGCCAAGCAAATCGAAAAGCTGTCGAAGCTGGCGACATGGCAGGGCGGCAAGGTGCAGACCTTTTGGCTGCCGATCCTCAAGGCGATCGAAAAGATCCGCGGCGCTGACTACAAGACGCCGCTTACCGGCCTGCCGGTCGAGCCGGAAGATCGCGCTGAGGCGGAAAAGGCCTACCAAGGCATGGTCGCGTGGTTCAAGGGCGGCAACGAAAAGGACACGCCGCTGGATGATCTATACACCAAAATCAACGGTCAAGGCTTTCGGATCAAGCAGATGGCCGAGGCCGCTCAAGTGCCCGAGTTTTGGATGCGGGATCTGATCGAGGCGCTTTGGACTCAGTGGACGGAAAAGGGCCAATCGCCGACCGAAGCCTCGCCGGGCCTACTGGCGCAGTACGGCTTGCACAAGGGCAAGAAAGGTGGAGCCAAGCACTACTCGAGCAAGCCGTCGAAAAGCGAAATCGAGCAGTACGAGGTCGACAATTACACGTGGATCACGGTCGCGGTGGTCGCCGGTAGCCTGCTAGTGCTCGGCCTGGCCTACTACTTCCTGATCTACCGCCCCAAGCACCGCGCGCTCCCGGCGCCGTGAGGTTCGCATGCCAACGCTCGCCGACGCTCAAAAGAAGCTGTCGAAGCTGACCAAGTGGGAAGGCGCCGAGGTGCGCGCACTGTGGGTGCCGCTGCTCGAGGCCGCCAAGCGGATCTATCTGGCCGACTACGCCACGCCGATCTTCCGCGAGCCATTTACGGCCACCGAGCGCGGGAAGATGAACCAGGCGTTTAGTGAGCTGTTGCAGGTAATGCAGTTCGCTAATGATCCTGACACTGTGCTGGTAGAGATCCCGACCTCGACCGCTGACGTCGGAGGCGGCAAGTTCTACCTGCAAAGCCTGTCGGAGGCCACGGGCATCCCGATCGCTGACCTCGAGGCCGTGGTCGCGGCCAATTGGAAGCTCTACGCAAAGGGCAAGGTGCCAGCGTCGCCGTCGGCGTGGATGATGGCGCAGTTCGCCAAGCCGTCGTCGAAGGCCAAGACACCGGCCAAGCCCGCCGGCAAGGCCACGCCGGCCGACATTGAGCAGACCGAAGAAGAAAGCAGCGGCTCGCCGGTGCCGTGGATCTTGGGCCTCACTGCCGCCGGCCTGCTCGGCCTGTGGTGGTACTCGCGCAAGCAGTCGTGACCTATGGGCCAACCGCTCGCGCTGGTGATCGGCGATAGCCACGTCGACGGCTCGGCATTTGGCAAGAAGCTCGACGCGGTGCTCGAGGCCCGCGGCTACACCGTCGAGCGCGCCGGTGTCGGCGCCACGGCCGCGCGCACTTGGCTCGACAACGAGGTGGTGTGCAGGCCTGACAAGTCCAAGTGCGTGACCAAGGCCGACTTGCCGCACGGCAGCGACCTACTAGTGATCTGCCTGGGCACCAACGACTCGGCAAATGCCGGCGTGGCCGGCGGCGACCTGGACGCACGCGCTGACAAGGACGTCGCCAAGATCCAACAACTCGCCAAGGAATTCGGCGCCAAGCGCACGCTTTGGATCGGCCCGCCAGCGCTCCGCGGCTCGGTGCAATTCTACACGATGCAGGCCGTCGATCGGCTGTACGCTGCGGCCGAGCGCGCCGGCGTGGCGGTGTTCGACTCTCGGCCGGCCACCCGCGAGCTCGTCGAGGCCGGCCACGGCGACGGCGTACACCTGGACGGCGTTGGCTCGCAGGCATGGGCGACCGCCATCGGCGCCGCGATGGACGCCGAAGCCCGCAAGCGCAAGCTCTGGTGGGTGCTCGGCGGTGTCGGCGTGGTCACTGTAGGCGCTTTGGGCCTGTGGTGGTACAGTCGACGGTCGAGGTGAAGCATGGCCGTCGGACACTTCTACAGCGGGATCTTTGGCTGGTTCGATTTCTGGCAAGTCTACCATGACGCGGTGCAGCGTGCGCCCAACCACCCGACGATGGTCGAGGTGGGCGTGCTCTTGGGCAAGTCGCTGGCCTACTTGGGCGTGGAGCTTGCCAATTCGGGCAAAGGCGGCCGTGTCGTCGGTGTCGACCTGTTTGGTGGCCTGCCGGCCGGGTTCGATTGGCCCGAAGTCGCAGCGGCCGACCACTACGACACTGTGCGCCGCAACCTGTCGCCGGTGTCGATCGTCGAGCTGGTGCAGGCGCCGTCGGTCGATGGTGCGGCCAAGTTCGCCGACGGCTCGTGCGATCTGGTCTTTATCGACGCAGCGCACGATTACGACAACGTGCTCGCCGACTTGCGAGCATGGTGGCCCAAGGTCAAGCCTGGCGGTGTGTTCGCTGGCCACGACTACAGCACCGACGCGCCGACGCCGGTGCGCAACAACCACCCTGCAATGCCGTGGTATCTCGGCCAGGACAAATGGCCCGAAGTCGCCAAGGCGGTGCAGGATTGGACGGCGGCCGAGGGGCTGACGTTTGAGGTGTGGGGTTCTAGCTGGCGGATCGTCAAGGGGGCGGCATGATCGGATTTTACAGCAGCGCGCTCGAGCTCTGGCACCGACACCCGGCCGTCTTGGTCGCGGCGCTGGTCGCGGCGACCGGGTGCGGCCCGCTGAAATGCCAAGTCGTCGCGGTCGACGTCTACGCGCTCGATGGCCGACCCAAGCCGGCCGGCCGAGTGCGGGTGTCGTGCGACGGTAAGGCGGTGCTCGAGGCCACGGCCGCGACCGTGACCGCGGGGGCGCCATGATCGAGCAAGCGCGCGCGGCGGTGATCGCATCGGCCGACAAGGATCGGATCGTGGCAGCTATCGAGTCGGCGGTGCTGGCCGCGCTCCTGCCCTACCTGCCGGCGCCGACGCGGCCCGCGGTCGAGGTAGCGGTGCGGGCGGCCGTGGCGCGGGCGGCGGCGGTGCTCGACGAGCCGGTGCAGGTTGAGGCCGGCGCCGTCGTCGTCACTGACCACCGCTAAGGCTTGGTAATGTCGCTGGGCTCGCGCCAGACCCGCGTCTTGACGTGACCGAGGCCGAGGCCGAGGATTCCGTAGACCGGCAGGCCGAGCTCAGTCACCCGCCAGCAAAACGACAGATCCTCGCCAAGCACCTGGCCATTTGGCAGCTCGACCTCGGCAAAGCAAGGCGTGAAGCGGTACTGGCGCGGCCACTTGCGGTGGATGGCAGCCAACACCGAGAAATGCACGAGCAGGCAGCCGGCGCCGAGGCCGTCGACCGGGAACACCCGCTCGGGCACGCCCAAGTCGAGGCCGGTTTCGGGGATCTCCATCGGGTGATAGAAATTCTCGCTCCGCTTGAACGCCAGCGGCCACCCACCGTCGGCCAAGTACACGCCGCCGACGACCGGGCGCGCCACTGGGTCGGCGATGGCGAGCAGACCGTCGACCAGATCGGGCGGGAATTCCATATCCGCGTCGATCTGCAACAGCCAGTGCGCATTGGTATCGAACAAGTCGGCCACGTGGCGGTCGCGGCACTGGCCGACGTTCGGCCCCCAACGGTACGTCGAGAAGGTGTGCAGGTGCCGCGGCGCCGACTCGCCGGCGCGGTCGTGCTCGAGCATTCGGAGCATCGACCAGGCGAACTCGGACGGTACTTGGCCGGGGTTGCACACGGCCAGAAAGACGGTGCCCGATTCGGTGTTCAGCGGCATGACAAGCGACGAATTCGACATTTTTCCTCCTAGTTGATCGACTTGGCGCCCTTGGGCGAGCAGACGGCGACGGTAAAACCGCCATTGGTGTGGCTGACCTCGACGCGATCGGCTTCCGGCCCCGCCATCACCAAGAGGCCGCGCGCGACGGTCGACATAGCGACTTGGTGCGAAACGCCGCGCTCGATGGCGGCCACGGCCGCGGCGCCGAGCTGCAAGTCGAGCTCCTTGTCGACGCCTTCAAGCTCGTCTTGCACGCCGCCGTCAGTATCGCCGCCGCAGACGTCGCAAAGCGGCGTGCCCTCGCCTGGCCACGGCGCCGGGTCGATCAGCTCGCGCTCAACCTGACCGTCGAGGCCGTCGGCATACTCGCGCAGGAGGCCAGCCAAGCCACCCTCGCCAAGCTCGGACGCCTTGACCCACACTTGTACGTTGTCGGCGGTCTCGATGATGGCGATGGCACGACCGCTAGGGCCGGCCGCCGTCGCGGCATTGAGGAAGTCGGTAAGCGCCGCGTCGCGGTCGCCGAGTCGTGACTTTTGCATGGTGGGCTCCCTGCGCCTGGTCGGCGCGTGTTGTTGGGCGACGATAGCTGGCCGGGGGCGGTAACACAAGGGGCACATTCCGATAAGGCTACATTATCGGCACAAGTCTTGCGCGAAACCTTGACACCCGAAATTCGGCCGACTACCGTGGCGCCATACCCGACGCGACGACCAGCCCGACGACCGACAACACCGCCCGCCGGCGCACGCTGGCGCTGGTGTTCGCGCCCGCCGCCGGCGGCCGGATGCGAGCGGTGGTGTACGCCGACGCGCTCGACCGGCTGCTGGCGCTGACTGCGGCGCGTGGCGATCATGTGTCGGCGCTGGTGGCGACCGTCTGCCGCGAGGCGCTGGACGCTGCTGACGACGAGATCGAGCGGCAATTTACCGATCTGGTAAAGCGCGCGGCGGGAGGCGAGCCGTGACGCTCCGATTTGGCTCAGTGTGCAGCGGTATCGAGGCCGCGTCGGTGGCATGGAAGCCGCTCGGCTGGCAGGCCGCGTGGTTCAGCGAGATCGAGCCGTTTCCCTCGGCCGTGCTGGCGCACCACTACCCGAATGTGCCCAACCTCGGCAGCATGGTGACGCTGCCCGAGCGTATACTGGCCGGCGAGGTCGAAGCGCCCGATCTGCTTTGCGGCGGCACACCGTGCCAAGCGTTCAGCGTAGCCGGCCTGCGGCGGTCGCTGGACGACGCCCGCGGCAACCTTTCCCTCACGTTTTGCGAGCTTGCCGATGCAATTGACACTGTTAGATCTGCTCTATGCCAGCAACCCGCCATCGTCTTTTGGGAAAACGTCCCCGGCGTCCTCTCAACTGCCGACAACGCTTTCGGCTGCTTCCTTGGCCGACTTGCCGGCTCAGGTTGCGAGCTCCAACCGCCAGGGCGAAGGTGGTCGGACGCTGGTTGTGTGTTTGGCCCCGCGCGCGCAGTCGCGTGGCGGATCCTCGATGCCCAATATTTCGGCTTGGCCCAACGACGCCGCCGTGTGTTCGTTGTCGCAAGTGCTCGAGCAGGGTTCGATCCCGCAGCGGTTCTTTTTGAGTTCGACGGCGTGCGCCGGGATTCTGCGCCGAGCCGCCAAGCGCGGCAAGACGCTACCGCCAGCGCTGCAAGCGGCGCTGGAGTCAGTAGCGTCGAGGTAGCTGGTACATTAGGCGCGCACCACGGCAATACGCGAGCCGATGCTGCCTGGACGGGCCAGATCGTGCCCAAGGTGGTCGGTGCGCTCGACACCGAGTGCGGTGGTAACAAGTTGACGCACCAGAGCATCGCGAACGGACACATCATCGGCACGCTCACGGCTCAGTTCCTGCGTAGTCTCGGGCCGCGCGATGTCGAGGAAGGTGCGCTGGTGCCGATGTTCCTTGATCCGATGAACCAGACCGCCAGTGCAGAGTTGGTCAAGACGATTGCATCGCGCAGCGATATGGATGCAGCAGGCTGCGTCCTGGCGCACGCTTTCGACGCCCGGCAGTCCGACGTGTTGCAGTATGGCGACAAGACCGGCCCGCTCGACACCGATGGGCACTCGGTGGGAGTGTTGGCGTTCGCGCAGAACCAGCGCGACGAGGTTCGCATTATGGACAGGGCTGGTGCGTTGGCTGCCGAACCTGGCGCAAAGCAACAGACCTACCTTGCTGCCGGCATGCAAGTGCGCCGCCTCACCCCGCGGGAGTGCGAGCGCCTGCAAGGGTTCCCCGACGACTACACCGCGATCCCGTGGCGCGGTCGACCGGCCGAGGACTGTCCCGACGGCCCGCGGTACAAGGCGCTCGGCAACTCGTGGGCGGTGCCGGTAGTGCGTTGGATAGGTGCGAGAATTCAACAGGAGGTGAGCAAATGAAGGCGCAAGAGGTTGAAGTGTACGACGTTCGGCAAATTCGCAGCTCGATGCCTTGGGTGTCCGAGTCGCACCTTTTCCATGTGGCGTCGAGCTTGGGCCTCGACGTGCGCATGGTCGAGCGCACGGTGCCGGTGCGCCGCGGGGGCTCGACGTCGACCGCGACGCGGCAGGTTCGGGTGTTCACCCGGCCCGAGGTCGAAATGATCGACGTCGCGCTGCACAAGTCGGCCCGCGTGGCGTCGGCCCGTCAGGCGTGGCTCAAGGCCGGCGCCCGGCTGACGCCGCTCGACGAGGTAGCGCGCCAGGTCGACGAGCAACCCGCCTTGCCATTTCAGCCCGAGCCCGAGCCAGAGCCCGCGCCGCTGGCCGACGTTCAAGTGGACGAGCGGCGCCGGCACATTGGGCCGGGCACGTGCCGGTGGTGCGGGTTCGTGCCGCATGTGCGCGGGTGCTCGGTCGCGGCCATCCACACGCTGATCGACGGGATGCTCGAGCAGACTACTGGCGGCGAGCTCGCCCGGCTGCGCGAGGAAAACGCGGCGCTGCGCGCGAAGCTCGACCGACTGCGCGAGGCGTTGGGTGGTGGCTCGTGAGCTGGCGGTCGGCCTGCGTGTGGAGCTCGTGGAGCCTGCTACCGATGGCGGTCGCGCTCTGGTCGGCCGGCTCGTGGCTTGGCCTGGTCTACGTCGGCTCCGCTGCGGCCTCGTGGCTGTACCACTGGCACGACGAGCAGCGGTTCAAGCGCTTGGACTACGCGCTTGCCTGGACGGCGATCGGCGCGAATTGTTGGATGGCGTGGCATACGCGCGACGTCGGGTCGACGTTGGTGGGCGTCGCGCTGGTGGTCGCCGCCGTGACGCGGTATTTCGCGGCGCACGCTGGCGACTACCATCGACACCATACCATGTGGCACCTACTGTGCGGCTCGGCCGGAATGGCGCTCGCGCAAGGGTACGTCGGAGGTGCATCGTGATCGAGCTACGCCACGGCAACTACCTGGACGCGCTGGCCGGCGTGCGCTGCCGAGCGGTGATCACGGATCCACCCTACGGTGATCGCACGCACTTGGGCCACAATGCGATGGAGCAGCAGACCCGCACGCTGACCGGCCAAGCGACGCGCACGGCGATCAGCTACGCCTCGTTTTCGCCGGCCGACGTCGCGGCATTTGTTGCCTGGGCGGTCGATGCGTGCGACGGCTGGATCTGCGCCATGACCTCGGACGACTTGGCGCCGGTGTACCGGGCCGAGTACGAGCGCCACGGTCGCTACTCGTTCGCGCCGGTGCCGATCATCCAGCCACGGCCGCGCCTGGTCGGCGACGGGCCGTCGAGCTGGGCCGTCTACCTGATGGTATGCCGGCCTCGGACGGCCGAATTCAAGACGTGGGGCTGTCTGCCCGGCGCCTACACGTCGGCGACCGAAAAGCACGGCGTTGTCGCCGGCGCCAAGCCGCTCGGGCTGATGCGCCAGATCGTGCGCGACTACAGCCGGCCGGGCGACCTGGTGGTCGACCCGTGCGCCGGTGGCGCCACGACGCTACTGGCGGCGGCGTGGGAAGGTCGACGGGCGCTCGGCGCCGAGCTCGACGCCGACAACCATGCGGCGGCGCTCAAACGGATCGCCGAGACTGCGATCCCTGTCGGCGGCCTGTTCGACCGGCCAGCCGAGACATATCAGGCTGAACTTTGGGAGGGGCAACGATGATCAGCATGCAAGCACAACAAGCGGCGGCCAAAATGCTGGCCAAGGCGATCGGCGAGGTACTGAGCGACCACGAGCGAGAGCTCGAGCACGTGCTGGCGTGGCTGGCCGAGTACCCGCACGACCCGGTGGCCAACAAGGTCGCGCGCGAGATCCGCACGTACCTGCGGCTCGGCTACCCGCGCGACGGCCGAGTGCTGCCGGCGTGGCTGGCGAGCTTGGCAGACGCTTAGGAGGGAACCAATGCCAACGTATGATTTTCGATGTCGAGTCTGCGGCCACCAGTGGGAGGCCACGATCAAAATGTCCGACCCCAACCCCAAATGCGAAAGGCCGACCGAGGCGCCCGAGCCGTGCAACGGCGAGTCGGAGAAGGTCTTTTGCCGAGCGGCGCCGGTGCATTTTCACGGCAAGTGCTGGGCCAAGGACGGCTACAAGTGACCGATCGCGGGCGACCGACCATCCTGCCGCCAACGGCTGCCTGCACCGAGTGCGGCCGCAAGCGCTTCGCTCGCAACCTTTGCGTGGCGCATTATCAGGCTTGGTATCGCGCGCAAGTTCGGCCGTGCAGGCTGCCGGCGCACCGCTGGGCCGGTCGCAGCCAGCGGTGCGTGTCGTGCCGCCGCAAGAGAGTCTAGGAAACTTGACAACCCCTGCCCGGCGGGATACTGTACCGGGCAGGAGGTGAGTCGTGGACACAACGACGCGAAAGCTGCTAGTCGAGCTCGCCCGCACGGTGCTGCGGGTGCTCGACGAGTCGGCGCAGGATGGAAGCGCCAAGATCCGGCCGGATCTTGGCGGTACGACGGAAAAGCCTACCGCGATCAGCATCCTGCCGGCGATGGTCGCGGCCATGCCGAGCCCGAGCGCTGGCATGGCCGTGCGCGTGTGGACGGGCGACCGCTACGAGGTCGGCCAGATCGAGAGTGTGTGCCGCGGCGAGCCGCGGCGCGTGTGGGTGCGTGTGAGCCGCGGCGAGGGGCGCCGCGTCAAGCGCGTGCGAGTCGAGTGGAATCGTTGCCAACAAGTCGGAGGTGCGAAATGAACCAGTGGGCGTGCAAGCGATACGACGTCAAGAGCGACGTCAACGGCTGGCCGGTGGCGGTCAGCGAGTACCGGCGAGACGTGATCATGCGGCTGGCGGCCGAGGCGCTGACGGCGCGCGGCAGCGTCGGCGTCACGGTGGCGCACCTGTATTTGCAGCTCCCGCGCGATTGGACGGAGGCCGTCGACGCGCCCAAGCTCGAGCTTTTTGCGGCCTGCGAGCGCGCGCTTGAGGCCAGTGCGGGCGCGCCTCGCTGGATCTGGAGGTAGACCATGTGGCTCGTGTTTCGCATCGCCGATGGCGAGATCGGCGCGCTGTATGACCAGCGCCAGGACGTCGACGCGGCGCTCGCCCGCCAAACCAAGCCCGAACAGTGGGCCGGCATCGAGGTGACGCCGCGCTTATTTTTTGCGCTGACGCTCGACGGTGCTAGTGTTCGCTGGAAGCTCAACAACGACGGCGTGGCCGACTTGGAGGTGTAGCATGTGGATCGTGTTTCAACTGGAGTCGCCGCACGAGATCAAGCGGTTCGCCGACGACGAGCAGACCGCTACGATGGTCGCCGAAGAAATGGGCGCCGATGGCTGCGGCTACGGGATCCTGCCCTGCACCGAACGCCTGTATTTCGCGCTCGCCTACGACGACCAGGGCGCCGACGTCGAGTGGCTGATCGCTCACGGCATGGCCGACTTGTGCCCGGCCGAATTCACCAACACCGAAGCAAACTAGGGGGGGCTACCATGCGTCGAGAGACTTACCACGACCCGAACAACTGCGCGACGTGCGCCCGCAACACCAGCGAGCTCGGATCCGAGGTGGTCACGCTGATCGGCCTGGGCGGCATCCTTGCCGTGTTGTCGGTGTGGGCCATGCTCGCCGGCGGTTGACAAGCCGGCGTTGATCTGCGTTGCAGCCTCCGGCCGCGTCGAGTACGCTCGACCGTCGGAGGCTGCGATGCTTTTTGAGACTGACGAGTATGGGTTCGCAAAAATGGCCGGCACGGCGCCCAAGGTGCCGACCGGCTCGAGCGGTGGGCGCCCGACGCCCGGCGCCAGCCAGCCAGGCGGCGAAATCCCCGACACTCGCAAGACCGGCCCCCGCGGCGGCGAGCCGCAAAAGAGCATCGTCACGCCCAAGGAATTCCAGGAAAAGACCGAGGCACAACAGGTGCGCACCGAGCTGGCCGCGAAGATCGTCGACGCGATCGAGAGCGTGGCCTTTACCATGCCCGATCCAGCGGCCTATCTGGCGCAGCTCGACCAGTGGGAGGCCAACGCCCAAGCCACCTACAACAACTTGATGAAGGGGATCAATCTGGCCAAGGCGGCCGGCGCTTACTTCAACGGCCAGACCGATAGCCTGAACCAGCAATTAGTCGACGCAGCGATCTTAATGCTCGCCGACTTGGCCAAAGGCCAAAGCGTCTACTCCAAGCTGCAAGAAGGCCGAGGGACGATCGGCAAGGGTGCATGGAAAGCGCGCACCGGCATGGATAGCAACGTCGGCATCCCCGATCATGCTTTCACTTGGCTGCTTGACCCCGAAGATCCGAGCACCAACTACTGGGCCTGCCCGCTCGTGCCGCAAGGCGATGGCGTGCGCGACTCGCAGGGTAGTTTGAGCAGCTACGCCATCGGCCAGTATCGCAATTCGGTATTTGGCCAAGTGTGGAAGATGGGCGGCACCAAGATCGGGGCGATGGTTGGCGCCGAAGATCCTTATCCACCGTGGAAAGTGTGGCTCAACTTCCCGATGCAGCTCCCGATCAAGAAGATCAAGCATGAGGGCGACGAGTACGTCAGCCCGTCGGTCGTCGGATGCTTGGCTCACATTCCCGAAGTACGCGACGCCGTGGCCGCCGCGCTGGCGCTGCTGGTCAAGAAAGGCCAGATCCCACAGGGAAAGGTCATTCCCAAAGACGACTATTTCGACGCCGGCTACAATTTCGGGTTCGGCCAGCTCAAGCAGGTGCCCGGCAGCGAGTGGATCAAGAACTGGAACACCAGCTCGGACAAATACTACCGCGCGCTTTCGCCCGATAAGTGGGAATTTCTGCTGGCCTTTCCGTTCACAGACCAGCAAGCACAAGCGGTGTGCCAGAACCCCGGATCAAAGCTCGACCCGAACGCACCACCGGCGCGTTTCCAATTCTACGTGCGCAACGGCGTCAAGTACCCGTGCGGCTTCCCGCAGTCGTATCAGGACTTCGTAGTCGCAGCGACGCAATTCGCAGTCAACGAATTCAACAAGTTCAAGTGTTGGACGAACCTCACCAACAAGCAGGCAGCCGAAGCCTACAAGCACAACCTCGACGAGGATCTGGCGCTGGTCGCATCCGAGCGAGCGCGCGTCAAGGCGTTGCAGGCTGCCGGCTCGGTCGACGTCCAGGCCGAGCTCGCCAAGGTCTACGCCTCAATTCCAGATCCGGCGCTGGTGCCGTTCGCCAAATGGTACGCCAGCCAGTGCTTGCGGGCCGACAAGTGGAAGCCGCAGGCCACCCACGATCCAGCCTCACTGGTGCCGGTGCCGGCGCTACCAGAGGGTGCCGTGCTCAACCTCGCAGCCATCGGCAAGCAGAACGGCGCAGCCATCGACGAGGTTGAGAAACTGTCGGCCGAGCTCAAAGGCCAAACCTCACCCAACCCGCAAACACTGGCGGTCTTTCAAGACCGAATGCGAAACCTCGAGCTGGTCGGTGCGCCGGCCATGCGGGCGATCACCGCCAACGAATACACCGTGGCGAAAGGTTGGAAGCCCGACCCCGACGCTCAAGTTTTCGTCG
>Ga0075472_10000337_pt1 | contig 19264 bp, 25 predicted proteins | sample DEB19_08_DNA_3_FD_77014 | JGI IMG/M metagenome (GOLD analysis project Ga0075472, IMG submission 77014) | Aqueous microbial communities from the Delaware River and Bay under freshwater to marine salinity gradient to study organic matter... | ecosystem: Environmental > Aquatic > Marine > Coastal ...
AGTAGGTGGAGACACTTTGCCCGAAATTATTTTGGAGGTCGAAACAAGCGGTGTAGTCGGATACGGTGAACGAGCTGCTTCGCGGGTAAGCTTCTTTACAGCCGTTGAAACGAGTCTTGACCTTGTCGATCAGGATGTTGCCGGACATTGAGCTGCTGCTGCCGACATCTCCGTTCCAACCTGTTCCGTAATTACCGTCGATCAAGCTGTTCTTTATGACAATACCGTTGATGTTGCCCATCCTGATGGCTTCGCCGCCCAAGCCGTGAATGTCAAGATTCTGAAATTTGTAGTTAGAGCCGCTGGTACTGTAGATCGCAGGACCGCGTTGATACTGACCGAGACTGCCGCTGCCGTATGTCTGCGGACAACGGTGACTTGAGCTTCCTGATTGAAGGTCAACGCCGAATCCACAATCATCTTTATCAGTGATCTCAATGCACTGGATCTCGATGTTACTTGCGCCAGTCATGTTGAATGTTCCGAGATTGGTGTTACCCATTGACTCTGTTCCCCAGAAAACCGGTTTCGTCGCACAACCTGTGTTCCAGTTCTTGCCAAGGATGCGGGTTGGGTTTGTGACGGTACCGGATGGAATAGCGGTTAAAGCACAATCGTAGGACCAAGCGTTGGCACAACCGCTAAGATTTGGCATTCCGAGACCGATCATGTAGTCGCCGTCGGAGACGATCATCGTATCGCCGCCACTCCATAAACGCGGAGTAATAGAAGGGGTGCTTGTTAATGTCGAAGAACCCCCCATGACCCACGCGGGGTGGTTGACGGCGCACGCTTGGCCTGTTCCTGTTCCAGGATAAGCAGCGTCCGAAGTTCCGGTGCATTGGGTCGGCGTGCCGCCATCGGTCCGGACATACCAGGTGGCTGCTTGCGCCACGACAGCAGATAATAGAGAAGAAAGAAAAATTAACGAGATCAGAAATCTTTTCATCAACCACCCCAAAATTTAGAACGTGTTGTCATAAAGTTACGGTTTGTAGCGGCAGGAGGAACGTAGGTGCCTCCGCCGAAATCGTCGAAGCTGACAGCTGTTCCGGTGTCAGCGTACATGTCGAGACCGATGCGCCCGGCCGTTGTCCAGGTTGAGTCGCTGCGTGTCCCGATGGCTGTCCACGATCCGCTGACCGGTTTGTGGTAGGCGACCAGCGTTGAGCCGACGACTTCGATCCCGAGACTGTCGCCATCGGTTATGGCTTGGGAGATCGTAGCGCCGATCGCTGTCAGCGTGCCGCTGGCAACGACGTTGATCGAGATCTCTGAGGTGAATGCTCCCCACGCCAGCGCATACCCTCCAGTTACGCCGGCGTCTATTCGGATGTAGATCTTTCCGTAAGCTTGACTTGCTCCGGCGCTCGCTATGGTGTAGTAGCACTCGGAGTTGGGGCCGAATGTTGAGGCAGTCCAGAGAATGCCGCTGGTGTCGCCGCTAGCAGTCTTGCTTAAAGCGTTACTGATGACACCGAGACCGGCGCCGTAGATGCCTGTCCAGCTTGCGCTTGGCGGAGGACCGGCGTTGGCTCGGTTGAAGTTGTCGAGAATTGCTGTTGTTGGGAATGCCATTTTTTATCCCTTTTAAGTTACGGTATAACCACAGACCGATACCGAACAAGTTCCGCTCGACGAGAGAATGACGCGCAAGCTCTGGTTGGTGAAGCAGGCGAACGGAACTGTGAGATTGTTGACGAATCCGCCGTTGGTGGCGAGATGCGCCTGGATCCCTGGACCTGTTGTTTCGCTGTAGAGACCGACCGTCATTGGCCCAACAACGGACACCATGATGTCGGTGATGTAGAGCGTGTGGGCTCCGGATGTGACGACGATGACCCCGGCCGCGGCTGATGTCGTTGCCATAACGAAGGCTTGGAAACGGGAAGCGTGCGCAGTTTGGATGACCGGGACTGTGCCGCTGATATTGACCGTTCCTGTCGACACCTGAACGAGCTGCTGACCTGATGTCGTTAACGCGATCGCTCGGCCGGTCGTTGCGCCTGTCTGCATCCCGAGCGTGATGTTTCCGGTAGCTGTCGAGCCCATGTTGGTGTTTCCGACGCTGTACTGCGCCCCGCCCCCGCCACCGGATGCGATGTAGAGGCCGCCGGTTGTTGAAACAGCGATGGAAACTGGGATCGATGAACCAGTTTGGAGACCCATGACACGGATCGAGTCGTTTGTTCCGTCGAGAGTTTGGAGGAATAGGGCTCCGACGGTGCCACTGACGGTGACGGACCCGCCAACCAGGACGTTGCCTGAAGTTGTGACGGCGATAGCACGGCCGGTTGTCGCTCCGGTTTGCATACCCATGACGATGGTTCCGGTTGCGGTCGATCCCATTCCTGTCGAGGCGTTGGCGTATTGGGATCCGCCGCCACCGCCGGAAGCGATGTATAAGCCGCCTGTCGTGGAAACGGCAACACCGACGTAGACGCCGGATGTTCCGGTTTGGACACCGGAGATACGAATGGAGTCGTTCGAGGCGTCGAGCGTTTGAAGAAAGAGAGCGCCGACGGTTCCTGTGACCGTTGGGGTGTTGGCAACAGCGACGAGCTGCTGGCCGGATGACGTGATGGCGATGGCGAATGCGGTCGTTCCCTGGACACCAAGCGCAATAGTACCGGTTCCGGTTGCTGCGATCGATGTGTCACCGCGGCTGTATTGGACACCACCCCCGCCTCCCGAGACCGCGACGGTTCCGAGCAAGGTTGTGATGGTGGCAACGGTCGTGACGCTGATCGTTCCGGTTGAAACTTGGACCAATGCCTGTCCCGAGGTCGTTAGAGCCAAGCCGCGCCCGGTCGTACCACCCGTCTGCATACCCATCACGAGGGTTGCGGTGCCGGTGTTGGCCATGGCAGTCGTGTTAAGGGTGTATTGAGCCCCACCACCTCCACCGCTGACGGCAACCGTCCCTAAAATAGTTGTAACTTGTGCGACAGTCTGGATGTTCTGAATTCCACCACTGGTCGTCAGAACAAGTGATTGGTTGACAGATGATCCGGACTGGACGCCGACGACAACGACTGTTGCTGTCGAGGTGTTGGTGACAGAAAGGACAGGAGAGAGCGAACCAGTCGATCCCTCACCAGCCTGCACGATCTTGACGATCTGGTAATTCGTCGTTGCGATCAGGTCAGCGGCGATCTTCGGGCCGGTGCCTGTGTTGATAGGGATAGGATTGACTGACATTTTTACGCTCCTGGGTCACTTGTGATAAATGGGTTGTTATAGTATTCTCCCGTCGGAACCTGTGGATATGTTGAGAAACCGTGCGCGATAGGCTGCCAATCGGGGAAAGTTTCCGAGACATTGGCGATCGCTTCTTCAAGGGCTTCTTTCGCGCGGGCTTGCCAGTACGCGGCGTCCTTCAATTCCTGAAGCCACCTGAATCCTTGCGCTGTGGCGTAGTAGACCAAGACGTCATCAAGACCGGTGAAATCAGATGTCTGGCCTCCTGTCAGCAAGACGGTTGGGCTGTAGGAGTAACGGATACGCATAGTGTAAACAGCGTCGGGGACAGGAAAGATCTCGAAATGACCGCTTTCCTTGAACGGAACATAGTAGTAAGGACGGCCGGTTGGGAGTTCGTCTGGCTTGGCGACGATACGGTCGAAGTCCCACGGCATGACCAGCGTCAGCTTCGTCGACTGCAGACCATCCTCGAGACGGATCGTGTAGATCGCGTTGAACTCAGGAGGGAAGGTGTAGCAGTCCTGGTTAACGACCGTCGACGTGGTAGCTGTTCTGAACAAAAAATCGTGCTTACGGGCGATGTAGATCTGAGCCCAGTTTAGCCAGATGTCGATCCGGTCAACCAGGGCCGTCCCGGAACGGAGAGTCAGGTTCGAGGAACGGCCGAGGTTGTCCAGAACAGCAGCCCGCATTTCAACTTTTGTGAGGGTTCCTGCCATTGAGTCTCCTTACAACGTTGCGGAATAGGTTCCGACCAGCGTTCCGATATTGGTAGCTGAGGTTACGGTTAGGTAGACTCTCTGCACCGTGTCAGCTGCTCCAGATGAAGCTACAACGGTGAAGATGCCCTTTGCTTCTTCTGTTCCTGTTCCGGAGAGAACTGATACGACCTTAACTGGGTAACGTAAGGCGTGGCTTTTTCCGAACATTAGTTCTGATGCTCGTCGACGTTTTGACATTTTTCTTTTCCGCTAGTCTTTAGGGTGTACTAGCGACTCCATGTTGGTTTCTAATAACGTGCGCTTGGTGCTGTCACCAGCGTCACATCTTTATTTCCAGCCTGGCCTACCGATGCCGGATCTCCGGCGAACGGGAGCTTGGGCTTGATAGACTTTTCAACCTCGTTCATCTTTCCGACCAGCAGTTGCTGGTGGATGTCCATCTGTTCCGGTGTCAGGTTTACGACCGCTTTTTTCGACTGCGCACCGATCATACCGATGTTCATGTAATGAGGCTTTGTGGCGTCGGTGATGCCGGCGTGGTTGAGCCGGACGGTCATGTGAGCATATTCTTCGAGACCGGCTTCGAGCAGGCGGTCAGCGAACCAGCTGTCCGTCGGATAGGTTGTGGTGCAGTGGAACCAGGGTTTTTTGATCTTGTCGAAGACTGAGAGCTTCATCAGCGTGAATGCGAATGGGATCAGGTCGGCACGCTGGATCTCGATATTGATCTTCTCGCCGCACGCCGGACAGAACTTGACGTCCCAATGTGTCTGGGGATGGTTACATTTTGTGCAGAGAGCCGGGATCTCGTAGAGGCGGTACATCGAGGTGTCGACCGGCATGTCGGTTACTTTTTTCGTCGGATCGTAACGGCGAAAAGCGCACATCGCGTGAGGGAATTTCGATGCGTGCATGATGCCGCCGATAACATCCTTGTCAGCGAAGAAAAGTTTGTTGAGCATATCCATGTTGACGTCGTAAATGTCGTCATCCATAAAAAGGATGTGGGTGCAGTCGTTGGCTTGGGCTATCTTAACGAGATATTCCTCGGCCATGTGTACAGGTTTGCGGTACGCGAAATGGTAAGCGATCTCGTACGGGCGGTCTGGGCGGAGACAGAGCTCAGTCCAGAACTTCAGGAATGATTCGAAAAATTCGTATTTCACGTCGAGCATCGGGATACCTATCATGATCCGTGACTTCTTTGGGTCTCGCGGCGGCGCGATGACCTGTGGTACTGCACCTGTTTGAATAAAGCCTTCGCAATCCTGCCGAGGCGCTTCGTTCGGCTGTTGGTGCGGGACGTTCGGAACCTCCGGCAGCTCCATCTTCGGGTACTCGGGAGCCGGCTGCGGCTTGACGACGCTGCGCAGCATGTTCTCGAGATACGCAACTTGGTTACGAAGTTCGGCGTTTTCCTGCATTGGATTTTTGATTTCGCTCATTAAAATGCTCCTTTTAGCTTATTACGGTTGATCGGTTTGTTGCACCGGTTACAGATCAGGATACCTTCCCTGACTTCGAAGTTTGGCGACGGGCATTGGCACATCAGCCGTGGGAACAACTTGTACATTAGCACCTTGAGGGTTTTCATCGTTAGCTCCAAGAACCGCATCCCGAGACCTCTCCAGAGAGAAGTCCCGGGAAACGGAGGTTTTTACGGACGGATCATCAGAAAAACAGGGTTGTTCTGGTTCGCTGTCGCGGCCAAAGGACTATTCTTCGCGATCGGGAGCGCCGAAACGGTCGTCGCGTCGTTGGTCGTGGCGTTGAAGACGGCTAGAACACCACCGGTTGTTCCGACACGAAGCGATGCGCCAGCGGCGGATGCGGCTTCGTGGATCGGGTTCGCAGGACCCCAGCTCTGACCCCAGAAGTAGCCGCCGGATGTGACGTTGACCGGGGCAATTACGACAGGGATACCGAGGTTCTGGGAAGCTACGAAGACGTTCTTGTACGGATTCGGGTAGAGGAAGAATCCGACGCCGGAGGTGAGGGCTTGCGCCACACCATCGTAGAGCGTGAACGGGATCGCAGCTGAGCCTGCGGGATGTGACTTGATCCGGTAGATCTGACCGGCGCCTGCGCCAAGAGCTGCACCGAAGTGACCCTCGGCGTAGTAGTTGGCGGTGACGGCGGCAGAAGATGTACCGGAGATGACTTTCGCATCAGCGGAGGCGGCAGCGATGGCGAAGATGCCCGACTGGTGTGAAGCGGTCGGGGCACCTGCGCACAAGACGGTACCGGCAGCGACGGATGCGGAGGCTTGCGCGTAATAATAAACGCGGTCGCCGAGGTTAAGACGGGTCCCGAGAGGGGCCTTTTGAGTCGTTTCCACTTCATAGATCGACTGGTCGATCGGTAGAGTGGGGTTAAGATTTTCAACACTTGATGGTTGAGACATTTTGCAACTCCTTTTGGTTTTTCGGTCTACCTTAAAGTCCCATTGTCTTGGGGCTCAGGGTTAAGCGATTGCTGTCAGAACACCTAATGATTTGCGACGGGTCGCGATGAAGTTACCCTTCACAGCAACCTGCGCCACACGATCCTCAACCTGATTCGGGATCGACTTCCACTCTGTCATGCGAAAATCCATGTCAGGGTCGATGTTGAGGCCCAGGAATCGGGTGTTGAGAAAGTACATACGGCCGGACGGGCATTGGCCGCTCCAGATGAGCGGGATGCCTTTCCAGACGGATTCGCCGGCTCCGACGGGATCATTGGTACCGCCGTTGACGATCTGGCGCTGCTCGAGAACTTCGTCGTCGAAGAGCTCAGCAACGGTCTGGGTTGTCACCAGCACGTTCGGATAAGACCTGGTTTGGCCTTCCGAACAAGTGTTGGCGAGGTTGCGCATATCGGACAGAAGATAGATCGACGCGGGTCCGGTCGCTGTCTTCTGTCTGTTCTGCCACCAACTGTAGGTCGTCTGGGCGATATTACCGACGGTACGTGCGCCGGTCGGTGTGATGTCGACCAGGTTTCCAAGTCCCTCAAAGTCTTTCGAGGAATTGCCGGTGCCGTCCGCGAAGAGCATCGTCTCGAAGTAATCGATCATCGAGTCGCGGAGATTGTTGATCTTGCTGTTGGCCCAGTTGAGATGCTGGGAGACGGACTTGTTGCGCTGGTCGTCAACCATGTAACGCACGACGGTGCCGGCAACGAATTTCCATTCGTACTGAGCAATGGTCATGAATTTGGTTTCCGACAACGAAACGGTGTCGCCTTTACCGATGGATTTCACGGTCTCGTTTTTGGCGTAGCTTAACGGGATTTCAAGATACCGTCCGCCGGTTCCGTTTAATTGAATACCTCCTGCGGAACGTAATTTCTTGTAAAACGGTGTGGCGTCGAAAATCGAGTCAACAACTTCTCTCCGACGGTTATTCCATGTCGACGTATAAAGATCGTCGAGAACTTCTGTTCTTGATGGTACTGACATATTGGGCTCCTATATCACCCCTCCGTTGATACCGTATTTCGCTAAAACTTCGTTGGCAGCAGCTTGAGCCGCGTCGTTCTCGTTCTTGAACTTCTTTGACGAGTCGCCTTCGACGGGGTAGACCCCGCTTGGCTTTTCGTTCCCGAACTCAGGCTTCTTTTCTTCGGGCTTTTTCTCAGCGGGAGGCTTTTGCGCCTTCGCGATGAGATAAGCCTGTTCGATCGTCAGCTCGGTCTTGGACTCCTCGAGGATCTTCTGGACGTCTTTACGGACGTCGTTGAAGTCGGGATGGGCCTTGATGACCGTTTCGAGTTCTTGGGCTGCAGCGACTTCAGCCAGCGCTGCCCGCGTGTCCGCTAACTGCTTTCGAAGCTCCTTGACCTCATCATTCCCTTCGACCTTTTGCCCTTTGTTAAGGCTCTTCTTAGCGTCAAGGTACTCGAGGTAGTCTGGAGCCAGGATAGCGGATTGGGCTTCGCTGACCTTTTTCTGCAGATCGGCGATCGACTGCTCGTACGTTGTTTTTAGCGTTTCCAGTTCAGCTTTGGGAATTAATTCTTGTTGGTTTTCTGGTTTAATTGGTTCCGTCATTACTTGCTCCTTGCTCGATCGGGGGTTCTTGTCGTGGTGCCATTGCTTTTGCCCTGGCGATCTGGTTACGGCGGTATGCCTGAGAGATGTGCCGAAGCACGACCCGGACGTCCTTACCTGACCAGTCACCTTCGAAGGTGAATTCTGGGACTTTCTCGAGGCTGGTTAAGTCAACGGTGAGTTGCTTGACCGGCTTCGGCGCTGTTCCCGCCACCTTCTCTTTTTTTGCTGCTGTTGCCATTGCGCCCTCCTTGGTGTTGCTGTTACGTCAAAATGACCACTCTAGCCCTTTACCCTGGCTTTTCGCTTTCGCAAACATGCGAGGGATGAGACGGCGGCCGGTTTCTTGTTCAATGCGTTCGCAAACTTTCTTGAGATGATACTTGTCTCTAATGTATATGGGTGAAGGACCCAGATTCTCCCACCAACCCTCAACGGGGTCAGTTTTTCGTGCTGTCCTCTTGCCTTCTTCTGAACGTTTAAATTGTCCATAGGTGTCTCCGATCATCGCTGGTATGCTCCCGCAACATCGCTGATCGACGCTGCTTTCCCTGGTGTCTGGCCCGTTCCCGCCGCGATCATCTGTTGTGCAGCCTGGGAGGTGACCTGGGCCTGGGCGATCAGGCGGTCGACGTCAATTCCCAACTCGTCGAATTGAGCGAAAAGGGCGCGCTGTATCTCGGCCGGAACAGGAGCCCCTTGCGCGATGGCTCCGGCATTCAGCTTCGACCATACCTCTGCTGTCGATAGGATCATCTCGCGTTTCGACTGCGAATCCATCGGCGGACCCTCTTCCGGCTCGATCATCAGGTCGTATTCGTCCTTGATCTGAGGACCGGTGAAGCTCAGCCACCAGCGCGCGCCGTCAGGACCGACGATCTGCTCGATGCGCTCACCCGTCCATCGCGTAAAGATCTGCTGGTTCCATTTGCGTACGATGCCGGTGAGCATGTCGGCGACAGCGTCACGCCGTTCGTCGAGGCGGATGTTCATCGACTGAAAAACCTTTTTCGTCTCCTCGGATGAGATATGGGTCTTGCCCTGGTACTCGCCGGAGCCAACCCGAGACATCCCGACCATTTCGCGGATGTCACCTCTGACGATGTCACCAGCAAGGGTCAAATCTTGCAAAATTCCTGATGCCCCGGGGGACATCGTGGCGACAGAATCCTTGATCGAACCCTCGGTGTCGACCTGGGCAAAGGCCATGACGTCGGCGCTGGTCAGTTTCTGCAGCTCTTCCGGTGAAATCGTTCCTTTCTTGACCAAACCTTTCAAAATGTCGATACGGCGGTGCTTGCGGGCTTGGGTGCGGATCTCGATCAGTTCCCGGAGCTGGGGCTCGATGATGCGGGCGTCTGGGATGCCGTAAATGAAGTCGGGGTCGTTGTTGAAAACGAGCGTCTCGACGGGCAAACCTTCGATCTGCATCTCGTCGACTTCTTTTCTCAGAAGCGACGGGTGGTCCATCGTTAGCGCCAGTACCTTCCCTGTTCTGCCGTCGTGGACTTGCCAAAGCTCAACCCATTGCTCGTCGGGGTTGACGGCCCCTACACCAGCCTGGGGCAGCGGTTCGACCATTCCGCCCTCGGGACTCGTTCTGTTGGGAACGACAGTACCGGAAATCCCGGCTTTATTCGAATATTTTTTATCGGCCATGATATCACGGACTTGGCGGAAAACGCGCAGGGCGACCCATTCGGCGGATTCGGGATCGGAACAACCCCAGGGGTAGACAACGTCCTCGGGGCGAGCTCGGAGGAACCACGGCATCCCGGGCTGGACGTTTTTGTTCGTCTCGATTCTGTTTCCCTTCGCGTCGAATTGGGTCATAGAATACATTCCGCCGATCATTCGCGATGGGTCGAGGCCGTACTGGGAGTCGTAGCCGTGGAAACCGGAGGCGATGCCGCAGAAAAAAGTGTCAGTAATCATCTTTTTCATCTCGCGCTTCGTCATGAGCTCGTAAAGGAGCCAGTTGTCGATTTTTTGCACGAGACGGGCCATCAGCTCGGCTTCGATACCCGGTCGACGGGGCGTAACCGTGACTTTCGGGTTACGGAAATAGGTTTGGGGGACGAGGGAGCGGCAAACGGAGTACATCAGGTTTACCGGGACTTGGTTTTCCTGAAATTCATGCCGGTAATACGCCTTGTACTTGTTCCATTCCGTCGAACGGGCAATTTTTAGCTGGAATCGCTGGCCATCCTTGATCCGGTCCTGCCAATTCGTCAGCTCTTTATCCCTGACATCACTCATTTCTTCCCCTTCATTGCTTTTATCGCTTTGATGCGGCGCATGTTACCTGCTCTCATTCCCTTGATCTCCTGTTGACGGCCGCGGCACGGTTGACGGCTGCCGGCCTTGCTTCTTCTTGAGGCTGTTCTTGAGCTTCTTCGGTCATTTTCCCACCTTTGTTTGTACGGCTTTTGTACGTGCGCGGGGTTTTTCCTTCAAAACATAAAATCTTTGGCGCCCGATATCCTGAAAACTTACCGCGTCCTTCGCCCACGACGGTTCACCGAATGCCCTGACGTTTTCGTGATGCGTGAAGGGAAGAATCTTGTCGGGGTTGGCGATCAACTGCTGGTTGATGGCGTTGTGCTGGGCCCAGACGGCCTTTTCATAAGGCGTCAGGTCTCCGGTCGTGGCCTTGACGAACTGTTTGCTGCGAAATTTATAGGCGGATGATCCTGCCATGGCTCGTTCAAAACCCTCTTTCTCGACGCGATTAAGGTAGGCTGAGGCTGCGGCAGCGACTTCTTCCGGCGGACCGCCGGCTGTCTCGGCAAAAACGACATTTGTCAGTACGCGTTGTTGATCTGGGGTCAGGTTGATCGTCTTTTTAGGCATCTGGGCCCCCGTGAGCAAGAGGATCAGGCAGAAAAGAAGCGCCGGAGCCCTTCGCCCGCTCAAATTCCGCGATGACATTGTCGAAAGACCAGATGTCGGTTGAGCGGCCGGGCTCGGTCGTGACGGGCCGGGGGGCGTAACGGAGCAGCGAGCCGCAAACGTCGATGATATCTTTGAAGGCGCCGTACGGATAATCCTCGATCTCCTGAACCAGATCCTTCATTCCGCGCAAAATATGGAACATTCCATTGGCAACGACAGGTTGGAGGGACTGAATACGAAGATCCTTAGCCCCTTTTCGGTTGTCGGCAGGGAGAGACTCAATAAAGTAAGCTCCACCGGCACTCGTTTGCATATCCAGCCGGGCGAAGTGGCGCAAGGCAACCTGGTAGCCGACTTCCTCGACCAAAACACGACTGTTGAATTGTCGCTGATGGGCTTTGATGAGCTCGATGACCTCGGTCGGGGTGAATTTCCCGGCGTCGACCCGCGCGATCCAGAGGTTGTTCTTCTCATCTTTCCCTCCTGTTAATACGACGTTCTTGCATATCTTTTTAGTGTCCTTCCACGAGGCCAGATCGACGATCGTGCGCCAGGCGATGCCGGTCGGGTATTCGGAAAACTCGTCGTGTCGGATGATATGGGCGATGTTAAAGGTGATGTCGCTGCCGGCTCTCGGTCGATTAAGGTATTGGGTTTCGAAAATTGAAGGGCCCTGCGCATCACGGATGGTTTGGAGCGTGGCGACGCCGAATCTCTCTGGCCAGACGCACTCGTCATCCGACTCGACGGGCCAGGCGGCACCTTTCGTCGCGGTGATCTCGAAGCAGTCGTACTGGGATTCGCAGCGACGGATGTAGTCGATCAGGTCGTGCGGGGCCCATCGTGTCCCGGTGTTATCGATGCAGGCGGTGTTGGGGTCGACGAACAGCGAACTGACGAGCTTGTGCCAGCCGATCGCGTTATCGATGTCTTCCTGCGACGGCATGAGTTCTTGTCCCGTGAAGTCATCTTTCTTCGCAAATATCAAGTCATCCTCGATGATGTGGTCGAAGTGCTGCGAGATAACAGAACCTCCGACACCTACCGCAGTATAGGTGCCTTCCGTGAAGAGGCCAGGCCGCTTGATCTCAGCGCAACTGTCCGACCACCGGGTTTTGTTGAACTCGGGGACAAGCTCGGGGAAAGCGGCCTTGAGTCGGTCATTTGATTCCCACTCGCGTTTGATCTTGTTAATCATGCGTGACGCCAGATCGACGGTGCAGGAGGCGATGAGGATCCGGACGTCCGCGCCTTTGTAAGGATAAATTGTTTTGTAAAGACCTTCTTCGTCGGGGAGGGTCAACCAGATCGATTTCCCGATGGTGATAACCCAGGTTTTGAAGAAGGAACGAGGGACGCAAGCCTGTCTGAATCTTGAGTATTTAGGGCTGGTCGTGAAATGGCAGATGTCGCCGTGGACGTGGGGCACCATGTCTTTGTAACCCAACACCTCTTTACAGAGGTAATAAAGGTCACGCTGACACATGATGCGGTCGTACTGCGCTTGTTTTGAGAGCTGTCTCATCTCCGGCCTTCGTTGCTAGTCCGGATCCGAGCTCTCCTCTTGGGTAGGTGCATCAGAGCCTTTATCCGTCACGGAGCTCGACGGCACATCCACGATCGGCGAGTCAACCCGGCGTTGACGAGCCAAAAGGAATTTGCTGTCTTTGTTCTCAAGTCGCGTAATGATGGTTTCCACCTCTGACAGCGTGGACTTGGCCCGTTCCACCTCTTCCGGTGTGTACGGCCGTTCTCTCGTTTCGATGACCTCGACAGCCTTCAGGCCGGTTCGGTCCAAAATGTCTTTAGCGGCTTCGTACTGCAGCCGGTCTTTCAATTCACCTTTACGCATCAGCCTGATGATCTTGTTGACCGCTTCGTTCTGGGCAGCCTCAAGCTTCTTACGGGCGCGGCAGTTGATGGTCTGGTCAACCTCGTGCGCAATGACTTCCTTCAAGGATTGGTTAGCGAGGGCCTGAAGTCTTTCTCGAAAATAAGGTTGGTTACGGTAATTCCTGATGGTGCTGATCTTTAACCCGATGGTCTCCGACAAATCCTCATCACTCATGCCCTTGTACGTCGCCATGAGGATCTTGGTATGCTTCGCGGTCCAGGTGTCTTCGTTTAATCGGGTAAAGGTATCGGCCATTGCGCACAAGTCTCCTGTTTAAGAAATACAACACTTGTTGGAAAAAGTCAACACATTTTCCAGAAAATTTTAAAAAATTTTTTAAGTTGTTCCGTGACAAGGATTTAGGTGATTCAACGGATTTTTTGTATTATGTAAGTCGAGGTTGCCATCCGATCCCGACGAGACCGGCAAGGGGGGAAACCACTTATCCACAGCTTTTCCACAGGTTATTCACAGTTGAAAAAATTCGACACCTGTTGAGTTTTTTATACACTCGTTTGTGCGGTTGTGGATAACTCAAAAAACCCTCGACGAGTCGTCGTCTAGCTTCCCGTCGGGCGTGTTGGCTCTCGAATGTTGACTAGTCTGGTAATGATTGAGCCAGGCTCGACGGACGGAAAAAATTCTCTTGACACACTACACTTCCGCAAGTTGTTTGGTTTCATTGACTTGGGCTCCGTCAGCGTCGGAACGTTGAAAATGACAGGCTTTGAACCGAAACACGGGGAACGGCCAACCAACTTGGCCGGAATAGCTAATCATTACTAACTTAGTAAACATACTAAAAATTGAGTAGGGGGATACCATGCAGCTAATCACGTCCGACGGGGTTATCATCAGGGATTCAGGCACGAATCGAAATCTTTTGCGTGGGATATTGTGTCATTCCATGCCATATCCGTGGCAGCAAGGCGGGGCTGTTATCTCGCCGAGTGAGTCGACGCTGGTCGACGCTGAAGAAAATGTCAAAAAGGGCATAACGGCCTAGCCCATGCAATCAGGCCGAAAACAAAACGCGAGTAAATGGGAGATAAAAAAAATGAACAACAACAACACAACACAGAACAGAGTCGCAAACGTCACGCCAACAGACAAGACACCAGAACACCGCAAAGACGAATTGGAGCTTGTTCTCGGCTCACCCGATGCCGTCATTCCTGATGCAATCAAGGCCAACGCCAAACTAATTGACGGGAAAGATATCAAAATCGGAAATACCGTCTTGCGTAACTTGGGCGAGTGCTACGCCAGAGCGTGGCAATCAAAAACCGGAAAACGTGCCGGTGAAACCTCATATACTTTATTTGATAATAGGTATGAACCTATAGTTATTAAAGGCAAAGATAATACAAAGTTATATATTAGATTATCTATTGTCACATTCTAACCCCGTCTGATGATGCCTTGCTTGTTACAGGGCGAAACTTGAGGGCTTGTCCGGCCTCAAGTCACGGGAAACACGCTAGGAAGCCTCTGGACGCATTTTTGGGGTTGAGGCATAGCCAAACACGTTTTGGACTTGAAAATTGATTCTAGGCCTATCCTAGCCTCAAAGAAGGGCATTCACGAAGGCAGCCAGACCATGAAATTGAAGAGATTCCAAGTTTACCACATTGAACACGGCTTTAGATATACCGTTTTAGAATATAGTAAAAAAGAAGCTATTCAGTTTTTACAGGTTAAATATCCTTTAACATTTAATGAGTATTATATTTTGAAAGGATAAACTAAAATGGCTATATGTATATTTATATTTGTATTCACATTATTTCTTTGTATATCATTATTGACTTTAACTGATTATAGGTAATTAATTATGATAGCTAATATTTTATGTATAATTGGTTTAATATGGTTAGTTAGTGGATTAGTTATTGGAATTTATATGGAGATAAAAAATGACTAATACTCAAAGAATTAATTCAAATGCAGATGATTCTTATATTACTTTAAACTCTAAAACCTTTAAAAGACTTAAGAATTGTTACCAAAAAGCTGTTGATAATAAACAAGATAAGTTTGATTTTACTTGTGAAGGTATTACGCATCAATTTGTTACTGTTTATGCTAAATACTTTATTCAATATCATGAACCAAAATTCAAATAAAGAGATAAGATATGACTTGTTCAATGTGTAATGGTAATAAACTTATTCAAATTGAAGTAAATCCTCCATTATCAGGCAAGTGTTTTGGTTCAAATAGAACTCATGATGGAAGTAAAGAATATTGTTATATTATTTGTCCTAAGTGTGAAAGAAAAGATAAGTCATTAACAACCAACCAAACAAAGGAGATGAAAAAATGAGTGCAGCATGGACTAACAACCAACCAAACACAGTAACGCGCCAGGAAGCTATTAATAAGATAATGGCTATGGCAAATGAACAGAACTTGAAAGGAGCCTTTAAAGTATTTTACAAGGATGAGATTATTGCTGATCCAAGTGAATTACCTGAACAAGTTGATATGTCAGCAGTTAAAGTATCAGCTGTTCTTGACCAAGCTTAATTATTGTTCTTAAGTCATTTATCTCCTGGGTAGGTGTATATTCTTCCTATCCAGGAGATTTAAAAAGGGAGATAAGATATGGTTCGACGTAAAAAAGAAATAACTGAACAGGATATTGAAATTACGAATCCTGACGCCATTAACTTTATGCGAATCGGGAAAAAGACATTTATTCTTAAACCTATTGAAGTTGATCCTCTTAAGTTTAAAGAATCTATTGAGCAATATTATAACCAGAAGGCAGAGAGGCTTGCTCATCATGTTGTTGATATAGATTTTAATTCACATCTGGATATGATTAACAGAGTTCATAATCACATCTTAAAACGTGTTAATGAATCCAAATGTGTTGTGCCTGAAGAACTTCAAAATAATGGCCAGATCTTAATGGTTTATAATAAGAGGGTTCATCGCCTTAAATCCTTGTATTACAATCCTCAATTCTTTAAGACTAATATTAATATGTTAGTAAGAAATGGTGTTGAATTAGATGGTATTTATCAGGAATACACTTCAACACCGGGTGTTAATCCTGAAGAAATGTTTACTGTTCAAGTCGAACCTTCATTGGTTAATAAACTTGTACATTACGCCTACAACTCACAAATCGATAAGATCTATTGTTTCGGGCAAACATTTCATACAATGGCTGGAAACCCGAATTACTTGTGCACCGGTAATGTCTCGGCCAGCGTAATGTTCTCGCAGTTAGATGATAGCATTGTAAGAAACAGTGTTAATTGCTTTTCGTTGGCTACTGACAATGTTTACGACATTCCAATAAAGGATTTTTTAAGCTCAGAAAGAGTTATCAAAATCATTAAAATGGGAGATACGCAATGGAAAATTTGATCGATTATTCAAGACAAGTTGATATGCACCGAAATCTTTATTATCCGGATCTTAATACAAATATTCTTGTTGTTGGATGCGGTGGCATCGGATTCTGGGTCGGTCTTATGATGGCTATGTACGGCTATAAAAGAATTTATTTATTTGATACAGATAAGATCGATCATTCTAATCTTGCCCGTCTGCCAGTCCCTCCTTCCTGGGTTGGTATCAATAAAGCAACTGCTCTTAGACGTGTTATTTTATTTCTTCGACCAGATTGTGTTGTTAAGGTTTATCCATTTAAGGTTAAAGAAGATACGAAAGACTTGTTTAAGGCTGTCTTGACTAATTTATCCAGCATCAATGTATTCGATACAACTGATAATGCTGTAGACCAGAATCTGATATTTAAGATAGTTTCTGAAAATGATCCAACTAATTACATCAAGGTCGGTTACGAAGGTTTTAAGGTTGGTGCCTATCGTAATTATAAAGTTTGGACTGCTGCCGATTACCAACCAGGTTATCGAACAACTTCAGCCAACGTCTTTTCTTCTGCTCTTGCTGCTGTTATTGGTTTCTTTTCCAGCAGGTTTACCGGATATAATGATGTTGAGTTTGATGTTAGGAATTACATAACTAACGAAGACCATGAATAAACATTAAAAAATATCAAAAAGGAGATAAGAAAATGGAAGATTGGAATTTTAACGGGAACCAGAAAAAGGGTTGGAATACCGGAACATCTTTGAATTGTGCCACGAATTGTTCCTGGTCAGATACCCAGAAACCCTCATTTCAGATTTTCTTAAGTAAAGAGGTCTGTCAAGTTATCAAGCAGCTCTGTAATGAGGTTAAGGTCGAGTGGCAGATGCTTTTAACTGGTGTTGCTTCTGAATCCGGAATCATTGTTACCGGTTATTACATTCCGAAGCAGGAAGTCACCGCATCAAGTGTTAAGAATCTTGATTGTATCGACTCCGAATTTATCGAACAGAATCGGGTAGTCGCAACAATCCACTCTCACGCTGATATGGGTGTATTCTTCTCAACAGTTGATGAACAGTATACTAATTCATCAATTATTAAAACTCATCTAGTAGTTAATAATAAATATGAATTCGTATCTTGCACACGAATCAAGATTCCTTGCGGTATGGATAAATTTATTTCTTGCCAGATCATATTTGAACAGGATCCGTCTGTTCAGGTCAGCGGCCTGGATAATATTGTTAAGAAGACTTATTCTTATCAATTAAATGAACCTGTTAACTGGTGGGAGCGTGAAACCGATGACGGTATTCGTGATATGCACGGCCACAAGTTAAGAAATAATGATGAGCCGCTTGATAAATTTAAATTAAACAACAGCAGAAGAAACCGTAAGAACAAGAAAAAAGGTATGCTGCACGTTGGTTATTAAAAACTGGAAAGGGGAGATAAAATGGCTGGAGTTGTTTCGACTATTCAAAATATTGTTTATGGGAGTCAGGTGATCTACGATCGCAAGAAACTTCACAAGAATATCTTTATAAGACGAGGTCAGCTTGGTGAGCCTTATTTATATAAAGTTTATTCCAATTCAACAGGTAATTATTATAACGAGGAAAAAACGGTTCTGGCTTTCTACCGCGACGGATATATTTATTTTAATTCAAACTCCATATACTATCCGTATCCAAGAATTTATTTAAGTATATCAAGGTGGTTATGGGATAGCTTTAATTCTGTAAAAGATAATCTTTTCATTATAAAACAGGTTGATAAAACAAAAGAACTAGGTACTCGTTTTTCAACAGTTTCCAGCGGAGAATCTCTACAGGAATTTCTTGAAAGGAGCCTGCAAAATGCCTGAATTTGATATAAGGGTTCATGCGGTCCACATATTACCCCTGGGCAGCCGCCTTGTAGCCTTTGTTGACTTATTAGTTAATAACGCAATATTAATAAAAGGTCTTCGTATCGTTGAGGGTAAAGCCGGTTTATTCGTCTCCATGCCGCAAGAACAAGGGCGGGACAATCGTTGGTATGATATGGTTCGTATCTTAAATATATCTTATCAACAAAGAATAACAGAAATAGTTATTGACGCTTATAGAGATAAGATGAATCAAATCCAGAAGGAGCATGAAGATGTACGTAAACAGGAAAGTGATCGCATCTGTCCTTAATGCCCGTGATGAGATTATCCAGGCGTGGCATGATGAAGGACGTGATTTGTTAGCCTTAAATGATAAGGATCAACTTGTTGAAGCAATCGGGAAACTGTTAGAAAAAAGAGTCGACGCCAACCCGTAAGGTGTTGACCGCCTGCCCCTTGTCTTCGGTAAGAAGGAGCGGGGGCAGGTCTCCCATTTTTGAAAGGGGTCTTAAATGTCAATAGATATAGGTTTAGCTCAAACAATAATTCAAATAGTTAAGAAATCTTTAGTTCCAACACGAGAAGAAAGGCAACTTTCTTTCAGAATCGAGAAAGCAGTTAGAAATTATATGTCTATGTGTATTGATTGTACAAGGTATTTACGTTCCGGCTTTGAAACCTGCCCTCATTGCGGGAAAGATCTAAAAGCATATATAAAAACAATTGACAAGGAATAAGATTATGGGCTGGTGTTGTCATAACTGGATAATTCTACGTAAAAGAACTTATCCCTTATACAGACTTAAACAATGTACTGAATGCGGTAAGATAGTAAGGATAAAAATCTGTAGTATAATACTAATAATCAAATAAACCAAAAAAGGAGATACAAAATGTCGAAAATCGTAAAAGCAATGAACAAATCAAAACAATTAAGCGGACAGTTTCAAGTTGAAGATCGAGACCCTCTTCTTGACCAGTATTCAAAGATAAGAGGCCGAAAAGCCCGTATCGTCTACGCTCTTGCTCAAGACCTTAAGATCTTGGGAGCGACGAAAACCCTGACTCTAGCAACAGAAGAAGAATTTGCGAAGAATTGGGGCGCGGTTAAGGCTAATATGCAATACGTCCGTAACCTTCTTCGTGAATACGGTATCGAGAGGCCTGTTGTTGTTCAACATGACGGAAAAATCAAAGTTTGGGCTAATTAAGTTAAGGTGATGGCTGGGTCTACACTTGGATCGCAGCTTGTATAGTGCACTCCCTCTGGGCAAGGAATGTAGACCCAGTAA
>Ga0075472_10000339_pt1 | contig 19201 bp, 31 predicted proteins | sample DEB19_08_DNA_3_FD_77014 | JGI IMG/M metagenome (GOLD analysis project Ga0075472, IMG submission 77014) | Aqueous microbial communities from the Delaware River and Bay under freshwater to marine salinity gradient to study organic matter... | ecosystem: Environmental > Aquatic > Marine > Coastal ...
GCCCCGCCAGGTTCTGCGCGGAAGCCCCGAATACCGGCACAGGATTCACCCCACCAGTCTCAGGATCGGTATAGGCTCCTGAGTCCCATCGGGATGTCCCCGACAGCCGCCACACGCCTTGCTCGTCTAGCCAATAAATGCGAAACGTCACCGACTTACCCACTGCAATATAGGTGGCAGTCGTGACATTGAGGATCACGCGCAGATCGGTGATCCCTTGTGGCACCACGACGCTGGGCAGTTGATACACGCCTTGCCGTGTTTGGCGCGGAATGGTGACATGAACGGCCATTAGCGTACCTCCAATCGCACCGCATCAGGGCGGGATGGGACGTAGCCAGCCGCAAACGGCGGGACATTGGCGGGGTCAGAGCCACCGAACGCATTCTCCGCAAGAATGGTGCAATCGTAAGAGCCAGGGGCCGGAACAAAGGCGCGTGTCATTACGGTGCCCCCATTTCAAGAACTGGTAACGGTGGCCCACACATAGGACATGCCCACACGCCACGTTGGGGGTCCGGTGATATACCCCCTGCATTAACGGCCATCACCCGCACTAGCACCAACCGGAGAGTAGGTAACGAAACCGTAGCTTTACAATTATATGTGTAACAACGTTGAACTATAGGCGTAATTGCCGTCCAAATCGCTCCATTGGGGCTGGTCTGAATGACGTAGCTGGTCGCCGTTGCCGATATATTCCACTGTATCTTCACCGCTTGAGTTGCGGGTGTCTGGGCAAATATTATCACAGGCGACAGCAAGAAGCCTATAATTAACAGAATCCACACGATATCTCTCCAGTTCATAGTTTCTCCTCTAGCTGGTCGCTCTAAACAAACCGGCGGCCGCAATCTGTGCTGTGATATCGCTACCGTCTGGAGTTACGACGAAATCATGCTTCGTTAACGGGATAAGGTCCGCATCCGTGCCCACGGTATTATCCGGATCGTAGCAGAACACCAAAGCACTAACTGCGTTCCCCGTAGCGGCTAACCACACCAGGTCATCCACGTCGATATCCAACCGGTCATTGGCATCATCGACCGTGATAGTGATATTCGCCCCAGCCAGTGTCTTTCTCCCCATCGTAGTCTGCTCGTTTGACGTACCGCCGAGCAATGCAGACAGGTTATCGTAATCCTTGAGGGTAGCATCGGCCTCGATCCCCGTGGTTTCGATCGGCACCACGATGATTCGAGCGTTAGCGGGGGATCCGCTATCCACGTTCTGAAAATATTGTCCGACTTTACTCAGCGCGATATTGAAAGCAAAATTAGCCATTGTAAGACTCCTGTGATGTTGTTTTCGGTGTTAATCCTGCCATATTACCTACTTCATCCCTATTGATCTCCCATATATCCCCCTCGCCCCCAAGTGGTACAATATGCGTCATATTCCCCTCAGCGTCTTTCAGGATCTTCCATCCTTTCTTCTGAGGGGCAGGAGAGGGGACTGGTTGTGGCTGCGGGGTAGGAGCCGTCTCCTCAAATTCATGTTCTTCTTCCTTACCAAGGCCCTCCATTACACTCATATACCCAGCCATGCGATCTTCATGGGTAGGTTCGGTAGACGCTTGATTAAACTGTTTGATTAATTCCACATCAAGCTTGTTCTTGGCCTGGATCTTGGCTATCATGACCTTGACGATGTTATTCTGTGTACTAATCTCAAGGTCATTCTGAGCCTTAATACTGGCCAATCTCATCGTGTTATCATCGTTCAATTTTTGTTGGAATAGGTCAGCGCTATTCTCCAGTTTTGCCATCGATAGATCGGACTGTGCCTTAAGCTCAGTTTCGGCCATCTTAGCCTGGTACTTTTCCCTCTCAGCCAGCAAAATCTTCTCCATCTCCTGGTTATCCTGCTGGAGTTGGGAGAGTTGCTCTTGGAGCTGCTGAATTATAATCATTTGACCGGACGGCTCTTCAGTCGTTCCGGGCGGCAGCAGGGCTTTCAATCTCTTAGCTAGCACATCGGCACCGGCCATATCCATCGAAGCTACTACGAGATCCCCAGCCTTCTGCATGATAGACGGGTCGGCATTCACGACGGTCATCAAAAGTTTATTAGCTTCCAACTTTTTCGAGGCCGACGATGGGCCGGTGGAGATAGCGACATCATAACGTCCAATATTGGGGTTATATGATGTAGACAGCACCTTATTCATTGAATCTTTATCTTCAACTATAGTTTGTTGCTGATTAGGATTCACGATGGCGGTATTTGGGATTCCATCTTCCCCGACGATTTTCACCGCCTGAGGCTCAGTATACACGTGAGGAATCATAGCGAGGATGACTCGACCGGTCTGTTCGATGGCCATATGCCAGTGGTCTTGGAAATGAAAGGTATTAACTTCTCCAGGCTCCTGCTGGGCGTTAATACCGGCACCGGATTGGACCGGCGCACCGCCCGTTCCCATGACTGACGGTTGGCCCATTCCGATAATCATCTGGGTATCACCGATCAAATTCGTCATCATCCCCTGCCATCCGTTAGGAATTCCGGCTGGCTCTGATCTTGTTGGAGGAGGAACGACGACACCCCCAACGGTCACTGGGGTATACCGCAAAACCGAACGAGGAACGCGGTGGGCATCTTTCCATTCGGTCTGAAAATCTTCTACCTGTCCCTCTGCAGCGATGAAGGGTGCCAAGGGAGCTAACGCCACGGCTTCGATGAAAGCCGAAGAAGAATAATTGTAGGCGCGCTGGGCGTCCATGGCGGACTCACTGATCATCCCGCGCCAACGCTCCTTTCCTTCTTGCTCGTATTCTTCCCCGATCACTCTGACGATCGGCATGACATCCCCATGGTGGATACCCTTACTCAACACCATATCGGGGCAGAGGATGGCCCACTTCATAGTATTATCTGACTTATCTAAGTAGTAATACTCTGCAACAACCATAGACCCTTCACCGATCCAAGGCATGATCTTCGTACTGTCCATGTCGTGCCATGATTTTGCGCCCTGTTGAGCCGCCTCTGGGTACTGCTCCTCAAATTCCGTGCGGGTCAATTTTACCATCACAAACGCATAAACGGAATCACGCCCATCGGGGTACTCACAGAACGGGTCCATGAGAACCATTCGGGGTTCTTTGATCTTCCGGACCGTGATTTCCATGAGATCCGTCTTAGGGATATTTTGGACTTTAACTCTCCAGTAGCCGAACCCGACCTGGCAAGCGTGCCTGAGGCCGGTTTCATAAGCTACCTTCGCGGTAGATGTCTGCGTGATCTGTCTAACCATCCCCGCCAAGATCTCTCCCACCTTATCGTCAGCCTCTCCGGACATAGCAAGCACGCGAACATCACGTGACTGCATCAATCCGACGTTTACGACATGGCGCACATACTGGTTTAGATGGTCAAGAGTGAGGCAGGGCCGGTCATTATTTAATCGTTCGTTCTTTATCTGCTGGGGCCATTGATCCCCTGCGATAAAGTCTTGAGCTTTTCCACAAGATTCGAAATTATCTTTGTGATACTCGTAGGCTTGCTTGAATCGTTCCTTCGCTTTCTTGATGATTTCCTCGTTAACAGCGGCATCATCATCAGGGGCATCGGTAGATTCCTCTTGCTCATTCGGTTCGTCTTCAATTATCTCATCCACCCCAACCCTCCTTGAGCCGTGCCGACTCGTCTATCTGAGTCAAATGGTCTGTTCTGTTGTTCCGCATGCCGCCCACCGGACGCCCCCCTGCGCAAGGAGGGGGCGAAATAGGCCAGCGTAGCAAACGCTTTAGCTCCATGAGACGACCAATCATGAACCGCTTTAGGACTCCATGAGTTGGTGTCCTGTTTATATCTGTTGTGGAAAGCTTTGAGGCACGTGATCCCACGTTCACATTCCTTTTGATGAAAGGAACACCGAGGGAGAAGCTGGCGCACCGATTCGACCTGGGCAGCGTCATCGGTCTGTGGCATAATATAACATGTGTAACCGGCCTTAGTCAATATTGTCTCAGCCGTCTCCCCCGAAGTGACCTGATGCTGCCGCGCATCGTGCGGGAGCAACAAAGCCCCATAAAACCAGGGACGCTGCTGTATGATCTTAATAGTATCCGGAATACTGGCTTTCCGGAATTCTTCGTATCCGATGAGGTTTACTGAGTTGTCTCGCATAATCTGGGCATACCAGATGGCGGTCGCATCAGAATATCCCAGGTCGAAAGCCGCATATACCGGCTCACCTTCCATTGGAAGGATGCCGCAGAACCGGCCGGTCTTCTCAAGCCGGTTGAGGAGATCGATGTAGAAAGATCCTGGAACAATTTCTTCGAAGGTACAGAGGTATTCCTGCCGGAAAAGCGATTCCCCGACTTCTTTTCCATATAGGTCGATCGACTCCTGCCGAAGCTGGTCCAATTTAGCCGACGTAAACACGTTCGTGTCTAGGACGGTCTGATAGTGGACTGCCCACCCAGGCTTACCCATCTGGGCCTTCAACTGCCGGAATACGTGGTTTTCTCCTCTGGGAGTAGTGAGGAAGCGCATGTAGCCGCCGTTTTCTTCAACAATCGGGCGCAACATGGCCAGGGCTTGAGGATCAGCTATCGCCCACTCGCTGAAATAGACCCCGAACGGGGATCCACCTACGATGGCGTCATAGTTGTCGCTTCCTAGAAACTGTATGCGGGATTGTCCACCGTTGGAGTGGACGTCGATGGCCATTTCCTGTTCCTTGAGCTTACCGATCCGGAATCCCTCAGGAAACGTCTCATCCATGCGGCGTTTGCCGGTGTGGGGATTGATCGCACTCCATAAGGCTCTTCTGGCGTGCTCCTGCTCAGGAAGACAATAGAAATAGTTGGCCGGTTTTTTAGCTGCTCTTCGCGCACAGTCGTTGATTCCTAACTCATCTTTTCCCCAGCGGCGGTGAGCCACCAATAGGATATTCGATACCTCCGCTTCCATATCCTCCCATATATCCATCTGGTGAGGACGAGGACGCCAACCGGCTGCAGGTATCTGGATCTTCAATGGTTTATCTCGCTGGTGACATCAAGCACGTGAGGAATCTGAGTGGGGGCTTCCGGAGTAGTGTGTACATTTTTTGTGAATGACTGCACGACGATCGTAACGCTCTTATCCTCATTCCCCTCGACGGGTTGCGCCCCGCACCACCGCAACTTCGCCTCAATAAGGCCCTTCAGCCGGTCGAAATAGCGGAAGTCGGGTTCTACTCCGTCCGGTACATTAACCCCTTTCAAGGCCTTATTCCATATGGTCTTGATCAACACATCCATGCGGGATAACTCAACGCTGCGGACTTCTTCGGCAGTTTCTTTTAATACCTTCTTGATAGCTTTGGATAGTAGTTTTTGGGCAGCAACTGCATCCCTTAACTGTGCGATCTCTGCAATTTCCTGGTAGGTCCTCCCCTCTCTGCGAAGCTCAAGCACGTGATTCATACGAGCGAAAGCCGAGGGGTAACCTTTAGGGGGGATTATTGGCATAATGGCCCATTCTATCATACGAGCGAAAGCGGCGTCAATGCCTGTAACATAGGTGTGCCAGAAATAACATATTTACGGTATGAATTTTTTGCGGGGAGAAGCGGGTCCTCGATTGAACCACACGTATCGTTCGTTCACTTTGGGGGTGCGCCCCCTGGGTTCTGGCACGGCCTTTGCCCCCTGCAAACCCTGTGCCACGTTGCTGGTACGAAACGTGCAAAACGCAACGCTCGTGCCGCGTTTTCCCCTGCAAACCCCGTACCCCGCGCTGGTGTGGCCCTTACTAGGTGCAACCCCCGTGCCACGTTTCCCACGTGCAACGCCCGTGCCGCGCTGCGGCTGGGGAGCAGGCACGTTTCTTGTCCGAGGGTCCGGCACAGCCCGTGCAAAATGCAGCGTCCGTGCCGTGGTGCTTTATGCAAGATCCAGGCCAGGGCGGTCCGGTCGGTCCGGTCGGACCATAGGTATGAAGCGTGCAAAACGCAAGATCCAGGCCAGAGGGGGCCGGTCCGGTTGGGCCGCTGTGGGCATGTGTCCAAGCTGGCTTTTCCCCGAAAATGCAGCGTCCCGTCCTGTTTTCTGTCCCTAACCCCCCGTTTTTCCGTTTTCTACCCCTCCCTAAAAAAAAGATAGGACCGGTACGACCAGGAGGACCACCCCGCGTCCCTGGCGGATCTGGGGCGGTCCCGTGTTCCCCTGGAAACGTCCCTGGTGGATGGGACCGGTCCGGTAAGGCGGTCCACTAGGGCCATCCGGTCCGACCGGACCAGGAGCAAACCTGCCACACACAACAGGTCGTGGTCTGGGCCGACCCCTGCTCCCACCCCTTGTGGTCCACCCGTCCGAACCCCCAGCCGGTGACCCTCCCTGGCCGTCCGGACCCAGCCGGTTGGGGTGTGGCGTGCTTGCATACCCCCGACAAAAACGCCCCAGCCCCCAGGCGGACCCACATCCCACGGGTGGGGGTGGTTGCCCCAGATATACAGCCCGTGGTAGTGTTGGGCCGGAACAACCCTGGCACGACCCCTGCATTTTCCGGAGGTATCGGCGGCGCTTTTGCCCCGACAACCGGCCCTGAGGGGCCAGAAAGACAGGGAACCATGAGCAAGGGCGAAAAGAAGAAGCAGAAGGCCGAACTGGGCGCGATGGCGGGGATGGTCCGCATGGCTGAGGCCGCTGCAGATCGAGCAGAGGCCAGGGCGACGAAGGCCCTCAACGAGGCAAATGCAGCACGGGCGTTTGCCACGGACCTCCGGAAACAGGCAGAGGACGCACACGCGGCGGCCATCGCGTCAGCCCAGCAACGGCACGGCTAAAACCGGCCAAAACAACAGCAAGCGGGGGGAGGGGAAACCCGACCCCCGCAGTTTTGTCCTCCTGGAGGACGGGCGGACCCGTGTTTGCCCCTCGTCCAGGATGACAGACATATCTGTCTATCCGCTGGTGGGATCATCCACCAGCCACGCCCCACAGGGGTAGAAAGGGAGGGAGCCATGGGCTTCTCTTCTAGAATCAAACGCAGTATTGCCAAGTACATTCTCAGCATTCCAGAGGTCCAGGAACAGCTTGCGCTGTCGGCTGCAGACCACGCGGAGGCAGCGATCGACCGGATGGAGGAAGTAATCGACAAGATGGTCGAGTCCTCTGTAGAGAGTGCCCTGGACGAGAAGGTTCGCTCCGAAATAAAGGCTATGGAGGAACAGGTAGAGGAATGTGTCAGCAACGCACTTGAGGACTTCGAGACTGATTTCGAGACATCCTCAGGCCACTTGCTGCAGAGCTACATGGACAGCCACGCGGCTAAGGAAACCGTCGTGGTTACTGTGAACAAGCTCATCGGTGATGCTGTCGAAGAAAGAATTAAGGAGAAGGTCAAGATCATCATCCACAGTCTTTTGTAGAGTAGGGGGGCGCCATGATTCAGATGAGGATCACGAACAGAGGAACGGCCATTGAGATTACTGACACGCAGGATTTTATGATGATAAAATACCTCCATCTAACGCCTGAGGAGCAGGAGATGGTCAGAGGATGGAAAGTCAGGGCTGAGGCCCTTATGACTGAGAAAGGAGGACGGTCATGATAGAGGCAAGAGTAAGAAATCAAGCTATCGAGGCCGTGAACTTGCTGGATTCGAGTCAGGCAACGGTGCTGGAGAAACATATAGCAACTGCGTGCTGGTGGATGCTTTATACGATCGGCTTTGAAGCCGGTCGAGATCGAGTAGTTCACCTGAAGCACGTGCAAGAAAGCTTAAGTCGGGCAATCGACATCGCAGAGAGGGAAGCGGGTAGTTAACACAGTGGACCATTTCGGTTACACTGACAGTGCCAGCCTGGGGCCTTATACCAGGTAGAAAGACTGCACACATGAGCAAGGAACAAAAAGAGATCATGGAGAAGATCAAGAAGCTGTTACGCCTCTCTGACATCAAGAGGGGAGCCACCCCCGCAGAAGCCGCGACAGCCGCAGCCAAAGCCCAAGCTCTTCTCTTGGAGCATAACCTGGTCATGGAGGACATCGGTGATTTGGAGTCCCATCTGAAGGAAGAGAAGGTGTCTGATGAGAAGGTGGATTTACAGGCAACATACCAGACCAGCCGGTGGCATGCTACTTTGATGTACCGGATCGCACGTCCTTTGTTCTGTCGAGCGATTTATCTCCCAGCTAAAGCAGGGAAGGCCGGCCGCATTCATTTGGTCGGTAAGCCTTCTAATGTGGAGGTCGTCAAATACTTCTACGAGTATCTGCATAAGACAATCGACGCGATGGCCCTGGAATACCGCCAGGGGTGGAAGGATAAGATGGACGCCGCAGGGAAGAAGTACATTCCGGACGAGTCCTCTAGGGTCCGGATCGATTTCTGTTTTGGGGCTGTGGCTACCGTAGGGGACCGCTTAGACGAGCAGTACAAGAAGAGGACCGAGGCCACCCAGACAAGCACGGCTTTGGTCCTGGTCAGTGATACTGCCGTTTCAAATCACCTGAAGTCCCTCTACCCCACGTTAAAGAAGAATACCTCAAATCGTCAGGTGGACGGATCAGCTAGACAGGCCGGTAAAGAGGCCGGTCGGAAGATCCCACTGAACGAGGGAGTTGGTCACAGAAAGTGTGCGGCTTTGAAATAAGGTGGGCTATGGAAAGAATCACCAAAACAAAGTTAGACCAGCAGGTTAAATTCATCAATTCCAGACTTGAGGGGATGGGGTTTACTTTGGATCACTTTTCGTCGGGGTGGAGATTGGAGAAAGGAGGAGAGTATGTCTCACCCCGTCTCAAGACATCCGAAATGTACTGGTGGCTCGATGGGTTTATTTCATCCATTGTGACAATTCAGAGAGAATGGAGGTTTTGATTATGAAAACGATCGCATTCATGGTAGGGCTGGCACTCTTGATTCTTCCGAATCAAGCACTGGCTGGCTGCAGCATGTCGTCCTATCCTCACCCTATCACCGGACAGACTGTAGTCTGCATCACTTGCTGTTCGATGGGTGCCGATGGGCTTCCGGTGTGTCAAACCCATTGTAGTTGATGGGCGGAAAGGAGCCATATGAGGAAAGGTAGAGTGTACAACACAGACTTCACCAGGAGTGAGGCCCTGATCTGGATATACAATGAAGCAGCCCAGAACGCCTTAGATGATTTCGAATTCTCAGATTTCTATGACCTATACTTTAATGGGCTAGACATGAAGCCCTATAAGAAATGGTCAGATAAGGCGTTGGCTATCGAGATTGCACGGATAAAAGGACTCACTGAGGGGGAGTTTATTCGTGTGGGCAAGTCCGTGGTTGAAGGTGATAGTTAACATTTAATGGGGAAATGAAAGGGGTATATCATAATGGACGACATTGAAAGCAAAATCGGTGCAAACAGAGCCAAGGAATTAACAGATATCATATCCGAGCATTTGGTGAATGACGGGGTGGAGATAAAGATCTTCAATTATTTCCAGATGGCTTTAATAACAGCAGGGGTCAGAATGAAGGACGCCCCCGGACTTCTTCGGCGCATGGCAAGCTTAATCGAACAATTTGAGGCCAAGATGGACCAGTTCAAGAAGGAGGGACTTATATAATGCCACACCCACTGAAACTATCCACATGTTTTATAGTGGACATTAAAGATAAGGATGGGTGTGATACTGGCCGGTCCACGCCAGTTACCATCGACTATTCGGTTGAGATCGATAAATCCTATGGGTCTGATGCTGACGGAAAGAATGGGGTCAGTTCCGTCAGCTATGAGATAATCGACGTCCACATAGATAACGACTCCGCGTTGTTGGAGGAGGAAAAGAAACAGGTCATAGATGATGCCAAGCAGATATTCTTAGATTGGCAGCTTTGATCAAGGAGAAATCTATGAAAGTGGTTATTGGAATCTGCCCATATTGCGGACAGCCAGCAGGGAGGAATGAACTAGGGTATTATATGGCCGTCCACCCTGAGCACCAGGCCGGTACTCCCTTCTGGTGCAAATGGTATAAAAAGGAACGTGATGCGGGTCGATACCGGACTGCGGTGGGGGACCTGCTGCTCGAATTCAACGAGCGAAAGCCCCCAGTGGTTAACGTGGGGCTACTGCGGATGCAGGAATTGAATCGTATAAAAAACGCTTCAAGAAAGGACCGGTCATGATTGATTTCATCTTGAGGATCATCGTCTGGTATTGTACGATTATAGGAACTGCTTACCTCCTGTGGCAGATCCTAGAGGCAATCAGGTGATCTATGGATAAAAAAGAATTGGACCACCTTAGTCGGTTAGAGCGACGGGCCGACCATTTAGCCCGTCGCATTGCCGGAAATCAAGTTGTTGGAAAGGGGACATCTTATGATAAAGCTGAATTATCCGCCCTAAACTGGGCTATTGAGACCCTTCAGGATTATTTGAGTCGGGTTCGGGGTCGGATTCCACGCGTCTTTGATAGGCTCTAAGCCTTCCTTCTTTGACTCGGAGTCTTACTCTCTCGAACCCCAGTGTGTGGAGGACGCGATGAGCACGTTTTGTAACCCTGGAGTCGTGCATGGATGATGCAATGAATAAACAGTTGGAAAGAACTTCCAACATCGTTGTAGTATCCTTGTCCTTCAGGAATTCCGAAATAGGCCCTAACCACGCGTCCTCCACTTCCCAATTGGAAGTGACCACCTTAGCCTCTACCAAAGCTTCCTTGCTCAATTGATACCAGGATGGATTCGTGCGCCAGTAATTGATGGCTTCCGCGAATAGCTGGTCCCTCATCTCCTCCATAAGGTCCAGATTGAACTTTTCTTTCCCGCACTCGATGATCAGAAATCTGCGGTATCCGGCCATGTCATCCAGGAAGTCCGCCCCTGCGTCGGTCGTTCCGACCAGCACACACCTTTTGGGCTGAGATTGCATCTCCCTATGATAGGGCTTCCTCCATGTGTCCGTGGTTGCAGAGATCATCGATTTCAGTTCTTTAAGAGAAGCACGGGAGTCGAATAGTTCCTCGATGCTGACGATCCATCCGGTGGCAACTGCCCCCAGGATGTCCTTATCCTGAGTCGTGCGTGAATAGAGCATAACGTACCGATCCCTAGCCAATTTCTCGAAGAATAGAGTCTTCCCCACTCCCTGCGGTCCGCGAAGAATTACGCAATAGTCGAACTTGCACCCTGGGTCTAAGGCTCTGGCTACCATACCCGTCATGAGGAGCCTAAGTACTTCACTAACATAGGGGTTGTTCGGGAGCTTAAATACCTCTGCAGCCAGCCTATCGAACCGAGGAACGCCATCCCATTTTAATCCCTTCAACCACTCCTGGATGGAATTTCTCCGTGGAAGGCAAGCGTCTAAGGCTTTGTACATCATTTCATCCGATACCTCAAGCCCCCACTGTTTTGATAGATGGACACGGGCATTGAAAATTTCGGTTTCCCCTGCGGGTTGATCATTAACCTGGAATTTGCCGTCCCATTCTTCCGTCCACCAGTTACCCACGAAATAGGGATCGTTGTTGACGATCACTTGAACGTTATGGATTGAATTCCTTACCCCTCCCCGCTCGGTAAGCTGCAATTCCTTTTTCCACTCTCCCCCTTCCGGAAGAGACTCTGTAGTTTTCTGGACGTTAACTTCAGTCATATTCTGGTCTAACCAGGCGATGATAGAAGGCCCATCGATTTCGAAGTCCGCAACGTCCGTGGCTGGGGGCAGGTCCTGTGTGTTGACGATATGGACCGATAGGGCTATACCCTTCAATATTTCCGCGATGTCCAGTGCTGCTTTGTACCCTGGTGGATCAGCGTCTGGCCAGATAACCACATGCCGACCGGCGAGAGGGTCCCAGACAGTCTTTTGGATCGCTTTGGCTCCCCCAGCCCAGGTGACCGGCACGAACCATTCACCCAGGCACTCTTTTGCGAAGTCCGCGCATTTCTCCCCTTCAACCACCAGGACTCGCCCATTTGGATTGTCTTGCAGCCCTTTTAAATTAAATAATGGCCGGCCGTCATTATATGCCTTGCATTGCCACCGATAACCGTCCCAGACCCACGGGCGATAACTCTTCGTCGAAGCGTCTCCATACCGACACACTACAAAGATGAGACGTCCATCCGTATTGCGGTATTCCCATACGCTGTTAGGGATGCCCCACTCCCCAACTATGAAATGGTCTTTGATCCATGTTGGGTCCGGACCGGATACCGATTCAGGGTTAACTCTAGATTTCTTACCCCCGCCTGACAGGATGAATCGCAGTTCCGACCTTCCCGCGTTTGGGTCCTCTAGCATAGTTTTAACTAACATCCCTGCGTCAGTCATCTTGAAATCCAATTTTGCCGCCAGCAGGGAAGCGAGATCTCCCCCCGTTTCAGTCCCGCCAGTTGCAAAGTCCATCCATACCCCTGTGTCGAGATTGATGGACAGTGAGTCACCCGCTTCCCCTCTCAAGCTCCCTATCTTAAATTCCCTACCCTGGACTCTCCCAGCCGGAAATATTCCTGCAAGCAGGGATTCCAGTTGGGGAAGAGTTTGCTGATGTAATTCTTTAAAATCCATCATTCCTCCTTGAGCGTCTCACTTATTACCATTTCTAGCTCCTTAATTCGCGCCTGGGCCGTGGACAGTTGCTCATCCTTCTCGTCGAGCTTACGGTATAGTTCAATCGTCATCGCATTTTTTGCCTGTCGAATCTCATCCCGCTCCCTGGTCATGGCCGCGAGTTGCTGTGCGGCAGAACGGCATTCTTCACAGACACCAATGGCCGTGGCTTCCAGATGGGTAATGACAAGCGGCTCCACGTGCCCACACACCAGGCATGATGGCGCTACAGGCGGGCAGTTCAACCGCAGTCGCAAATCGCCCAGGTCAATTTCGAGCTTCCGTAGCCGCTCGATCTCCTGCGCCTGCTGGGCGATGGTGGCACGCTGGGCGGCGTGGACAGACAGTAGCTCTTCCTTAGCCGATTCTCGGTTGTAAAGCACCCCATTCCCAGTGATGCACACATCTACCAATGTCGCCACCTGCTCCCGGCTCAACGCGCTGGGGGCACTTGAACTGAAAACGACTTCTCGCTCTTTACCTGCTATTGATTCTCCTTCGCTCACTTCACCCCACCCTCAATCTGGGCCAGTAGGTCAGTAAGTGCCTGGTGATAGGCTTCGCTGGCCTCAAGGCTATACCCAAGTCCGGCGCTCTCGGCGGCTCGCAACCCCTCCACCACCCCCGTGAGCGCGTCCAGGCGCACGACGGGCACAGCCGTGCAGCGGCCACCTACATTTGCCCTTGGCGGTTCATCAAACATGACTTCCTTCGGCACCCACTGAATCATGGCTCCTCCCCTTCGTGCATCCCGCACCAGCACCCCGACCTGGGCACAGGGCGCGTGGTCTGTAGCCCTTTGCTGGCCAATACCCGATCTGCCGCGCACTGGTTCCGGTCGCTTAATGCGCCGGTCAGCGCCACGGCAAACGGGTGCGTATGGTCAACGGGCTGGGGGTCCGCCGTTGAAAACGTAATGTGTGCGGGCCACACTAATTTTCTGCTCATGACCGTTCCTCCTTAGGCGGCACAACTACCGCTAAATCCCACATTTGACAGAACTCAATACCCAACCACCTAAAAGCTAGGTCAAGAGGGGATGTACAGGATTTTATGTGATCATATCCGGATACTGGGCCACAAGGGGGAAATTTAACCCATAGAAACTGCTCCACGAAATCTTCTAGTTTCACCCCGTTTTGCATGCCTATTGACAGGGAATAACTTAAAGCATCCATATATGCCCGTTCCGTAAACCCTGTCTTGCTTAATACGATCTTAATTTCGCCTGGAGTACCATCTGATTTCAAGCCCACTGTTACATATAGGGTGGGGTTACGCCCCCTTTCGTCGGGGGCGTGGATTTTGAACTTCTGCGTTAAGTTCTCCCTGCGTGGTGGAAGATGTTCTCTGGCCATATTACACCTGTGGTGCTGGGGCGGTGAATGACATTAAGAACGGGATGGATGTACTGACATCGCAGATGATGTCAATACTATTCTTCCCCTGTTGAAGCTTGAGGAGTGCTGGAATATCCGTTTTGGACGGGTCAAAATTGATGGCCATCGCGGTGGACCCTTCCTTGTCCGGTCTAAAGGAAATGGTGGCCGGTTTCCCCTTCATAGCCGGAATGACAGCTAGGATTTTCCCTGTACCCTCATACACTGGTACATCCGAGGAGGCAGGGAATAGAGTAGGCTTCTTTTCTTCTTCCTTCACTGGGGCTGGGGCGGATTGAACGGGGGGATTATTACTTGGAGTTGTTGGGGCGGGTTCAGGCTTGCTTGCAGGTGGTGGATTTGTCTTTCCAGCTTGCTGACTTGTTTTTGCAGCCGGTTCACTTGCACCTGTAGGCTTTCGATAAGTGGGTCCTGATTCTTTTTCAACGACTTTAGGTTTATCTTGTGTAGTGGGTTTCCCAGCTTTAGAGGCTTCGTCGTCGTGTTCAAGGTCATCCCCTTCTCCTCCCCCGTTCATAGATAATTTAATCAACGCATATTTATGGGCTGAAGTAATCGCCTTGGGCAGGGCCTTGTCCTGCATATCCATGGCGTCCCCAGGGAAGTCCATTTCCACTGACTCCCCCGAATCCGGATCGACCAATGTGAGCTTCAACATGAGGGACGCCCTGTACTGGTCCTTCCCTTCGGTTGATTTAATAGTCGTGTATACTACATCATGCACTGATGGAATCATGACCAACCCTACTTCGCAACAGGCCTTCCGTAGGGCGTCAGATACGTCGGTTTCCTTGGTGAATTTATACTTGAACCGATCGTTCCACCCGTTTCGAGGAATTTCCCCCACGTTCTTGATCATCTTCAGGATTTTGGCTGTCACATTTTTTGTTTCGCTTACCATTGGCCCCTCCTAATTATATATAATGTTTAACTGTACGGTTTAAGTGATGGCGGACGTTGATTGCCGATTTAATCTTCTCCCATCGTTCCAAATCAGGGTTTACGAGTAGAGGAAACACTTCCGACTTTCGGTCTACCCGAACGATGATGGCTCTAGTTGCCCCCTCAGCCTTCATATATAATTCCATCTGATATAGGTAACGCTCAGCAATAGACTCTGCGAATTTCCAGTCCACTACAACGATGTCGTTTTTGTCTTTCGCCAGGAGATCTGGGGTCATTCCCACCCCTAAATGTTTGGTGGGGGATTCGACGGCTAGGATTTCCATCCCAGATTTCGCCAGCCACTCTAAAGCTTTTGATACTCTGGATGCTACCTTAGGGTCTTCATGGACCCCGTAGATGGACTTATGCACCAGTTCAGTGACTAAGGCTTTGGATACCTCCTTATGGCATAATGTCCCCATGGCCAAGGCACTCTCCGGAATGAAATCCTTATTCATAGGGAACAGGACGTCAATCACCGAAGAAGCGGAAGGGAGAAGATGTTTATTCTCATCCTGGTAATATCTTTGATCACCTATTTCTATTACTTTTAACATAGTTACCTCGTGGTGGATGCCAGGTCGTCAAACTTCTCTATTGAATGAGGACCAACCGGCATCTGGCCGGTCTTAATCAACGGCATGATTAAACCAGGCTGCAGGATGAACGCACAATCAGGCACGTTCTTGAGCCGTGGGTCCGACCTATCAAACTTTATCTTACCCTTTTCGATCTCCTTGGCCGTCAGTTCTGGGTCGTCCGTTAACCTCCAGGATGGTTGATTTCGCAGCCCCACTGATGCCCCGCTCCCAGTGACCACCGTCTTCGGCGGCTCCCGATTGATCAGAGCTACACCCCCTTCATTCTCTGCGCTATTCTTGATGGCCTCCTCATTCTCCAGTTTAATCCTGGCTTGTTTGATCCTAAGCCAGTTGCCCCGCGCCTTGGTGATCGCGTCCTCCACGGCTTTCAGCGGATCACATAGTTCATGTTGCTTGGCGTTAAGATTCTTTAATGACGCATTCAACGGTTTTTTGACCGAATCGAACCAGCTCTCGATCTCCTTTCTCTTTTCGTTGACATCTGCGAAGAACTCTGCCCAGGCCCCGTCAGTAACATCGTCTTCGATTGTGACGACTGTTCCTGCGAATCGGCTGGTGTCTTCGACATATTGCTTAATCTGCCGTTCTTGATCTCCGGCGTCAACCGTTCCATCCACCATGCTAAATCCCTCCCCTCAATAAATTGTGATACCAGCAGCCCCAATTCGAACAATACAGGTCTAGACTTTAGTACCTCTTGAATCCTGCCTGTGAGGGCCTTCATCAATGCTTTTTTGGACGGCTCGATCCCCCATGTCGCAATGAACCGAGCCGCCTCAGTCAAATCAGCCAATTTGACTAGGGTTAAGGCAAGAGAATCCCCGCACTCCTCCACATGTGTATGCAATCCTGATAGGGCCGATGCCTCCTTCATAACATGCTTCGGGATATTAATTTTCATAGGGGTAGGTATGTCCCCCGTGAAGATTTCATCCGCGTCATGCCAGATGGCCCATCGTATGGCCTCCATCCTGGTAATGCTCCCTCTGCCAAGTTTCAATTCTTCGCAGAATGCATCCACGATGATTGCTACATTGAAAGAATGCTCTGCTACGGATTGCGGACGTAGGGTGGGGATGATCGTCCATCTTTCGACATCATCACACAGCAGCGCATATGAAAATCGCCCTTTTACTGGTTCTGGCTGCCTAAAGATTTTAGATCTCCATTCTTGCCTATTCATTTCACCTTCCTGTGGAGCCGAACCCGTTTGGCCCCCGTGATGTGTTTGGGAGTTTATCCACAACTTTAACTGCGTGGAGAATCAATGGGACTACGACCAGTTGGGCGATACGATCGCCACACATAATCATGACATCCTCCGTGCCAGGATTATAGACGCCGATATTGAGTTCTCCTGTATACCCTGGATCTACAGTTCCCTCATGTACCACCAGGTTGCGTTTGAAGAATGTAGAGGATCTTGGCCGTATTAAGCCCCAGAACCCATCCGCAATCTTCACGGCTAGGCCGGTTTTAAGATCGACGAACGTGTTCGCTTTTACCACGACATCATCCACCACATATAGGTCCAATCCCGCATCATCTGGGAATGCGCGGGTCGGTATCCATGCTTTCTCACTCACCCTTTGAACTAGCAAGAACGTAGGAGTCATGGCTTAATCCTTCCGAAGATAGTGATTACTTGGAGCAGGCGGTGCTACTGGACGACCCTCGTTCAATTCATCTACTATCAAAGTCGCATACCCTGCGATGTCTCTCCAGCTATCCATATGATTGCAATTCCCATTGGCAATCCTAGAGACCTTGTGTAGAATCATCCCCATCGCTTCCTTCTGGGAATGTGACATATTGGGTAGGCCCAACTGTGTCTTTTGTGCATCAGCCTCGAATACCACATGTTTCAGCAACTGGCTAATTCTCGCCTGGTGCTCGAATGGACCGTACTCTTTTCCTCGTTCCGATAATATATCTTTTAAGTCCAATTTGGCCTCCTATTCTCCGTATACGGGAGGGGTAATGGGGTTATAGATTCCACCTTCCACGCAGATATCCGTATCGTTCGGCCCCCATCCGGTCCATCTCACTATATGTCTTCCTGCCATCCGGTTGATGTCCTTTACGAGAGGCTCCACCTGATCCTTATGCAGATAATTGCAGAAGTTCAAGAAGACCCCATTCGGCCTGATTTCCTGCAGCATCTTTTTAGTCTGCAGGTCAGAAAAAGAAAATACTCGACGGACTCTCTTGGTGACTGTTGTGAATTCCTGGGCCTGACCCACCATATCCCAGGTCATCTCTCTTTGGTCGGGGTAGTGTGGGCCTGAATACCCGATCATGTTGCCTTCCCCATCTTTAATATTTCCTACCCTGATAGGGAATGTCCGAAGACAGACGTAGATGGAGGAAAGATCCCACGGGTGCAACCCGCAGTCGGCCATAACCTGGGCAGGGGTGCAGTCACGTGAAGTCGTGAAGGGGTAGAATCCGCCATTGATGGACAGGTCCATACCCTGGGACCCCTCCACTTGGAGGACCCTATGTGAATTGATGGTATTGATGTAAACCACGTGAGGAAGTACCGTTACCGGAAGATGTTTCAATGCGGCATAGGCCGGTAACTTATCCTGACCGCGACGGATCTTCCTGATCATCGCTTCAGCGGTTCCCTGTCTGGTGGACGCAATGTGGGTGGTAATTCTGCTCTCCATCTCCGCTGTGGTGTCCTCTGGAGTCAGAATTGCCGCTGCCTCATGTACGAAGATATCCTTGCCCTTAAGATATTCCTTTAAGAGGTCCAATTCCTTCTCTAGGATCTCTGGATTGATAACCGACCCAGGTCCAAGATAGATCGCCTTAACGTCCGGTCTGATGGAAGCCACCGGAAGCGATTTAAACACGATCGGTACCCTATTTTCTAACCAGGTATGCCCCGCATTCGGTCCAAACTGGCACACTACGCCGTCTGGGTGCTTCTGTTTCGCGATAAATCCCGCGAACAACCCCTTCCCCTCACTCCCCCATTGCCCACCGATCACCATGTACGCTTCCATAGTTTTCTCCTTTAAGATGATGCTTCCCACCAGTCGTGGCCGTGTGAGACATCGGCCAGTACCGGCACCTGTAAATCCGGAATGTCCTCCATGATCTCCTTCATCAGTTTACATGTTTTTTCCTCCTCCCCCTCAGGGCTTAATACGTCAAATTCATCGTGGACTACCAGAATCAATTCCGACCCTATACCGCTACACATCAATGCCTGATCTACTTCAATCAGTTTCTGCTTCATCAAGTCCGCTGCCGATGCTTGAAAGCGCAATCCGCCGGCCTTGTACGCTTTGTTTCGGTCTGGGAATCTTATCTTTCTCCCGAACAACGATCTGACGAATCCTTTAGCTTCCCCCTCTTGAGTAGAGGCTTTAAGGTAGGGCCTGGTCTTCGGTACCTTACTATGGTATTGAGAGAACAACAATTGGGCCTCAGGTCCTGGCTGGTACCTGGTCTTCCCGTCCTCTACATATTCAGTGCATGGGAGTCCTAGAGTCTTTGCTAGCTTTCCTTCCCCCATAGAAAATACCAAACCGAGGTTAACTCTCTTGGCTTTATTCCTGGGGATGCCGGTAATGTCTGCCAACGCCTGATGGTAGTCGGTAGCAGGATTGTTCCGGTAAGCCGCAAGCACGTTTTCATCACCTACAAAATGGGCGAATATCCGATATTCAAACTGGCTCCAGTCCCCAGCGCACCACC
>Ga0075472_10000342_pt1 | contig 19121 bp, 22 predicted proteins | sample DEB19_08_DNA_3_FD_77014 | JGI IMG/M metagenome (GOLD analysis project Ga0075472, IMG submission 77014) | Aqueous microbial communities from the Delaware River and Bay under freshwater to marine salinity gradient to study organic matter... | ecosystem: Environmental > Aquatic > Marine > Coastal ...
ATGAACCCAAAGCCTTCAAGACACTTGCGCCGCGATTCATCGCCCATACAGTGGAAGAGTTGCATGGTTGGCTGCTTGAGCATGCCTGAGCGAGCAATTCCCCAAGGTTGACGGTCTTCCCTTGGGTGGACCTTCAAACGAGACGGGGTAGGCGCCTGATCAATAAAATCACAATTCTCGATGAATCAGATTCGTGTCATTCCACTTTGTAATTCGGCCGACTTGCTGGACAGCGGCCTGGCGGTTCCTTTTGATGTGGTTTATCAGGGAATGACCTGCAGGGCGTTTGCAGTCCGTTTCAACGGCAAGCCGCACGCCTATCTCAATCGATGCTCGCATGTGGCTATGGAGATGGATTACCAGCCAAACCGCTTTTTTGATATCACTGGCCAATGGCTTATCTGCGCTACACACGGCGCCATGTATGCCCCTGATAGCGGTGAATGTCGCGGCGGTCCCTGCCGAGGTGGGCTGGTAAAAATATCCCTCACTGAAATGGATGGGGTGGTTCACTGGCATACTGAACACAACTTGCAACCTGTTGAGTTCTGAAATGAGTGATTCAAATAATTCAAGTCCTGAAGGGGACATTACCAAAAGTACTGCCAAATTCACCAACGATGATGAGAGTTCTGGCTGGGAGCGAGCCGTCATCGAAAAGCTGGCCCTGGCCTCCTTGATAGAGCAGCGCAGTGCGCGGCGCTGGCGCAATGCCTGGCGTATTTTTCTGCTGGTCTTGCTGGGCTTTCTGTTCTGGACCCTCTTTGGCATGAGCGAAAGGGGCAAGCATCCGTCTTTTACCCATACCGCCCTAATCGAAATCAAGGGAGAGATCGCGTCGGGGGGAGAGGCCAGTGCAGAACTGCTGGTGGGAGCGCTGCGCAGTGCGTTCGAGGAAGACAGTGCCCGTGCGGTGGTGCTGCTGATCAACTCCCCCGGAGGCAGCCCGGTACAGGCCGGTATCGTGAATGATGAAATCAAGCGCCTTAAAGCCAAGCACAGCAAGCCGGTTTATGCGGTTGTTGAAGAATCAGCCGCTTCGGCGGCCTATTACATCGCTGTAGCCGCCGACACGATCTATGTTGACAAGGCCAGCATTGTTGGGAGCATCGGCGTATTGATTGATGGATTTGGCTTTACCGGGTTGATGGACAAATTAGGGGTGGAACGCCGCTTGATGACGGCAGGCGAAAACAAGGGTTTCCTGGACCCTTTCAGCCCCCAGACCGAGCGTCAGCGAGCGCATGCGCAGGCGCTGCTTAACCAGATTCATCAGCAGTTCATTGAGGTGGTCAAGGTGGGGCGCGGGCAGCGCCTCAAGGATGTCCCTGAGATGTTCAGCGGACTTTTCTGGAGTGGTCAGCAGGCCATTGATATGGGGCTCGCCGATCACCTGGGCTCTCTGGACTATGTGGCGCGTGAGGTTGTTAAAGCCGAAGAAATTGTGGATTACACCCAACGCGAAAACGTGGCTGAGCGACTGGTCAAGCGCTTCGGAGCCGCCATTGGGGAGGGCGCAGTCAAGGCCATGCACTCAATGGCGGTGCTACGTTAAGCGTTCTCGCGTTGGCCTATCTTCCGATGGCAAAAACAACCGGCATATTTTTGTCCAGGCTTGTCCGTCTGCTTTTCCAGCCTGCGACTTTGTCGCTGCGCAGCAGTGCGTCTTCCAACGTCAAACCACCGGCCACGGCCAGCCGGGTTTGAGCGTCAAGTACCTCTAACAGGGATTGCAGCATGGCCTCATTGCGGTATGGCGTCTCTATGAACAATTGGGTTTGGCCGGTCTGAAGGGCCAGCGATTCGAGCTCGCGAATGCGCTGGGTGCGTTGAGCGGTTTGGGCGGGAAGGTAGCCAACAAATGCAAAATTTTGTCCAGATAATCCGCTAGCTGCCAGCGCCAACAGCAGCGAACTCGGTCCAACCAGAGGAACGACCGTTACACCCAGGTCATGGGCAGCACATACAACCGAAGAACCTGGATCGGCAACAGCGGGCATACCCGCTTCACTGACCAGTCCGATGTCCTGCCCTCGCAGGGCGGGGCCCAGCAGGGGGCGAGCGTCAAAGTCAACTTGATGATCCCCCTTTTTGTGGACCTGATGGGGAAGTTCCTGGATATCCAGCGCCTGAATAGGCAACGCCAGCGGCTGCAATTCCCGCACCCGGACCAGATAGGCACGAGCACTTTTGGCGTTCTCACAGATCCAGTGCTGCAGACGGGCCGCTATGTCCAGGGTGGCTTGCGGCAGGACATGACGCAGTGGCGCCAATTTGTCGCAAGCAAAATCTAGAGGCGCTGGCACCAGGTACAGCTTGCCCTTGGCGGGTGTCATGCTGTCATCCCGGTTACGCCCAGAATAGACACGCCCGCCTGGCGCAACAGTCGGGCAGTTCGTATCAGCGGCAGACCGATCAACGCGGTGGGATCGTCGCTCTCGATGGCTTCGAGCAGGGTGATCCCCAGTCCCTCGCTTTTGGCACTGCCGGCACAGTCATACGGCGTTTCGAGCAGCAAATAGTTTTCGATTTCCTGGTCACTCAGATTCCTAAATCGAACACGCACCACGGCCAACTCGCTCTCTAAGAAGCCAGACGCCTCGCAAGCCACCGTTACAGCGGTATGAAATACCACCAGGCGTTGACGCATGGCGCGCAACTGGGCAACAGCGCGGTCATGCGAACCGGGCTTGCCCAGTGGCAAACCATCCAGCTCAGCGACCTGATCAGAGCCGATGACAACCGAGTCGGGGTGAAGCCGAGCCACGGCCTTTGCTTTGGCAAGTGCCAGGCGGCAGGCCAAATCGCGCGGATGTTCGCCAGCCCCGGGCGTCTCGTCAACCTGCGGTGCAATAACCTCAAAGTGCAGTTGCAGTCGCTCCAGCAGTGACCTGCGATAGGCCGAAGTGGAGCCAAGGATAAGTTTTCTCGTTTCAGGGTTGCTCATGGATGTGATTCTCTTACACTGCGGACATGTCAACGCTGTTTAATGTGCGGCGCCTGGATGTTCGGGCTTTTGCCCAGGCGGGAGAGCTTCTGTCTGGCCAGGCCAGCCTTTCTGAGATGCCCCGCTTGCATGCCGATTGCGCAGGGGTATCGCCAGACAGGCAGATCCAATGGTCCGCCAAGGGAGGGCTGCAAGCGCAAGTCAATGCGCCCGCCAAGGTCTGGCTGCAGGTGAAAGCGACGACCGCCCTGCCATTTGTTTGCCAACGCTGTCTGGAGCCGGTAGAGATTACCGTGGCTGTCGAGCGCGACTTCCGTTTTGTGTCGAGTGAGCGATTGGCCGAAGAGGAGGACCAGCTGGCTGAGGAAGACCTGTTGGTGGAAAGCCGTGAGTTTGACCTGCTGAGCTTGATCGAGGATGAATTGCTGATGGAGATGCCGCTCGTGCCCAGACACACAAAATGCCCATCCACAATTGTGATGGCGGTTCAGGATTCGGACTTTGAGGTGGCAGAACACTCGAGCCCTAAGCCTTTTGCAGCCCTGGCTGGCTTGAAAAAGCACCCGGGGAAATGACGCCAGGCTGGAAAATCACGTCAAATCAAGCAGTTAGGATATAATATTCGGCTCTGCACAGCCTAGAGCTGTGCAAGCTAATAGATAGAAGAGAAGTTGTTAGAGATTTTTTAAACTTTAGCTTTCGATAACATCGTGTTGCAGAAATTTGATCTGCAGCCTGATTACCAGGAGCCAATCATGGCCGTTCAACAAAATAAAAAGTCACCCTCCAAGCGAGGAATGCACCGTTCGCACAATGCCCTCAGTGTTCCAGGCATTGCCGTTGAGCCGACCACAGGTGAAACCCACCTGCGTCACCATATCAGCCCGAATGGCTTTTATCGTGGCCGCAAGGTACTCAAGACCAAATCAGAAGCCTGATTTGCGCCCGTCCTGGCCCGAAGTGCTACGCTGATCAGTAGCTTCGGGCCTTTGTTTTGATGCGTAAAACGTCTTGACCTCAGACAGGCCCGTCCCATGATCACGATTGCCGTTGACTGCATGGGAGGCGATCATGGTCCATCGGTGACCCTGCCCGCCTGCATAGACTTCCTAAATCAGCACCCCCAGGCGCATTTGTTGCTTGTTGGCCTGCCTGAGGCTTTGAAGGAATTCATCCATCCGCAAACCACCCAGGTGTTGGCGAATGAGGTGGTAGGTATGGATGACCCGATTGAGGTGGCCCTGAGAAAAAAACGCGATTCCTCGATGCGTTTGGCCATCCAGCAGGTCAAGGTGGGTGCCGCTCAGGTGGCCGTGTCTGCCGGCAATACCGGCGCCTTGATGGCCATCGCCCGCTATGTTCTCAAGACCATGGAAGGTATCGACCGCCCGGCCATTGCCACCCAGATGCCAAACAGCCAGGGTGGCGCCACGACCGTTCTTGATCTGGGTGCCAATGTTGATTGCACGGCCGAGCACCTGCTGCAGTTTGCCGTTATGGGCTCCGCCCTGGTTTCCGCCTTGAATGACGAGCCCAACCCAACGGTTGGCTTACTCAATATTGGGGAAGAGGTTATCAAAGGTAGCGATGTCATAAAAAAAGCTGGTGAACTGCTTCGAGCTGCTGCTAAATCCGGCGATCTGAATTTTTTTGGAAACATTGAGGGGAACGATATTTTCAAGGGCACCGTCGATATCGTGGTTTGTGATGGATTTGTTGGTAATGTGGCCCTAAAGGCTGTTGAGGGGCTGGCTTCAATGATTAGTGGATTTTTGCGGCAAGAGTTTTCTCGCAATATCTTCACAAAAATTGCGGCTATTTGTTCTTATCCGGTCCTATCTTCTTTTAAAAATAGAGTTGATTACCGTCGTTACAACGGTGCAGCATTGTTGGGTTTGCGCGGCTTGGTATTCAAAAGTCATGGTTCGGCCGATAAGCTGGCTTTTGAGAATGCCTTAAGCCGGGCGTATGATGCGGCACGTAACAATTTGCTGGACAAGGTACAAGCACGGATTGCCCATGCGACCCCGCTATTGGGGCCTGCGGTCAGCAACGAGTAAAGGCCGGACCTGCCTGGTCTGCCCAAAATGAACGAATCCACAATGAAACGTTTTTCCCGCATCACTGGAACCGGAAGCTATCTGCCTGCGGCTAGGTTGAGCAATGCCGACCTTGTCGCGCGTCTGGCCTCCGAGGGGATTGAGACCTCTGATGAATGGATTGTTGAACGAACGGGTATCCGTGCCCGCCACTTTGCCGCCGCTGGGGTGACCAGCAGTGATCTCGGGGCTGAGGCAGCCCGCCGGGCCCTGGAAGCGGCCAAGATCACGCCCAAGGATATTGATCTGATCATCGTGGCCACATCCACGCCCGATATGGTTTTTCCTTCCACCGCCTGCATATTGCAAAACAAACTGGGTGCCAATGGTTGCCCAGCCTTTGATGTGCAAGCGGTCTGCAGTGGATTTGTCTATGCCCTGTCGGTGGCCGATGCCATGATCAAAAGTGGCGGAGCCACCACGGCGCTGGTCATCGGTGCCGAGGTCTTTTCGCGCATCCTTGACTTCAAGGACCGCACCACCTGTGTCCTCTTCGGTGACGGCGCTGGTGCGGTGGTCTTGCAGGCTTCAGATACGCCTGGCTTATTGGCCAGCGACTTGCATGCCGATGGTAGCCATGTAGACATTCTTTGCACCCCCGGGCATGTCAGTGGGGGCTCGGTTCTGGGCGATCCGCTGCTCAAGATGGACGGCCAAGCCGTATTCAAATTGGCTGTCGGTGTGCTGGAACAGGCGGCACGCACAGTGTTGGCTAAGGCTGAACTGAAAGATACGGATATCGACTGGTTGATTCCGCACCAGGCCAACATTCGTATCATGCAAAGTACGGCCAAAAAGCTCCGGTTGCCGATGGATAAGGTGATTGTCACGGTGGACCAACATGGCAACACCTCGGCTGCCTCCATTCCCTTGGCCTTGGACCATGGGGTCCGCGCGGGCAAAGTCAAACCGGGCGATCTGGTGATGCTTGAGGGCGTGGGCGGCGGTTTCACTTGGGGCGCGGTTTTGTTGAACTTTTAAGCTGATTTGAACCCGCGACACCTGCAGTCTCATCAACGCCAAATTCGATCATGAAACCTTTTGCCTTTGTATTTCCCGGTCAGGGTTCGCAATCTGTCGGAATGCTGGACGCTTGGGGTGACCATCCGGCCGTGCTTGAGACGCTGAAGGAGGCTTCTGATGCCTTGGGCGAAGATCTGGGCCAACTGATCAAGACCGGTCCAAAGGAAATCCTGGCGCTGACAAGCAATACCCAGCCAGTGATGCTGGCTGCAGGTGTGGCAACTTACCGGGCGTGGATTGCCGAGACCGGTGCGGCGCCTGCCGCTGTGGCCGGTCATTCGCTTGGAGAATACTCTGCCCTGGTTGCGGCGGGTGTCCTGACTCTGGCCCAGGCCACGCCTCTGGTGCGTTTGCGTGCTCAGGCCATGCAGGAAGCCGTTCCGGTGGGTACCGGCGCCATGGCCGCGATTCTGGGATTGGATTCGGCCAAGGTGATTGCCGGCTGCGCGGAGGTCACGGCCGGTTATGCGTCTGGCGCTGGCGAAGTGGTTGAAGCGGTCAATTTCAATGACCCTGCCCAAACTGTGATCGCCGGCTCCAAGGCCGCGGTGGAAAAAGCGTGTGAAGCCCTGAAAGCAGCGGGTGCCAAGCGGGCTTTGCCCTTGCCCGTCTCAGCGCCGTTTCATTCCAGCCTGATGCGGCCGGCTGCAGAGGCCTTGCGTGAACGCCTGAACAGCGTGGATCTTGCAGCTCCCAGGATCGCCCTGATCAACAATATCGATGTGGCCGTTGAATCGGATCCGCAACGCATTCGTGATGCCCTATTTCGCCAGGCTTTTGGCCCGGTGCGCTGGGTCGAATGTATTCAGGCCATCAAGCAGCGCGGTATGACAACCATCGTTGAGTGCGGACCCGGTAAGGTGCTGGCCGGCATGGTCAAACGCATCGACGCTGAACTGACCGGTCTGGCCATCTACGATCCTGCAACGCTGGCTGAAGTCAAAGGGCAATTACTATGAGTGAAGTGAACATCGAGGGTCAGGTAGCACTGGTGACCGGGGCTTCCCGTGGCATTGGGGCCGCGATAGCCCATGAGTTGGCGCGACGGGGAATGCAAGTCATCGGTACCGCGACCAGTGAAGACGGTGCAGGAAGAATCAGCACCCTGCTGGCTGAATTCAAGGGTTGCAAAGGGATCCGGCTGGATGTCAACGATGGCCCCGGATGCGAGCAGGATATCGACACAATTCTCAAAGAGTCGGGCGCTTTGCATGTTCTGGTCAACAATGCGGGGATTACCCGTGACAATCTGGCCATGCGCATGAAAGACAGCGAGTGGGATGAAGTGCTCGATACCAACCTGAAGGCTGTCTTCAGGCTGAGTCGCGCGGTGATTCGTCCGATGATGAAGCAACGCTATGGTCGCATCATCAGCATTACTTCGGTCGTGGGAGCCTCGGGCAACCCGGGCCAGGCAAATTACGCGGCCGCCAAGGCCGGTGTGGCAGGCATGACGCGCGCACTCGCACGCGAACTGGGAAGCCGCAATATCACGGTCAACTGCATTGCACCAGGATTCATAGAAACCGACATGACCGCCCGACTGCCCGAGGAACAGCAGAAAGCACTGCTGGGACAGATTCCCTTGGGGCATCTCGGCAAACCAGCTGATGTGGCCCATGCGGTTGCGTATTTGGTGTCGCCGCAGGCAGGTTATGTCACCGGACAGGAACTGCATGTCAACGGCGGCATGTTCATGTGAGTATTGCCAGGTTGTCCGCGCGGCAGGCTGTCCTTGAAATATCGCTTTTCAAGACGGCTAAAATAACGGATCCAACTACAACCCTTTGAGGGAACCATGAGTGATATTGAAGCACGTGTGAAAAAAATCATCGCCGAACAACTCGGTGTGGAAGAAGCCCAGGTTACAAGCGAAAAGTCGTTTGTCGCCGATCTGGGAGCTGATTCCCTGGATACCGTTGAACTGGTGATGGCCCTGGAAGACGAGTTTGGAATTGAAATTCCGGATGAAGACGCCGAGAAAATCACGACTGTGCAAAACGCAATCGACTACGCCAAGGCCCACCAAAAGGCCTAACGGTCTTTCATGGTGGCGGCACCCCCAGGTGCCGGCCAGGTGTGGCCAGGTTCAGCCCATGAAAGCCTGGCTTGGTTTCCTGCAAGCCCTTTAAATCACCGCCTGTACCCAATTTATGTCACGTCGTCGCGTTGTTGTTACCGGCCTGGGCTGTATCAGCCCAGTGGGAAATACGGTCACTGATGCCTGGAACCATTTGCTCTCTGGCAAATCGGGAATTGACCTGATCAGCAAATTCGATGCCTCCAACTTTGCGTGCAAGATTGCCGGGGAAGTACGGGGGTTTGATCTGGAGTCCTATATCGGTGCCAAAGAGGCCCGGACCATGGACACCTTCATTCACTATGGAATTGCTGCCGCTGTCCAAGCGGCTCAGGATGCGGGCTTGACAACTGGCGAGGCTCTCAACGAGGAGCAGGCTAGCCGGATCGGTTGCATGATCGGTTCCGGAATTGGTGGCCTGCCACTGATAGAAGAAACCCATGCCGAGCTCACCAACCGGGGACCTCGGCGTATTTCCCCTTTTTTCGTTCCCGCCTCCATCATCAACATGATTTCTGGTCATGTGTCGATGCGTTTTGGATTCAAGGGGCCAAACCTCGCAATTGTCACTGCCTGTACGACCGGTCTACATAACATCGGTGAAGCCGGTCGACTGATTGAGTACGGCGATGCCGATGTCATGGTGGCCGGAGGATCGGAAGCGACCGTCTCCCCCCTGGGGGTAGGGGGCTTTGCTGCCATGCGAGCCCTTTCGACCCGAAACGATGACCCGCAGTCGGCGTCGCGTCCCTGGGACAAGGACCGTGATGGGTTTGTTCTGGGTGAAGGTGCCGGTGTCATGGTGCTGGAATCCTATGAGCATGCCAAGGCGCGTGGGGCAAAAATCTATGCCGAACTCAAAGGATTTGGCATGAGCGCCGATGCTGGACATATGACCGCCCCCAATATGGATGGTCCGCGCCGCGCGATGCTTTTGGCGTTGCGCAATGCTGGCTTGAACCCTGACCAGGTCAGTTACATCAATGCGCACGGAACATCCACGCCCCTGGGTGATGTCAATGAGACCAATGCGATCAAGGCCGCTCTGGGCGAACATGCCCAACATGTTGTGGTCAGCTCGACCAAGTCCATGACCGGACACTTGCTCGGTGGAGCGGGCGGAATCGAGAGTGTATTCACCGTGCTAGCTCTGCACCATCAGAAGTGCCCCCCTACTATCAATCTGATCAACCAGGATCCCGAATGTGATCTTGACTACTGCGCCAATTCCGCTCGTGATTTGAAGATAGATGTGGCGGTAAAAAACAACTTTGGCTTCGGCGGGACCAACGGCACGCTTGTGTTCGGACGAATCTGAAGCAGTAGCCCTGACTTCCCATGCATAACGCCCCAGCGGTCAATTTTCCGGTGGGGCGTTTGTACATTCACGGCCTGTTGATCGCGCTGACCTTGCTGATCACCCTGCTTTCCTATGTCAACTGGTGGTGGCAGACCGGCCGCTGGAGTTGGCCTGAATGGGGTGCAATGCTTGCCGCATTGACGCTGGGGGCAATCGCCTGGGGAGCTTGGAGCAGGGCGGCAGCAGGCCAATTGAACTGGGATGGTGCCCAGTGGTGGTGGCATCTGACTGGATATGAGATTTGCGGCCAGGTTTCAGTGGAATTGGACTGGCAATGCCTGATGTTGCTTGCTTTACGCCCACAGGGCGGCCCTGTGCGCTGGTTCTGGGTGGCGCGCTCTCAGGCACCTGAGAGCTGGGAACCCCTGCGCCGGGCCGTTTATGCAGGTCAGGCGGCTGAAGGTGCCCGAGCGGGAGAAAGGGTGTGAGCGCATCAGCCAGCCATCCCTTGTCGAGCGAAAGTCCGGATGGGCTTTTGGTAGAGCGAACTTTGGCGGGCGACAACAGCGCTTTTGATTTGCTGGTGATGAAGTACCAGCGGCGCATTCATCGTCTGATCGCCCGCATGGTGCGAGATACCGACCTGATCGACGATATCGCGCAGGAAACCTTCATTCGAGCCTACCGGGCGCTACATCAATTCCGTGGGGATGCCCAGTTTTATACCTGGCTGTACCGGATTGCGGTCAACACCAGCAAGAAGTTCCTGCATGATTTGAAGCGTGATCCTCTTGTTCTGACTCCAGTTCATGAGAGTGATGGTGAAAAAGATGAAACTTTTGAGGCTGGAATTGAACCAAGCAGTGACGAAACACCAGAAACGGTGATTGCAGCCCGACAAATCGCGCAAGCTGTCGATGCAGGTTTGGCAGCCTTGCCTGAAGACCAGCGGCAAGCCCTGATTTTGAGGGAGATTGAAGGTTTGAGTTACGAGGAAATCGCCACGCTGATGAACAGTCCGGTTGGTACGGTGCGTTCCCGCATCTTTCGTGCCAGAGAGGCAATATCTGCCAAGCTCAAGCCTTTGCTCGAACAGAAAACGGGAAAACGCTGGTAAGCCACAGCAAGAAAGCATCTGAAAATGCAGCAGGAAAAAAATACGGAAGAGCTGATCTCTGCACTGGTTGACGGTGAGTTGCAGGCTGATGAATTTGAACAGGCCTTCGCACTGCTGGATGCTCACCCACAATCAAAATCCAGCTGGCATGCCTATCATGTTGCTGGGGATGTTTTGCGTAACAGTCAGTTGGCCAACAGCGCCGCCCGCGACATGGCATTCATGACCAGCCTGACTTCGCGCCTGAAGTCCGAACAAGAGCAGCATAGGCTGGCTGTTGTCAGTCTGAACATATCGATTGCGCCAGTTCGATCAGCCAACTGGGCCTTTTTTAATCATCGCCGGGTAGCGGGTCTGGCAGCCATAGCCATCGTGGCAACCCTAGCATGGCAGTTAGGATTCAACCCGCAAGGGGCGGACAATTTTCCACAGTTAGCTGACTCTTCGGAACAGGCTCAGCCTCTGGCGTCCAAGCTGATCCGGGACCCACGGTTGGACGAGTTCCTTGCTGCCCACCAGCAGTTGGGTGGCGCCTCTGCTCTGCAGTTGCCGGTGGGTTTTATTCGAAATGCCACCCTGGATCAGCCCTCACGCTAAGCCGCTCAAACTTTCCTCAACATGACGCGCATTATTTCGCTTCGATGGATAAATGTGGCTCAGCTAACTCTGGCCGGCCTGTTATGCATTGGCGTAGATTTGGCCACTGCCCAGTCTGTCAATCAGTCGGGGTCAGACCGAGGACTGTCTGATTGGCTGGTTCGCATCAATCGGGCTTCTGAACGGCGCAGTTATATCGGCACGTTTGTTGTTTCATCCGCCGATCAGCTGGCCAGCTCCAGGATTTGGCATGTCTGCGACGGACAAGTGCAGATGGAGCGAGTGGACGCTTTGAGCGGCATGCCCAAAACCACTATTCGTCGCGATCAGGAGGTCCTGACCCTCCTGCCAGGCAAGCTTGAGGGCGTGGTACAGAACCGTGAGGCGCTGGCCATCTTCCCGAATATTCTGGCTGATTCTGGCCCAGAGCTCGAACGCTACTATGCCTTTCGCCATTTGCGCGGGGAGCGGGTTGCCGGCTATCTGACCGACTTGCTGCATCTCAATCCACGTGACGAACTCCGTTTTGGCTACCGGATCTGGAGCGAGCGTGAGTCTGGCCTGGTTGTCAAATTGCAAATCATCGGACGGGAAGGCCGGGTTCTGGAGCAAACTGTATTTTCCGAATTGCAACTCGATGCCCCGGTCAGCCTGCAGCAGTTGCAGCGCATGATGGCCAATACCCAGGGCTACAGAATTGAACGTCCGCAAGTTCACAAGACCACGCTGGAGTCTGAGGGCTGGCAGGTTAAGGCGAATGTGCCAGGTTTTCGGCCGCTTAACTGCTATGGCCGGCAGTTGGAAGTTGCGTCAGACAACAGACTTTTGACGCAATGCATATTTACCGATGGCCTGGCGCCGGTCTCCCTCTTTCTTGAAAATTTCGATCCGCGACGCCATGTGAAAGAGGGTCTGTATGTCTCTGGCGCCACCCACGGCTTGACCCGACGGATCGCAAGCGGAGGGCAGGCGTGGTGGTTGACGCTGGTGGGGGAGGTGCCGACACAGACGTTGGTAGCCCTCGCCAGTTCCCTGAGCAGAAGGTGATGATTTGTGAGTTTTTTCTATGGAAGGTTCAAGATGAAAAACTACTGGGTTAAAACTGTTAGGACGCCAGGCTGGCTGTTTGCCTTGGTGCTGGTGTTGAGCTCGGTCATGCCCCTGGCCCAGGCCCAGGTCAGGTCCTTGCCGGATTTCACCGAGTTGGTCGAACAAGTCGGGCCATCGGTAGTGAATATCCGAACCATGGAAAAAGTGACTGCCAGAGCCACCCCTGACGGCAACCCCGATCAGGAGATGCTGGATTTTTTGCGTCGCTTCGGTTTTCCGGTTCCGAACGTACCCCGGCAACCCGGGCCCGGGCAAAGACCTGGGCGGCCCCAGCCTGAAGAAATTCCCCGTGGTGTGGGTTCCGGCTTTGTCCTGAGCAGTGATGGCTATATCCTGACCAATGCCCATGTGGTCGATGGCGCCGATGAGGTGATTGTGACGCTGGTGGACAAGCGCGAATTCAAGGCAAAAATAGTCGGCGCTGACAAGCGCACCGATGTGGCGGTCGTGAAGATCGAAGCCAGCGGTTTGCCTGCAGTAAAGATTGGCGATGTCAACCGACTCAAGGTGGGTGAATGGGTCATGGCCATTGGCTCGCCGTTTGGATTGGAGAATTCCGTCACGGCGGGAATTGTGAGTGCGCGTCAGCGCGACACGGGTGACTATCTGCCTCTGATCCAGACGGATGTGGCCATCAATCCAGGCAATTCCGGTGGGCCACTCATCAATCTAAGGGGTGAAGTGATTGGCATCAACAGCCAGATTTACTCCCGCTCCGGCGGGTACATGGGGATCTCTTTTGCCATTCCAATCGATGAGGCCATGCGGGTCAGTCAGCAACTGCGTTCCAGCGGAAGGGTCTCCCGCGGCCGAATCGGGGTACAGATTGACCAGGTCAGCAAGGAGGTGGCTGAAGCCATCGGGTTGGGTCGTCCACAAGGCGCGCTGGTACGGGCAGTCGAAGCTGGGGCGCCAGCCGATAAGGCCGGGGTTGAGCCTGGGGATATCATCATCAAGGTGGACGGTAAGGCCATCGAGAAATCGAGTGATTTGCCACGCATCGTGGGTAGCATCAAGCCTGGAAGTCAAAGCGTTCTGAGCGTTTTTCGACGCGGCGCCACCCGTGATTTAAAGGTCACCATTGGAGAATTCGAGCCAGAAAAAGTCGCCAGCCGCAAGGACAGGGTTGAACCCCCCAAGGCGGCCGGCGCGGTGCAGCCTTATGGACTGACGGTCAGTGATCTGAGCGACAAGCAAAAAGCAGAGCTAAAAATCAGCGGAGGCGTTCTTGTCGATGCGGTGTCTGAAAGTGCGGCCCGCTCTGGTCTGCGAGAAGGGGATGTGATTCTCGCCCTGGCAAATTCTGGCGTTGCCAACGTGCGTGAGTTCGAGGCCGTGATGGCAAAGGTGGATAAAAGCAAACCGGTCAATGTTCTGTTTCGACGGGGTGAGTTGGCGCAATATGCGGTGATCCGGCCATCCCGTTAAGACTTCCTCCAGAGGAATCAAACCCCGAGTGCAACTTGGGGTTATTTCTCTTAAAAGCTCACTTGCAAAAAAATATTTTTTATTTTTTTGACTCTCATGCACTTTGTTGAGAGTCTGTATGTTTGCGCTAACTTTTAGTCTAAATATAAATTTTTATTTATAAAAATAAATATTTATATTTATTAGAATATATAAAAAATAATAAAATCCACAATCCGAAATACAAAATGCGCGCCCGAATCCGATCCACAGCTGGTACACACTTTGTGCCAGAAGGCTCAAGGTTAGTTGTTAATAAGTTGTGAATAGTTGGTTTGTTGTGCCTTGGCAACGAGGGTTAAGAACAACAGCAAGGGCTATGAGGGATGTACTTTTTCCCTACAATGAAGTTCCAACTATCGCAGTTGCCATAGATTGTTGGTTCAGGGCGCGTCTTAAGTCGACGCGCCCTTTTTTCATGCCTGCACTATTTGAATTCAACCACTTAAGTGTTCTCGTTGATGAACCACATCAGAAATTTTTCCATCATCGCCCATATTGATCATGGCAAATCAACCCTGGCAGACCGGCTAATCCAACGATGTGGCGGTCTGGCTGACCGGGAGATGCAGGACCAGGTGCTGGATTCGATGGATATCGAAAAAGAGCGTGGGATAACCATCAAGGCGCAAACTGCCGCCTTGCAATACAAAGCCAAGGATGGGCAGACTTACAACCTGAACCTGATTGATACACCCGGTCATGTGGACTTTTCCTATGAAGTCTCTCGCTCACTGTCTGCCTGCGAAGGTGCGCTGTTGGTGGTGGATGTCTCCCAGGGCGTGGAGGCTCAGACCGTGGCCAATTGCTACACAGCCTTGGACCTGGGCGTCGAGGTGGTTCCGGTACTCAACAAGATGGATCTTCCCCAGGCAGACCCGGATCGAGCCAAAGAGGAAATTGAGGATGTGATCGGAATTGATGCCAGTGAGGCGATCCCTTGCTCAGCCAAAACTGGCATGGGGGTGGATGAAATCCTTGAAGCCATCGTGGCCAAGGTACCCTTACCCCGGGGAAATGCACAGGCGCCACTGCGGGCCATGATCATTGACAGCTGGTTTGACAGCTATGTCGGCGTGGTGATGCTGGTCAGGGTGGTGGACGGTCGCCTGCTCAAGGGTGAGCGAATCAAATTGATGGCAACCAATGCGGTCTACGAAGCTGGGCAGCTCGGTGTCTTTACCCCTGCCAATCAGCCGCGCCCCTCGCTGGAAGCCGGTGAGGTCGGTTACATCATCGCCGGCATCAAGGAACTTCAGGCTGCCAAGGTCGGTGACACGATAACCCTGGAGAAAAAACTTCCCAACAACCTTGGCCCGGCCACTGAACCCTTGCCAGGATTCAAGGAAATTCAACCACAGGTGTTCGCTGGCCTGTATCCCACCGAGGCCAACCAGTACGATGCCCTGCGCGATAGTCTGGAAAAACTCAAACTCAATGATGCGTCCTTGCATTTTGAGCCGGAGGTATCACAGGCGCTTGGTTTTGGCTTTCGGTGCGGTTTTCTGGGGCTGTTGCACATGGAAATTGTGCAGGAGCGCCTGGAGCGGGAATTTGACCAGGATCTGATCACCACCGCCCCGAGTGTTGTCTATCAGGTACAGAAGGGTGATGGCGAGGTCATCATGGTAGAGAACCCGTCAAAGATGCCCGAGCAAAGCAAAATCCAGGAAATCCGGGAGCCTATCGTCACCGTGCATTTGTATATGCCCCAGGAATACGTAGGTCCGGTCATGACCCTGGCAAACCAGAAGCGTGGGATCCAGATCAATATGGCCTATCACGGACGGCAGGTGATGCTTACCTATGAGCTTCCCCTGGGTGAAATTGTTCTGGATTTCTTTGACAAGCTGAAATCGGTCAGTCGCGGTTACGCCTCCATGGATTACGAGTTCAAGGAATATCGTCCCTCCGACGTGGTCAAGGTGGACATTTTGCTGAACGGAGAAAAGGTGGATGCCCTCTCAATCATCGTCCATCGCACCCAGGCGGCATACCGGGGCCGCGCCGTTGCGGCCAAGATGCGTGAAATCATCAGCCGTCAGCAGTTTGATGTGGCCATCCAGGCAGCCATCGGCGCCAACATCATTGCCCGTGAAAACATCAAGGCACTTAGAAAGAATGTGCTGGCAAAATGCTACGGCGGTGATATCACTCGTAAAAGAAAGCTTCTTGAAAAACAGAAGGCAGGTAAGAAACGCATGAAGCAAATTGGATCAGTTGAGGTTCCCCAGGAAGCATTCCTTGCCATTTTGCAGGTGGAGGAATGATGAAGGTACTGACGGCTTTTATTTTGGCTGGTTTTGTGGGCTATATCGGTGCCTGGTATTTCAATGTGATCGAAGGCAACTTTGCACTCTTGTTATTTATGGCCAGTCTCATCACTGGCCTGTATTGGCTGGCCGAGCGAATTTATTTCCTGCCTGCTCGGCGTCGTGCGGTTGACCGGCTGGAGCAGGAAAATCTGAAGCGACGTCAGGATCTCGATAAGTTAGGCATCGTCACGGTTGACAGCGAGTTTCAGACCTCCCGAGAAAAGTTGCTGATGCAACCCTGGTGGCTTGATTGGACAGCTGGACTCTTCCCGGTAATTTTTGTCGTCTTCATCCTGCGCTCTTTTCTGTTCGAGCCTTTCAAGATCCCCTCCGGGTCAATGATTCCGACCCTGCATATTGGTGACCTGATTCTGGTCAACAAATTTCACTATGGGGTGCGACTGCCTGTATTGAATACAAAAATTACCTCGGGTGAACCTGTTCAGCGGGGTGACGTGATGGTGTTTCGCTATCCCCCCAAGCCCAGCCTGGACTACATCAAGCGCGTCGTTGGTGTACCGGGTGATGAGGTGGCTTACCTGAACAAGCGGCTAACCATCAATGGCAAAGAGCTGCCGCTCAAAGGTGTCCCCGAATTTTTTGATCCGGACACGATGCGTTACGCCAAGCAATATGAGGAAAAACTGGGCTCGGTCACGCACCGTATCCTGATGGATGACGACCGCCCAGCCTTTGTTGCCGGGGCCGAACAGTTTGCGTTTCGTGATCAATGTCGCTATAGCATCGAGGGTGTTATCTGCAAGGTCCCGGCTGGGCATTACTTCATGATGGGTGACAATCGCGATAATTCACTTGATTCGCGCTTCTGGGGCTTTGTCCCCGACAATAATATTGTTGGCAAAGCATTTTTTGTCTGGATGAATTTTGGCAATCTAAAGCGAATCGGATCATTCAACTAGCAGGTCAGCTCAATGAGATGGAGGGCGAAATGAACAAGCGAATCCAATCCAGACAACAAGGCATCACTTTTGTCGGACTCCTGTTCACTGCAGCCCTGGTGGCGGTTGTTGCCGTCGTTGGATTGCAAGTTGTGCCGTCCATGATCGAGTTTCAAGCGGTACAAAAAGCGGTCAACAAGGCTGCTGCTGTCAGCGATCCTGCTGAAGCCAAAGCGGCCTTTGACCGGGTGGCGTCAGTCGATGACATCCGCTCAATAGCAGGCAAAGATCTGACCATCAAGCAGGAAAATGGCAAACTCGTCATCAGCTTTGATTACCAGCGCGAGATTCATCTATTTGGACCGGCCTACCTGACGATGAAATACTCTGGCAGATCCAATTAGCGTGAGTGACGACATTGCTATCCTGCAGTCCCGACTGCAATTGACATTTGGTGAACCGGCCCTGCTGGTTCGAGCCCTGACGCATCGTAGTTTTTCTGCAGATCACAACGAACGGCTCGAGTTTCTTGGCGACTCCGTCTTGAATCTGGCGGTGTCAGACATGTTGTTCGGTCGTCTCAGCAGCCTGCCTGAAGGTGACCTTTCGCGCATTCGTGCCAATCTGGTGAAGCAGGAGACCCTGCACCAATTGGCTGTTGATCTCGGACTTTCGGGCCTGTTGCGCCTGGGTGAAGGGGAGATGCGTTCGGGTGGTCAAAAGCGCCCGTCAATTCTTGCCGATGCCCTGGAGGCCATCATTGGTGCGGTTTACCTTGATGCCGGCTATGAACAGGCCAAAGTTTTAGTGCACCGTTTGTTCAGCGGGGTTGAAATCACTCCCCAGATGCAGGCTGGAGCCAAGGATCCAAAGACTGAATTGCAGGAGTGGTTACAGGCTCGGAAAATGCATCTTCCAATCTACCGTGTTGTGGCAACTCTGGGGGCAGCACACAAGCAGACCTTCGATGTGGAATGTGAAGTGTCCGAACTTCAGCTGGTCGAGCGCGGGATTGGTAATTCACGTCGCGCCGGTGAGCAATCTGCCGCCGCTGCAATGCTGCAAAGCCTGGTAGGGCGGGCTAAATGATGCCGTCTCCGGACTTGGAGAACTTGCCTTCGGGCGGTGTGCAGGCCAATTCAAAGCGGTGTGGCCTGGTGGCGATTGTGGGAAAACCCAATGTGGGTAAGTCCACCTTGCTCAATGCCTTGGTGGGCCAGAAAATCAGCATCACTTCCCGCAAGGCGCAGACAACCCGACATCGAATTACAGGCATTCGCACGGTTGGACCGACCCAGTTTGTATTTGTCGACACGCCTGGGTTTCAGACGCGGCATGCCAGCGCCTTGAATCGTTCACTCAACAGAACTGTGGTGGGCGCAGTGGGAGAGGTCGACCTGGTGTTGTTTGTGGTCGAGGCCGGACAATTCAATCATGCAGATGAAAAGGTGCTTTCTCTTCTTGGGCGCACCATTCCGGTTGTTTTGATTGCCAGCAAACTTGATATGGTCAAGCAACGTGCCCAGCTTGCCCCCTGGCTGCAGCAGATGCAGCAACACCATCCGTTCGTAGAACTGGTTCCACTATCGGCCAAGAATCCCCGTGATATCGAGCGCCTTTTTAAGATTTGTGAAAAGTACCTTCCGCAACAGCCTTGGTGGTATGCAGAAGACGAGTTAACGGATCGAAGCGAAAAATTTCTGGCCAGTGAAATTGTTCGGGAAAAGCTTTTTAGGCTCACAGGGGATGAGCTGCCCTACACATCCACGGTCGTGATCGAAAAGTTTGAGGAGGAGGCGCCCCTTAAAAAGGGTCAGAAACGACTGGTCCGCATCGCAGCCACGATCGTGGTCGAGCGGGATGGTCATAAGGCAATGGTCATTGGCGACAAAGGCGAAAGAATCAAGCGAATTGGTACAGAAGCTCGAATTGAACTTGAAAAGCTGATGGACGCCAAGGTATTCTTGGAGCTCTGGGTCAAGGTGCGCTCAGGCTGGGCGGATGATGAATCCAGGGTTAAATCGTTCGGTTATGAATAACTGGACATCCAACCTGTCAGACTCCAATGCCGCTTGAACAGCTAAGCCACCAACCTATGCGCATATCACGGCGCTGCCAAATTCTTCGAAATCATCGGACTGCATGATTTCCTAAGTCGCAGGCTAAA
>Ga0075472_10000344_pt1 | contig 19085 bp, 30 predicted proteins | sample DEB19_08_DNA_3_FD_77014 | JGI IMG/M metagenome (GOLD analysis project Ga0075472, IMG submission 77014) | Aqueous microbial communities from the Delaware River and Bay under freshwater to marine salinity gradient to study organic matter... | ecosystem: Environmental > Aquatic > Marine > Coastal ...
GAGTTCATGGTACCTAGATCCGGATCATACTGACTATTAAAAAAGTAAACGAAGCTTGCCGACCGCTCGCAAATGTCGCGGTATCGGTTCGAGTTCTCTTCCAGGTCGAAGAAGAAGAAGGGCTTGGTCCAGGACGGTTTCGCCTCGTGGATCTTCTTTGAGAAGAAACCGTAGGGGAGCTTCGTGTTCATCGAGAACATGTGAAGCGTTCCCGTGACGCGCGCGATCTGGGCCCCGTCCTTGATCGTGTTGTTCGAAACTGAAATCTGAATGAAGAGAACGTCCTGCTCGTTTGACTCCGAGGGAGCGTCGAACGTGATTCGCTCGATGCCGAAGATCGCCTTCAGGTTTTGCTCAAGGGCCTTCTCGAACATCAGGATCTCCCCTTCACTTTACAAACGGCTTGGATCGCCTTGAAGAGCTGAGCGGTGTCGATCATCGCGCGGTCGAATCCTTTTATCTTCTTCGTGAGAGCTGAGTTGGGACCGTAGTCACCGCGAAGGATCGGGTTTCGAACGATCGCCTGGAGAAGGTTCTCGGCGCGGCGCTTCTGCGAACGGCCGAAGACTAGATCGAAAAAAGCCTTCGAGAACTTCACGATATCTGAATCCTGTTGTTCGAAGGGACGAGTGAGATAGTTGAATCCAAGGCGCTTGCGGTTCTCTTCCGAGACCTGCGCGATCGTGAGCCCGCTGTTGTTGCGGGACTTCTTGCGAACCGGTCCGCCGGCGTAGCTCGTGATAATGTCGGCGCCGCCCAGGCCACGCTTGCCGCGCTTCGGTTCTTTGTGAGGAGCATCGGTCAGAACGCCGACTTCGAATTCGTACTTCCCGAACATCCCTCGGACTTTTTTCTTGAAGCGGGAGTCGAGTTTGATCTGCATTAGAGAACTCCGCCGACGAGGATGTTGGACTTCTTCGCTTCGGTCTGCGCTGGGAGCTCTATGCCCTTCGCGAGGAACACGTAGCGCAAGCGATCGCGCATCGTCGACACGCCTTCGCGGGAAACAAGAACGGCATCGATCGCGGAGTAGGTCGCGGCATCGTAGCCGGCGACGGTGATCGTGAGAGCGTCGAACTCGTTGTCGGTCAGAGAGCTCGTGCCGATGAAGGCGAGAACGGCATTGATGAAATCGCGCATGATCCCCCCTTAAACTTGAACCGGGGAACGAGCTCGCGCCCGCTCCCCGGTCCCTCCCATTTCAAATTTCTACGCTTCGAAAGTGCAAGGCTGACGGATGATTCCGTTCATCGCTTGAACTTCCAGCATCATGGATCCCATCAGGAAGTTGAACCAAGCGTAACCCTTCTCGTCGTTGATCCCTTGCTTCTTCAGCGAGGGGAGGACGGTGTAGTGCAGCTTGATTTGATCCATGTTCGCGATGATCCAACCGTTCGTTCCCGAGGGAGTAACGTCAGCGGGCATCTCGACCGCGGAGTAGTTACCACCGAGAACTTCGGACAGCGTGCGCTTGAACGGGATCGGTTGCGAAGCGTACAGGCTGTTGAACTTCGCGAGCGCGTCGGCGCCGTAGATCATGATCATCTTGCGGCCGGCGATCTTGTTCGCCTTCGTCGCGGTGGTCACGATCTTCGAGTGCATGTCGAGCAACGGATCCGCGTCGGTGTCGATTTCAACCGAGGTCTCGAGCACGTAGTTCGAGTCGTTGGAATGGAACAGACCGTTGTTGACCATCGTCGAATTCGAAGTTCCTTCGCCGAGCAGGAAGAGATCGTCCTGTTGCTTCTGATGCTCGTCGAGCACCTGGGCGATCACGTCAGCAACGCCTTCGCTGTTCTGGAACTCCGACAGCTGGAATTGATTTCCGAGGAAGTACTTCTTGAAGGTCTTCTTCGACTCAGTGACGTTGACCTGAGCGATCTCAGTATCCTTCGGCGTGATGTGCTTCGTACGGATATCTCCGACGGTAGTCACGCGACGCATTTCCATCTTGCCGACTTCTTCGCTCCAAGCCTGGGACTTTCCCAGGAAGAGAGGGTAGATCGGCTGGTAGACCGGCGTGTAGTCTTCCATGAATTGATCGACGGTTTTCAGGACGGGCTTATTCGTGCTCATCAGTTTTCCTTTTTGGTTTGGTTTTTGAACTTGTCGAACTTAGTGTGCTCAGAATGTTTCTGCGCGTGATGCTCTTCTACCTGCTCGTTGAGAAGAGCAACCGCGGCTTCTGCGTTTGAAACTGCGATCGTATCCGGCGGGATCTCAACCGTCTGAGAGCTCGTGCTCTCGTTCGAAACGGTTGCCGGCGAGTCGTTGAGGATCTCTTCGATTTTCGCCTGCGCGACGGGAACATCTTCAACCTGCGTCTTCTCGAGCTCGTGCTCGCGCTTCGGCGCCGGCGAGTTCGCCGGCATCCTGGATTGATTCTTCTGGTTCCCGCCACGCTTCGCCACTACAGACCGCCCGGCATGTCTACGAGAGCGCAGGGAACTTCGGTCCCGTCTTCGAGCACGCCCGTGAGCACGCCCGAAACGTAGGTCGCATCCGATACCGTGGAGTCGGTCGAGAAGTCGCCCTTTCCGTTCGCGTCGTTGATGTAGGCCTTCGCGCCCTTGGTAACGTAGTTAACGTCGGAGATCGTATCGGATCCGCCGGTCAGGGCCGCACCGGAAACCGTGGCGCCGACGTTGGTGTCGTTGTCAGTGTAGGCGAGCGCGATCGAGTTTCCCGCAGCACCTCCCGCCTTCGCGTAGATGTTCACGACGGCCGCGGCCGCAACGGCCTTGACCGCCGCTCCCGCTGTCGCGTGGGCGTTGATCTGCGCCGCCAGAGAAGTCGCTGTTGCGTCGTTGGAAGTCGCGGCTTGGAAGGTCGCCTGTCCTAGAGTGGCGGCGCCGGCCTGAGCCGTGAATGCAACGCCGGCGACGGTGACAACGTCGTCCGTGCCAGACACGAGGTTCGCGTAGCTCGTGATCGTCACGTTCCCTGAAGCCTTCTTGAGCTCGAGCACGAGCGGGACCTTCTCGCCCGTGCGAGCGACCGCGGTCTTCTTCGTGTCAGAGAGTGAACGTCCGAGCGAGATGCCGATCAGGCGACCGTTCGCCTTCACGAGCGTCAGGCCGCCGTCGCTACCTAAGCGAACCGCGCGGCCGGCGGGGAAGGATGCTGGATCCGAATCATGCGTGCTGATATCGCGCGCGGAAGAGTTTGTTGCTCCTAGGAGCTGTTTCGAGGCGTCGTGCATTAGAGACCGCCGGGGAAGTCGATGAGGGCCACGTCCGCGGTTGTCCCGTCCTCGAGCACGCCGGTGAGCACGCCCGAAACGTAGACCGCATTCATGCCGGTCGCGCCGGCGCCCGAAGCGATCGCCTTGCCGGTCGTGTCGCTGAAGTGAACCTGCGCGCCTTTGGTGGGAGTGAATTCAGCGGTGAGAAGAACGGGGATCTTCAGGCCCTTGCGTGCGATCGCGGTGCGACCGATATCCGAAAGGTCCTTGCCCAGGGAAACGCCGAGCGGGTTACCGTCAGCGGATGCGATCGAGATCGTGTCGTCGGATTTCAAACGAACGATCAGTCCAGCTGCGATCGATCCCTTGCGGTTGTCGATCTCTCGAATGCTAGACTGAGTCGCGCCCATCAGAACTTTGCTTGCGTCGTGTCCCATTATTTTTTCGCTCCTACATTGAAGTGTTGTTGTGACAAATTCATCAGCTTCGCCTTGTACGCCTGTTCGACGTCGGTGGAAGAACCGTGTCCCTTACTCAGGGCCTCGGCCTTCTTCGTTCGCTTCAGCATCTCGAGCGCGGGCTCGAAGATCATCGAGTAAACGCTCGCGGCCTTCTCTTGCTTCCCATTCTTCGTGAGTTTCAGATAATCTTCAAGCTGCGACTTTTGGCCGGGCGTCAAGAGATCCATGTTGGCCTGAACCGCGAAGAACGACTGAACCATTCCGGCCTTCACGGCCGCGTCCTTCTCAACGGGCGAGCCGTAGGTCTCTTTATCGGCGGCCGCGAAGATGTCGGAAACTTCTTTAGGTAGGATGGAAGCATGAGACTTCAAGAAAGCGTCCCGGTTCATGTCGAAACGAAGCGCAGCTTCGAGGGCCTTCGAGTCGCCGGATTTCTTTTCATCTGCTTCGCGTTGTTTACGGGCCTTTTCGTTCAGGTCCTCATCGTCGGTTTTTCCACCGCCGCCGGATCCGCCCTTCTTGCCGTCGGCCTCCAGCTTATTGAAGCGCTCGAGCAACGCCGCATTCGAAGCCTTCAGGTCCGCGAGTTCCTTCGCAGCATCCGCCGCGGCTTTTGATTTATCATCACCGCCGCCGCCGCCGCCTCCACCGCCGCCTTCGCCGTCCTTCTTGGAGTCCATCACCATGAAATACTTTTGAAACCAAAACATGTGCACCTCTGCGCACCTCTTCGGCTATTCCAGGTCAAGACTTGAGTCTTCGACTAGGATCTCCATTCCGCAACGGCATCCGTAACGCTCGCCGGGCATCTCACCTTCGCCGAGCACGAATGTTTTTCCGTAGTTGAGCTGATGCTCGGGATCCGGTTCTTCTGCATCAGAGGGGAGCCAACGATAACGCTCGCCTTGGTAGCGAACCGCGATCGACTCCGCGACCTGAATCACGACTTCGTTCTGAACGCGCTGCACGAGTTGACGGGGGTTGCCCGCGAGCTCGCCCTTCAGATCGGGATCCCCCTTCGCGCGTTCCTTGTAACCTTTGATCGTCTTCAGCGCGACGTTCTCGATCCCCTTCTTCGACAGATACGGGATCCGCGAAACGAACGAGAGCGCGGTCTTCTTCAGCGTGAGGTTGCCGCTGACGAGCTTCTCGATCTTCGCCGGCGGCGCGATCTTCTTCAGCATCTTGCCAGGATCGTATTTGATCACGGTACAACCTTAGGTGCAGGCGCGGCCGCGGCTTGCTTCTTCGCCGGCGACTGATCGTCGGATCCGCCGGCGGTATCGAAGTCGAACAGTTGGTTCACGATCTTCTTCTTGTCGTCCGCGCTGATGAGCTCATCGTCGATGAGAGCGAAGGTCTTCAGTGCCTCGAGCCCCTGGGTGATCTGTCTGAAGTCCTGCGACTTGTAGGTGAGCTTCACGTCCTTGAAGAGCGCCTCGAGCGCAGGCTTCAGGATCGAGAAGTAGTAGTTCTTCAGACCTCGCTCGACCGCCTTCGTGTCGTTCTCGCCGCTCGAGCCGATGCCGCCTGTCTGCTCCCCTGTGATGTAGCTCTCGGGCATCCCGAGATAAAAGGCGCGCTTCTGATTCAGGAATGCGACGCTCTCCTTCGTGGAGCTCATGTCAGGGGAGGCCGTGACGATCTCATCCTTCGCATCGAGAAGAACGTCCTTCCCTTTGGAGAGACCGGTCGCGATCGCCTTCGCCTGGGTCTTCACTTCATCCGAAGAGTTCAACGACGTAGAAGCGCGCATGTCGTTCATCTTGAATTGAATCGACTTCGAGAGGTTCATCGTCTTGTTGAGGGATCCGACCGCGCAGAATTCGAACGACGAGTAGAGCTTGACCATGTCAGTGCGCGAGTATTGCTTGAACGAAATGAAGACGCCCGCGGAGCTCGTCGCCTGGGCCTTGTAGTCGTTATCGATCTGCTTGCGCTCTTCGTTGTTCGCCTTGCGGAGAACGCCGGCGTCGATCACGAGGAAGAGATCCGCCTTGTCAGTCATCGCTTCGGCGAGAAGCGTGATCAGGCCCGACGTCGCTTCGGACTTGAGACAGTTATCCCAGAGGGCAAACTGTTGCTCGTCGGAAAGGCCGTGCGTGCGCTCGGCAACGTCGGTGAGGATCTTCGCGTAGATGCTGACGACGTCGGTCTTCACGAACTCGTCCTTCGTGATCACCATCGGGAAGATATCGGGGAGCTCATCGCTTCCAGAGCTCGCGCTGAAAAATCCAAACCATGGTTTCACGTGTCACCTTCCTTCTTCTTCGCAGGTTTCGCAGCGGCCGCCGCGGTGATCTTCTTCGCCCAGATCTTCTTCGCTTCTTCGATCTTGATCGCGGCGTTGAACGGTTGAGGCTTAAGCGCGGTTCGGTGCTTCAATGGAAGTATCCTTCCTCGAGCTCCATTGGCTCGGGTTCAGGCACCTCGCCGGCGCCGTCGTTGATAGCGTCAGCGCATTCCTCGCAGTGAGGACCGCGGCCTTCGCATTCGTATTCACAAATTTCGCAGATGAAAGTCGATCTCATTATTCCTTGCCCCTGATGAGGCCAACCCACGCGAGGCACGAAGCGAGAGAGTCCGGCGCGTCGTCGTTCTTGGCCTTGTATTCGTATTTGCGTACCTGATCAGTGTAGGTGCGATCGCTCTCGCGGCTCAAGTGAATCAGATGCGCGAACGTGCCGGCGGCGAGGATCCGCGAGTGTTTGTTCGTGTTGGAACGGCGCCCGACTACACCGAGGCCCGGGAAAATCTTCCGAAGGATCCCGAGCGGTTGCTCCCCCAGGCCGTTGGTTTCGAACGCGAGCTTCTTCACGCCGAACTTCTGAAGGTGCGGGACCATGTCCTCGAGGCTCGTGTCCCAGGATTTCTTCCAGCAGAAGCCGACGACTTTCACGCCTTCCATGTAGGCCTTGAGGATCGTCAGCGCCGTGTAGTCTCCCCCCTCGTGCGAAGGATCGATGAAGGCGACCGCGTCGCCGGCGCCGAAGGTGTCGCAGAAGTTGATCTTGTCGAAGGGGTTCTGACCTTCGCTGAGGACCTTCAGGTGATACGATGCCGAGATCGACGCTTCGCTGACGCCCGCAAGACGCTGCGCTTCAAGATCATGGTCCAGCTGAGGAATTGTTCCATGTGGAACTTCCAGGCATTTCAGGAGCTCGCGCAGCTTCCCGTAAAGGTCGAACTTGTGCGCGGGCTGTCCGATGATCAACACGTTCTGCGTGAGCTTCAGGACCTCGTTATAAACGCGCTCGACGTGCGCGCGCGTGGCTTCGCTGACGTCGTCTTCGGTCACCGGGTCGTCCATGATCACGAGCTCGGGGTGACGGCCGCGGAGAGACTTCGCCTTCACGGTGACCGCCGAGACCGAGTGATCCTTGCCGAGCAGGCCCGCCACGCGGATGAACTTCTCGTTCGCGCGCTCGAACTTCACGCCGTTGGCTACGCAAGCCTTGCGGATCTCTTCCAAGATCGAGGCGTTCCGTTCTGTTGATTTCGTGATCAACAGGACCGTGAAGGCCTCATCAAGGTAGATCTGAAAGGCCGCGCCCAGGATCGTCAGGTAGTCGGTTTTTCCGTAGCCGCGGGATCCGAGCAGGATCCGCGGGACCTTCTCCTCGAGGAAGCCGAACTTCATCATCTCGACTTGCTTCTCGAAGGGGAGCGGGTAGCCGGCAACTTCGCAGAATTCAGGGAAGGTTCGCTTGCCCACCGATCGCGCGCGCAGACCTTCCGCTAGGATCAGCTCGACGGCGCGTTCGATCGAGATCCCCGCCCGCGCGATCGCCAGCTGAACCGGATCGTTCTCGGGCTCGTTTCGCTGACCGAGCATCTGCTTGCCCAGGAAGATCGCCATGCCCGCGGACACGGGCGCCAGGTTCCACTGTATCTTTCTGAGACGCGCGCGACCTAGACCTTTTTTTTGTTCCCAAAGATCCGCAAGTTTCATTCCGAGATCGCGCTCACACGCGCGCTCGAGAGTGTCGACTGAAACTTTCATCGCATCAGCGATCTCGCGTTGAGTGCACTGATACGACGCGAGTCGATCGAAAAGTTCCCAATCAATTTTTTTCGGTGCAGGTCCGCGAGGAGCTTCCATGCTCCTCTTATCGGTAGAAAAAACTTTTTATGAAATTATCGGTGACAGTCGCAATCGCCGCGCTTGTCGCGCTCGACGGGCAACCAAAGGTGACAAACCTTAGAGCCGTGATCATCTTTTTCAAAATCGAGTGCGTCGAAATCTTCGCGAACTTTCTGAATCATCCAATCCTCTGGATAAACTCCACTGACGCCGGCGAGACGCTGCGAAATCGAAAGGTGAAGTTCTATGCCGCGCGAAGGTTCAGTGAATTCGATCGTTGAGATCACGCGGATGTTGCAGATCGGGTGATCCCAAATTTTGTGACGAGTAGGGATAGGCGCCTGATTTTCGTTAAGCTCCCACACGACGCGATTGTTTGGTTCACGAAGAGAAAAACCCAAGCACTGATCAACGGCGCGGCCGTCGCCGGCGCGCGCGATCAACTTCCAAAGGTGCTTAGGATCCTTCATATCCATCTTCAAACGTCCATCTGAGGCCCGCCGTCGATCTCGGCGGGGATCTCGGGGAGCTCGGGCAGCGTCGCCGGCGAAGAAAGTCCGCGCGGACGTGTGGCGCGCTTCTTCTTGCCGGCCTTGAGAAGATCTTCGGTCCATGCTCGCCCGATCGCGCGGAGCTCGGCCTCGCTGAAATCCGCGATCGAGAGCGACTGTTCGGCGCTCGCGGTGATTTGGATCATTTTTTGGGGGTAGAAAAATGTGACTGTGAACTTTTTCTGAAGCATGAGCTTCCTCCTTTGTTGGTTGAAAAAAAAGATGGGCCCGGAGCGGTCACTCTCCGAGCCCGCGTGCGCGCGGGGAGCTATCCGCCGCGCGCACGTTATTTAGGAAGGGGTTTGATTCTGCGACTGAACCTGTTTGCGCAGGTGAGCAGCTTCACGTCTTGCTTTCACGAGCTCGCCGAACTTGGCGAAGGTCTCAGATGTAGTCTCCGGTTTCGAGAGCTCGCCGATAACTTCCTTCGCGATCCAGATCGGAGCAACACCTTTCGTATGGGCGTAGCCGTTGATGAGAACGAGAGTCAGCTCCGATTCGGCGATGCCTCGCGTGATCAGAAGATCGATGATCTGGTTCTGCATTTCGGGAGTCGCCGGCGCCAGGTTATTCGGCGGCGCCTGCTTCGCGGGCTCTGTTGCTGATTTCGCGGGCGGCTTCGACGCGGTGTCTGGCTTCGTAGCAGGCTCTGGATTGGATTTTCCGGCGGGCTTGGGCGAAGCCGCGTTCCCGTCGTCGTCTTCAATATCCACGAGGCCGACGAGAGCGTTGATCCCATACCGGCGAGCGTAGGTCACCGCGGATCCGAGGCCCTGCATGTTCTGCTTGTCGAGCAGGAGCTTGAAGACGTTCGACATCCACTGTCCCGAGGAATGCCCGAGCGTCGTGCGGATGTAGTAGCCTTCCTTGCCCGTGTACACCTGTTGAATGATCGACAGGCCGTTCTTCGAGAGCGGCTCTCGATACGCGTCCTGACAGCTCGTGAGGCTCGCGTATTTCGAATTGAAGTGTGGGTTGACCATGTCAAGAACCGCGGGCCTGAGCTCTCCCTGAGCCTTCGCAAGCGCCTCGAAGAGTTTTCCGAGATCCGAACTCGCTGCAAGATTTTCGGTGATTAAAACGGGGGCGGTCTGAACGGATTGTTCCATGTGATAGCTCCTTTGCTAATTGTGACCTGCTCAAGGTTCGACCACATGCAAGAAGCGGAGTCAAAAAAAAAATCCCGGTTGATGAACCGGGATTTCTGAATTCCAATCATCGTGTCGGCGTTGAAGGGAAGTTCCTCTGAAGACCATCTTTAGGGGAACTCCCCCCTTCAATCAACAAAATATTTTTGGCCGACGTAACGTACCGGTGAGGGGTTGAAACCTGCTCCCATCGCGCGCTCCGAGAACCGGTGCATGGGCGCGCGGCCAAAGGTTTCGGGTTCTGCATTTGCGACGGGGGACTGACTCCGAAGTGTGGGAGTTGCGTGAACTGATCACGACAGCGCGCAGGCAAATAGCCGTCGGCGCTGAAGACCGAGCGACGAGTTGAAGGATTCAACGAGAGGCCTCATTGAACGTGGGGGTTCGCTTGCGAGGGAAGGCCAGCTACACTCGAATTACTCGAGAACCGCTGACCTATTACGGGATGCTTTGCTCGAAAGGACTGAACGGTGAGTTATAAGTTGCTGATCGAAATCCCCCGGACGCCGATCCCGGGGTGCAGGAATCAGAAGGTGATAGATCTCGTGATGAAAGCCTGCGAAGGGAAGAAGCCGAATGCTCCCCTGTCGAAGGCGAACATCACGTTGATCAGACACGCGGAGAGAATGCTCGACTTCGAAGGGCTCGTCGACTCGATGAATGCTGTCGTCACGGCTCTCGTCGTTGCCGGTGTGATCGTTGACGGTTCGTGGAACTGTCTGGGCGCGTGGAATGTTCATCAGCGCTACCGCTCTAAACTTGAAGGTGCTACGACAGAGATCTTGGTTCTCGCTCGACCTGATCGACAGAACTGAAAAAAAACCGCCTCCCGTTTTGCTGAATTGTTATACAATGAGTCAGGACGGGAGGTTTCTTCAATGAGAACTCCAGATAAAACAAGCCCGAGGTTGGTTGAAATCGAGAAGCGGCTCGAGCGCGCGAAGCATATCCTTGCGGCGTTCATCCCGCTTCACGTCGTGATCGATCGGAAGGTTCATGGACTGAACAACGAGATCAAGACGCTCGAGAACGAGCGCCTGAAGATCCAACAAGGTCAGTTGCCAATGTTCGATGAGAGCTTTTGATCATCGCGCGTAGGATGCTGATCTGCTTCAGGAGCTCAAGGATGAGCTTCGCTTTTTCTTCATCGGTTGTCTCACTGTCGGCGAGCACGAGTTGAATGCGCTTCTTCTTAACGACGATCTCGTCGCTCCAGGCGCGGCGGTTACAGGCGATCGTGATCAGGTCGAAGAGACCCAGGATCACGCAAGACCTACCTTGTACTTGCCGTCGACGAAGTGAAGGACTTGCCCGCGGGGGTTCGACGTGAAGCTGACGTGTACCCAGGTCGGCTCGAGAATCATTTGATCGATGCCTATAACCCAACAGAGGGGAGCGAGGAACTTCGCGGTCTCGAGCGGCGTCCCGAATTCGGGGCATACGAAATCGACGGCCTCGGCTTTCATGTGTTGCGACGAGCTCGAGCCGCCGACGAGACGGTTCACTTCGGGGCCGCGGTAACCTGACAGGATCTTCACGGGGAGCGACTTCAGTGCCGCCCGAACGCGCTCCATGCCGGCGAGAGTGAACTGCGCTGAAGTCTTGAGCTCGGGCGGGAGCTCGTTGCCGATCCCCGCGCGCGCGGCCGCTTCGGATCTGATGAATTCTTCGTAGCTGAAGTGACGTGTGAAAATCATTGTTCCTCGCTTGCTCCAGATCTCATGCGCGCGAACGCTGTTGGAGTTCCTACGAAGTTCGCGATGCCGTCAAGGTCCTTCGTGTTCTGCTTCACTTGAACCTTCAGCTCGGCGATCGCGATGCGCATCGAGATCCATGATCCGACGATGCCGGCGAGGTTGGCAACTGCCAACCCGCCGAGAACGAGCAACTGATTCAGCTGATCGTTATTTGCTTCCATTTGCGGGGGATGCTTCGGGTGCTGCGATCGGGATCTCGATCGCCTGGGCGTCCTTAACGGCTTCCTTAACTTCAGCGGGTGTGACGCCGAAGACGAGGTAGATCACGGTCAGCGCGACCGCCGCGATGTAGCCGAGGATTTTCTTTCGCGTGAATAAGAGTCCTGCGACTCTGGTTAACCAAACGGGCATGGGGGAACTCCTTTGTGTTCCCCCCTCATCGGCACGATCGCGGCCGGACTTTAGTGCTTGATCAGATAGTTCAGGATGATCGACGGTTGAAGGTTCAAGTGAGGATCCCCGCCGCCGGTGTTCTGGTTCGTCGCGGTCGTGTTCTGGTTCGTCGCGGTCACGGTCGCGTTGTTGTCGATCAGGTTGGTGTTTGAAGCCGAAGTAGTCGACTGTCGAACGTAACCGGATCCCGCGGAGAAGCCACCAGAGTTATCGAAATATTTTTCGTTGTGAGTGTGCGCGTCCTGAGTGTGAGTGTGCGCGTTTTGCGTGTGCGTGTGCGAAGGCATTTCAGCTGTCGTCAGTGTATGACGTTCGGTGCCTCCGACCGCTCCGAGAGTCGTCCCGTTCGGTGTGAGCGTGGCGCTCGTAGCTCGACTCGCTGCTGAGCCTCCCATGTTATCTTTACCGACCGCCGTGCGGCCGCGGAGATCAGGAAGGTTGAAAGTCGTAGAGCCGTCGCCGGATCCGTAGGCCGTCGAGATCACGTCGAAGAGATCAGAATACGTCGAACGAGAGACCGCGGATCCGTCGCAGAGAAGGAATCCTGTAGGTGCAGAGGATCCCGCGAAAGGGCATAGAGCTCCGACCGGCATCGGCCGAATGAAGTCCTTCAACTGTTGCGCGGTCACGCGGTAGGTTTGAATCCCGTCGTCGCCTGGAAGGTTCACGTCCGCGGTGACGTTGTCTCGAAGCTGCAAGTCCGTTATTTTTTTATTTGCCACGCCTGGCCTCCCCTATATGTCCAAAGTGATTTCAGTGTAAATGCCGTCAGGTACCATTTCAAAGAGCATCTGCTCGAGCTCGTATTGAGACTGGAAACCCTTTACGGTTTGAAAAACGATCTGATCATCTTCGTCGTCGACGATGTTACTGTTCACGAATTCGTCGTCGACGATCTCGCGCGCGATGAAGTTAGACAAGACCACGCCGTCGGCAACGATATCGATCGTCAGCTTGCCTGGAGCCGGGACGCCGAAAGTCACTTCGACCGTGTCGCCGAAGATGTTCGTGAAAACGTCGAGGTATCCTTCGAAGGTGCCGGCGACGAGGAAGGTGTCGAAGATCGTCTTGAATGAATCCCTGAAGATCTCTCTCGGGATCGCGCGCGTCAGGGGGGCGAGCTTGTTGTCGTAGATGAGCTCGCCGAGAACAAAGCAAGCGTAGGCCTCGTCGAAGAACTCATCCTCGTTTTCAGACAAGAGCGCCGCGATCGGCGCGCCGGCGTTGTAGAACTTCAGCTCTCTTGCGTCCCCTTTGAACGTCTGCATTTAAACCTCCACGAGCGTGATGTTCTCGAGAGAGATGTCGAAAAGGTCGTTGTAGTTCGCGTCGTAGATCGCGCTCGAGTAGCTGGGCGATCCATCGTCGACTGCATACTCGAGAAGGACGCTCGCCGCCCAGGGCGCGTCGATGAGACTGAAGTACCGTTGAGGTTCGAAGTTTTTTCCGAGACGGTAGCGCGCTTGAATGTTCGCGAGAAGTTTCGCTTTCGTATCTTCGGGACTTCCAACGAGATCCTCGTTGTTCTCAGAGAGAGTGATCGTCAGCTTCAGAAGAGTCGGGATCCGGTTCGGCAAGTTGTATTTGAAATCGAAGCTCTGACCATTAGAGAGAGTGATCGACTCCGACTCTGTTCCCTGGGTGACCGCGCCGGCGACTGTGATCTCTGAAATCAGAGTACAGAGCGCGAGCTTCGTCGCGGCGTAGTCGGTATCGTCAACGCCGCCCGAGAGAGCGGTCCCGGACTTCGTCGCGCCCACGTTGGTGTCGTTGTCAGTGTACGCGAGCGCGATCGAGTTTCCTCCAGTGCCGCCCTTCTTCGCTGTGATCTCGACGACCGCTCCGTTCGCCTTCGCGAACACTGTTGCTCCAACGGTGTGGGCGTTGATCTGAGAAGCGAGAGACTGCGCTGTAGCTTCGTTGGAAGTAGCGGCTTGGAAGGTCGCCGCTCCGGGAGTCACCGATCCAGTCTGCGCGGTGAATGTAGTTCCAGCGATGCCGACCGAGTCGTCAGTACCAGAGACGAGGTTCGCGTAGCTCGTGATCGTGATGTTACCTTCGGCCGGCGTGCCTGGGTTCGCATCGATGCAGATCGAGATCTTGCCGGCGTCGGCATCGATCATCGGCTTGACCGAGGCGATGAAGCCTTCATCCTCGAGCTTCTCGATGATTCCCGGATTCGTAACAACAGGACGCGATATCTTCGCATTCACCTGTTCGAAATACTGCGTCAGCTTCAGGAAGATCTCAGAAGTCTTTACTTCGTTTTTCTGCATCTCCTGCGCGAGCGCGTAGAAGTATTTGTAGAAGTTCGTCCCTTGGAAGGTTTCAGTCGTGTAGGAAGTTCCGAACTGAGTATTGATGTTGTTCATCAAGTTGTTCATGATCGTTTGAATGGTCGAGGGCGTGTAGCCCGCTTCCTGTGAATACGGCATGTGTTACCTCGCGACGAGGCCCGTGGAAGTTTCCTCGGGCGAAATGTTAAACGTGTACTTCTCAGCAAGTGCTTCGATCTGTTCGATCACTTCAGCGACGTTGATCCCGCTCGTCACCAGGCGCTCCACGCAATACGCCTTGAAGCTCTCGTTCTGAAACTTGAAATCCTCGGTCAGGAAATAACGAAGATCAATCCCGAAGTCCTGAAGGTATTCCAGAGCTCCGAGTTGCGTCGATAGGATGTTCTCGGCCTTGCTGACCTGGGTGTCGTACATTCCGAGATCTTGCCCTTCGGCTTCGTCGGCGCTGAGAATGTCGATCATTTGAGAGCTCCCTTCAACTGTTCAAGCTCCGACTTTGTCTGAGCGATCGCCGTGACTTTTGACGTGATCGTTAAGACCGAAGTCGGCAACGTTGGCGGCGGCGCGGTCGTCGGTCCCGTCATGCCGGCACCGATCGCCGTCAGTGCCGTCGCGATCTCTGTGAGGGCCGCGGATAGATCGGTCAGAGCGGTGATCGACTTCTCGATCGTCGTCTTGATATCCGTCGCGCTCGAAGGGAAGTATCGCGCCCGATCCTCATCGATCAACAGGATCCCTGAGCTCGCCTGCTTCCCTTCGCTGAGAACCGTCGCCTCTGGCACGAGCGCTTCATCCGCGGTGACCTTGCCGTCTGCATCGCACGTCGCATCTAAAATCTTAGACATAGCCAACCTCGGAGTAAAGCCACGTCAGGCGCTCCATTGAGAACCACGCTGAGAAGTCCTGCACGCGACCATCAACCGTGATGCTCCCCGGAACGATCAGGCCAGGCGAAACGAAACGCTTGCCTGCTTGCTTCACGGTCGTCTTAAGAACCGTGAGCTCGAGCGGCCGCACGACGTCCAGAGAGAAGTCGTAAACGAAGCCGTTCGCTGCGAAAACTTCCCAGGGCTTGCCGGCGAAGGTCTTCGTCGCTGGGATACCGAGAAGGTCCTTCCCCTTGATCGAGTAGTCGGGCGCGGCCGCGAGCTTCGCGAAAGTGTAGTAGTGGTCACGTGCGACGAGCTCAAGACCTGTCGTCGAAACGAAGGAAGAGATCTCCCCGCTCTTCGTTTCCTCGAAGATGAAATAACCGTGAAGGCACCTAATCTTCATCAGGCACCGCTATCCCGAGATAAACGTCGCTGTTGCCGGCGATGTAGACCGCGTGACCGTCGAACTCGAAAGGGTTGACGTCGTTGAGGTTGATCGAGAGAAGGACGCCTTCGTAAAGAAGAGAGACGAGGTTTCCCTTCGTCACGAGGATCGTCTTCACGCCCAGGTCCTCGAGCTCGAGCTCGTATTCCTTCGAAACGAGATCGAGGGCGTTGAACTCCAGAAGGTTGAAGATCTTATACCAAGTGTAAATCATAGAGGGAGAGCTCCTACGGTCTTGCCGACGACGGGAATGTCAGGCGGCTTCACGGGGTTCTTCGTCCCGCGCGAGAGCTCGAGCTTGATCGTCATGAGTTCGTTCTGCGCGTTCTGGTTCGCCGAGAAGTTATGGAGCACGCCACGGAAGACGGTGATCGGTCCGTGAATGTAGGTGATCGCGTATTCCTTCGAGGTCACCTTGTCGAAGGCCTGATCGATCAGCGCGACGAGAAGAGCAAGACCGATCGAATCCTTGCGAGCGACGAGGTTGATTGAGATGCCGGTTCCGATACCGCGCTGATTCACTTCGGGAGTCGTCCCGTCAGAGAGCGTCTGAGTTTCGGTTTCGATATCGACGTTCTTGTCTTCTGAGTCGATGAAGATCCCGGTGAGTTCTTCGCTGAGATAGATCGGGATCGGCGGCTGTTCGATCACGGTCGCGATCTGCGAGATCACGGGGATCTTTGAGACCGTTTCAGAGAGAGAAGGCGCGAGCTTGCTGAATTGAAAAATGATAATTGGATCTATTCCACCGAGCATCTATTCCCCCCCGCCGAACCAAGACTTAACTCCGCGCACGATCGGTGACTTAAGCATCTTGTCGATCGCGTCGGTGACCTTGTTGATGAACGGCTCGAGCTTCGTGATCAGGCCGCCGAGTATCGAGATGCCCTGCTCGACGAGACCGAAGATCTTGTCGACCGTCGTTGAGATCTTCGCGAGGTTCTCGTAGGACTGGATCCTCGCGTTCTCGCGCTCGAGCGCCACGCGCTCCGACTTGTCCCGCGCGCGGATCATACCTTCGTTGATCACGGCCGCCTTGTTCTGAATGTCTCGAACTCCGCGGCCGGCCTCGAGCGCGTCCTGAAGATCGTTCAGGCCGGCGAGCTTGTCGATCGACGTAGTGAGCTTCGCGCTCGTGACCTTGTCGAGACCGGTAGTCTTCAGGATCTTCGAGAGGGCATCTCCGCTCATCGACTGAAGGAAGTCGGCCATCTTCAAGACCTGCTTCTCCCCGAAGACCTGTTGCTGAACGAGGAGCTGTTGATTGCGATCCATCTTCTGAAGCGATTGAATGAATTCGAAGAACGCCTCGGCGGTGTCGCCGTTCTCGATCCGCTTCTCTCCGGTCTTCGGATCGACGACTTCGCGCTGAACGAAGTTTTTAACGGAGCTCGGTTTCGTTGGATCCGCCTTCGCCTCTGCGACGGCGTTCTGAAACTTGTTGATGAGCTGGAACAGATTGTCTTGATCGAGACCGGTCGCCTTCGCCAGAGAGACGAGCTTGAAGAGTCGGCCGGCCGTGGTATTGAACTGAGTCGCGTTCGTTGCGATATCGTCGGAGCTCTTCAGCGTGCGCTCGATCGCTTCCTGAGTTTCCTTCAGAGGGTTCAGAAGCTTGTCGATGAAGGCCAGTGCGACGCCGGCGATACCGCCGCCTTTGAATACGTTCATCACGCCCTTGCCGAAGTTCTTCGCGATGCGCGTGAAGCGCGATTGGAGCGCGCGCTCCATCGCTGCAAGGTCCTTGTCGTCGAGCTTGGGAATGATCTTCAGGATCTCTTTAAACACGGGACGCCTCGTAGAAAGCAAGGTTGATAGCCGACTCGAGATTCATCTCGGGATCGCGCGCGAAGACCCGCCTAATGTCTACCGAGAAATCCTGGAGTTTTTTTTTTCGCGATCGGAAACGAAGTCGATCTTGAAGTTAGCGATCGCCGCGCAGACTTCAACGATGATCTCGATCAGCTGATCGGGACCTAGGTTCTTGATGTTCTCGGCGGTGTAGGGAACGCCGTTCTTGTCGGCCGCGAAACAAACGAGAGCTTCGATCTCTTCCTTCTGGAGCTCAACGAAGAGCGCGGCTTCCTTGATGATCTTCTTCTGATCGACGGGGGGCATCTCGTGAACTCGAGCAAGGAAATCTTCGTAGCTCTCCCCCATGTACGCGGGGAGCATCTTGATACCGAGCACGAGCGCGTTGAACGCGTTCAGTGCTCGGACAGATTTGATTCCCTTCAGCTCGAGAACTTTAATCACGACTTATGAATCTCCGTTGATTCGAAGGTTTCGAATTCGAGAGAGACGTTCATACTCTCCGCGGCTTCGTTGAGTGACAGCTGTTGCGGGAAGTTTGAGAGTACGGCGTTGCGTCCCCATTTGCTCGAGCCGTCGGTGCGATCGATGCAGTAGACGTCGACGCGAGTCTGCTTGTTGTAGCAGTCGTCGAGAACGCCTTTGAGCTCGGAGCTCATCGACAGGATCGGGATCGTCCAGCGCTTGGGATCCTTCAGGCCGTCCTTGTAGGAGAGGCCGATCTTGTTCTTCGCGTTCGCGCCGCGGGTGAGGCGGTTGCGTTCGGGATCCTCGACCGTGAGCTCGGCAACGTGCTCGAAGTCGTAGCTCACGCCGTTAACCTTGATACCGAAGTCGCAGTTGTAGATTTTGAAAATCATCGTTCAGCTCCCCTTAGAGTGTTTGTTTGATCTCGCCGAAGATTCTCCAGAGGGCCTTCGGTTCAGCGATATTGATGTAGCCCGAAGCAACGAAGTTATCCTGCTCGAGCTTCACTTCGATCACGCCGGCCGAGATCCATTGACGACTGATGTAGCCGTCAACGACCTTCTGGAGCTCGTCCTCGAGGAGAGCCGCTTGCGTGGGCGTGTAGGCGGGTTGGTTACCCGACACGTAGCTGAGAGCCTTCGACTGAATGTCGAGCTCGAGGTTGCGTTCGATGTAGGGCGCGACGATCGCCTTGCCGCCGCACGCGAAGAGACCGAGGCTGTCGTCGATCACGAAGCTGATCTTGTCGTCGAAGAGAGCGTTCGCTTCGCCGAGCTCGTCGACGTCGTCAGCGACGGGCATCGTGATGTATTGCTGATTCGCCCAGTTCAAAGAGTTCGCGAGCATCTTACCGAACGCGAAGAACATGTTCTTCGCCTTGTTTCCAGATGTGGTGTGGAAGGCCGCGCGCTTCTCGATCGCCGCCTGATCCGCAAGGAACTCGTCGTCGGTTTCCGAGATACCGATCACGCCCGTGAAGGCGCCGGCGTTGAGGCCTGCACCGCCCGAGAGAGCGGTACCGGACTTCGTCGCGCCCACGTTCGTGTCGTTGTCAGTGTAGCCCAGGGCGATGGAGTTTCCGGGGATGCCCGCTTCGATCGCGGTGAGAGTGACGACCGCGCCTACGACCGAAGCCGACACTTTAGCGCCGGCGACAGCATGCGCGTTGATCTGCGCAGCAAGCGAGGCCGCCGTAGCATCGTTTGAAGTCGCCGCTTGGAAGGTCGCGGTGCCGAGAGTTGCGGCGCCCGCCTGCGCGGTGAAGTCAACGCCGGCAACGCTGACGACGTCGTCGGTGCCGGACACGAGGTTCGCGTAGCTCGTGATCGTGACCGTGCCTGTCGCGTTGGCATCGTTCACGTCGTCCTTGTCGAAGTCAGAAGAGATCAGGAGCGTGTAGAAGTCCGACTCGTGTCCTTCAAGATATTCGGAGAGGTAGAGATCGTCGGAGAGAAGAACGTAGACGCGGGAGAGACCGGCGTCGAAGAGTTGCTGGGCCTCGGTGTTATCGGTTCGCGCCGAGACCTGAGTCATCGACGTGCACGTGAAGATCTGTCCGACGTTTCCTTCTTGCCCGGACTTAGGCTTCACGACGATGCACGGTAGCTTCAGGA